>Ga0315291_10003397_pt1 | contig 20607 bp, 9 predicted proteins | sample YL17G12_20_MG_FD_203070 | JGI IMG/M metagenome (GOLD analysis project Ga0315291, IMG submission 203070) | Sediment microbial communities from Yellowstone Lake, YNP, Wyoming, USA - YL17G12_20 | ecosystem: Environmental > Aquatic > Freshwater > Lake > Sediment | place: USA: Wyoming | collected...
TCTAGACTTCCGAAGTCTCCGAGACTTCGGAAGTCTAGACCCCGGTGGGTTGGGTGTGTGGAAATGCCTCGCCCCTACAATGGCTGGCCCTGCACTTGCACGGTAGAGGGCAGGCGGGTGTGTCGCCCCTACATTCTGTTTTGCATGGTTGCGTCGTTATGTTAGGCGTGGTATAATAGGTTGCACAGGGAAGTTCTCAGGCCGCCCAAACCCGCGCGCGACGGTTGGAGGGGATAGTATGCACGTATTAGTTGTAGATGACGACGCTCCCAGCGTAAAGATGATCGCCTTTCTTCTCCGCGAGGAAGGCTACCTCGTGAGCACGGCTGACAACGGCGTGTCCGCGCTGCAAAAGGTGGAAGAAGAGCCGCTTGACCTGGTGATCCTGGACGTGATGATGCCCCACATGGACGGCCACGAGGTCTGCCGCCGCATCCGAAGCAAAATGCACGTGCCCATCATCTTCCTTTCGGCAAAAGGGGAGACTTCGGATCGGGTGCAGGGCCTGGAACTGGGCGCGGATGACTATCTGGCGAAGCCCTTTGAACCCGCGGAGCTCCTGGCGCGGGTCAAGGCGGTCCTGCGGCGCACCGAGGCGTATGCGATGGGCGAGGCGCAGACGCGGCTTGTCGTGGGCGATTTCGTCCTGGAGCCAGTGGAGAACAAAGCCATCGTGCGAGACAAGCCCATAGACATGACGCCTATTGAGTTCCGGCTGCTCTACTGCCTGGCTCGGAACGCCGGGCGCGTGCTGACTCACGAGTTTCTGCTGACTTCGGTGTGGGGCTACGAATACGAAGGATACAGCAATCAGGTGGCGGTGTACATCCGCCGGCTGCGCAACAAGATAGAACCAGATCCAGCCAACCCCGAACACCTGACGACAGTGCGGGGCCTCGGCTACAAGTTTGAAGCATAGCGGAGCGGGACATGGACAATGGCGAGCGTTCGCTGCGGCGCGCAGTTCGCAGCGTTGCGGCTTTGGTCATGGCGGGCGCGGTGTTGGCCTGCCTTTTTGCGCTGCTTGGGATTCCGGCATTCGCATGGGAACCCCCTGATTCGGGCGCGGTCATCCCGGCTGCTCTGCCCGCTGGCGGGCCAGAGTCAGCCGCTGCCGCCACCTGGAATGAGTTCAGCCCGACCGGCTGGGTGACCGTCACCCAGGTCACGGCGGGCGTTTCCGTCACCGACACGGACGGCCTCCAGGATCTCACCGCTCAATACCGCTACTCCACCGACGGTGGGGGTTCCTGGGTCTCCTGGGGCCAGGCGAACCTCATCGTCACAGGGCCGACGACCACGACCAAACGGCTCACCGTCACCAATCTGTACATGCCCGACTCGGCAACCAACAACTATTTCATGTTCCGCATCCTGGACGGCGCGGCCATCACCGAAACCAGTTCTAGTTATCTGGCGCGAGTGGATTCTACGAAACCAGGCTCCTCGGTGACGACGAGCGGCTGGTTCAAAACGCTGTCATCCATCGCGGGCACAGCGTCGGATGCCACGTCGGGCGTGGCGCGGGTGGACATCCGCGTCCAGCGCAGCAGCGACGGCAAGTACTACAATGGCTTTGATTGGCAGCCGAACCCCATCTGGCTTCTGGCGTCGGGCACGACCTCCTGGAACTATGCCTTCACTCCCACCGAAACCATCAACTACGCCGTGGCTTCTCGTGCCACCGACAATGCGGGCCTCGTCCAGACTTCTTACGGGACCGGCACCATTTCCTTTGACAACGTTATCCCGGCCTCCGCCGTGGGCACCAATGGCTTCTACCGCACGGCCACCTGGACTGGAGCCATCACGGGCACGGCCAGCGATGTGGGTTCCGGCGTGCAGCAGGTGGAGATCACCGTCCGCCGCGCCGCCGACGGCATGTACTTCAATGGTAGCGACTGGCAGGTTGGCTCCGCCTGGCTTTTGGCATCGGGCACGAACAACTGGTCGTATGCCTTCGCGCCCACGCCGGGACAGACCTACACAGTGCAGTCGCGGGCCACGGACAGCGTCGGAAACGAGCAGACCTCCTATGGCAGCGGTTCATTCATGCTAGATGTTGGCCTGCCGACTTCCGCTGTGACGACCAATGGTTATTATGGGACGGCCACCTGGACGGGCAGCATCGCAGGAACAGCCAGCGACGCTGAATCGGGGCTGGCTCGCGTGGACATCATGATCCGCCGTGACTCTCCGACGGAGTACTATAACGGCTCGTCGTGGCAGTCAACACCCGTCTGGGTGATGGCGTCCGGCATGACCGACTGGACGTATGCCTTTGCGCCGCAACATGGCAAGACGTACACGATTCAGTCTCGTGCCCAGGATCAGGCGGGCAACCAGCAGACCGCCTACGGCACAGCCGTGATTATCTACGACAGCGGCGCGCCCACCTCTTCGGTGACCACGAGCGGGCTTCTGGGCGCGCCGGCATGGGCGGGCGCGATCATGGGGCTGTCGTCCGACGATTTCGCAGGCGTTGAGAATGTCCACATTACCGTGCGGCGCACGACCGACAACCAATACTTTGACGGAACGAATTGGGGCGGATCGCCTGTATGGCTGCTTACGTCGGGCACAAACGCCTGGTCATACGCCTTCACTCCCACGCAGGGAATCACCTACACCGTCCAATCTCGGGCGACCGACCGCGCGGGCAACGTGCAGGCGGCTCCGGCGTCGGCCTCCTTCTCCTACGATGGCACCACTCCGACCTCCACCGTGGGCGTTTCCGGCTTCCGCAGCCCGGTCACCTGGACGGGGGCGATCACCGGAACGGCGGCGGACGGCGAATCAGGCGTGCAGTCGGTGGCTCTTTCCATTGAGCGGCTCTCGGATCACAAGTATTGGAGCGGGGCTGTCTGGCAGGCTGCTGAGGCATGGCTGCCGGCAACCGGCACGTTGACCTGGTTCCATATCTTCGCGCCGGCCGGCGGGCAGTCGTACAGGGTGCATGCGAAAGCGACCGACCGCGCCGGCAACGAGCAGCCGACGCCATCGGAAGGGATATTCACGTATGATGGGACAAAACCTGCATCATCTATTGCCACCAGCGGGTTCTATCGCTTTGAGACCTGGCTGGGGCAGGTGAGTGGTGCGGCCTCCGATGACCTGTCCGGCGTCCAGAAGGTGGATCTCTCCCTTCAGCGGCACACGGACAACTGGTATTACAACGGCACAACCTGGCAGTCCACGCAATATTGGATCACTACGACGGGAGTCCTGACTTGGACGTATCCCTTTGCGCCTACCGACGGGTTGACGTACACCGCCCGCTCGCGCGCAACGGACGCCGCCGGGAACGTGCAGACGACCTATGGAACGGCTACCTTCTCCTACGACACGCAGTCACCGGATTCCATTGTCGGGACGCACGGATACTATAGCGCCGTCAATTGGACCGGGCAGATTACCGGCACGGCCACCGATGGCGCGTCGGGCGTGCTGGGCGTCGCTATCACTGTCCAGCGACTGTCCGACAATCGGTACTGGAACGGGACCACCTGGCAACTGGCCCAGACCTGGATCACCGCCACCGGCACGACGGCCTGGTCGTATCCATTCACGGCGGATTCCGGCGTGACCTACACCGTGCAATCGCGGGCTGTGGACAGGGCAGGCAACACCGAAACGACCTACGGCACCAACTCCTTCGCGCTGGACTTGCAGGAACCGGATTCGCTGGTGGGCACGGTTGGGTTCTATCGCGCCGCCGCCTGGACTGGCGCCATAACGGGTACGGCGTCGGCAGGAGTCTCCGGTGTGCTGAAGGTGGAGATCACCATCCAGCGCAGCACGGACGCGCAGTATTTTAATGGCATAGGCTGGCAGGCAGCGCCTCAGTGGTTGATAGCGGCGGGCACATCGGCCTGGAGTTATGCATTCAACCCAACCGAGGGCGTCACCTATACTGTCCGATCCAGCGCCTGGAGCACCTCTGGCAACCAGGAGACCGCCTACGGCCAGGGAGAGTTTCTCTACGACGCAACTCAGCCTGCGGCTGTCCTGGGGACGGCGGGGGTCTATCGCACGGTGACATGGACGGGAGCCATCACGGGCACGGCGTCGGACGCGGGTTCGGGCGTGGACTTCGTGGACTTCACCCTGCGGCGAAGCGTAGATAACCAGTATTTCTCCGGGGCCACCTGGGTTGCCAGCCCTGTCTGGCTGCGCGCGACGGGGGCACAGGCGTGGAGCTATCCTTTCGCCGCGCCTGGCGAATCCATCTACACGCTTCAACTGCGGCCCGCAGACAAGGCTGGGAACATCGCGGCTCCGCCCGGAGATGGGTCCTTTGTCGTGGATAACATAGCCCCCTTCGCACCCGCCGACCCGGATTACAACGAGGGCTGGCAGAATACCAACGTCTTCACGGTGACCTGGACCAACCCGCCCGATTTGTCTGGCATCGGCGGGGCGTACTACAAGATTGGCGCAGTACCGACCTCTCCCACGGATGGTCATTTCGTGCGGACGACCAACTCCATCGCCGACATTTCCGTGCCGGGCCAGGGTGTCTGGGATCTATACCTTTGGCTCCAGGACAATGCAGGGAACGTGACTCACAACCGGCGGCTCGTGGCCCCCGGCGCTTTCCACTACGACGCTACTGCGCCGGCCACGACTCACAGCCTGAGCGGTCCCGCGGGTGACAACGGGTGGTTCAAGGGGACGACCACCGTCACCTTGAACGCCGTGGACCAGCCCGGGTTTTCCGGGGTGAACCAGCGCTTCTACCGGGTGGACGCAGGCGCGTGGCAGACGACAGCCAGCACGTTCCAGGTTTCTGGCGATGCCGTTCACGAGGCGCAGTACTATTCCACTGACGTCGCGGGCAACGTGGAGTCCACCCATACGGTGACGGTAGGGATTGACACCACCGCCCCGTCCGTCACCCACAGCATTTCCGGAACCCTGAGCGCGTCGGGATGGTACACCGCGCCGGTCACGATCGTTCTGTCCGGGACGGATGCTACCTCCGGCGTCAGCGCGGCAACCGGATACCACTACCGCCTTGGCGCGCTTGGTCCCTGGCAGGCCGGCAAGACCTTCGTCGTGAGCGGGGAAGGCACCCGGACGTTCTATTACTACGTTGTGGATCGGGCTGGCAATGAGAGCGGCGTGATGTCGGGATCTTTCCAGATGGATACCGTTTTACCCCTGACTCTCATTCAGGTGAGCGGCCTGGTGGGCGACAACGGCTGGTATCGCTCCAGTGTTGGCGTGAGCATTTCGGTCACGGATACCACATCGGGGCCTGAGCCGGGTGAGGTGTACTACCGCGTGGATTCGGGGCCCTGGACGAAGGGCGGCACATTCGGCATCGCGGCAGATGGGGATCACGTAGTGGAGCACTACGCCGTGGACCGCGCAGGCAACAGGGGAACCCCTCTCTCCACGCATGTGAAAGTGGATGCCACTGCGCCCGCTGCGCCTATAGGGTTGGTTCCTTCTCCGCTTGGCTGGACGAACGTGAACCGGTTCAACATTTCCTGGATGCCGCCCGCGGACACGTCAGGAATCGCCGGAGGGTACTACAAGTTGGACGCCGAGCCAACCTCCAACACGGATGGCGTGTTCGCTCTGGGCAGCGATCACATTAACAACATCGGCGTCGGACAGGAAGGGAGGCACAGCATCACCGTCTGGCTGCGCGACAACGCGGGCAACATCAACTACCTGAACCGCGCAGCGTATATCAACGCTTTCCTGTACGATCCTCTCGCGCCCACCACTAACTCCACGCTGGCAGGCACGGTTGGGAACAACAGCTGGTTCACTTCACTTGTCACTATTACCCTTCGGAGCCAAGATCAACGCGACCTGTCTGGCGTAGCCGGCATTGCATACCGGATTGACTCCACCGGCTGGGTCACGCGCACCGCCGTTTCCTCCACTGACGTGATCATTGATGCGCAGGGCAAGCACGTAGTGGACTTCCGCGGTCTGGACACGGCGGGGAATGTGGAGACCGTGCGGAGCCTGACTGTCCGAATGGACAATGTGGCTCCGGGCCGGCCATCCGACCTTCATGTGGCGCCCGCGGGCTGGTCCAGGGGAAACACCTATACGGCCACATGGAGGGACCCGCTGCCGTCGGATGATTCCGGCATCGCGGCAGTATACTACAAACTGAATGCGCCTCCATCAGGGCCGACCGACGGCACGCGCGTTGCCATCGTCGTGCCAAGTGTCCAGGTGAACGTGGCGACTAACGGCGAACACGATCTGTATATCTGGCTGGAGGACTCGGCGGGGAACATCGGCGATGAGAACTATGCCTGGGTTCCGAAAGCGATCCGAAGGGACACGCAGGCCCCTGCGGTTTCGCACACTTTGTCTGGCACTCTGGGCAGCGACGGCTGGTACATCTCTCCAGTGACAGTGAACTTCGTCGCGACCGACACTCTGTCGAGCGTGGCTGCAATCCGGTATCAAGTGGATGGCGGGGCTTGGGCGACGGGAGCCTCGGTGACGGTCAGCGGCGACGGAGAGCGCACCATCGCGTATAGGGCCGAGGACCTGGCGGGCAACCAGTCCGCTCCCGCGTCCGTCCCGCTCAAGATTGACCGCGCGGCACCTGCTGTTTCCCACTCGCTTGTTGGAACCCTGGGGTCAGACGGCTGGTACATCTCCACAGTGACATTGAGTTTCGTTGCCACGGATACGGTATCGGGTCTGTCTGCCATTCAGTACCAGGTCAACGGCGGCGCGTGGACGGTGGGCAATTTTGTGACGATCACCTCTGACGGGCAGCGCACAGTTTCCTACCGCGCGAGGGACAAGGCAGGCAACCTATCTGTGCCAGTACCCGTCGCATTCAAGGTGGACCGCAACCCGCCCGCAGCCTCCCATACCCTAGCCGGGACGATGGGCGCGAATGGCTGGTACATCTCGGCGGTGACACTGCAGTTTGTGGCGACAGACACCGTATCGGGCATGGCTGCAATCCGGTATCAGGTGGATGGCGGGGCTTGGGCGACGGGAGCCTCGGTGACGGTCAGCGGCGACGGAGAGCACACCATCGCGTATAGGGCCGAGGACCTGGCGGGCAACCAGTCCGCTCTCGCGTCCGTCGCGCTCAAGATTGATCGCACAGCGCCCGCCGTTTCCCACTCGCTTGTTGGAACCCTGGGGTCAGACGGCTGGTACATCTCCACAGTGACATTGAGTTTCGTGGCCACGGATACGGTATCGGGTCTGTCTGCCATTCAGTACAAAGTGGACAGCGGCGCTTGGACGACGGGAAACTTTGTGACCGTGGCAACCGACGGCCAGCACACGGTATCCTACCGCGCCAGGGACGTGGCTGGCAACCTGTCGGTGCCGGTCCCTGTCGCATTCAAGGTTGACCGCAACCCGCCCGCAGCCTCCCATACGCTATCCGGGACGCTGGGCGCGAACAACTGGTACGTCTCGGCGGTGACGTTGCAATTTGTGGCGACAGACACCGTATCGGGCATGTCCGCCATTCGGTATCAGGCGGACGATGGCGCCTGGGTTAGGGGCAGCAGCGTGACGGTCGGCGACAACGGCCAGCACACGGTGAAGTACCAGGTGGAGGACAAGGCGGGGAATCAGGCCACGTCTGCGCCTGTGAACTTCAAGATAGACCGCACCGCGCCCGCAGTTTCTCACGCCCTTTCCGGCACAATGGGCGCGAGCGGCTGGTACGTTTCGCCTGTGACGGTGAACTTCAATGCGACAGACGGCACGTCTGGGGTGGGCGCGGTTCGGTATCAGGTGGACGGCGGGGCCTGGGCCACCGGTGTTTCGGTCATCGTCGGCGCCGATGGGCAGCATACCGTGAAGTATCAGGCCGAGGACGCGGCAGGCAATCTCTCCGCCGAGAAATCGGTGACTTTCAAGGTTGACCGCACCGCCCCCGCTGTCTCTCATTCCATAGCCGGGACCCTCGGATTGGAAAACTGGTACGTCTCCTCGGTGACGCTGACCTTTGCCGCAACGGACACCACATCGGGGCTGGCCGCGATCCGCTATCAGGTGGACGGCGGCGCGTGGACGGCGGGCAATTCGGTGACCCTCAGTAGCGACGGGCAGCATACGGTGACTTACCGTGCGGACGATGTCGCGGGTAACCAATCCGCACCGGTGTCTGTGCCTGTCAAGATTGACCGCACTGCTCCGGGGGCGACCGTGAATCCGCTGCCGGCGTTTATGATGCAGACCACCTTCACGGTGAGTTGGACGGGTCTGGATCCGGCGCCTGGCTCCGGGGCCAGCCTGTACGATGTGCAGGTGGCGGATGGTTTGAACGGGGCCTGGGCAGACTGGCTGGTCAATACGAACCTCACATCCGGTCAGTACGCAGGCCAGCGCGGCCACACCTACGGTTTCCACGTGCGAGCCAGGGATGGGGCGGGCAATCAGGGTTCGTATCCACAGTCGGCCCAGACGCTCGCGTACGTTTCGCCCCTGCTGAATGGTGGGCTGGATATGGGCAACTTCACCGGCTGGAATCTGGGATGTCTGCCTGCTTTCAACCGCAGCGTGGTGACGGATACGACGCACATGGGGGTGGATGGGTTGATGGCTCGGCTTGGCGACCCGGCGTATACAGGAGATCCGACGACTGAAACGGATGACCGGGTTCCGGTTGGCGCGGCCTGCATATCGCAGACCTTCGCCGTTCCGTCGCCAGACCAGATGTTGTCACCAATGCTGTCTTTCTGGTATCATATATACACCTGGGATGTCGTCCAGGGAACATCTGGCAACCTATGGGACTCTTTTGACGTGACCATTACGCGGGCAGGGGGACAGCCTCAACTGGTGCTCAGGGATGGAAACTACGTGAGCAAAGAAGGGCAACTGCTGGATCTGGGCTGGCGCTATGGCGTGATTGATCTTGCGCCGTACGCCGGACGGACGATCACTGTCCAGTTTGAGAACTGGAACCGCAACGACCGGTACTACAACACGTGGACGCTGCTGGATGAAGTGCTCGTCCGCTCGCGGTCGTCGCCGCGGGCTTATCTGCCTGTGCTCACTCTAGATTTCAATGGAGCACGTCCCGCAGCCTCCGCTCTGCCGGAGGAGGCGGGCGCCGCTCCTGTTCCGAGGGCGGAGGGAGATAGACCGCCGCGTTAAGAGGGATGGCAGCAGGATGGGGCCAAGAAAACGGGTTGCGACCGTGTCGCCGTTTTCTCAAGAGCCTGCTGTGCGCAAGAGATGCTTGGGGGGAGAAGGATGCAGGCAAAGCAAGTATGGTTGAGCGCGCCTGGGCGCTGGGAGGGGCTATGGATGGTCTGAGCAAGACGCCCCACGACGACGCCCTGGACCCGGGGAATGAAGGCCAGCTGGACTCTGAGGCGCTCTACACGCGCGGCATGGCGCACTATCGCCGCCGCGAGTGGCAGCGCGCGATGGAGTATTTCGTCCGGTTGAAGTCATTGGAACCGAACCGCCCCGGCATTGACGCCCTGCTGGACGAGTTGGACTGGTTCATCCAGTTGCAGGCCATGGGGCCGGAATCTCAGCCCGCAGAGGCTGAGGCTGAAGCCGTCAGCCAGGTCGTTGAGCCGGAGGTGCGGGAAGTGCCACCGCCCCGCGTGCGAACCAGGCCCGCCGGGCGGTGGCTCAAGTGGCAGTGGGTGATATTCCCCCTGGTGATCATCGCGCTGGCCGTGGTCGCATACGTGCTGTTCACACTGCCGCAGACCGATCCAATCCAGGTCTTGTACAACCAGGCGCAAGCGCGGATGAGCGTGGGCGACTATGAGGGCGCGATCCAGGCATTTGATGAAATTCTGGCGCGAGATCCAAATCACAAGGGAGCGCAGTTCGGGCTGGAAAAAGCGCGCCGTCAAGCCAATCTCCGCACCCTCTATCAAAATGCCAAAACCTATATCGCCAACGAGCAATGGGAATTGGCTTCTGCAGAACTGAACAAGATTCTGGAAATAGACCCGTCTTATGCGGATGCCAGCACCTTAGCAGAGACGGTCGAGAGCAGGCGGTCCATCACCGCTCTCTATGAGGAGGGTAAGAAGTACTTCCAGGACGGCGCGTGGGCCATGGCAATAGACCGTTTGCTGCGCGTTCGGGACCGCGATTCACTGTACGAGGACGCCAACGTCCGGCAGATGCTCTATACGGCCTACGTTAGTGAAGGTGTGTCGCTTCTGGCCGACTCAAACAGCGGGGTTTCGGAAATTCGAAAGGCCATTCAGCATTTCTCCAGCGCGCTGACACTCCGACCGCAAAACCAAGAGGTTGCGGATTTGAAGCGTGATGCGGAGGTTTATCTCGCTGGCTATACAGCCTATGAGTCCAAAGAATGGGATCTGGCGATTGCGCGTTTCAAGAGTCTGCACCAGACGAAGCCAGACTACGCAAAGGGAAATCTGGCGAAACTGTTGTATGGGACTTACATCCATCGCGGCGATGCCTATCGAGATGCGGAGCGTTTTGCGGAGGCTCTCGCCGACTACCGGGCGGCGCAGAAGTTGGGCCTGGCCGACTCCAGTTTGGCGCAAGGACGGGAGCAGGAAATCCTGACCAAGTACTTTACGCCGACTCCGACTGCAACCAGAACGCGGACGCCCACGCGGACGGCTGCGCCGACCAAGACCTCCGCGCCTGCCACGGCGACCCCGGTCGTTACTCAGCCACCCCCACCGCCGCCGAGTAATACGCCAAAGCCGCCGACGCCCACGTCTGGGCCGGTCACGCCGACCAAGCCGTCTCGTCCCTAGGGGGGACTTCATGCAGTTCAAGTTGACAAGGGCCAGGATCCTTCTTTTGCTCCTGGCCTCTGCCTGTTTCTTTGCGCCGATGCTACTGGCGCTTACTGTTCCTAAGGCTTCGGTTCCGAATGCCTGGCGCTCCATCGGGCTGGAGCGGAACAAGGTTCTGTCTGTGTACGCTCTGCGCAGCGGGACAGAAACACACTACTTCGCCCTTGTCAAAGGCTCTGGAGTCTGGAGGTGGGAGCCAGGGCTGGGCCAGTGGCGCACTTTCAATGTTGGCTTGCCCAGCGTTGCGTGGGGGCACTTACCTGGCGTGCGCGTGTTTGCCGCTTCTGGAGCGAAGTCGCGGCTCTACCTTGCACTGGGCGACCGTCCGGACTCGGTGAGGTTTTACTACCAGGAGTACCCTGGCGCCTGGATTCGGCAGGGAGTGGATTTCGGGCGAGACATCATCCGAGTTGTCGCCAGCGAACCCTTCTCCAACACAGTGTACGCCGCCGCGACCCTCCGGCTCTATCAAAGCGCCGACGACGGGTTGTCATGGAAGCCTGTGAGCGACTTGTCCATAGGTGGACACCCGACGGTGCTGGAAATCCACCCGAACAACCCAAACGAACTCTGGCTGGGCACTTCGGCGGGCGAGATGTGGGTTTCTCACGACCGGGGGGCCACCTGGGCGCAGATGAACAAGCACCCACTGGAACGGTGGGTACATTCCGTCGCCATTGATCCTGTGGAAACCGGCGTGGTCTACATCGCTGCCGGCGCAAGCGTTTACCGGAGCCTGGACGCTGGCGAGCACTGGTATCCGCATACGGCGGGGCTGGGTTCTGGGTTCACGATGGCATTGTTGGCAGACCCCGCCATCCAGGGGGGGCTGTTCCTGGGCTCAAACCCGGATGGGGTGTTCTACAGCGCAGATTACGGGCGGACGTGGCAGCCCTTCCGCGATGGGATGGGGCGGCTGGGGGTGAATTGTTTGGTCTTAGATTCAGTCAATGATGTCCTGATAGCGGGAACCGACAACGGCGTCTGGGTGAGGCCTCTGGCAGGGCTGCGAAGCGCCGCCGCAACGCAGGCCGCGCTGACCGGCACGCCCTTCGCAACTCGCGGACCGGCTGTAGCCACTCCATCGCCGACGGCGACCAGGTCGGTCACAGTCGCACTGCGCACTCCGACGGCCACGCCCACTCGGACGCGCACGGCCACCTCCACGCCCAGACCGACATCTACCGCCACGCCGACCTCCCGGCCCATCCAGGGACCAGCCATGACCGTGACAGCCGAGCCGTCGATAACGCCCACCGCCCTGCCAAGCCCGGCTTTCACGCCAGTTGTTGCGCCCACAGCCACGCCGACGGTCTTTGTCCCGCCTACGCCAACGCGACCGCCGCGATAAGACGAATCCAACGAGCCGTGTCCGATGAGTACGCCTACTATCTACATACCACCGCCAACAATGCACTATAGGAAACATGGTCTGCTCCGTTTAGAACGGCGATTCGGCGTTCCCTTCCGCTGGGGCATGTTTCTGGTGGGAGCGTTGAGCGCGTGGGCTACGCAGCAAGAGCCTTTCCCCAGGGTTGCTGCCACGGGGCTTGCCCTTTTCATGGCATTCGCGTTGGCCTCCAGCATCCTGGTGTTCGGCCCCTGGCGGGAAAGGGTGCCGGTGTGGGGCGTGCCTGTGGCGACGATTGTGGATTCACTGATGGTATTATTCCTGATTCCCTACACAGGGGGCGCGGGCAGCGAGTTGTACCTGCTGCTCTTTGTTTTGGCGATCAAAGCCGCCTTGTGCTACCCCTTCGTCCGCTGGCTGATGGTTCTGCCATTCGCGTATGGGCTGCTGTACATGCTGAGTCTTTACATACAGGTGCAGTCGTTCCTCTTCTTGCTCGCGCCGGGCTTCTTGCTGCGCTACATGATCCTGTACGCGGGGATGTTGGCCTCTCTGTACGTGGCATGGCTCTTGGAGCGGCGCTATCGCCTGATTCGGGGATTGAACTACGCCCTGGAAGAGCAGGGGCAGGAAATCCGGCGCAAGGCCTCTGGCATGCAGCGGACGGCGACCGACCTGGGCGACCGGGTGCTGCAACTCCGCTCCCTGCAGGAAGGAATCAAGGCCATCAACTCGGCGGTCGCGCTGGAATCGCTCCTGATGATGATTGTCGCCAACGCCTCGCAGGTGCTTCGGGGAACCCGATGCTCCATCGCGCTCCAGGAGGAAGGCACAAGCGATGTGGTGACCCGTGCCGCTTCTGGGGTGACGACGGAGAATCTGTGGCAGTCACGGTTCCCGCCGGGAATTGGAGTGGCGGGGTGGGTAGTGCAGAACTCGGCCCCTGTGCTCATCGGCGACGTGACGAAGGACAGGCGCTTCATCCGGCTGGGGCAATTGCCGATCCTGTCCATCATGAGCGTGCCGCTGATGTCGGACGGAAAGGCAATCGGTGCGCTGAGTGCGACCAGCCCGGAGAAGAATGCGTTCCGGGCGGATGACCTGGGGTTGCTGGCGGCATTTGCGGATCAGGCAGCCATCGCCGTGAAGAAGGCCCGTCTGTACGAAGACCTGGGCCGCGAGAAACGCCAGACTGAGCAAATGTTCCAGAATGTGCAGGAGAAAAGCAACGAGTTGGAAGCCGTTCTCCAGGGCATCGGCGATGGCGTTTTGGTCACGGATACCGCGCTGAATCTGGTGATGATGAACCCGGTCTCGGCGCACATCTTCGGGGTGGAGGATGATCCGCTCCTCGGAAAACCGCTGGAATATACCGTGGGGCATGCGGGGCTGGTGGAGGTGATCCGCGGGGCTGAAAAGGCCCCCGGCCAGGCGGTGATTCGGGAGATTCGCGTGCCCATGACCCGCGAGCACCCGGAAATGGTCTGCCAGGCTCTTGCCACCACCGTGCCGGGCGCGGCTGGCGATGCCAGAGGGGTCGTCACGGTGCTCCGCGATATCACAAGCCAGAAACAGCTGGAACAGATGAAATCCAACTTCCTGTCGGTCATCTCCCATGAGCTCAAGACGCCGCTCCATTCTATCAAAGGGTTCGTGGACATCATCCTGATGGGCAAGACGGGCAGGATCAACGAACTGCAACAAGATTTCCTCTCCACGGTCCGCGGGCAAACGGATCAACTGCAAAACCTCATCAGCGACCTGTTGGAGTTTTCGCGATTGGAGTCGGGACAGATCAAGCTGCGCGTGGAAGAAATCTCCCTGGCAGATGTCGCACAGAAGGTGGTGGAGAAACTCTCGCCGCAGGCGCAGGAAGCGCAGATTGCGTTGTTGTCGCAGATACCGGAGGACTTCCCCACAGTAGAGGCCGACGCGCTGCGTATGGAGCAGGTGCTGACCAATCTGGTGGATAACGCCATCAAGTTCACCCCAGCCAATGGCCGCATCGTCGTCGCTGCGGAAGACGTGGGTGACCGCGTGTTGGTGTCGGTGGCCGATACGGGCATCGGCATTCCCCCGGCGGAGCGCGAGAAGATCTTTGAGCGGTTCTATCAGGTGGACAGCGGGGCGGCGCGCCCGTACCGGGGAACAGGGCTTGGGTTGAGCATCTGCAAGCACATCGTGGAACACCACCGTGGGCGCATCTGGGCTGAAGGCGCTGAGCCGCAGGGAAGCATTTTCAAGTTTGTGCTGCCCAAGCGACTGGAAGGCGGCAGAGAATTGTCGCTGGACTTCACCTCGCTTCCCTCTGAGACCGCGAAGTAGGGGCGAGGCATTCCCACAAAGCGAACTCATAAGCGGAGCGGCCCGCAATGGCGAGACTTCGCAATGGCGGCCAGTCGCCGGGGAATGCCTCGCCCCTACAATGCCGGAATCGCCCCACGCCGAGCATAATGAACAGTTTGTCATCCACCGCCGAAGAGTTTTTCATGGGATTTTCATCAATATTGTGTATAATCAAGGATGGAAAGGTAGGAGTGCGTAGATAGCCGGGTGACCCTGTACGTCGGCTTCGGGGAATCGGAGCCGACGTACTCTTGCAGAAGGAAGGAATCACAGATGGATATAGATGGATCCTAATTTGGTTTCCATATCTGCGTCGATCTGTGTTCATCTGTGGTTTAGTTTGTTTTCACGGAGGCTAGATTGAGGGTTGCGCTGATTGTCCCCAAGTGGCACGAACGGGTCACGGACTACCCGCCGTTGGGCCTGGCCTATTTGGGGGCTGTTCTGGAGCGGGGCGGGCACACTGCGCGCATCTTTGATTTCGGTCTGCGCCCCTGCCGCCTGCAAGAGGAAGACATCGCGGATGTGGCTGCCTTTGGGCCCGACTTGATCGGATTCACCGTGATGACGGGCGGCTACCACAACGTGGAGCAGAGCCTGGGGCCGATCAAGGCCGTGATGCCTTCGGTTCCCATCGTCCTCGGCGGCCCGCACCCTACAATGTTCCCGGAGGAAATCGCCGCGACTCCCGGTGTGGATTTTGTAGTCTACGGTGAGGGCGAAGAGACGCTGATGGAACTGGTGGCCGCGCTTCAGAGCGGGGCGACGGATTTCTCCGACATCCTCGGCCTGGCCTACGCCCGCAACGACGAACTGGTGCGAACGCCCGAACGCCCCCTAATTCGCGACCTGGACGCGCTGCCTCTCCCAGCCCGCCATCTCCTGGAACTGGACAAGTACCCGCTGGCCGCGCCCAACGGCGAAAAGATGCTCACGGTACTGTCCAGCCGCGGCTGCCCGTTCAACTGTAGTTATTGCTTCAAGGGGATTGTGGGGCGCACCTACCGCCAGCGCAGCCCGGAAAACATCCTGGCTGAGTTGCGCCACCTGAAGAGCGCGTACGGCGCGCGCAACTTCTACTTCATAGATGATCTCTTCACCATCAACACGAAGCGGCTGATGGCGATTTCGCAGATGATTATAGATGAGGGGCTGGACATCCGCTGGCAGTGTCTGGGGCGAGTGGATCGGGTCGCGCCCGAAAGCCTGTCCATGATGTACCGAGCAGGCTGCCGCGAACTGCACTATGGAATTGAGTCGGGCAACCCGGAGGTGCTGGCCGCCACCGGCAAGAACATTACCCTGGATCAAGTTCGCCAGGCGGTGAAATGGACGGCCCAGTCGGGCATCCGGGGCAAGGGCTACTTCATGCTGGGCCTCCCCGGCGACACCGAGGAAACAATGGAGCAGACCATCCGCTTCGCCTGCGAGCTGGAACTGGACGAGGCCATGTTCAGCATCACAACGCCGTTCCCCGGCACGCGCCTGTGGGACGAACTCGTGAAAAAGCACCCGGAGACGAAATACAGCGCAGACTTCACCCGCGCCTATTACTACAACGCCTACACCGAGGAGATTGCCCCATTTATGAACGTGTCCGAGGTATCTGACACGCAACTGGGGACACTCGCCCTCATCGCCCGTCAGCGCTTTGAAGAAAGCAAACGGCGGCGGCGCTACCTGCGGGCATTTGGCCCGCGCCTGGGGGCTGCCGCGTGGGCAATCTCGCGGGTCGCACCTGTGCGGGCGGTTGGGCGGGCACTGGCGAAGCGCGGGCTTTTCAAGAGGTTCGCATCTTCTCAAAAGGACGGGAAACGCGCATGGGATTGAGGATCCCGAAGGGACGGCGGCTCCGGCGGCGGGCCGCGTCGCTGGGCAAATACATTGGGTACAAAGCGGGTCTGACGAATCTGCCCTATTATCCAGACCGCATGTACCTGGAATCCACCAACGCCTGCAATCTGAACTGCATCATGTGCCCAAACGGCATGGGGCAGATGAAACGCAAGCGGGGCTTCATGGAATGGGATTTGTTCCGCAGCATCGTGGACGAGATGGCCGGGCACATCCAGACGACGACCCTGCACATCTGGGGAGAGCCGCTCCTGCACCCCAAACTTCCCGACATGATCGCCTATGCTCACCAGAAGAGCCTGCGCTCCGAAATCTCCACCAACGCCACACTCCTGACCGAAGACCTGAGCAAGGAGATACTGAAAGCGGGTCTGGGCGCGATTTACATGTGTCTGGATGGCGCGTCGGCAGACACGTATGAGGCTATCCGCCGCCGAGGCGACTATGAACAGACGCGGGCCAATATGCAGCGCTTCATTGAATTGCGCCGCGAGGTCAAAGCGGCGGAGCCGCTGGTCAACGTTCAAATCATAGAGATGCAGCCAACCAAGAGCGAGGTGGAGGAATTCGGAAAGCAGTGGCGGCAGGCGGGAGTGCACCGCGTCAGCGTGAAGCCATTTGACTCCTGGGGCAATCAGGTGGACGCCATCAGCGCGCTGCGGGCGGCGGAAGCCAATGTGCCCTCCAAGCGGTGGCACTGTCCCAACCTGTGGTTCCACGTGCACATCTACTGGGACGGAACCCTCGTGTGCTGCGACCGGGACTTTGAGGCATTGTATCCGTTGGGCAATGTGGACGAGGGGGTGATGAAGACCTGGAACGGCCCCGCTATGCGAGAACTGCGCCGCAAGCACCTCGCGAAGAAACTTGATGATGTCCCCTCGTGCCGCAACTGCGTGGAGTGGGCCTGGTGGAAACCCGCGCCGTTCCGGTCCTTTGGAAATCGGCCTCAGGAATGAGTCTGAGGAGCAGTCCCGCCGAGGTCTGGGAAAAATGACCGCACCGCGAACGAAAATGTTACGCCAGCCCTGGATTCCCGCTCTATTCCTGTCTCTTTTTGGCCTTGCCGTGCGGCTGGTTGGTATCGGACGGGAGAGCATCTGGCTGGACGAGGCGACGAGCCTGTTCCTGGCCCGCAAGAGCCTGCCTGACCTGATTGCCTGGACGGCGAAGGACATCCACCCGCCACTGTATTACATCCTGCTCCATTTCTGGCGCGCATTCGGCGAGAGCGAGGCGGCGCTGCGCAGTCTGTCTGCCGTGGCGGGAGCGGCGAGCGTGGGCGTATTGTACCTGTTGGCCCGGCGGCTGTTTGACGGGCGCACGGGCGTCATCGCGGCGGTCCTGCTTACGCTCGCTCCGATGCACGTCGCGTATTCCCAGCAGGCGCGCATGTACACTCTGCTGGGGTTGTGGGTGCTTCTGGCTTCGTATCTGTTGGTGTTTGCGTTGGAGGAACGCAAGGCAGGGTATTGGATCGCATTCACGGTCGTCAATGTGCTGTCGCTGTACACTCATTATTACACCGTGTTCGGATTCCTTGTCCAGGGATTGTTTGCTCTGTATGTCTCATGGCGCAAACACTCATGGTGGAACCTCCTGTGGACAGGGGTGGCGATGACCCTCAGCGTCCTGCTCTACACGCCCTGGATTCCCACCATGGTCGTCCAGGTGAGCAGCGGCGGCGGGAGCTGGGTCGCTCAGACGGGCGTTCCGGGGCTGCGAGCCATCGCGGATGTTCTAATCGGGTTCATCGTCGGGAATGTGCGGGCGCTGTATCCTGCGTGGATGCGGTGGGCGGCGTACATCCTGTTTGCCGGTCTGGCATTGTGGGCACTTGTGCGGGGGGCGCGTTCGGCTGCCCACGGGGACCGCAGGGAGGAGAGCGGCATCATCTTCGCACTGGTCTATCTGGCCGCGCCTATCGCAACAGCCTGGCTGATCTCCCAGGTGAAGCCGCTGTATTCGGGCCGGTATCTGCTCGTGTTCCTGCCGGGCCTTCTGCTCCTGGCAGCCAGGGGATTAGTGATTCTGCCGCCCGTAGGGCGAGATTTAATCTCGCCATACAAGGTATTGCGATGGGGAGTGGCGGCTGTCTTGGTGATCCTCCTGGTTTTCGGCGTTGCGCAGACAGCCGCGAACCCACAGAACGACGACTGGCGCGGGGCCGCCGCCTATGTATCGGAGGGGGCGAAGCCGGGGGATGTGGCCGTCTTTTACCCCGGCTGGAACGAAAAACCCTTTGACTACTACGTGCGCGAACCTCTGCCTTCGGTGACGGCGTTCAAGGTTCCGCTGCCGCAGGGTGAAGTGGAATCCAGCGTCCGTCCTGGACTGGAGGGACACTCGCGGGCGTGGCTCATCTGGTCCATCGGGCACTATGGCGATCCTGAGGGTCTGGTCAAGGCATACCTGGATCGCGCGCACACCTTTGTGGAGTTCAGGCAATTCCGCGGCCCCATCGGGGTTGCTCTGTACGACCTGACTTTCAAGTAGTGCTGCTGAAGGCTGACGACCATTGGCCAAAGGCTAAAGGCCAACGGCCAATGACCACTGGCTTTGACAAGGAGGCTTGCTCTGAAATTCTCGGACTGGCGCGAGCGAAACCGCGACCCATTGTCGGCAAACTGGAACCCAACGCTGCCGCTGGACGTCTGGGCGCTTCTGGCCGTATTTGCGGCGGCAGCGGCGCTCCGCATCTTTGCCCTGGGCGCGGAGAGTCTTTGGTTTGACGAGACCTACAGTGTCATGCTCGCCGAGAAGCCCCTGTCATGGGGAATGGTCACGCTGCCGGGGGGTGTCTATCTTGCCCTGCTGCATTTCTGGCTGGCGCTGGGCCGGTCGGAGATCGCGATACGCCTGTTGTCGGCTGCCTTCGGCATCGCAACAGTGCCGGTGGTGTTCGTCCTGGCGCGGCGATTGTTCGGCTGGCGGCCTGCGCTCTGGGCGGCAGGGCTGGTGGCGATTTCGCCCTTCCACGTCTGGTACTCCCGCGAAGCGCGAATGTACGCTCTGGCGGGGTTTTTCGCTTGGCTCGCGGTGTGGGCGGCTGTGGAGGCGCTCCGCCATCGCAAACCCTGGCTTTGGCTCGTCTACTGGCTGGGCGCGGCGTTTGGGCTGTACACGCACTCTTTCAGCGTGTTCGTGATGCTGGCGGTGAACCTGTGGGTTCTCCTGGTGTTCGTTCTGGAGCCTGACAAGCGGCGCGCCATTGTCCCGTGGCTCACTGCAAATCTGATGTTTGTCGCGCTGGCCGTGCCCTGGCTCATCGCGTTCAGCCAGCAGCAGTCCCTGGGCTGGTGGGGCTGGGTGGGACAGAAATACGGCGCGCCGGGCCTGGCGCAGCTGCTGCGGCTGCCGGCGGACTTCGCGCTGGGCACGACCCGCCCCGACTGGGGGCCGCTGGGGTGGGTTCCGCTGCTTGCGTGGGCAGCCGTCTTTATTTGGGGGTTGATTCCTCTCTCTCGCGGCAAGGAGCCGTCGTGGTGGCGGGCGGGGGGCAGAGAGTGGGCATGTGGGATCATCCTCGCGGCAGTTCCGATCCTGACCATGTTCGTCGCATCGCACGTTGTCTCGATGTTCGTCGTGCGGTACACATTTGTCTTCATGCCCGCGTTCGCAATCATCGCGGGAAGGGGCTTTGGTAAGTTGAAACCGAGCATCGCCCGATGGGGCGTGGCGGCGTTGTACCTGGCCGGGGTAGCCACGACTCTCGTGACCATGTTTACTGTTCCGCAGAAAGAAGATTTCCGGGGCGCGATGGTGTATCTCGCAGGCGAAGCCCCGGCGAACGCAATTGTCTTCCTGGTGGACGAGGACATCAAAGTCCCTGTGGAGCACTACTACAAGAAGCCGGCGGACTTTCACCCAATCTGGCGCGGCCATACCAGCGACGCCGACCTATCGCCCAGGGTAGACCCCTTCGTCCAACAGGCGCAGGAATTCTGGCTCGTGGTGAGCCACACCGACAATGACGCGGTGGAGCTGTACCTGAGCCGCTTTGGAGATGTGGTGGGTCGCCAGCAGTTCCTCGGCGTTTCGGTTCTGCGCTTCTTGCGCAAGGAAGGCGGGGGATGAGCAGGACCGTAGGGGCGAAGCATTTGCCTACGATGTCCCGCCCAGCCCGCAGGCCGCTGTGGGCAAATGCTTCGCCCTTAGCCTCGTGGGTTGAGCACGCCTGCGTTCTGGCCGCGTTTGCGGTTGTCAGCGCGCTCGCCACGTGGCCGCTGGTTGCACATCTGAACGATGCTGTCCTGGGGCCTCCAGGCGACAACTATGAGTACGTTTACAAGA
>Ga0315291_10003398_pt1 | contig 20606 bp, 15 predicted proteins | sample YL17G12_20_MG_FD_203070 | JGI IMG/M metagenome (GOLD analysis project Ga0315291, IMG submission 203070) | Sediment microbial communities from Yellowstone Lake, YNP, Wyoming, USA - YL17G12_20 | ecosystem: Environmental > Aquatic > Freshwater > Lake > Sediment | place: USA: Wyoming | collected...
TGGAGGGGAGGCTAGAGGCTAGAGGAGGAGAGGCTAGAGGAGGAGAGAATCGGACGGCTGGCTTCCTCTAGCCTCTCTTCCTCTGGCCTCTCTTCCTCTAGCCTCTCTTCCTCTGGCCTTTTAGGATTGATTCTCGGAACCGGTTTTTCTATCATGAGGGTGAAAGAGGGAGCGCAGGATGTTTCTGTTCAGTAGGAAGCGACAACACTTTCCCCAATCAGTAGCCACCGAAGAGGAGCCTGAGGATCCCAATAGACTCGAGTTGGAATTGACGCACGTCGACCGTTACGAGATTGTGGCGCTGGTTGGCCGTGGGGGGATGGGTACGGTCTACAAGGCCATTGACCGCGAGCGGGACTTGACCGTCGCCATCAAGGTGCTCCAGCGCCGCTTTGATCTCGATAAACGCCGGCGAAGGCGCGACTACCTCGGACGCGAAGTCATGATCGCGGCTTCCTTGATCCATCCGGCCATCGTGCGGATGCACAAGGAGATCGTCGTTCAGGAAGACTTGCAGGGGCATCTTCGGCGGTGCCTGCTCATGGAATACGTGGACGGCCCCAACCTGCGCAAGCACATTAAAGACCGGGATCTGACGGTCCGGCAGATGATCGACCTGTGCAAGAAGCTGTGCATGGGGCTCGATTTTCTGCATCAGAACAACGTCATTCACCGCGACATCAAGCCGGAGAACTTCCTCCTGACGAGGGATATGCAGCAAGTCAAGATTGTGGATTTTGGATTGTCCAAGATTACCACGGGGTGGTTTGCGCTTTGGGACAAGGAGCACGGGGGCACGCGGAGTTACATGTCGCCCGAGCAATTGGCCAAGCGCAAGCTCGATACACGGTCAGACATTTTTTCGTTCGGCCTGACCATGTACGAGCTGTTTGCAGGCCAACACCCGTGCCCCGGGGAGGGGCGGGAACGGCTCAAGCAACTGCGCAGCAGCTCCTTTCGATTTGAACCGCCATCGAAACACAACCCGGAGACTCCAGCCGCGTTGGACAAGATCATTTTGAAGGCGTTGCGCCGCAGGCCGGAGAGCAGGTACCAGTCCGTAACCGAACTGCTGCTGGACCTTTCACGCATGGGAGAGTCTCGCATTTGATATTTGCGCCGCGAAGAAACAACATGCTCCTCAAAATCGTCCTGAGCCTTCTGGTGGTCGCTCTCGCCGCGTTTGGGGCCGTCCGCGCGTGGACCTGGTTCGCCCAAAGCGGGGCCGCAAGCGCCTTCTCAGCGTCTCCGACGGACGAGCTTCAAACCGCTCGCACCCTCTACGATCAGGGCAGCCTGCAGGAAGCGCGGCAGGCGCTTCAGCCTCTGGTCGATCGAGGGAGGGACGATCCCGCAACGGCGGAGGCCATCATGCTTCTTGCCCGCATCGAAGTGCAGGACGGTAACAAGGACACGGCCAAGAGTTTGCTCGAGCGCGGCTACCAGGGGCTTACGTCGAGCCCGGAACATCCCAAGATAGCGATCGCCTATGCTCGAATCCTCGAGGATACGGGCCAGCTCGATGAGGCGTTCCGCGTGTATCAGGACGTACACGAAAAGGCCGCCCACGACGTTCGCGCTCCTGCCACGGTTGGGCTTGGCCGTCATGCTGAACGGAACAAGGATCTGCTCAAGGCCCGTGAGCTGTACCGAGAGGCGGTTAAGGACGCAGCGCCGGACAGCAGGGAATGGAACGATGCCTTGGATGCGCTGGGAAAAGTGAACGTCGCACTGGTGTTCTCGCATCAAGAGACGCCCGAGAGCAAGTGGTACACGGTCGCGAAGGGCGACAGCATTACCAGCATCGGCAATGCCCTCAACACGACCCAGGGCATGCTCATGCGCGCCAACGGCATTGACGAGAACACCGTGTTGAGTACGGGTCAGCGCCTGATATACACTCCGAAGGATTTCCGGATCGTTATCGAGCGTTCGCGGCGGCGGCTGTTCCTGCTTGACAAGGACGGGGTTTTCGAGCGGTATTCCGTAGGTCTTGGGAAACCGGGCCATGAGACGACCCTGGGGTCATACAAGATCGGAAACAAGGAGAAGAACCCGGTTTGGCACAAGCCCGGCGTCGGACCCATTCCGTCGGGCGATCCCGCCAATGAGCTCGGCACGCGATGGATGCCGTTTGTCCCGGATCAGGAAGGACTGCCGAAGGACCTTGGCATCCATGGGACCATCCGTCTGGAGACGGTGGGACACTACAGCTCGAACGGTTGTGCCCGGCTGTACCCGGAGGACGTGGAGGAGCTCTACGACCTTGTGGTCCGCTCGACCCCGGTGGACATCGTGGAGACCTTCTCATTGGATAAGGGCGTAACCGTCGCCTCGCCAGACAGCGGTACGACAGGAGAGGCGAAGTCTTGAGTGGCTATGGACGCTGCAACGACTAGCGAACCACAAACGCTTCTTGCCCGGCTGCAAGAGATGGCGCAATCATCCATTCAGCCCCGCGAGGCCCTCGTCTTTGTTGACGAGTTTCCGCTCTACTACCTCCTGGCCAGTGAGATCGCGCGCATGGCCGGCGAGGATGGCGGTGACAGACTCTGCCTCTTCGTGGACGCGCAGACTGCCATGCAAGTCGACGCGGTTGACGGCGCCCGCGTCGTGGCGAAGCATGTCCTCGTGTTCGGGGAACCGCCGGAACCGTGGCGCGACTCCGCCAATCTCGTCGCTCTTCCCCTATCAGGCGCGGTCAGTGAAAGAGACCTTTTCATTCTGGCCCTCTCGCCGACCCTGAGTCTTGGTCTCATCTGCAGGCAGGGACCCGACGGGCTGCGGGGCGCCTGGACGGGATACCGCGGTTACGTCGCGGGCATCGCACAGGCGCTTACCGAGGGGCGCCGATTGGGCCCGGACTTCCGCTTGGATCATCAGGCCGCCCATCCCGAGGACTGCACCATGCTGTGCGCCATGCGGCTCATGTCGCTGCTTGCGCGCCAGCTTGCGTTGCGCCAGCGCGACATCGCCATGGACAAGGACGATCTCTCGTCCGTGTTGAACATCCTGAAGGCCGTGTCCGCCAAACGCCGCGCCCATGACATTCTTTACGTGTTTGTCGAGCAGATGGCCCGGGCCGTCCAAGTCGATCGCTGCTCGGTTGTGCGCGTGTGGGGCAGCGATGCCGTCGGACATGTGGTCGCCTCGCACGAAGATGAGAGCATCATCGACTTGATTATCGACCTCAGGAAATACCCTGAAATCCGCCGCGCACTTCAAACCCGCGCCAAGATCGTCATCAATGACACCCGCCGCGACCCCCTGATGCGTCCCTTCGCCAACGAGATCTCGCAATCGGGCATCGCATCGGTGATTGTGATTCCCGTCATCCTGCTTGACCAGAACGTGGGGTCTTTGCTCCTGCGGGCGTCGCGCCGCGAAGGCTCGTTTTCACTGCGGGAGATCAGCTTCTGCGAAATCGTTGCCGAGGCGGCCGCAAACGCCCTCGAACGCGGATACCTCTTCGAAAGCCTCCAGAAGGCGAACGAGATGCTGGAGCACCTCGCCGTCACCGACGGCCTCACGGGACTGTATAACCACCGCTTCTTCCGGCAGCAACTCGAAAGCGAGTTCGAGCGCGCTCGACGCTATTCCCTGCCGCTCTCCTGCATGATCATTGACATCGACAACTTCAAGAAGGTCAACGACACGTACGGGCACCTTCAAGGGGACACGGTTCTCCGTGGCATTGCCGCCACCACCCTGCAATCCGTGCGTAAGAGCGACATCGTTGCGCGGTACGGCGGCGAGGAGTTCGTCGTAATCATGCCCCAGACCGGCCTCGATGGCGCCAAGGCGCAGGCAGAGCGCATGTTGCGTGACATCTGCCAGATGAACCACGATGGCATGCCACCGGGCTCCCAGGTGACCGTCAGCATCGGAGTGGCCGTGTTTGACCCCGCGACGATGCTGGATTGTGAGGCGCTCATCCGCGTGGCGGACGGCGCGTTGTACGAAGCGAAGGACGCAGGGAAGAACCGCGTCGTAATCGGTGCAATGTAGGTTTGATTTCCCAAATCGGACGGTGCGACAAAGAACCAAAGGAGAAAATGCTTGAAACGGTGCTTGCTTCTGTCCATGGCGATAGTGTGCGCGGGATGTGTATCCATTGGGCATCCGTTCATCCGCACGAAGCCGGACTACACAAAGCTCCCGGCGGACGCGATGAAACAGGTGGCCCTCGAAATTGAGAAGGCGGTGCAAAGTGGGGAGAGGGAACCCAAGATCGCCGACCGCAGCGGGATCGTGCTGAACACGGATGTCATTAAGCAGGCCATACGAACCCGCGCCGCGCGCTCTGAACTTGTGAATCAGTTCCTGGATTCCGGCCACGCCTGCGAAACACGAAGCGGGCTCATCTCGATACTCCGGACGAAGGACTACAAGAAGAGCGCGACCTCGAGACAGCGGGACCGAGACGCCCTGCTTGTCATGGGCGAAAACAACAACCGCTGGGAGACTTACGAAGGCATTACCGAGGCGAGCCATTTGCCGCCGGGGTCTCTGTCGGCGATTCAGGCCATCTTCCACGAAGCCCGCGTCCAATGCATGACTAAAGGTCAGAAATACGAGGATGCCGCCGGAAATGTGCAGGTCAAGTAACGCCCAGTAGGGCCGGTTTCTCCGAAACCGGGCCCTACGCGTTCGGCAGCCGTATTCGCAAGTCTGGGCGCGGTTTCGGAGAAACCGGCCGTACTGGGCGTTGTACTGAGCTTCGTCCGGGTTGTCTACGAGAGAGCAGCCAGTCCGTGAGCAGGCCGAATGTAGCGGAGTCCATCGCGCGAATCAAGACCTTGCCGACCTTGCCGGCGGTCTTGAGCCGCATCCTGGCCATGACCGTGGATCCCGATGCCTCGGCCCTCGAATTGAGCCGGCACGTCGCCGCGGACCAGATCCTCACCGCAACGCTGCTCAAGCTTGTCAACTCCGCCTACTACGGGCACTACCGCCAAGTCGACAGCGTCACAACGGCCATCGTGATGCTCGGGTTTCACGAAGTGCGGAACCTGACGCTGGCGATGACCGCATTCCGCAGCTTTCCGCAGGGCCATCCCGATTTCGACCGGACACAGCTCTGGCGGCATTCCCTTGCGACCGCCATGGCCGCCGAGAGCCTCTCGAGGATCGCGAGGGTTCCCGTGGGGGGCTGCTTTGTGTCCGGGCTGCTGCATGATATCGGCAAGGTCATTCTGGACGTCATCCACCCCAAGCTTTTCCGGATTGCCGCCCACAATGCGCACGACCAAGGCCGTCTCATTCTCGACACCGAGGGTGAGATCCTCGGGCTGAGCCATCCCGAAGCAGGCGGCATCCTCGTCGAACGATGGGAACTCCCGCCTTCCGTCGTCGACGCCGTACGCTATCATCACGAGCCGAAGCTTGGCGCCCCAGTTTCCCCCTTTGAAGGGGGGCAGGGGGGATGTTCCCTCGCGGGCCTCGTGGCCTTGGCCGATTACGCGACCTACCAGGCCGGCCTCGGCGAATCCAGCAACGGATGCAATCCCGTTCTCCCCGCGGCGGCCCTCATATTTGGGCTCGAAGAGAAGGAATGCTCAGGCGTCGTCGAGCACCTCCAGCAGAGCGGCGACCGCATCGACGAGTTCATCGGCGCCCTCCACTGATCCTGCGGGCATAACACGCGTTCTCAGTAGCCCCATCTGGCGAGAATGTCGTCTGGGTTGGGGAGGTTCCGCTTTCCGTAGTAGCGCATCAGGGCATCGCACCGGTCAGTGAAGAAGCCATCGGCCCCGCAGAAGGAGAAGAGGCGAAACTGCCAGTTCACGTTGATGGTGTACACGTGCACGAGTAGACCGGCCTGATGGGCCTTGCCCAGGTTCCATGGCCAGCACACGTCTCCCGCGGGCCCAATTCCTTCGCCCAGCGCCGCGGCTTCGGCGATCAGCTTGTTCCATCCGGAACGTTTGACCATGTCCTCGTCGAGGAGACACACGCGCGGGACGTCGGGGGCAAGATCTTTCAGGCGTTGCAGGCTTGGCGCGTCGAATGACTGAAAGACTACCTTTGAAATTCCGTTATCGAATTTGCCGAGCCAGCCCTTGGTTCCGAGAAGGTCCACGAGTTCTTTCTCATATCCCGGATGACGCTCGGGCGACTTGGTCTCCATATAGAGAGACGGTTTGTTCTCACCTTGTTCGGCTATCTTGAGGACCTCCTCGATGGTGAGGATCTTTGCATCAGCGTATTTCTTGCGGGCGCGATCGGGATGCAGCGCGTTGAACCACGAGCCGGCATCGAGTTGTTTCAGCTCGCTCAGGGTGAAGTCCTCGACGCCGTTCTCCTCGCGGCCGGGAAAGACTCGCGCCACGTTCGTCGTCCGCTCGGGCGTATCGTCGTGAAGGGCGATGAGCACGTGGTCCTTCGTACGCTGAACGTCCATTTCAAGATAGTCGGCGCCCAGGTCCCGCGCAACCAGATAGGCCGGCTCCGTCTCCTCTGGGGCAAGGTATGAGGCCCCGCGATGAGCGATGACGGCAGGACGTGGAACGTCCGAACGCGCCGACTTCATGTGGGAGGAAGGCCAGAGGACGCAACAAACGTAGACAAATCCGGGAACCACGACGATGGTAAGCGCTAGCGCGCACAGGATGAGTTTCTTGCGTGTCATCATGTCTCCCTGAACTTGGGAGGGTGCAATGCGCCCCCCACGCCTTGCGGAAACCATAGCCCGTGATCATCGCTTGATGCAAGCTGCGCGCGTGACCTCGAGTGCGAACAACCCCAAGCACCGTGACGGGTTGATATGCGCGTCCGCCTCCGGCAACATTTGGGGCGCCACGAGTGTTAACGATACAAGAGGTGTCCTCTAAACATGATGCGACGGGCTGCGGTCACGGTGCGAGGGATGGTCCAGGGCGTAGGATTCCGCCCTTTCGTCCATGGCCTCGCCACACGGCTTCGTCTTGCGGGCTTTGTGCGAAATGAGCCGCATGGGGTGGAGATCGAAGTCGAGGGTCCTCCTTCGTCCGTGGATGCCTTCGTGGCTCAACTGAACGGCTCCGCTCCGCCCCTTGCTCGTATTAGCGAAATTCAGGTGGACGAGATTCCCCTTTGCGGCGGCAAGACCTTCGAGATCCGAGAGAGCGTCCACGCCGGGGAACGCGCGGTGCTTATCGCACCGGACCAGGCGACATGCGAGGACTGTCTCCGAGAACTGCGCGACCCCAAGGACCGGCGATATCGTTATCCTTTCATCAACTGCACAAATTGTGGCCCGCGCTACACGATCATCCGCGACGTGCCCTACGATCGCGCCAATACCACAATGGCCGAGTTTCCCATGTGTCCGAGTTGCCGCGCGGAGTACGAGGACCCCGCCAATCGCCGTTTTCACGCCGAGCCGGCGTGTTGTCCGGCATGCGGTCCCCGCGTCGAACTGCTCGACGTGCAAGGGAAGGCCATCGAGTGCACCGATCCCGTCGAAGAAGCGGTTCAGCTTCTCGCTCGAGGCCGCATCGTCGCCGTGAAGGGCCTGGGTGGATTCCATCTCGCCTGTGACGCGTCCAACGCGGAGGCCGTCCGCATGTTGCGACGCCGCAAACAGCGCGACCTGAAACCTTTCGCACTCATGGTTCGAGATCTTCAGTCGGCGGAACGGATCTGCGAAGTCTCGGACGAGGCGCGTGCGGCCCTCATTCGCCCGGAGCGCCCCATTCTGCTCATGAAGAAGCGGTTGGGTCACGGCATAGCGGACGAGGTGGCCCCTCGACGCGACTCGTTCGGCGTGATGCTGCCGTACACGCCGATCCACGCGCTGCTGATGGAAGGGCCGGTCGGAGCCCTTGTCATGACCAGCGGCAATCTCTCTGACGAACCGATTGCGTTCATGAACGAGGACGCGTTGGCGCGACTCCACAGCTTGGCTGATTTCTTCCTTACGCACAACCGCGCGATTCATATCCGCACGGACGATTCGGTGGCGCGCGTCATTGCAGGGCGACAGCGATTCCTTCGCCGGTCGCGAGGCTACGCCCCGTTTCCCGTGACGCTGCCCGCCGACACCACGGGCCGCGAGATACTCGCGGTTGGACCTGAACTCAGCTCGACGCTGTGTCTGACGCGGGGTTCGCAAGCGTTTCTGAGCCACCACCTCGGCGATCTTGAGAACGTTGCCGCTTACGATGCGTTTCTGCAAGCCGCTGAACATCTGGAGAATCTGCTGGCGGTTACCCCGCGCGCCATCGCCTGCGACATGCATCCGGACTATGCGTCCACGCGCTACGCACGCGCGTCCGGCCTGCCCGTCATTGCGGTGCAACATCACCACGCGCACATAGCGTCCGTCCTCACTGAGGCCGGACGTTCAGACAAGGTCATCGGCGTCGCATTCGACGGTCTCGGTTGGGGTGAGGACGGCACGGTGTGGGGGGGAGAGTTCCTTGTGTCCGACCTCGCCGGCTGTCAGCGCGTAGGCCACCTGGCAGTTGTGCCGCAGCCCGGCGGCGACGTCTCGTCGAAGAAGACCGTCCGCATGGGCTACGTGTACCTGCGCGAGGCCTATGGCGAGGAGGCCGATCTGCTCGCCGAAGAGCTGATGCCGGACCTGACTGTCGGCGAGCGGCGTATCATGGCCCAGCAGATCGAACGCCGCGTAAACTGTCCGCAAACATCGAGCATGGGACGACTCTTCGACGCCGCGAGCGCCCTGCTTGGGATCTGTGGCGAGAATACGTATCACGCGCAGGCGCCCATGGAACTCGAGGCGTATGCGTGGGAGGCCGGAGATGAACCCGGTATGTACGCGTGTGCCATCGAGGAGGGCGACGCGGGGATGTGCCTCGTCCGCGCCGCGGATATCATCCGCGTCATGGTGGATGATTTCCGAAGCGGCGCGTCACAGTCCGTCTGTGCGGCCCGGTTCCACAACTCGATCGCCCATGCGACAGTACAAGTCTGCAAGAGAATCCGCGGCGGAACAGGACTCAATACCGTGGCGCTCTCCGGCGGAGTGTTTGCAAACGCATACCTTTTGGAGCATATTGCTGCGCTTCTCGAAAGAGAAGGATTCGAGGTACTCTCAAATGCGTTGGTGCCCGCGGGCGACGGGGGTGTATGCCTCGGGCAGGCGGCAGTCGCCGCATGGAGGTGCAGATGTGCTTAGCCGTGCCCGCACAGATCATCGAGATATCCGGGTCGCGCGCGCGTGTGTCCCTGGCGGGAAACGTTCGTGAAGCCGATCTCAGTCTCTTGGAGCAGGCCACCGTCGGCGATTGGGTCCTCGTCCACGCCGGTTTCGCCCTCGAAAAGCTGTCCCCCGAGGACGCTGAAGAAACGCTGAACTTGATGATGCAACTGCAAGGAGACGGCGGTGAGGAACCTTGACCCGGAGCCGCTCATTGAGCGTGTCAACCGCGCCGCGCGCGATATCGGCCGGCACGTCCGTATCATGGAAGTGTGCGGCACGCACACGCACGCCATCGGGCGCGGCGGCCTGCGAGCCATTATGCCGCCGAACGTCGAGTTGGTCTCAGGACCCGGCTGTCCCGTTTGCGTGACCTCGCAATGCGACGTCGAGCGTATGCTGCTTCTCGCCAAACAGCCCGGCCTTGTCACCTGCACCTTCGGCGATATGATTCGCGTCCCCGGCGTCACCTCCAATCTCGAGCGCGAACGTTCGGAAGGCGCGGATGTTCGCATCGTGTATTCCCCAATCGACGCACTCGAACTCGCAAAACGGGAGACGGATCGCGAAGTTGTCTTTCTGGCCGTGGGATTCGAGACCACCTCGCCCGGCGTGGCGTCCGTTGTCCTTCAGGCGCACCAACAGGGCATGGACAACTTCTCCCTCTATGTCTCGCACAAGCTCGTTCTTCCCGCGATGGAGGCCGTGCTCAGCGGCGGCTCCCGGATAGACGCCTTTCTCACGCCCGGCCATGTGTCCGTGATCATCGGCGCCGAAGCCTACGATCCGCTCGCGCTCAAGTACTCCGTTCCGTGTGTCGTCACGGGATTCGAGCCGTCCGATGTGCTCGAAGGGATTGCCATGGCGCTCGAGTATCTCGACGAGGGCGAGATAGGTTCTTTCGTGCAGTACACGCGCGCCATCAAACCCGGCGGCAATCGTTGCGCTTGGGACACGCTCATGCGGGCCTTTGACGTTGCTGACGGCGAATGGCGCGGCCTCGGCGTCATCCCCGGAAGCGCTCTCGCCCTGAAGCCGGCATTCAGCAAGTTCGACTCTATCGAGCGCTATCACTTGCCCGAAGTCGAGGCCGTGGAGCTCCCCGGTTGTCGTTGCGGTGAAGTGTTGAAGGGCCTGCTCCATCCGCCGGAATGTCCGCTGTTCGGAAACCGGTGCACGCCGCGCACCCCGATCGGGCCGTGCATGGTCTCATCCGAAGGCTCCTGTGCCGCGAGGTACAAGTATGGTTGATGAAAGAATCGTCCTGGCGCACGGCGGCGGCGGCGCACTGACCCGCGAACTCGTTGAAGGAATCATCGTGCCGACCCTCGGCGGAGTCCCAGAGGCCCTGCCGGATGCCGCGCCCATCCCCGGCGCGGACGAGTTGGCGTTCACGACCGACTCCTTCGTTGTGAAGCCGCTTTTCTTCCGCGGCGGCGACATCGGCAGTCTCAGCGTGCACGGAACGGTCAATGATCTCGCCGTATCGGGCGCGGAACCCCTAGCGTTGTCCATGTCGCTCATCCTCGAGGAAGGACTCGATATCGCCCTACTCCGGCGTGTGCTCGAGTCGGCCGCGGAAGCGGCGCAAGCCGCCGGCGTCCGGATCATCACGGGCGATACGAAAGTGGTCGCCCACGGCGAAGCCGATCAGCTCTTCATCACGACGGCGGGCGTCGGGCGGCGGCGCATACAGATCTCACCGCGAGGTCTGCGCGAAGGTGATCGGGTGCTGATAAACGGCCCCATCGCCGACCACGGAATCGCGGTCATGAGTGAACGGCAGGGCATCCAATTCGAGACTCAGGTCCGCTCTGACTCGGCGTCCGTGTGGCCTTTCGTGCGCGCTCTTATCGACGGCGGGATCGAGATTCACGGGATGCGCGACCCGACTCGAGGCGGACTGGCCGCATGTTGCGCGGAACTCGCCAACGATTCCGGAGTCACCATCCAACTCGAAGAGTCCGCGCTGCCGATTCGGCCCGAGGTCCGCGGGGCATGTGAGATGCTCGGGCTCGATCCCCTGAACGTGGCCAACGAGGGGAAAGTCGTCGCGTTCGTGCCCGCGTCACACGCGGCAAAGGCCCTCGACATCCTCAAGGCCATTGCGGGAGGGGAGCGCGCCGCGATCATCGGAAGGGTAACCGCGCGGCGGTCGGTTGCCGCCTGCCTCAAGACTCGCTTCGGCGGCGAGCGTGTCGTCGAGATGCCCTACGGCGAGGACCTCCCTCGCATCTGCTAGCCTAACCCACCACTGATTCTGCGGAAGGGCTTCATCGAACAGAGTCCAAGTCGGCGGCTGGACGGCAGGAAGCCGCCTCCGTGTCGGCGGCTGGACGGCAGGAAGCCGCCTCCGTGATGGCTTTCGCGTCGAATGGTGTGTCCGCAAAAATCCGAAATGCATCTGGCGCCTTCAACGCGTCACGGAGGCGGCTTCCTGCCGTCCAGCCGCCGACATAGGCGCTTATTGGCAATGCGTATGCGCGGTGCAGGATTTCAGGCTGACAAGCTTCGCGGAAACCGTTGATCGGGTTGAAGAGGGCGGCCTTTCTTGGCGCGATCGCGGCAATAGCCTGTGGGAGATCAAAATGATCCAAGACGCGCGGCAGGTACTCGCCGGCACTCCAACGGACCTTGCAGGAAATCAGGCCGCGGTAGGAGACAAGGGGCTCGTTCACGACTACCGAACTCACGTCGGGCGTTACGGCGGCCGCAAGCAGCGCTGTTTCCGCCATACCGTCAAGCCCGACAAGGCACATTGGGATTTCGGGCCGTTGCGCCTTTATCTGCGAGACAAGGTTCGCGATCTCGGCCATCCAGTCGCCGGGAAGGGTTCGACCCAGCATCCAGAGGTTTGTTGCCAGTTCGAATTCGTCAGGTGCGCCTTCTTCGAGGCCGGTCAATGCGGCCACGCACACGAGCATGTTCTTGTCGACAAGATCGCGCACAAGCTTCGAGGTGAGCGTTTCGATCCTGCTTCGCCTGGAGAGTACTACGAAGGCCATCGCCGGTTCCGCGCGCTTCTTGACGACGGTGATCGCCGAAGTGAAGTGAGTGGGGTCGAGGTTTTCGGTTGTGCCGGTAAGGCCCGTCACGCGTTCCCTGCCGCTGATGCAGAATCCTGAGACGTCAATCTCGTCCGATATGCTCTGGGCCGGGAACGGCCACACGGTATTCTCGGTGACGACAGGAACGCCGCAGATGTCACGGATGCGCGTGCGCAATGCGTCCTGCCATTGAGGGAGACTCGCTTTTTCGGGAATCGCTCCGAATTCCGGCGGGCCGGTCAACATCGATTGTACGAGCGGCTCGAGCAGCGGGCCTGCAATCACGTTCCCTCCGTCGGAAAAACAACGCAACTTGGGATCGTCCCAAGGTTCGAGTTCGATCTGCGGCTCCGGGCTTGGCGAGCCATCGCCTTGCTTCGCGAGTGCCTTGAGGAAGAAACCGTACGCCGCCTCACGCATTGCCTTGTCATATCCGTGAGGCGCTTGGACCTCGATGTACTTGAATCTATCCCCAGCCTTCGCTTCGCGGTACGCGGCCGTCAGCTCCTGGGCCGTCTGACGCGCGCCGGCTATGGGAAAGTCCGCGTCCTCGATGGCTGAGATCTGAAGCAGGGGCTTGGGAATCATGCAGGCAAGGAGGCCGGAGGTGCGCGCGAAGGTGATCACGCCCGGTACCTGGTTGCAGAGGTCTACGCCCCCGTTCCAATTCTGTCCCGCCATTTCACACATGAAATCCAGATAGGTTACGGGATAACAAACCGGGGCCGCCGCGGCCAGGCGATCTTCGACGGCGGCGGTGAACACGGTGTTGAGACCTCCGCCCGAGGCGCCCGTCATGCCGATGCGCTTTGGATCGATCTCGGGCCGGGTCTCGAGGTAGTCGATGGCGCGCATGCTCTCCCGCATCATGAACCCCTCTTGCGACAGGCCGGCCAGGATCGGAAAAAAGTGGCCATGCTCGCCTTCAGCGTATCGTTCACCTTGGCCCATCGGGTCATAGATGAGGACCGCGATCCCTTTCTGAACCATGCCGACGCAGAAGGAGCGGGGATCGCGTTCAGTCTTGCCGTGATACCAATGCCCGCAGGAATACAGCACACAAGGAAGAGGCGCCGTGGCGCCCTTCGGCAGGTACAAATGTGCCGATACCGAAATTCCCGGCCATGCCTCGTAAATGACCTTCTCGAGCACGTACTCCGGATACTCGAGGCGTCCTGTGGTGCGGGCGTTCAGCGGCGCGCGTTCCGCGAAGGTCTTGATGCCGCAGTACTCCAGCAATCTCGATCGTATCGATCGTCTCTGGACATCGAGGCCGGCGGGTTCCGCAAGTTGCCGTTGGCAGGCTGCAACGAGGGGCAGGATCAGACTGCCGGTCACGTCCGAAACGGCCGTATCCATTCCGGGAACGCTGTAGCCTTCGAGGTACGCCGCGGCGGCCAGCATTTTGAAGCCTGTGGGGTCATCCGTTTTTTTCTTCAACTGGTCAACGATTTCCTTGAACTCTGTTTCGTAGACCGGCAAGACGTCCGACCAATGATAGGGACAGGGCAAGGATTTCACCGGATTCCACGCGGGCACGTCTGTCATGCTTTCGTACGTTTCGAGCGTGAGGTTCGTTAGAGCGCGAAAGTCGTTGAGAGAGGCGCTGAGATGGGTCACGCAGGACTTCACGTTCCTGTCGACGTCAATCTCGGCATCGACCAGTGCCTTCGCTACTGCCGCCTGCAATTTGTGATGGTAGAACTCCGCGATAAGCTCCTCCGCTTGCATGTCGTGCTCAATGCCTTCTACCTCATCGCGGTGGTCCTCAGAGAGGGTGGCCGCGGTGACCGCTTCCCACACAGCTTTGCGTGCGTCGTCTGTCTTCGCCGCAAGGAATGCGATAGAGTCTTTGCTCGTGAACTTCTTGCCCGCTTTCACGGCTTCCATGTAATCAGGGATGCGCATTGTGTCGGGAAGATCCAGGAACGGAATTCCTTTGGCTGTCTGCAACTGGTCGAGCAGCGCGCCGGCGCCGACGACCGTATGGTTGTCATTGCCGAGCCAGACGAGCCGCTGAATGGCGGGCAGGACGTCTGCGCTCGATTCGTAGGCGTTCAGGACGTGAGCGCCGGCATTCACCCCAAACCGTTTCCCGAGCCGTTCGAGCCAGTACGACTTTTCCGACTTGGCGTCGCGGTTCGCATTCCACGCGTAACGCCCCCAAGCCTCAAACCACATCCAGTCGCGATTCCATTGAAGCTCCGGCTCGTTTTCGGCTCGGCGGGGGCCTCGCCCTCCCGGTGTCTTGTCGCACCCGTAAGGCCACCGCCACGCTTTTCGCGGATAGAGATGAAGTCCTGTCGCGCCTGCCTTGATGGAGCTCTGAATGCATTTCTGAATGTAAGAGGGCGGACTCCAGCGAAACGGTTCAAGGTTGCCCAGGCAATGGATGTTGACGACGTGATTTCCCGACAGCTTCGCCCATTCCGCATTTTCAGGATCGATCTCAGTGCTCGCGATCATCTCGACGTTGAACTTGCGTTCCGTGTATAGCCGGGGGTAGTTGCCGGCGACGCGTTTCATGTGCTCGAGATCAATGCCCCACGAGCGAATCATGATCGGGGGAGTCTTCCCGGTGCGCTTGACGGCCGCGAAGATCACGTCGTTAATCCAGTCGGACGTGTGTTCAATCTCGAGCGACTCGCCCGGGCAAATGTAGAGGCCCACACTCGGGAACTCGCTCACGAAACGCTCGATGCAGTAGCTTGTGTAGTCCCTCAACAGCGGCGTCGGCTTGCTGATGCCGTGTTCCTGCAGTTTGTGCGCCTTGGCGAAGTAAACGGACACGTGGATGTTGTAAAACTGGAACATCAACCAGATGTTCCGTTTTTCGGCTTCTTTGGCGAGCCACATGAGCATTTCGTGATTGCGTTCGAGAAGGCCCGGCTCGAGTCCGTCTTGCGCCTCGGGGTACTTGTCAAGCTTGACGAAGTAATCGAAAGGATGCCCGTTCCAAAAGGCGAGGTAGTTGAAACGGTTCTCAGCGAGGAAATCGAGATACTGGGTCCAGAGATCCTTATCATAGAAAAACGGGAACTCAGCCGGTGTGACGGGATAATCGTAAAGCCCGAGTTTCATGAGCAGTATGCACGTTCCACGGAGACTCATGGATGGTGCTTCCGCAATATCGAGGTGATCGGGCAGTTTTCCCGTGTCGTGAACGTGGCGCGCCAACTCCAGGCATCCGTACATCAGCCCCGCCGCGTCGTATCCTGCAATGACGATGCCCTCCGGCTTCGAAGTCAGTTGAAATCCCTCCGGCTTGCGCGCCGATTCCGTTGTGATGGACGCCGCGTCGACGACGAGGCGAATCGGCGTTCCTTTGTCCTCAACGACGCTCAAGCCCGTTTGGGCAAGGGATGACTTGAGCTTCTCGACGCCCCAATTCACGCAGGGCGCAATTGCCGTGTCAACCCGCAGGCTTACTTCTTCCCCGAAGGACTCTCTCGGGAGAAAGGCAGCAGTACATAGCAAGACACGCAACACCAAGTGTCTCATCGCGTTCTCTCCATGAGCTCGGGAGGGCGAGGCCCCTGCCGAGCCGTACCCTGAGGCGCATTGCCGACATAATACCAGTATGACCCTTTCGTTGGCTTGTTCTTTTCCTGTATGATCCGCGAAAGAAAAGCGGGGAGGAAGAGCATGATTGACGTCCGGGACCTAGACAAAGTGCAGGCTATGCGTCCGTTCATGGTGGCCCACCGCGGCGGCGTCATCACCCCGGAATCGCCCGAGAACTCGCTGCGAGCGATCCAACTGGCCGCTGAACACGGATACGCCATGGTCGAGATCGACGTCATGGAGACGGCGGACAACGAGCCGATCCTGATGCATGACGGCCTGTCTATCAGTTGCGGCGTGAAGGAACGCGTCTGCAACCTGACCAGCGTCGAAGTGACCGAACTGCGCTACCGCGCCAGCGACCAGCCCGTGATCACTTTTGCGCAGGCGATAGAGGCGTGTGCGGACCTCCACCTCGGGATCATGTTAGACAAGCTTCGCCGCGACTCGGCTTCCGAGCCGGAGATGTCGGCGGCGTGTCTCGATCGCGTGGCCTCGTTGATTCGCGAAGCGGGACTCGATTCCGCTGCGGTGGCGATTGTGGATTCCCCCCGTCTGCGGCAGCATTTAGGCGAGGTCTCGCTCTTTCCGATTAGCCGCCACGATTTTGAGCAGGTGCTCAAGCGAAAGCGCGTGCCCCTGCGAGGGGGTTTCTGGTTTGGCTGGGCCGCGGAATTGCCGAACGAAGCGGTGCCACTCCTCCACAAGAACGGCGCTTTCGCGATCGTCTCGATAAACACTTTTCACTACCCGCCTCATGCGCCAAACGTGCTGGCGCAGGAGGATATCGAGCGGCTTCGCGCCGCTGGCGTGGACGGATTTCAGATAGACAGCGTGTACGAGGCCTGCTTGAAACGATGACTCCAAGACGGCGGCTATTCGACGCGTCCTCCCTTTCGAAGGAGCACCCTTCTTTCCTGACGGTGGGTGTTTTGTCAATTATCGCCTTGGGACTGGCTGCGTTTTGGGAAATCCTGGGAGCCATGTGCGTCCCAGGAAAGATGTTCATTGCATATGGCCTCTTCTGGACGGCGGTCTTGTTGCCGTTTCTGCTCTGGAGGCCATCCGTTCTCAAGATACGCATCTACATGCTGTTCCTGGCTGCGCTTATCATATTGCACGCCGTGCCCTGGAATTCACGCAAAGTGTTCCTGCGCGACTTCGATAAGGTCCGTGTCGGTATGACCGTCGAAGAGGTAGAGGCGGTGATGGGGAAGTACATAAAGGGGACAGGTTGGCCGGCGGGCCCAAGCACTACGCGCCAAGTGTTGACCGAAGTGGGCACGGGCATCTCCATGAAAACGTACGAATCGCCCACAGGGGAACTGGGGATTCAGGATTCGGTCGTATACCGACACAGCAACGATGGCGCCTTCAATTCAGACTGGGGGATTGTGCGGTTTCAGGAAGGAAGGGTCGTCTGGAAGGATTTCATGCCGGACTGACGACATATCGCCCCAAGTGTGTCGTCGCTCTTGCCCGGACAAATGAGGGAGCGTCAATTCGCCGTCATGGATCGTCCTTCGCGGCAGGCTCAGCCCGACCCTGCCCGGGAACCTCGCGCTCGTATTCGAGTGGATGGCGTTCTTTCATGTCTTCGAGTGTGATGTGGCCGGTGATCCATGACCAGTTCATCGGATAGGTGTGCGGGTCGAAGATCATGTAGTAGAGGTGCCAGACGACGATGGCCAGCACGGCCAGCCAGGCTTCGTAGAAATGGATCAAGGCCACGACGTCAAGCGCGATCTTCGGGAAGAAGCTGAGGAACAGATTGACGAACCACATGCAGAACCCGGTGATTATCATCAACACGCTTCCCCACCACATTCCCCAGTACTCGAACTTCTCGATGTAGCTGTACCGGTCGAAACGCGGCGGGTTCTTCACCAAGCCGACGACGTAGCACATGTTGTGGAAGACGTCTCTTACATCCCGGAAACGCATCGTGAGATAGCCGAGCTCCTTCCGTCCGGCCTTCGTGAACACGAGGAACCAGCCGTTGCAGACCGCCACGCCGACGAGCGCGAGCGCCGCCACGCGATGCACGAGGCCCCGCGCCGCCAGGCCGGCTTCGCCGTGGAAGAGCAGCCTGGCCCACCACGTGTCAGGGTATCTTAGGGCGAATCCGGACAGCGCAAGTGCAATAAACGCGATTGTCAGGACGAGGTGTCCGATGGTCATTGCGGTTGTGAATCGCCTGTACGTTCCGGCACCGCCGAGTTCCGTTCTGAACTTGATGGCGGCCCGGCGGCCCATCACGAGCGTGTTGTGAGCGATCATCCCGCCGATGATGGCCGTGATGAGAGCGATGTAGATGAGCCGTACGATTCCGAGCGCTTTCTGACCGGGGTCGGTCGGCATGATGTGAACGGCGCCCACGGCGAAGCTGGGGCTCGCGTTCTCGTGGCACTTGCCGCAGGTCTGGGGCAGGTTGGCTTTGTTTATGGAGGATTTCGGATCTGAACTGGGCAGGATGCGGTGCGCCTCGTGGCAACTTGCGCAGCTTGCGACGATGTCGCTGCCGGCTTCGCTGGCCATGCCGTGGTAGCTGTCCATGTAGCTGGCTTGGCGGCCCGTTTCGATGCCGTACCTGTACATGATCTGTTCGTTATCGTGACAGCGGGTGCACGTCTGCTTGACGATCTGATGCTTGTTCACCTTGGACCCGGCGGAAGAAGGCGGCTCGACGTCGTGCTCGCCGTGGCAGTCGATGCAGGTCGGCGCATCCTTTATCCCATGTTCCATTGCCTTTCCATGGATGCCTTCCAGGTATTGATCACGCTCCTGTCCGTGGCACGTACCGCAGGTCGCTGGGACATTCTTGCGGTAGACCTTGGATTTCGGATCGTCTGACGATAGAAGGTCATGCGTTCCATGGCACTTGGTGCATGTGGCCGCGTTAAGGTTTCCTTTCATGATCTCCTGAGCGTGAGCGCTCTTGAGGTAGCTGTCAGACGGGTCCATCACGGAGATCATGTACTTTTTGACGAGCACCGGGTCTGAGTGGCACTTGCCGCAGGTTGCGGGCAGGTTCTTCGGATGGACCGGCGAGAGCGGATCAGACGATCGCCGGACGTCATGCTTGCCATGGCAGCCATCGCATGTGGCGGCCCCAGCATCGCCGCGCTCGAGGGCGAGTCCGTGCAAGCTCTTGTTGTAGGCTTCGGCCTCATCATGACAGTTGGCGCAAACGACCGGCTTCAGGTTTTTCTCGTGGGGCAGCGACTGAATGTCGGCGTGACACGAGGTGCACGGCTCCGAGCCATGAACGGATTCCTTATAGACCGATTCGTCGACGTACAATGCCACGGGAGACCCATCGGCGCGCGTCTTACTCAGTACAGGGTTGCCGTGGCATTTCAGGCAATCGCTGTTCTCCTGGAGGCTAGAGGCTAGAGGAAGAGAGGCTAGAGGAGGAGACGCGAGAGGCTGGAAGAGCCAACCTCTAGCCTCTCTTCCTCTAGCCTCTCTTCCTATGACCGTAGTATAGATCGAAAGGAAAAAGTATATATCAGGAAATCTTGCCGCTTCATCCGGGAAAACACCCCACTTATACCCTTCGCCGCACCCGATGGCCCGCAACCTCGGTATTTTGCCCGGATACCCGCGCGGCAAATCATTCTTCTTCCGGATGCAACCCGGTTTGTGTTAGGGTATCCTCGTCCACGGAGGAATGAGAGAGCGTTGTCTCTAGAGGGCTTATCTGTGGAAGGGCTGAGCGTTAATCGCGGGCATTCATTCGGGCGTTCGTTCCGAGCCGTCCCACCATATCGTTTAGGCACGTTCCTCTCCCTTTCGGGCCTCATTGTCTTTGTTGCGGCGAGTTCTCTCGGCACGGAGGGGTGCCAGTATATCGGCCCAGGCGCTTCTGTGGCCAACGATGTGTGCCTTGTTTGCCACAACGGACAGAACGCCCCGGACATCACGGCCTTCCGAACGGGGCCGCATAAGAATCAAGCGTGCGAGGGGTGTCATGGTTCCGGGTATCTTCATGTGCGCAATGGAGGACGCGGTGGGCTTTTCATTGACGATCTCAACGGATTGATGACGGTTGCGTCGAGGCTCTTGTGCAAACGCTGCCATGGAACGGAGGTCACCGGGTTTGAGAAGAGCGATCACGCGACGGAGAAGGTGCTGTCCTGTCCCGGCTGTCATGACGTGCATGCCGGCGCGAGGGGCGCGCCGAGCGCCGTGAACAACAATATGTGCCTGCGGTGTCATCGAGCCAGGGGGTTCGGAAACGACGAGGCAATAGAGGCCCACACCCATCATCCCGTGGACCCGGATGGGACCAGCGCCAGCCGCTGCACGAAATGCCATCTGGTCCCGCTCGAGGGGTCCGGGCCCGGCACCGAGAACGTTTCGCACGAGCACTCGCTCTTGACAGTGGCGCCGCTCCGTTCGATTGAGGCCATAGACGCGGGCGTGGTTCCCGTACCGGCCAACTCGTGCGCGGGTATCGCCGGGTGTCACGACGGGTCCGTCAGCACGGCGCCCGTGTTCGATGTTGACAATCGCGCGACAGACCTCCTCTTGCAGGCTTTGTTTGAAGAATGGTACGGTTCGCCATGAGGCTAGAGGCTAGAGGAAGAGAGGCTAGAGGAGGAGACGCGAGAGGCTGGAAGAGCCAACCTCTAGCCTCTCTTCCTCTAGCCTCTCTTCCTAAGAGTGTATTGGCAATGGCCGCGGTGGTGTTTATGCTGTTCATCGGCAGCGTGACGGCGTGGGGCCAGCCCGGCCAGAAGCCCGCCGGAGCCGAAACAGCGTCTCCCTCGAAGGATGCAGACGCACAGCAGCAAACCCCTGAAGCGCCGCCCGCGCCTGCTGAGGCCGCGAAACGCAAGTGGCTC
>Ga0315291_10003402_pt1 | contig 20592 bp, 17 predicted proteins | sample YL17G12_20_MG_FD_203070 | JGI IMG/M metagenome (GOLD analysis project Ga0315291, IMG submission 203070) | Sediment microbial communities from Yellowstone Lake, YNP, Wyoming, USA - YL17G12_20 | ecosystem: Environmental > Aquatic > Freshwater > Lake > Sediment | place: USA: Wyoming | collected...
GCTCGCTAAGCGGCGGCGCTGGTGCGATGGGCGCGGCATTCTTTTCGACCGGTTTTTCTGTAGGCACCACGACGACATCAACCGCACCTTTGCTACCCTTGTCGCCTATGACATTGCCACCCTTGCCACCATCGCTGGGGACAATGGTCTGGCCTGGTTGGTTGATTGGTCCGCCAGCGTCGCCAAGCTTAAGGCAGTTACCTGCAGAGCCGCTGCCTAGCCTTAGGCCTTGAGTCGCTTTGCCGTTACCACCCAGGTTGGTTTTGCCGCAGGCGACGACTAAGAGGAACGTAGCCGCTGTCACGAAAGTTGTGCGTTGGAACATCATTTTCAAGTCTCCTAAATCCGGTGGAAGCGTCAGCTATTGGAATAATCTTTTCAACATCGACCCCGCTGCCGCACGGCAATCAGGACGACTAACATAATGCAAGAGCGGAGCCATCATTTGGCAGCGCTAGCACCAGCCCAGCTATTTCTTGTTTATCCTTAAATATGGCCTACATGCGCCTGCAGGCGGGCAACCAAGAGGAAGGCCGCAGGCGGCTAACTCTTAGTCACTACGGCGGCTTCTGTCATAAAGATCGACAGTTCGCCCGGCAAGGCTGCTTAATTTTTCGGGCCACGCGAGGCCAGGAGTATATCGGCCAGATCCGGCGCGCTGTGCCGGCCCACCAGGATAGCCACAACTCCAGCCACAGGCTGCCAGGCGACGAAATTCAGCTCATTAGAGGTATAGGTCTGATAAATCAGACCGCGCATGTTGCCAGCCTCTGCCGCCGGCAAATCACTGAGGCCGCCAGCAAAACTAAAGTAAAAGAACTTCTCTTTGCTCTTGCCCTTACCGCGTTCGTACAAAACGGCAGCGACTTTGGCGACCTCGTAGTCGATCACCGTGGCACCCTCGACCTGCCAATCGGCCGGCACACTACGCAGCACCTGCGCCTTGAACTCAAGGCCTGGATAGGTCTCAAGATACTGACGGACTTCCTTGGCATCATGGCTCGGCAGGTTGAGTCGTTCCTGCGCATCTTCGTCCATGGCCTGGGCTTCGTATCCGAGGTATTCGAGTGGCTTAAACCTCTGTTCCTTGGTCCGTCCAAACTTCCAGATGCTGCCCGAGATTGCGGCCAGTAGGAGGATCAAGACGCCAGCGCGGAGATAAACCGAATGAGTGTTACTGCGGCTGAGCACTTCGATGCTGGTCGCCTCGGCCTTCTGCTTGTCGCCTTGCGGGACGACCAACGCGCTGAGGACGGCCAGCTCTTCTTCTTTCAAATAGTAGCTTTGCATTGCTAGTTGCAACTTACCTCGCAGGGATTGGAAGCGGTCGGCCAAGCCGACAAACTCCGGCGTCTGCAACAGGGACTCCATTTTCGCCAAAATATCTGGCGTCAACTCGCCATCTAGATATTCATCTAGGTAACCGTACAGAAGGTCTGCATTGTTGAGCTCAGTCGGCGAAAACGCCATAGTCTATCGTCCTTTCGATCAAATCAAAGTTGGACAGAGCTGCTCAGCAGCGTCCGCCGCGCATGGGCCAGGTGAACGCGTAGGTCCTTATCGCTTATCTGCAGCACCCTTGCAGCCGAGGCCGCATCCAAGCCGGCGACATCGATGGCAACTAAAGCCGCGCGCGCACTGGTAGCTAGAGGCTGTAAGGCTTTAGCCACAGCACTTTGACCGCCGCTAAAGGCATTTCCTTTGTGCTCGTTGAAGACACGCCAGCAGGTTTCAATCAATATACCGCTGGCACCGCCTTCGGCAGTGTCGACGTATTTTGGCAGGTTTGCCGCGATAGCCTTGTAGGTCTCACCAACAAAGTGGCGGGCCCCATCGAGGCTAAGCGTCAAGGCAAAAGCCAAGCGGTAGACCATGTCGGCATGCGTGAGAAAATGCTCTTCGTAAATAGCAACAAGCGACTCATCGATCGGATGCTTGGCGGGCGTCGCCATAAGTGCTTCTCCCCATGCGGCGGGCTCAATGACAGAGGGCGCAGAATTGACTAAGGTCTTCCAATCATTAATTATATATTATCATGGTAGCAACCTTGTCTCTACACTGGCAAGCTGCGCGCGGCAAAAAGCTGGCGTATGCCCCTGACGAATTACCAAAATGCGAGATCGACGTGTTCAACGACTGGCTCATCGCGATCCCCGCGCGCCTTGGCTCCGAGCGTTTGCCGCGTAAGCCACTGCAAGACCTTGGTGGCCTGCCGCTGATCGTCCGCGTGGCGCAAAATCTCGCGGAGCTCGTGGCCCAGGGAGCGGCGTTGGTCGTAGCTACCGACGCTGCAGAGGTCTTAGACGTATGTTCTAAACATGGTATCGAGGCTCGCTTGACCTCACCACAGCACGCCAGTGGCACCGACCGTTGCGCCGAGGTTGGACGAGCCGTAGGCCGCAGCTACATCTTAAACGTCCAGGGGGATGAGCCCTTCGTCTCGACCACGGCGCTAGCAGCGCTGATGCAAGCCTTTGCCGACCGCCCCACGGCGGACATGGCGACCCTGGTCACTCAGACCTCTGACCTCCAGCTCGCCGCTGATCCCAATGCCGTCAAGGCGGTACGTGGGCGCGATGGCTATGCCCTCTACTTCTCCCGGGCCGCAGTCCCCTATGACCGCACCGCACAGTCTTTGCAGGCCAAGGGCCAAACCGCAACTGCGCCGACGCAGCGCTTTTGGCACCACGTCGGCGTCTATGCCTACCGCAGCAGCCGCCTCCAGGACTTCGTCCGCCTCGGCCCATCACCGCTTGAAGAAACCGAGAAGCTAGAGCAGCTGCGCGCCCTAGAAGCCGGTTGGCGCATCTGGCTGGAGCCCACCGCCCAGAGTCCACGCGGAATCGATACTCCCTCGGATTTGGAGGCCGCACGTGCAAGGTTTGGCACTTAAGAAAATCTTCGGTGCTAGCCTGTGCCTTCTGACCCTAGGCGCCTTAGCTAGCGTGGCCCAGGCCTTACCGATTGGCTTTGGCATAAACCAAGGCAAGCTCGAGTACGACCAGCTGCGCACCGAGAATTTCAACGTCTATTTTGACCACCGGGCCATAAACGAAGGTTGGATGACCCTAAACGCGCTGGAAGCTGCCCGCCCCTACACGGAACGTTGGATCGGCGAGCAGCGCCATTCCCCATTGACGGTGGTAACCTCGGCCGCCTCTGATAACGCCTCGTTCGCCAACTTTATCACCGACGCCATCGAGCTGCAGACCATGGGCCAAGGCAGCAAAGAACTGGCTTGGCACGAATACACCCACTCGACGATGTATCGCTCTCTCGACACCATTTTTGGACCCGCCTACAATATTATCTATTTACCGTGGATGCCCGCATGGTTCGTCGAGGGCTTAGCCGAGGCCTTTAGCGTCTCCGTCGGCTCCGACGTTACGGCCGGCATTGAACGCTACCAAGCACTAACAGGCAATTGGCCAAGCTATGACCGGTTGCACAGCCTCTACTCCAACACCAATTACGTCGAACGCGGCTATGCTACCTCTGGTGCTTTGGTGTCCTATATCCTAAGGCGCGCCGACGTCAAACTTCCTGAGCTGCTGGCCAGCTTCTTCCGCTACGCCCAGCCTTGGTGGTGGCCAGCGACGATCATTCCCTATGCTGACCTGATGCCCTTGGACCGCGCCCTTAAAGAAGCCACCCAGCTTAGCGGCGAAGAATTATACGAAGCCTATAAAAAGGACGCCAAAGCTCACTGGGAAGCAGCTCCTTTCGGCCCACTATTAGTGAACGCTAAAACCAATCATCTTGCGCTTGGATCACTCTACGGTTTTGGCAGCGACGGCCTTAACGTGCGGCTGATAAACAGTGATGCCGGTGACTTCTACGAATCGGAGCTTAATTTTGACGCCCAGACCGGGTGGGCCACCCATACGACACGCGGCGCTATGATCAGCAATCGGCCGGACCTTGCCGCAGTATTCAAAGGCCAGACCTGGAAGGGGGAGGCTAGCTATGCAGCGACTCCACCACAGGACATGAGCACGCTAGAGTTCCGCCGTGGCACCGACCGCCGCTCTATCATCCGTGCCGGAGCCGTCTTCAACCTCTGGGAGACGCCGACCCACCTGGCCTGGACCGAACAGCAGCAGTCAGTGACCCGGCTTTGCGAAACCAAGATTGAGAAAAACTCTGAAAAAAGCGGCGTTAGTTGTCCGCTGATGGCACAGTTGCCCGAGCAGCTACGCTTTATCGGGACTCGTCCCACCGTCGCAGGAGAGCGCCTGGCCAAAGAGATCTGGATGAGTTACGCCACACAAAAACTCGCCGGCACAGCCTATGAGGTCCGCATCTTCGATACCACCAAACACTTGGTTGTGAAGCGCTACAAGACCGGATTGGGCAAGCCGCTTGCGGTCGCCTTTGCTGGCCGCGACAATTGGGTGCTACTGGCTGAGCGCAATGAACGCACCCTGCGCCGCTATGACGACAGCGGCAACTGCCTAGGCATGCTGCACTATAAAGACCACCTACTATCGGCCCAAGGCCTTAAAGACGGAAGTCTGGTTCTAGCCTTCTATGACGGCACTAACAGTCGACTGCTGAAGCTGCGCCGCAAGGAGATTCATCAAGAGCCATGTACCTCACCAACCGGTCAGATGTCGCCCCTGCAATATGCGCTCACTCAGAGCGACAAAAATCTCGGCCTAAAGCCGGCCCTTGCCGGATCATCGTTATGGGCTAAGGCAGCGGACGAACCGACTGAAGCTGAAGCGGAGCGCTTCAGCGCCGCACCGACCAGCGACAAAGACCTGCAGCCAGGCACCCCGAGTGATGTCAAAGTCGAAGCCGCAACCTTCCATGCCAAGCCGCTGTTCATTTTTCCGTGGATCGGCGGCGACGATGCCAAGGGTTTGCAGGTCGGCGCTGTCTCAGTTCCGCTCATAGATGACCTGCAGAACGAAACGCTGCGCGCCACCGTTCTCATCGGCACTGTCAGCCGCTTTCCGTATCAGGAACTAGCGCTGACCTCGACCCGTTTTACACCGACCCTAAACATGGTGGTGTACCGCCAGCAGACCTTCGAGGGCCAATCGTATAAGAGAAGCACCAATGAGACGGTGACCAACTTCCTAGATGAAAAGGGCGTGCGTATTGAGAGCCTATATAATTTTCGGTTTCTCGGCGGTGTGGCCGCGAGTGGGCTAGCACTAAAACAGGCCTATTTGCAGCCCTACGCCGGCAATCCCTATCTGACTCGTGGGGCACTCTTTGAGCCAGGTGCGACCTTCGGGCTGACGCACCAAGTCCGGCTTTTGACGTTTAGCAATTCGCTATCTGGACGCGTGGCTCCAGCCAGTTTCAATAAACACTTCGACTACAACCAGGTCGGCGCCGCCACTCGCTTCGCCATCGCCCTACCCGCTCATTCACGCTTCTCGCTCGGGCTTGAAGGTAGCCGGACACGAGGCGCAAAGCAGCGCCTGCTTCAAGAACTCTACCGTCCACTAAAAACCTTTATACCTGGAGCGGGGGGCGGCCTCAATCAAAACAGCTTTCCGATTACATCGGTGTCGCAGGGCCTTTTTTCGGCCAGTTATGGTGACAGCCAAGCCCGCGCCAAAATCGACTACACCATTCCAGTGATTCAAGACATCGACAAAAACTGGTGGTTACTCTATTTTGAGCGCCTCGATTTTACGGCCTTCTATAACTACGGCGCCGCCTGGACTGGGCCCAAGCCACCACAGGGTTGGCAGCGATTAACTAGGGCGCACGGCTACAATCTCGATATGCAGATGGAAAACAAAGGCGTGCGCTTCAACCTTGGCGGCGGTATTGGTCAAGTCGTTAGCCGGCCGTTCGAACTCTACTTTGACGGCGGCTTTGACGCCCTTTTTTAGCAGAACGCAACGCCAGGAGTCCGACCCCATGCCCAATACTTTCGGCCATGCTTTCCGCATCACGACCTTCGGCGAATCCCATGGTGGCGGCGTCGGTGTCGTCATCGATGGCTGCCCCCCCGGCTACCAAATCGATTTGGAATTAGTACAGCAGTGGCTCAACCGCAGACGCCCAGGCCAAAGCAAGATCAGCTCACCACGCAACGAAAAGGACCGAGTCGAATGCTTATCTGGACTCGAGGGCGGCCGCACCCTTGGTACGCCGATTGCTTTAATGGTCCGCAACGAGGACAAAAAACCATCGCATTATGGTGACTTGAAACAAATATTTCGGCCATCTCACGCTGATTACACGACGCTTGCAAAGTACGGCGTACGCCCTGGCAGCGGCGGTGGGCGGGCCAGCGCCAGGGAAACCATCGGCCGGGTCGCGGCGGCGGCCATTGCTGAACAGATTTTAAGTGCTAGGCTGCCAGGCTTCCGCTGCGTCGCCTACGTCGATTCCGTGAAGGGGCAGAACGCCCGAATCGACGACCCCGCCAGTGTCACCCGAGAGGCGGTCGAGGGGCACATCCTGCGTTGTCCGGACCAAGCTAGCCGCGACGCCTTGGAGGCGATCATCACCGCGGCGCAACGCGACGGCGACACCGTTGGCGGCACCATCGCCTGCGCGGTAAGTGGTGTGCCAGTTGGCCTGGGCGATCCGGTTTTTGATAAGCTCGAAGCTGACCTGGCCAAGGCGATGCTGAGTTTACCTGCTAGCAAGGGATTTGAGGTCGGCCTTGGCTTTGCTGCGACCCTGCTGTTTGGCTCTGAACACAACGATGCGTTTACCAACAGCAACGGCAGAATTAGCACGGTAACCAACCGTTCTGGTGGCATCCAAGGCGGCATCAGCAACGGCGAACTAGTTTATTTCCGAGTCGCATTCAAACCAGTGTCGACGATTTTTAAAGAGCAGGACACCGTCGATGCGGCCGGCACACCGACCAAGATACGGCCTAAGGCCGGGCGGCATGACCCATGCGTCTTACCGCGAGCGGTACCAATGGTCGAAGCCATGGCGATTTTGGTCGTTATGGACCATTGGCTACGCCAGCAAATGCTGGAGGCCACCAAAGCCTGAGAGATCGCATGGGGCCAGAGCTTAAAGGCTCGGGCCCCATGGCGTTAACTCGCCGCTTTTTTCTCTTTTTTAGGTGCGTTTCCGGCCTTGCCTTTGACCGGCGCCACGGGCTTCTTTTTCTTTTCTTTTGGCACCTTAGGAGTGGCCAGGCGCACGGCACGACGCGTTTCGACGTCGACATTGACGGCATCGGCCTTGTCGAGGGCCTTCAGGCGCCGGTGATACTGGCGCAGAACCGCTTGGACTTCGCGGAAGGTCACGTCTTTAGAGGTGCCCTTTTTACCTTCAATATTGCGTTCTTTTAGCGTTGCGGTACGCTCTTTTAGAGCTTCTTCAGCGCGCTTAATGTGCTGTTCAATCACCTGGCGGCGGGTAAGCATGACGGTCCTTTATAATAATCTGCCAGATCTGGTCTTGATCTTAGCCTTGGTCGATACACCTTCAAGCCTGCGGTTCTACCTTAAGTCCTGACTCTAGCCAAGTCATTGCCATCTAGTTCTATTGATGCTTCTCATAAAACTTTCACTGCCTGAGGCGCAGGCTTACAATAGCGACTGTCACATCCCCGCCATTAAAAGGAGCCCGATGCATGCCCCGGATCTCGAAAAAACCCTGGCCTAGCCTAATGTTAGCGGTCGCCTGCAGCGTTCTAAGCAGCGCCGTGTCGGCCTACACTGCTCCCAGTCCTAGCCCCCAATCCGCCAATGGCCCAGAGCTGGAAATACTTCAGAAAATGTCGAAAGGCATCGCCCAGATCGCCAAACAGGCCGGTCAGGCGATCGTCTTTGTCTCCGTTTATAAAAATCTACAAAATATGCCCGCCGGGGTTGTAGATCCCTTCGATTTTTTCTTTGGCCCTGGGGGTCCCGGTGGTGGTCAAGGCGGTCCTGGAACACCCGGGGCTCCCGGCGGACGCGGCCAGCCCCAGGAGCGCAGGCGCAGCGAGCGGCGCGAGGAAGGCCTGGGTTCAGGCTTCTTCATCGACGTGCAAAAGGGCTACATCATCACAAATAACCACGTGGTCCAAGACGCCGACGAGATCCAGTTGAAGCTGGCTAACGGTGAGATCTACACCGGCAAAGTGGTGGGCCGCGACCCCAACACCGACATTGCGGTAGTGCAGGTTAAAAAGGATCGCTTTAACCGCGATGGCCTCGCTGCATTGGCTTTGGCTAACTCAGAAAGCCTTTCGGTCGGTGACTTCGTGGTCGCGGTCGGGGCGCCCTTCGGCCTCGAGGCCAGCTTGTCGTTCGGGGTGGTTTCAGCGATGGGGCGTGGCAATTTGGATATCGCCAAGATCGGCAACTTTATTCAAACCGATGCTGCCATCAATCCCGGCAATAGCGGTGGACCTTTGATCGATATGCATGGTCAAGTCATCGGCATGAACACGGCGATCTATTCGCGTTCAGGCGGCTACAATGGCATTGGCTTCGCCGTCCCCTCGTCGCTGGTGCGCACCGTCGCAGAGCAGCTGATCAATACCGGCCGCGTCAGCCGCGGCTACCTCGGCATCTACCTGCAACCCCTCGATGACGAGATGCGCACCAGCCTCAACCTGCCAGAAAACCTGCGCGGCGGCGCACTAGTAGCCCGCGTCGCGCCAGATGGGCCGGCGGCCAAAGGCGGCCTCGAAGCTGGCGACGTCATCACTGAGGTCAATCAAAAGGCGATCAAATCCCCAGGCGAAGTCACCACCACTGTTGGCTTGTTGAAGCCGCAAAGCAATGTCCAGTTGGCCTACTACCGCAACGGCAAAAAATTATCAGCCCAGGTCATGATCGGGCAGCATCCCGAAGATGAAAAGCCTGGGCTGGGCGGCCATGACGACGAGGATAGCGCGGCTCCTGCCAAAGGTTCGGCTTTTGGTATTGCCGTGACTGCGCTGAGCGCAACGCTACAGAACCGCTTCAATCTCGAATCGAAGTCGGGAGTGGTGATCACCGCCGTAAGTCCTGATGGACCGGCGGAGCGCGCGGGCCTACGTCCAGGCGACTTGGTATTGAAGGTGGATGGGCAGAAGATTAGCTCAGTCGAGCAATGGCAGCGCGCAGCCAAGGGAAAAACCCGGATTCTCGTGTGGATCGAGCGCACCGGACAGTATTATTTTGTCACGTTAAAGTAGTGTAAGGAATCACCTATAAAGAGTCGCTAGCGTCGTGACCGAGGTAAGGGCTGCTGCGCTGGCGCCAACCATGACTTTAACGCGCTACAGCTGGACCTTGACCTCTGACTCGTCATCTTCTTGCACCTCGCCAAGGGCCTTTGCCTCCTCCGCCAACTTAACCAAAGGCAGCACATTCGCTGGCAAGGCTGCGGCGGCGCTGTCAGGTGTCTTTGTGGCTATCTGCTCGCCAATACCAGAAGTCCCTTTTAGCAACAGCTTGCGCACGTAGGAGGCTGAGCGATTGCCAGTGCTTTGATGCTCGGCTTCTGAGCGCTGAAACCAGGTCAAAGCTGCAGCAGATTTACCCCAGCGCAAAAAGGCCAGCCCCAGGTTAAACGCCACCCGGGAGCGGTCGGCGCCTGTGGACAGGAAGCTCAACGCGGCTTGATATTGAGCGATGCCCTGGGCGAAATTGCCATTCCGGACATAGGCAATGCCCATGGTGTTCATCATACTAGCGAACGTTCCGGTTACCCGCAGTGGCGAGGACGAAGCAAAAAGGTCGATCATATTTTCGGCCACAATCAATCCTTGGCTCGCCTTTAGATTGTCGGCATCCAGCTTGAGAGCCTTTTGAAACGACTTTCGAGCGCCCTCGGGGTCTTTAATATTAAGTTTGGCTTCTCCGATTAGGCACAGCCGCTCCATGCTATCAGGCGACAAGTCGGACGCCTGACGCAAGTAAAAGAGGGCCTCCTCGTGCTTACCCATCAAGTGCAGGATCTTGCCCATTTCATTGAGAGCCATAAGCGCTTGATCATCCGCTTTAAGCACGCCTTCAAGGATGGTCTTGGCCTCGCCAAGCAGTTTGTTTTTAACCAGGCACTTCGTCGCAACCATGGCCAATGGCAGCGGCTTTGGTGACTTTTTCAGCACCTGCTTGATCAATTGCACCGCAGTTTTGCCGTCATGATTGACCGCGGTAAGCAAACTAGCGATCAGGGCCTCGTTTTGATCATACCAAAGCGCCTCTTGCAAAATACCTTCGACGCTCGCTTGAAATTTTTGGTTGGTGAATGGCTTTTCGATAAGCCCAGTGCAGGGAAATTCCCCGAGCAAGCGGAAATCGTGACGCTGCACAAAGCCAGAGACCACCAGAATGGGCGTCATTTGGAAGGCGGGCAAAGAGCGTATACGACTAAATAGGGCTAGGCCACGGGGGGAACCTTCGAGCTTCCATTCAAGTACAATCAATGAAAAGTGCTGCCCACTGCAAAGGCGCTGCCAAGCGGAGTCACCATCGTTGGCCGTCACCACGTCGACAAAACCGGCAGACAGCAGGCCGTTGACGACTAGGTTACGAGCACCCTCGTGGTGGTCGATGACCAGAACCTGGTGTTCCGCCGGCACTATTTCGACACCCATGTGCACCTCCGGATGGCGGCTCCGTAAGGCGCCACCACTGCGTTGTTAAGGGGCACTGTCGGAACATCGGCCAAAAACTTGAGGGTCTGGGGATTTCAAAATTATTTCAAGTAGATATACTGTAGTGAAGGGGGAGATGTATGCAGGCTTGGACGATATTAAAGGCAGTCCACTGGCAGCGTGACGGCAAGACAGCTCATGCCTGGACCGCCTTAGGCAGTAAACACGGATTTACAGGCAAACAAGAACCCTCACCCCCGGCCGTCCACCATGCGCGCCAGGTCCATAGTACCCGTATTGCCACAGCGGCCGAGGCCACCACCAGCGGCGAGGCCAGCCGCAGGATCGAGGCAGATGGCATCCTCACGTTGACGCCAGGTACCCGCATCGCGATTAAAACTGCTGACTGCCTGCCGATCCTGCTCTGGGTGCCTGGCCTCGCTGCGGCGGCAGTCCATGCTGGCTGGCGCGGCTTGACCTCGGGGATCATCGGCGAAGCGGTCCAGGCAATGACCATGACCGGCATCAAGCCCGCGCAGATCCTCGCCGTCATCGGCCCCGCGATCAGCCAGGAAGCCTTTGAAGTCGGCAGCGAGGTGATCGACTCGTTACACCATGGAGCCTGCGGACTGACACCGGTGCAGGCAGCGTTGTGTACGGCCAAGGGCAAGGGCGATCGCTGGCACCTTGACCTAGCAGTAGCCGGCGTGCTGTCTTTGTGCAACGCGGCACTGGATCCGGTGCAGATCAGCGTGCTGCAAACCTGCACCTACAAAACGCCGGAATGGCACAGTTACCGTCGCGATGGCAAAGGCCACGGTTCCAACTGGTCTTGGCTAGAGTTGTAGGCGTCGACGTGGCAAACTGGGGTTATTTATCGATTCAGGGAGTATACTTTTCGCATGACTGATGTCTGGACACCGCTACTTGCCAACCTGCCGCTATCAAAATCGGAGCGGGATGTGGTCAGGCGTTTTAGCGCCGAGCCACACGGCCGCAGCTTCCTACCGGTGGCCGATGTGCTGCGTGCCCACCGCCTCGTCGACGAAAGCCTGGAACTCTTAACCCAAGGCGTGGAGCGCCACCCTGGCTTCACCGTCGCTCGGGTGGTGCTGGCACGAGAACTTTTAGCCAAAGGCATGATCGAACCGTCCTGGGCACTGCTGGAGCAGGCACCGGATTCACTTCGAGATAATGTATTGGCACAAAAGCTCCGATTTAAACTCGCCCTGCTGCTCGCCGACGAAACCGCTGCCCGGACCTGCTTTCAACATCTAAAACTGATGCAAATGCTCGACCCGGAAGTCAAGCGCCTCGGCGAGCTGCTCGAAGTTACAGGTTTGCACGAAGCCCGTCAAAAATTACACCAAGACCTCCAGGCCCGCGGCACCGAATTAGTACTACCACCTCTTCCCGCAAGCACAGCGCCGCCAGTGGTGGTAAATGGGAGTGAACAAGCTCGACAAGCGCCAGCGTCCCTACCACAGATGCCGTCTCCGGAAGTTTTGGACGAAGTGGCCATCGCCGCCTTCCACGTCGTCCCACTGAACGAGATCTTTCGGCCTGAAGGCGACCAGCCAGGAACGCCTAAGCCTGGGGTCGGCGGACTCGAGCTAGATTCGACGACGCTAGCAGAGATCTACGCCAGACAGGGGCATTACGGCAAAGCATTAGAGGTTTACCGCCGCCTGTTACGAGTCATGCCGGGTAGCGACTTACTCCGCCGCAAGGTCGCCGAGCTATCCAAGTTGGAGCGGGAACAAAGAGACGTTGATTTAACCGTCGATCCGACCATGGTCGACCGCATGGAAAGCCTCGAGATCATCGACCGGCAGATCAGGTTCTACAATGACCTTTTGACCCAGCTCAGCTAGTGGGGCCTCTGAAATACGTGCCATTTGGACACAGGACGATGCCAGCATGAGCAAAAAAACCAAAGCCCCACCCGCCAAGCCACCAAGTCGGCCAAAAGCGAAACATGTGGAATCGTCGGCACAGTCACTTCGCATCCTGGTCGCGAGCGGTGTCAATTTGGACCTACTAGGCCAGCGTGAAAATGAACATTATGGCCACGCCACTCTCCAAGACATGGAGGAGCAGCTGCGCGCCCAGATTTTGCCGGTTGGTATCACGATCGACCTGAGCTTTTTTCAGACCAATGAGGAAACCAAATACCTGGATATCTTGATGCAGGGTTGGGACGGCGCGGTGCTGAACCCTGGAGCCTGGACGCACACCTCCCTAGCTCTCGCCGATCGCCTAGCAGCAATCAAATTGCGTTTTGTCGAAGTGCACGTATCAAAGGTTATGGCGCGCGAGCAGGTACGGCAACACTCATTCATCGCTCCCTTAGCCTTAGGGTGCGTCTCGGGCTTTGGCATCGACTCTTACCGTATCGGCCTTCTCGGCTTACTTGGGATGATCACAAGATAGGGATACAGCGGCGTATGGGCCTAACCACAAATCGCGCTGTCGCCAACTCTGACATTTATAGACAAATGAATACATAACGTAGGAGTCTTCATGAAAATGCGTAGCGCTTGCCTTGGCCTGATCATTATCATGACCAGTGCCTGCAAAAGTTTGGGCGCGCACCCGCCAGCAGGCTCTGCTGTCGCAGGTGCAGCGACCGAAGCATGTGAAATCGTGATTGTCGGAGGCGGTGTCGGTGGGCTGCACACGGCTTATCGCCTAGGACCAGAATTCGGCGCCAAAGTGTGCGTTTTTGAAAAGGAAGCGAGGCTGGGCGGGCGGATCTACGATATTGCGAAATCTCCTGACCAGTTAAACGGCCCCTTTATTGCCGTCGGCGGTCGCCGGGTTATGGACGGTCAGTCGGTGCTCTTGCAGCTCGCCAAGGAACTAAATATAAGTTTAGAAAAGCCGCCAATCGTCAAAGAACTAGCCTATGCCCGCGGCATGTACGCCATCGACAAGGATGACTTCATCAAAGTCTATCCGACTCTGGATGTCGATAAAAACGCGGGCGGTTATGAAGAACAATTGTACAACCGCTTACTTAAAGGGCCCGAACGCGCCCGTGTCGAGCAATATGCGAATTTACAGGCCTATGTCTTGGCCGTCGTCGGCAAAGAAGGCTATAATTTTTTGCACGACACCTACCGCTTTCGTGCCGACTATGAATACGACCTGAGCGCCAAGGCCTACCTCGAATACCTTGACGAAGAAAACAACACGGGAGCTATCTGTCCTAGCGGTGGCTGCCAAACGCTTTATCCGGTCGGTGGTATGTCGGCCTTTGTCCGTGCTCTTGAGCAGAAGTCGCGCGCATTTGGCGTCCAGATATTCACCTCTGAACCTGTACTTGCCATCGACCATGGGAAAACTGGCTATTTACTAAAAACCAGTCGACGGGCAATACACGCCAAAAAAGTCATCATCGCTGTCCCTCCAGTTGCTCTAAGCAAAATATCCGGCACGATTTTGCAGGCAATCACCGCACAGCCACAATTTAAAGCCCTAGTTGGCGTACGGGTGACGACGATTGCGCAATGGTACGATGAGCCTTGGTGGCAAGGTATCGTCACCAAGGATGGCGTCCCAGTATGGCGCGCTTGGACCAACGACCATTGCATCAATTCCATCGAAATTCCCCAGGAAGAGTATGCTAAAAAGCAAAACGTCATCCGGACGGTATACAACGATAAGTTGGTATGCGTCGAAAAATGGGCCGCGCTAGCCAAGGGTCCACCTGCTGCAATGGAAGCTGAGATCAACAAGGGTCTAACGCAACTGTTTCATGCGAACAACCTCACGAAGCCGGTCAAAATTGGCAAGCCGACCAAGACTGTCTACTGGGAATGGCCGGATGCTTGGTACTTTATCCGCGGTGGCACCAAACTATCCAACCGAGATATCTTTGATTGGGCAGTCGAGCCTCTGCCTGGTGAAGACATCGGGCTAGTCAGTGAGGGCTACAATCCACAGCGCTCTGCCTGGACCGACGGGGCCTATAAATCGTCTATAAACTACCTGAACAAAAAATTCGCAATGAAGTTAGCTGGGCTGGAGAAGTAGGCCTACTCGGCCTTGCGTGCCGCAGCAGCCTCGGCCTTGCGCTGCTGTTTGACCTCCGCCGTCTGGTCTTCGAGAAACCACGTCTTTTGCAGAGCGCGAAGGGTCACAGAAAGATCATCCACCGCGTCCGTCATCTTGCCGGTGTAACCAGGATTGGCTTTGATCTCGTTTGAAAGGTCTTGAAGGTTGTCGAGGATGCTTGCGATCAGCTGCTGGCGCTGGGCGATAGGTGCCATCACTAAGTTGAGCTTCTCGACGGCGTCCTTTGCTAATTTATTAGCAAAAAAGTCTTTGCGCAGGTCGGCCAAAACCTGGGCACCGTTATCGACAAAAGCCGGTAGTTCCTTGCTCTTCTTCTTCATCTCATTGGTCATGACAAGTAAGTCATCCGAGAGCTTTATGAAATTAAGCAAAGCCGGCTCGACCCGCGTTAGCGTTTGGCTGAACGCACCGGCATGATATTTTCCGACGACTTTGTCCATCTCATGCAGCATGCTGCTAACGCTACTAATCATGGTCGAGGTCCGACCCATTAACTCGGTAAGCTTCTTGCCACTCATAAGCCCGGTGAGGTCGCTCGTATCATCGACGCGCATAGTCGCACCATCGGCAAGCTCGGGCTGCGCAGCAGTCCCAGGGATCAAATCGACGCGTTTTTCCCCGATCATAAAGGCTCTGGATATAGACACTACTGAGTCGGCACGGATGCGGGGTGCCACCGTACGGCGCACACTCAAGGTGACCGCTATGCGGTTACTCTCGTCCACGTCTAAATCCGACACCTCACCGACCCGCAACCCCGCAACCGTGACCACGCTGCCTACACGCAACCCATCGGCATCGCCGACGTAGGTATGATAGCTATTTTTTGCCTCAAACCAAAAGTTGAGTTTGCCGATCTCCCAAATGCTCGCCGCCACAAACCCGGCGGTCACTGCCATACCCGCCAATGCCTTTTTCTCTTGGGAGCTTAGTTTCATAGCTGCCGCATCCTGGCCGACAGCAGAGCTGCACTGTGGGTCCAAGTGGGATCCACAAAATCATCGTAGGTTACCACCATTTCGTGGCGCGATGGATGCAACACCCAATCGGCGAGAGCGATACCAAAAGGCAAATCGTTAGTACCGATCAAAACCGCCGTCCCCTGGTCCCTTTGTCGAGCAATCATGCGCAAGAGTTCCGGCAAAGCCATCGTCGACATCTGCGCGGACGGGTCGTCAAGGATCAGCACACGTGGACTTAAGACGATCGCCCGGGCAAGCAGCACCCGCTTGCGCATTTCGCCGCTTAGGGCTGACGGACGTAAACCCCACTGCGCCGGCTCGACGCCCAACTCCAACAGCGCTCGCTCAGCAAAGAAACCCTCAGGAACGAGATCGGTATAAAATCCATGATACTTCGCCGGCAAATCGACGTTAGCCAAAATGCTCAGATTTGACATAAGGCCCAGCTCGCGGAAGCCAAAGCCGACTTCGTTGCGCAACGCCTGCGCGCCGTTAGCCGGAGCATCGTTTCCTAACAGCAAACGACCGCAAAGACGGACTTCGCCGCTGGCCAGGGTGCCTAGACCGAGGATGACACGCAGGAGGCTGCTCGTCTCTTGGCCGCCAAACACGACTCCAACCTGACCGGCGCATAGTTTGAGGTTAAAAGGCTGGTCACCGCCCACCGAGCCGAGTGCCGAACCACCAACCACGTCTCTAAGTTCCAGCACGACCGGGCGGGCATCTAAGGATGAGGTCACGGGAGTGGCGCCATTCATAGATCAACCCCAAAGATGAGGTAGTAAGCCACGGACGAAGCAGCATGGACGGCGATGGCGAGCGTAAGCGAGTCGACTACGGCTCGATTCGTGACTATCGGCACTTCAAAGGGTGCAGAAACTAATGACAATCCACGTCTGCAACCAATGTAAGACACCAAGCCACCGAGCATTGAGGTTCGCACCAGAAAGAATGGAAAATCCGATGGCCGGATCGCCTGCGATATGCTGATCAGGTACTGATTGACCGGGAAAAATCCGCTATAGTTGGCGCCAATCCAACCGCCGCACAGGGCAAACCCCCAAAAAGTCATGGCCATACAAAAGAGCGATACGGCGCCAGCCGCGATTCTGGGAGCCAGCAGGTAGTGGTAGACGCTGATACCCATCACCTGGAGTGCCTCAACCTCCTGCTGCACCTTATTGGTCGCTAATTCAGCGGCGATAGCGGTCACGCTTCGAGCGATAAGAATGAGGCTAGCCACTAGCGGAGTAAACTCACGAAAAATGAGGAGCACTAAAAGTTTACCGAGCTGGCTATAGCTACCTAGAAATGCCAAGCCAAAATTCGCCTGAAAGGAGATGGCGACCCCGCAAAATAAACCTAGAACTGCGAGCATGGGAATAGACTGAACAAAGGTGTAGTAGATCTGCAGCAAAAAATTGCGGGTAAATTCCCGACGATGCCCGCCCTCCCACGGTAAAAAAATTGCGAGTTTTCGTAAAACATCGCTCACTTTATCGCACCCAAAATGTTGGGGTTTTATGGCTAAGGCAGGAATCTGAGGCAAGCATTAGACGGAGGTAAACTAAAATAAACCAATATCTGAAATAATAGTTGAACCGCAGAGGGCTAGCAAGGCGGCAAAAAATGCTTAGTTGAGTACCATCACCAGGAAATCGCTGCCTGGCTGCATTTATGATCGTCGTATCGAGCGCTTACCGTGATGGGCACCCGACCTGATCCAGTCTCTTAGAGGTCAGGATGTCTGCCCAAGTCACCGCGCCTTATATGCCCCCTTAACTATTAGGAATTTTCACATATGTCGACGCTGACTTCCCGGTCAATAAAATTATGATAATCTCGGATTTCGAGTTTAATGAGCAAAAAGTCAACTATGCAATCACAAATCGGCCGCAGACGGCCGTCAGCTGGCACCCAAATGTGCAAGTTATTTCCTGACGGGACCTAAGGTCGCCGCAGCTTCAAATTGGTCCACCGACCGTTCAGCAATTGCGATGCTTTGCCGCCAAAATTCTGATTTTGTCAGGTCGGCGCCGAGGTGTTTAGCAGCGACCTCTTCGACCGTCATGCGCCCCGTGTCACGCAGCAGGCTGACATAGGCGTCGTAAAACTTCACCCCCAAACGCTCGCGCTGCGCGTAGACGCCAAGAGAAAACAGATAACCAAACGTGTAAGGAAAGTTATAAAAGCTCAGCCCTGGGATCGAAAAATGCAGTTTACTCGCCCAAAACATCGGGTCCATTTCACTCAGCGAATCGCCGTACCATGACGTCCAGCTGTCTTGCATAAGTTGTTTCAGATCCGATGGCTCAAGGGTGGCTTCACCACGACGGGTATAGAATTGCCGTTCAAAATCAAAACGTGCCGGGATATTTAGCAGGAGTGATTCTACCTCACGAGCCTGCGCCCAGGTAAAACTTAACCGTTGCTGTGATGTTTTCGCCTGACCGATCAGGGCTGAATTGACTACCGTTTCACCAAAGATGCTGGCGGTCTCAGCTAAAGTCATCGGGTAAAACGTTTGCTCAAGCGGCATGTCGCGCATGACCCAGGAATGGAAGGCATGACCGAGTTCATGGGCTAGAGTTTTAAGTTCACGCATCCCGCCAGTGTAGGTCATGTAGACCCGCGGCGAGCGTGATTTAGCGAAATGAGTACAGTAGGCGCCGGGGCGCTTAGTGGCGCCAACCGTACCTTCGATCCATTGGCGTTCAGCCATCATACGCACGAAGTCGCCCATGTCTGGATGAATATCGCCATATGCCACTGCAATTAGCTCAATGGCCTCAGCAAATGAATGAGACTCAGGCTTACCGTCCTTGACCGGGCAGGGAGCAAATAAATCCCAAGGGGCCAGGCGTTCTTTGCCCAGGAGACCGGCCTGAATTTTAAGCACCCGCCGACCCAATGGCACAGCTTCTTTGACCGCGCCCATCATCGCATCCAATGTGGCCAGAGTCATGCGGCTGTGGTGTAGTGGCTCGTCCAAAAAATGAACTTTTTTATTGTGTGAACGCCGGTGATAGAGGCTAAGCCGCCAACCGCTAAGCGCATTGATGATCGCAGCGGCCGACTCTTCTTGCGCCTGCCAGCCACGCCCCACCGCCGTGAAAGCAGCCTTGCGCACCGCTGCAGATTCACTCTGTGCATGGGATGCGGCCTCAGCCAAGCCCATGGCGCGTGGACCATCGCCTATGTCGACCTGGCAGACGATGCTTGCCGAGAGGTTATCATAAAGGTTGCCCCAGGCCTGTGGACCGTTGACGTCCAAACCGAGAATCAAATCCTCTTCGTGCAACGACAAGGCTTGGCCTTGCAGCTTGCGCATCTCCCCCACCATAAACCGCTGGGCAATGGTGTGTGGCGCTGCCAAAAAAGCCTCGACAAATTCGTTGCAGGCTAGCTTGAGCAGCTGGCGTACCGCGCCGTAGGCCTGACCTAGCTCCGCAGTAGTAGACTGTAGTTTACTGAGCATGGCCTTAGCCGGTCCATTCTTACCATCAACGCTCAATGTGCAATTAAGATAAGTCTCAACATTCAACAGTAAGACCATGGCCTCTTCATGTAGCTTCGCTGCTTCCTGCGCCCAGGCCACGCCACGCTGCAGCTCAACACCAGCCAACACACCAGCTCGAGGTACGAGTGGTGCCAGCTGAGCATTGATCTTTAGAAGCTGCTCAATCAGCAATTGCCCGCGAGCCACATCGCCCGACAATTCAGGGGAGCCAATGCCGGGGTATTCGCTCTTAATATCCCAGGTGGGACCCATAAGCCCTGCCGCGTTTGCCAAGTTGCTTCCCCCTCAGTGTTGAGTTGCCAACGTCCACTATGAAGGAAAACCCCAATTAGATCTACACTGGTGCACCGTCATGATCATCAGCTCGCTATGGAGAAACCGGCTATAAATTCTGAAAGTACATATACTTAACCATTTTGCGGCATGCTTTAGTAGCCGTCGACAAATAGCCTGCTAGCATGCTAGAACCGCATGCCTCCTCAGGGCAGCAGCGCGGCTATTGAATCCGAAGTCGCCGCAAGCGGTCGGAACGATAATCGACGAGAGTTTTGTGATGGATGCGGCAGCCCTTAGTGCCCTTAATATAGTTGAAAGGAATGCAAATGGATCATCCTGAACTAGCTAAAACGATCGACCACGAGTCCACCCCAGAACAGGACCACGTCCATGGACCCGGCTGTTCGCACGATCATCATGAGGCGAGGCCCTATGTCCGTGAACATGCTAAAGTCGGTCGCAATGATCCCTGTCCCTGTGGTTCACAACAGAAATTTAAAAAATGCCACGGTAAGTGACCGGTAAAAGCCCTGTGTTGCCAATTTCAGCGCGACCTAAAATCCCGCACACTCAATGGTCGCTGCTTTGTGGTGCCATGTTTTTCGTCGGAGTCTGCTGCGCCTGCAGCAGCAATCGCGGCTTGACTGCCTCCTTTACTACCGCTTCATCCATCTCAGCCTCTCCAACCGCGATCAGTCGGCAGCCGCTTAGCGACTACGACATTGAGACTTGGCAGGCGGCCTTGAGGAACCTCCAGAAGTTGATCGGAATGTACCCCGATGATGCCATACCAGGCAACGACTCAGACCTCGGAGCTATGCTAGCCCGCCTTAAGGACCAACGTCTGTCAACCCTAAGCGGCGACGCGCTGGCGCAGGTCGTATTCAACGACTTAAAGCTACAAAAAACAGGAGCGTCCATTGCGGATTTCCTTGGTCTCGCAGAAATCATCTGGAGCGAGCTAGATCCTTCTCTACACGCCAGCCATTCCCTCGACTATGAACACAACGTACAATCGTTGCAGTCGGCGCGCATGACGGTGGATCAGTTTGTCTTAAAGCTTCACCCAGGTCTATCACCTCTGCGCATCTCCAAGCTTCGGCAGGTGGCAAGCGGACGCGGCATTGTGATAGGTGTTTTTGACGTATTCGACGATAATTTACTTAGCAAGCAGCGTCGTATTTTCAAGTCTGCCACCATTGAACCACTGCAGCGACTAGGCGACCCACCGAGCCTCGATC
>Ga0315291_10003403_pt1 | contig 20585 bp, 13 predicted proteins | sample YL17G12_20_MG_FD_203070 | JGI IMG/M metagenome (GOLD analysis project Ga0315291, IMG submission 203070) | Sediment microbial communities from Yellowstone Lake, YNP, Wyoming, USA - YL17G12_20 | ecosystem: Environmental > Aquatic > Freshwater > Lake > Sediment | place: USA: Wyoming | collected...
ATTACGCGGTCTTGGCGCAAATCATGGCCCTTACGCTACTTGTGACGGGCTGTCCGCCCGTGCAACACCCTGGGGCCGGCTCGACCAGCGAGGGCAAAGCCGCGCTCAAGCCGTTTGAGTCTGGCGCTGAGCTCCTGACCTACTTCCGGGAGCAGGCGCTGGCGCAGCGCGCGAACCGCACGACCAACATCTTCGGCGGCGGCGCAGACTTGGCGCCTGGGGCGACAGGGGCGGAGCCGGCGGCGGTGCCGCAGGACGGAGCGGTCGAGGGCGGCAACGAAAGCGGCGAATCGACGTCGTACACGACGACGAACATCCAGGAAGAGGGTGTCGACGAGAGCGACGTCTTCAAGTCGGACGGGATTAATTTCTACATCGCCAAGGGCAAGACGCTGCGAATCGTGCGCGCCGTTCCGATGGGCGAGATGGAGGAAGTCGGGAGCGCCGAGTTTGACGATTACATCGACTCGATCTACCTGCTGGGCACGAAAGTGCTCGTCCTGGCGCAGAAAGGGACGTACGGCGGCGGTCCGATGCCGCTCGGCGGCCCGGGCATGCGGGCCGATGTCATGATGTGGCCGCCGTACTACCTGGACGCGACGGCGGTCGTATCCGAAGTGGATGTCAGCGATCCCACGGCGCCGGCGATCACCAAGCGACTGGAGCTCGATGGATCGCTTGTCTCGTCGCGCGTCACGAACGGGCGGCTCATTGTGGTGTTGACAATCGCCCCGCCGGTGCCGGAGAACGCGAACATCTTCACCATGGGAATGGTCACGCTGGACCAGGTGCAGCCGAAGCTGCGCAACAGTGCGGGCGACGAATTGCCCATGGTGCCGCCGGAGAGCTGGTATCACCCGGAATCGCCGGACGGGTACTTCACGACGGCGGTGATGACGTTGGATGCGAACGACATCGAGTCGGTGGTGGGCTCGGTGGCGGTAATGGCCAACGCGGGCACCATCTATGCCTCGACGGAGGCGCTGTACCTGACCGACACCGAGTACACGGTGGACAACCAGTACCGGGAGACGACGGCCATCCACAAGCTGGCGTTCAACGCGGATGGGGTGGCGGAGTACGTCGCCAGCGGCTCGGTGTCCGGACGCCTGCTCAACCAATTCTCGCTAGGCGAATTCGACGGCTACCTGCGGGTGGCCACGCACATCGCCAACTTCGGCGGCGGGGTGGCGGTGGACGTCGCGGAGGCTCCGGATGCGACGGTGAGCACCGATACGCGCGCGCAAAGTAACAACGATCCGCACAACGCGGTCTATGTCCTGCAGGAGTCGGAGGGGGCGCTGGAGGTCGTCGGATCGATTGAGGGCATCGCGCCCAACGAGGACCTTTACGCGGCGCGTTTCATCGGAGCGCGCGGTTTCCTGGTGACCTTCCAGCAGATCGACCCGCTGTTCGTGCTCGATTTGTCCGAGCCCACGAGCCCGACGCTGGCCGGCGAGCTCGAGTTGCCGGGGTACAGCGACTACCTGCACCCATTCGGCGACAACCTGCTCATCGGCGTTGGGCGCTCGACGCGCGAATCGCCGTGGGGCGGAGTAGTGCGGGACGCGCTCCAGCTCTCGCTGTTCGACGTGAGCGATCTGGCCAGCCCGACGCTGGTCGAGCAGATCGAGGTGGGCGGCTACGGCAGCGAGTCGGAGGTGAGCTACACGCACAAGGCATTCGCGTTCCTCCCGGACCGCGGGCTGCTCGTGCTCCCCGGCATGCTGATGTCTGAGCAAGGCGACCCGTGGAGCGGCTGGTATGAGTATCTGCCGGAATTCGACGGCGTGCTGTGCTTCCAGGTGGATGCGACCGGCTTCACCGAACTGGGCCGCGTCAGCTCGGTGGTGTATGACGAGCTGGGCTGGCCGCAGTGGCGGCGCGGGGCCGTCATCGACGACGTGGTCTACGCGGTGACGCCGGCGGGCGTCCGGGCGGCCGACCTGGCGGATTTCGCGACGCCGGCCAAGCTGGTCCTCACGCCGAACGACGACGAAGTCGGTGGTGGAACGGTCTACGACGGCGGTGGCCAGAGTTCTCCTGGCAGCGAAGGCGAGACGACACCCGCCGAGCCTCCGCAGTAACGGGGGATCAGAACGCGAAGCGCAAGCGAGCGCCGCGGCCAGGCTGCGCTTGCTAGCGCGGCGCGTTCTGATGGCGCCGTCGACATCGTGCACTGCGATGTACTGGCAGGTAGCGGGCGGTGTCTCGGCGGCCGTTTGATGCGAGTCGCGAGCGGTCTGCAAAGCGGCCCGTGCCCTTGCGTGGGCGCGGTAGTTCAAACCTCCAGCTTTGCATGGCGTACGGCTCGCCGGGTACGTCGGGACGGGCGTGCCGGTCACCGCGGAACGGGGTATTGACTCCTGACCCGCTTCAGGGGACAATAGACCCGATAACGCTTTTGCGGCAACTCGCGCTGGGAGAGGAGAAGGCGGGTGAGCGGGGCCCACCGACAAATCGTGTGTTACGGGCAGCTTTGGGTCCTGTCTCGTGTGCGTCGAACGCTGATGGCTTACGGCCAGCAGCGAAGGGAGGTGCAGTCATGTCTCGAGAACTGGGCAGAATAGCGGCAGGTTGGGTAACGGGATCATTCCTTTTGGCGGCGGTTGCGGTCGCGCTCCTCGCGCCCACGGTGCCGGCCCAGCAGTGCGATTGGCTGCCGGGCGAGGGCGTTTCCGGGCTCGATGGCTTCGTCTTGGCGATGACGACTTGGGACCCGGACGGGCCGGGGGGCCAGCCGGAGCTACTGGTTGTCGGCGGCTGTTTCACGGTCGCGGAGAATGTCTTCGCCGACAACATCGCCGCCTGGGACGGAACAACCTGGCAGCCGCTGGGCAGCGGGATGGGAGCAGACTATTACCCATACGTTTATGCCCTGACGGTCTACAACGGCGAGCTGATCGCCGGAGGCTGGTTCACCACCGCTGGCGGCAACCCGGCGAGCTACATCGCCCGCTGGGACGGCAGCGCGTGGCAACCGCTGGGCAGCGGGATGAATGACCGGGTGTTGGCCCTGACGGTCTACAACGGCGAGCTGATCGCTGGGGGCGACTTCACCACCGCCGACGGCAACCCGGCGAACTACATCGCCCGCTGGGACGGCAGCGCGTGGCAACCGCTGGGCAGCGGGATGAATGGCCGCGTGTGGGCCCTCACGATCTACAACGCCGAGCTAATCGCGGGGGGCGATTTCACGACCGCTGGCGGCGTGACGTGCGAACGCATCGCCCGCTGGGACGGCAGCGCGTGGCAACCGCTGGGCAGCGGGATGAATGGCCGCGTGTGGGCCCTCACGATCTACAACGGCGAGCTAATCGCGGGGGGCTATTTCACGATCGCTGGCGGCGTGACGTGCAAACGCATCGGCCGCTGGGACGGCGCGACGTGGCAGCCGCTGGGCAGCGGGATGTACGGCGATGTGCTTGCCCTGACGGTCTACAATGGCGAGCTGATCGCCGGGGGGGGGTTCGGCACCGCCGACGGCAACCCGGCCAGATGCATCGCCCGCTGGAACGGCGTGACCTGGCAGCCGCTGGGCAGCGGGATGAACGACTGGGTGCAGGCCCTGACGCTCTACAACGGCGAGCTGATCGCCGGAGGCTGGTTCCACACCGCTGGCGGCAACCCGGGCAGCCACGTCGGGCGCTGGAACGGCTCGACCTGGCAGCCGCTGGGCAGCGGGATGAGCAGCGAGGTATGCGCGATGACAGTCTACAACGGCGAGCTGATCGCCGGGGGCGGGTTCACCGGCGCCGGCGGCAACCCGGCGAGCTACATCGCCCGTTGGGACGGCTCGACCTGGCAGCCGCTCGGGTCGGGAATGAGCGGCGTTGCCCACCCTGCAGTGGAGGCCCTGACGGTCTACAACGGCGAGCTGATCGCCGGGGGCGACTTCACCACCGCCGACGGCAACCCGGCGAACTACATCGCGCGCTGGAACGGCACGACCTGGCAGCCGCTGGGCAGCGGGATGGGAGCAGACTATTACCCATACGTTTATGCCCTGACGGTCTACAACGGCGAGCTGATCGCGGGGGGCTACTTCACCACCGCCGGCGGCGTAACGTGCAACCGCATCGCCCGCTGGGACGGCGCCGCCTGGCAGCCGCTGGGCAGCGGGATGGACGGACCGGTAAACGCCCTGACGGTCTACAACGGCGAGCTGATCGCCGGGGGCGGGTTCAGCAGCGCCGGCGGCAACTCGGCGAGCCGCATCGCCCGCTGGGACGGCTCGACTTGGCAGCCGCTGGGCAGCGGGGTGAATAGCTCCGTGCATGCCCTGACAGTCTACAACGGCGAGCTGATCGCGGGGGGCGGGTTCACCGGCGCCGGCGGCAACCCGGCGAGCTACATCGCCCGTTGGGACGGCGCGACATGGCAGCCGCTCGGGTCGGGAATGAGCGGCGTTGCCCACCCTGAAGTGGAGGCCCTGACGGTCTACAACGGCGAGCTGATCGCCGGGGGCGACTTCACCACCGCCGACGGCAACCCGGCGAACTACATCGCGCGCTGGAACGGCACGACCTGGCAGCCGCTGGGCAGCGGGATGGGCGGCTACTACCAGATTGTCTGGGCACTGACGGTCTACAACAGCGAGCTGATCGCGGGGGGCTGCTTCACCACCGCCGGCGGGCAGGTCTCAGCGTACTGGGCCCGCTGGGCTTGCGCGCACGGCGCGTGCTGCCATCCGGACGGCTCGTGCGCCGTGACCACGGAGGCGGATTGCACCGGCATCTGGCATCTCGAGTGGGCGGACTGCATCGTGGCCCAATGTCCGCAGCCGACCGCTGCGTGCTGCTATCCCGACGGTTCATGCGCGGTTACCACGGAGGCTGATTGCACCGGCGTCTGGCACCCGGAGTCGACGGACTGCGAGGTGGCCCAATGCCCGCAGCCGACCGCTGCGTGCTGCTATCCGGACGGCACGTGCGCCGTCACTACACAGGCTGCTTGCACCAGTGTCTGGCATGCTGAGTGGGCAGACTGCAACGTGGCGCAGTGCCTACAGCAGTGCGATTGGCTGCCGGGCGAGGGCGTTCCCGGTCTGGATGGCCCCGTCTACGAGATGACGATCTGGGACCCGGACGGGCCGGGCGGCCAGCCGGAACTACTGGTTGTGGGCGGCCTTTTCACGATCGCGGGGAATGTCTTTGCCAACAACATCGCCGCCTGGGACGGCGCGACCTGGCAGTCACTGGGCAGCGGGATGAATAGCTTCGTGTTGGCCCTGACGGTCTACAACGGCGAGCTGATCGCCGGGGGCTGGTTCACCACCGCGGGCGGCAACCCGGCGAGCTACATCGCCCGCTGGAACGGCGCGACCTGGCAACCGCTGGGCAGCGGGATGGACGACTGGGTGTTGGCCCTGACGGTCTACAACGGCGAGCTGATCGCCGGGGGTGGCTTCACCACCGCCGACGGCAACCCGGCGAGCTACATCGGCCGCTGGAACGGCGCGACCTGGCAGCCGCTGGGCGGCGGGATGAGTAACCGCGTGGAGGCTCTGACGGTCTACAACGGCGAGCTGATCGCCGGGGGCGTCTTCACCACCGCCGGCGGCAACGTGGCGACCTACATCGCCCGCTGGAACGGCACGACCTGGCAGCCGCTGGGCAGCGGGATGTACGACTATGTGCGTGCCCTGACGGTCTACAACGGCGAGCTGATCGCCGGGGGCGACTTCACCGCCGCCGGCGGCAACCCGGCGAACTACATCGCCCGCTGGAACGGCGCGACCTGGCAGCCGTTGGGCAGCGGGATGGACGACTGGGTGTTGGCCCTGACGGTCTACCCGCCGCAGGCGGGCGAGCTGATCGCCGGGGGCTGGTTCACCACCGCCGGCGGCAACCCGGCGAGCTACATCGCCCGCTGGAACGGCGCGACCTGGCAGCCGCTGGGCAGCGGGATGAACAACTACGTGTTGGCCCTGACGGTCTACCCGCCGCAGGCGGCCGAGCTGATCGCCGGGGGCTACTTCACCACCGCCGGCGGGCAGGTCTCGGCCTACTGGGCCCGCTGGGCTTGCGCGCACGGCGCGTGCTGCCATGCGGACGGCTCGTGCGCCGTGACCACGGAGGCTGACTGCACCGGCATCTGGCATGCGGAGTGGGCGGACTGCGACATGGCCGAGTGCCCGCAGCCGACCGCTGCGTGTTGCTATCCCGACGGTTCCTGCGCGGTTACCACGGGGGCTGATTGTACTGGCGTCTGGCATGCGGAGTGGGCGGACTGCAACGTGGCCGAGTGCCCGCAGCCGACCGGCGCCTGCTGCTTGCCAGGTTCGGAGTGCGAGATTCTGACGCCGGAGGAGTGCGCTGCGCTCGACGGGCACTACAAGGGTCACGGGACGACGTGCGAGTCCAACGCGTGTGTCTGCCGCGGCGACTTGAACTGCGACGGCGTGGTGGACTTCGCCGACATTAACCCGTTTGTCCTGATCCTGACCAACCCATGGGCCTGGCAACAGACATACGCGGGCTGCCCGTGGCAAAACGGCGACATTGACGGCAACGGCGCGCCCGGGTTCGAGGACATCAACCCGTTCGTCGCGCTGATCGTCCAAGCCCCCATTCAGTGCCAGTATTAACGCACCCCTCCCTTGTAGGTTCTTCACGGAATTCCGGGAAGCGCCGATCCGACGCGGGAGGGCGATCCCGGCGCGCCGGGACTGCTGAGCCGGGCAGGCCAGGCGTCAAGGCGGCTCGGCGGGAGCCTCGCCCTCCCGGGCACGCGAATCCGTGAAGAACCAAACAAAAGCCCTGGCGTCGCGCTCTTTCGAGCCATCGCCAGGGCTCTTCCTTGGTAAGGAAGTGGGGAACGAATCCTGTTGCGGGCTACTTGGCCGTCACTTTCACGAAACGCTGCACACTCTGCAGGTCGCGGATCGTATCGACGGTCGCCAGGAGTGACAGCCGACACCCGGGAACGAGCTGCATCGGCGGCTTGGCCTTCATCTGATGATGCCACATGCGTCCGCCGCGCCGCCAGGTCTGCCACGAGGGGCGCTGGCGTTTTTGCCGCCGGTGCTCGCGCAGGCCCTGCGGGTCGCGCAGGAAGAGGCGCTGCAATGTCTTGCGGGCGGGTTCGTTGCGCGGAGGGGCGGTGATCTCGACGGTAACCGTCGTGCCGGGGCGGATGTCCATTTCCTGCCACTCCAGTGGATGCAAAGCACAGAGCCCAGTAATATAGGATACGAAGCCGTGTCCCGCAATGGGCCAGCGCGTTGGTTGTGGGACGCACATGGCAGAAAAGCCCGGAGCGCGGAACCGCCGCATGCCCACGACTGTCATAACTGCCAGTGACATAAACACTTGCGCGTCCGCGTTGGCGGAGGCGGCGCGGGCCCTGCGGACCGGCATGCTTGTGGTGTTCCCTACGGAAACCGTCTACGGCGTTGCGGCCAACGCGGCCAGCGCCGAAGCGATGGCCCGCTTGCGGGCGCTCAAGAGCCGGCCCAACCCGGCGCCTTTCACGGTTCACCTGGGCCACCGCCGGCACGCCGGTCGATTCCTCACCACGGCTTCCCCCGTCGCCCGGCGGTTCATGCGCAAGGCCTGGCCAGGCCCGCTGACGCTGATGTGCGAAGAGCCGAGTCCCGAGAAAACAGAGGCGGCGGCCTCATGCCCGGCGGGGCAGCTCGGCGAGCTGTACCATGAAGGAAGAGTGGGGCTGCGGTGCCCGGATCACCCGGTTGCGGCGCGGCTGCTGAGTGAAGCGGAGGTTCCGGTTGTGGCCAGCAGTGCCAATCGCCGCGGTCATCCACCGCCGCTCGACGTGGCTGCGGCCCTCCGCGACCTGGATGGGCTGGTGGAGTACGCGGTCGACGGCGGTCCCACGCGGCACAACACGGCGTCGACCGTCGTTGAGGTTCGCGGGCACGCCTGGAAGGTCGTACGGGCGGGCGCGCTGGAGGTGCGGACCCTGGAGCGGATGGCGGTCAGCGAGGTCCTGTTCGTCTGCACCGGCAACTCGTGCCGCTCGCCGATGGCTGAACACATGTTCCGGCACGAGCTGGCTGCCCGGCTGGGCTGCCCAGTGGAAGAGTTGGCCGCGGCCGGGTACTGTGTAGCATCGGCGGGAATGGTGGCGATGTGGGACGCACCGGCGTCGTCCGGGGCGAGCGAGGAAATGGCCCGCCGCGGACTTGATCTCGGTACCCACCGCTCGCAGCCGTTGACCGTGGAGCTTGTCCACCGTGCCGAGCGTATTTACGTCATGTCGCCGGAGCACCGCGCGGCGGTCCTGGACTTGGTGCCGGCGGCGGCCGAACGTGTGTGGCTGCTGGACGAGGAGTCGCCGGTGGCGGACCCGTTGGGCGGGGGAGCGGAAGACTATCGGCGTTGTGCAGACCATATACAACGTGCGCTGAGCGTGCGCCTGGAGGAATTCCTCGATGAAGATCGCAATTGGCAGTGACCACCGGGGTTACGAGGCGAAGGAGCGCATCAAAGCCCTGTTGCAGGGCATGGGCGTGGAGGTCGCGGACCGGGGCGCACACGACAACCGGCCATGCGATTACCCGGACATCGGGCTCGCGGTGGCCGAAGCCGTGTCGAACGGGCAGGTCGACCGGGGAATCCTGTTTTGCGGCAGCGGGATCGGCATGTCCATCAGCGCCAACAAGGTGCATGGGGTGCGGGCGGCGCTTTGTCACGACGAGTTGACGGCGCAGGTGGCCCGGCGACACAACGATTCCAACGTGCTGTGCCTGCCGGCGGACCTGGTCGGCGACGCGCTGATGCAGAGTATCGTGCGGATGTGGCTGAACACCGAGTTCGAGGGTGGGCGGCACGCGCGCCGGGTCGAGAAGATTCTGGCGTACGAGCGGAACCACGAGGGCAACGTGACGACGTGAAAACGTGAAAAGGGGATAACGCGAAAGCGGCCGGCCGGCCGATCATGCGGCCATTTTCACGTGCCTTCACGCGCGGGAACTGCGAGATTACTCAGTTGAAGTCCGCGTCAATGGGGAGTCGGCCGGCGCGCCCCTCGTGCCCTTCATGCCAGTAGGCGACGAGCGGCTCGCCGGGCTGCCAGGAGAGCCAGACGCGGCGACCATGGCGCATCGCCGGGAAGTCCACCAGGCCGCTGCGCCAGTCCTTCAGCACGCAACCGGTGGCCAGCAGCTCGCGGTTGAGGGCGTGGAGCACTTCGGTGCAGCGGTCGATACCGTCGTTCAGTTCCTCCATGCGCTCATGGCGGATGGCGGTCGCGGGCTTGGCCGCGTTGCCGTTCGGCGCGGTGCGCAGTAGCCGCTCACGCTCGCGGCGCAGGTCTGTGAAGTGCCGGTAGTGGGAGACGATGTCGGCGACGATGCGGCGCACCAGGACCAGGGCGCGGTTGGCTCGTTCGGGGGTGAAGGCCGGCGTGCTGTCCGCGCGTCGCAGCTTGCGTACGTCCGTGGCTTTGTCCGGCGCCATGGGAACATCCTTCCGTGTAGCCTGATCTACCGGCTCGTCATTGAACGGTAGGCACGTCACGGCACGCGGTCAAATCGGGTTCGTGTAACTCCCTGTGGTTCGGCCGCTTGGGAGAGTGGTCAGGCGGAGGGGAGCCGGCCGAAGCCGGTCAGCAGGCTGAAGACTACCCCCGTGCACAGGCAAAGGAAGAACAAGCCGCAGATGATCCCGGCGGTCAGGCCGCGCCAGTTCCCGCTGATGCCCTGAGTCAAGCTGACGATCGCGAGGACAACACCCACGAGTGCGAAAAATATGGCCCCGTACTGCGGCCCGACTACCCACGGATCCTGCGCCGCGCGCTGTTGCAGGTCCGCGATCTCGGCGGGCGTTGGCGGGCTGCCCCCGGTCATCTTGCCGGACTGGACATACAGCATCGCCGCCCGCACCCCGCCGATGCAGAACAGGGCCAGCGCCAGCGCGGTGCAGACCAGCGCATAGCTGCCGTACACGCGGGCACTGCGTTGCTTGGCCTCCGCCGTGGGCCTGCCGGGCGGCGCATGAATCGCCGGCGGCTCGGGCAGGGGACCGATTCCTTCAGGCTGCCTCCCGCCGCCGCTAAGAGTTCGCGCCGGCACCGCCGCTTCCGCTTGGTACGTGGACTCCTGCGGCACACTCATCACGTGCCGGCAGTACGGGCAGGCGGCCGTCCGCCCGGCGTGCTCGTCATCCACCTCGATCGGCTGACCGCACTGGGCGCAACAGAACCGAATCGCCATCGTGAGTTCCCATTGAGCCTTGTAACGCCAACCAGCGCCATCCTGGGGCCGCGATCATACTCGCATCGCTGTTGGCTGTCACTGACCCTGTTTCCCTTCCTCCTGAGGACGTGCGTGACGGGATCGGCGGACACCGCCGGCGCGCGGTGTGTGCGTAGCTTGGTAGCGGCCGGGCTCCGTCCCGGCCGTGGAAGGCCAAGTGTCAATCGACGGCCGGGACGGAGCCCGGCCGCTACAGGCCCGCCGATCCTGTCACGGACCCGAGTCGCCCAAGATGCGGCCTTGAGCGGCGCCGTTGCCGGTCTTAGGATGCACGTTGGCGCGGTCTGGGGGACTGATGGAGGAGTGCATGTCCGACGCAGCGACGTTCCGTTATCCGATTTGGGCCCGCGGCGACCTGGACGGTTTCTTCGGCCTCATGGTCGACAACCTGGTGCAGGTGCTGCTCATCGTCGCCCTGTGTACCAGCGTAGCCGGGATTCCGGCGGACTTCATCTTCGCCCGCGTCCTGCCCGGCGTCGCCATCAGCCTGATCGTCGGAAACCTGTTCTACGGCCTCCAGGCCCGCTGGGTCGCCCGGCGTCACAACAATCCGACCTGCACGGCCCTGCCCTACGGGATTAACACGCCGTCCGTCATCGCCTATGCCCTATTCATCATGGGTCCGGTGTACCGCTCCACCGGCAGCGCCGACCTGGCGTGGAAGGCCGGCTTGCTGGCCTGCCTGGTCAGCGGGGTGATCGAGTTCAGTGGGGCATTCTTCGCCGAGCGGCTCCGGCGCGTCACGCCGCGAGCGGCCCTGCTCGGCGTGCTGGCCGCGGTGGGCATCACGTTCATCGCGGCGGACTTCTCCTTCCGGATCTACACGCGGCCGCTGGTGGGCCTGCTGCCGCTGGCGTTCCTGCTGCTGGCGTATTTCGCGCATTACCGGTTCCCGCTGGGCGTGCCCGGCGGCTTCCTGGCCATCCTGTTCGGTACCGCAATCGCCTGGGGCATGACCGCCCTCGGCTGGGACAGTTTCGGCGGCGTCAAGATGTCGGCCCAGGAACTGAGCGGGGCAGTGCAGCACGTCGGCTGGATCGCACCGGTATTCTGCGGCGGAGACATTCTCGCCGCGCTAAAGCACCAGGGGCTGCTGGCCAACTTCCTGACCGTCTCAATCCCCATGGGCCTGCTGAACGTGATCGGGTCGCTGCAGAACATCGAGTCGGCGGAAGCGGGCGGCGACCGTTTCGCGACGGCCCCGTCGCTGGCCGTTAACGGCCTCGGCACCCTGGCCGCCGGCCTCTTCGGCTCCTGCTTCCCCACCACCATCTACATCGGTCATCCGGGCTGGAAGGCCCTCGGGGCGCGGGGCGGATACTCCATCCTCAACGGCGTATTCTTCACGGCGATCTTCCTCTTCGGGCTCGGTCCGTTCATCGCCAAGCTGATCCCCATCGAGGCCGGCGCCGCGATCGTCATGTACATCGGCATCATCATCACCGCCCAGGCGTTCCAGGCCACGCCGCGCGAGCACGCCCCCGCGGTCGCGATCGCGCTGTTTCCGGCGTTGACGGCTTACGTCGTCACCTACGTGGGCATCTATTTCGACGCCAACGGCGGCCGGACGCTGGCCGAGCTGATCCAGACCGCCCAGCCCGGCACGCCGACCGAGTGGTTGCCGGGCCTGGTGACACTGACGGGTGCAAACTCGGCGTGGATGATCGTCACGCTGATTCTGACTGCGCTGGGGGCGGCCCTGATCGACCGGCGTTACAAGGCGGCGGCGATCTGGTGTGGGACTGGGGCCGTGCTGACCGCGGTGGGGCTGCTGCACGCCTACCGGATCGAGGGGAACGTGATCCGCGAATACTTCCTCTGGCAACGGTCGGCCGTGGCGGCATCGGCGCCGACCACGACGTATGCCTACAGCGCCTTCCCGATCGCAGTCGGGTACGGACTGGCGACGGTGTTGCTGCTGCTGGTCGCGATCGGGGCGCGCCGCCGGTCGCGGGCCGCACCAGACTCCGCCGACTCCGCCGCCGGCCCCGAATAATGGTCTTGTAGCGTCGGCCTCCCGCGGCCGTGTCCGTAGCGTCGGCCCCCCCGTGGCCGTGTCCGTAGCGTCGGCCCCCCGTGGCCGACGTCAAAGCCCTCGTTCCTATTCGTGCCGCAACGCGTCCACCGCATACTTCGTCAGGTCGTACAATGTGTCCGACGCTTGTCGGGGCGATTGCATCGACCGGGACGCCGGCCTTTCGACGTGGGATTACATTCAGTTCGGGATCAGCCTCGAGCAGTGCTGGTCGCGGCAGTTTCGTTGAGGCCCTGGTGGTTCCCAGGGTGCTCCGGGCCGCGCCGTTTGGCCGCCTTTTTGGTCCGAAAATCCGCGTTGGGTATTGACTTCGGCGGCGACTCGTGTTATTGTGTTTGGTAACGAGGTGTTGACCTCGTCCAGCGAATGGGCTGGCGGGGTCGACCCTCTAGCGCAGTGCCTCTCAGGAGGCCGGATACATATCGGGGTGGTACGGGCAAGTTGCGCGTACCAGGCATGACCAAGTACTCCTGCGCCACTACGCCAGGTGATGAGGACCTGAGAGCGTGCGGTTGGCTAGTACCGGCTCCGCACCGCGCGCCTTAGTCGCGCGGTGCGTGTGACGCGTTTGTACGTCAGTGAGAGGGAGACGGTGATGAACAGGGTTCACATCCTGGTGGTGGCGCTCGCGCTGGGCGGCGGCCGGGCCGGAGCCGACACGTGGTGGTACACGTACGAGGCGGATGGCACGTACCCCGAGGAGGAGGGCTGGAGCCGGATTGCCATGGGCGGTGGGGCGCAGCGCTCGTTCGAGGACGGGGCGCTCGTGCTCGACGGCTCGGCGAGCATCGACATTTGCGATGCGTACGCCAAGGGCATGCCCTCGCTTCCGGATCCAAACGACCCCACTTCGCCGTTCGTTTGCGAATGGCGTCTCTGCGTTGACTGGGTGAGCCCATTCTCCAGGGATCCCGGAGTCCACCTGATATTCGAGGGGTTCGGGAGCATCAATCTACAGTATAAGGTCGACCAAGTCTGCAGCTTATACGAGTTCGAGTACATCGCGGACTTCGAGCCTGGGGTGTTTCATACCTACGTGCTCACCACGAGCAACATGCAGACCTATACGCTCGCGATTGATGGCTCTGTCGTCTGGAACGGCGACCTGTGCCCCTACGGACCCGCCTCGGTCCTGCAATTCGGTGACCTACTGGTGGGCAGCGCGAGCAAGTCGCGGTGGGACTACATGCGCTATGGTGTGACCACGACTCCTGAACCGGGATCGATTCTGCTGTGCGTTGCAGCAGTCCTGGGTCTCCGGAATCGCTCACAAGGGAGAACATGATGAGAACAAGATGGGTGGTACTTGTGTTTATCGGGGCTCTGTGTGCCTGGGGGCGCGCGGACATCATATTGGACGAGTACTCGGGCTACCAAGAGGGCACGCACTACAAGGTGGAGTGGGTGGACGTCGACCCCAACGATCCCAACAACCCACTTCAGCCGGAGATTACGATCGTCGAGGACATCTGGGGCCAGGCGTTCTGGTTCAGGTGCTACGACGACGTAACGGACGAGCCGGCGGACATTCACAGCATCATCGGCGATCCCACACTCTACGGCGTGGTGGGGATCAAGGTGGTCGATAAGAACGGCACCGACCCCGGCGCGCGAGACGTCGGCTTCCTGTCGTTCGACATCACCAAGGTCGCGGCCTGGTTCTCGGCCTTCCAAATCACCGGCACGCTCGGCACGTTGGAAGAGGAAAGCCACATCGGCGGCATCATGGGCCCCTTCTCCGTCGTTGAGCTTGGCGAGGCGCTGCACGTGGACTCGGCCATCAGCCAGGGCACGCTCTTCGTCACCGGCGCGGGACCCCACTATGCTGACGTCACGGTGAAGAGCCTTTGGGGGAGCGTCGACCCGAACGACGTCGAAATCCAGATCACCGGCAACTACCTGGGCACGATGACCCTCGGGTCAATGGGCTGAATGTGCACACTTACCGGCACCGTGAGTGTCGAAGGCGATGTGCAGAACGTGATCATACACGCTTATCCGGACGCGGAACACGGATTCAGGGGGCAGGTGGGCATGGGCGGCAGATTGCTGGGCACCCTCGAGGTGAACGACGTCAATAGCGCCGGGAAGGATGCTGCGATCCTTATCGACGGGAATGTCATCGGCGACGTGCTGGTTGTGGGTCCTATGCACCGTGATCTGGTCGTCAACGGCGCGGTCGAGAGTTCGGGCACTATCGACTTGTCGTCTTCCGTCGCCGAGGACGGATTGGTGACCGTGGCAGATGGCCTGCAGGGCACGTTGGACTGCGCTGCGGTGAGCGGCCAAGTGGATATCCGGGGCGAGGTCGACGGGAGCCTCGACCTCGGGAACATAAACGGGCACGTCAACTTCTGGAACGGTTTCGATGGTACGCTGACCGCCATCGCTCTGGGCGGAGAACTCTTTGTCGACGGTGACCCCAACGACCCTAATCAGGGCCTCAACGGGACGGTAACGCTTTCGGGAGACGTCCTGGATGGGGCCTCGATTGAAATCGACGCCCCCGCCGGGCTGGCCGGCAGCCTCTCGGTCGGCGATGTGCTTGGCACGATCCATGTGACGGGCGACGTCTCCGGCGCGCTCGTTATCAACGGGTGCCTCGTCGACGGCGAGGCAGCAGGCGTCGTCCAAATCGACGGCGACGTGGTGGTCGGTGCGGAAGTGGGCATTGCCGAGGATTTGCAGGGCGTGGTAAGCCTCGGCGCGCTAAACGGTTACGTCCAAGTGCGCGGCGAATTGTCCGGGTACCTGGAAGTCCTGGAAGATGTGGACAAGACAACCGCTGGCCCAGCGATCCGCGTCGAGGAGAGCCTGACCGGCCAGATCCGCGTCTACGGTCCGCTCGATGCCGACCCAAATGAGGCGGATGTGATCCAGATCGGCGGCGCGATGCCGTTCCCGGGCGCGTTCACGGTCGATTTCGATGGATATGACGAGGACGACGACTGGGATTCGCGCGCGTATGTGCTCGTCGAGCAATCGGACCCGAATGACCCGAACTCGGGGCCTGCCAGGTACAACGGCAACAGCCCCGCGGTGCGGGTATATCGAGTCACGAGTTGCCTTGGGGACATGCAGAACGATGCCAGCGTAAACATGTACGACATCACCTACTTCGTCGCGGCCCAGACGGGCCCCGACCAGTACGCCGCGATAGCACCCGGCCTCGAAGGCTCAATGGTATACCACTGCGACGTCAACGAGGACGGCACCTGCGACTTCGGCGACATTAACTGCTTCGTGTATCTCGTTACGCACCAGATATGCGGCCCATGTCCTGGGGAGGACGACCGCGGCGAGCCGCCCAGCCCGCAGGAGCTTGCTGCGCAGCTTGCGGACAACGTCTGGCCGGAGCTGTATGACGACCTCGTCTGGGTCGTCGGGCAGGCCATAGACTGGCAGAAGACGCAGGAGCTACGGGAGTATTGGACGGCCGTCTACAACGCGCTGACGGAGTAGGTTGAGCGGAAAACGCGAATGCACAAAGGCACGACCCCCCTCCCGCCAGGAGGGGGGTACGTGCCTGGCGTCACGTGGACGCCGGTTATCCTAACGGAACATTAACGTTGGTCGCGTTCCTCGACTGTGGCATAGTGTGGCAGCTTTCCGGGAGCACGCGGCATGGATGCCGATCCGCGCGACGCACTCTTGTATTCCGGGGGCAATCGTGGTATCATCAAGATTGATGGGGCTGCCTTTCCCCCGGGGGTGCTCCGCTGTAGGCGGAGCGCTGTTTGTACCGGGGCCATCTCGTCAGCCCGCGGAAAAAGGGAGTTGGACAATGACAACGCGCAGTTGTGTCGGGCTTTTCGCGGCGGTCGTGTTCGGTCTGTTCAGCACCGCGACCACGTGGGCAAGCTCCCCGCCGGCGCCCAAGGTCCTGGGCAATCATGGGTATAGGACTTCGCCCGAAATGGTCGGCGTGGCCGGCGGGGATTTCCAGATGGGCGACCCGTGGAACGAGGGCGGTACGGACGAACGGCCCGTCCACACCGTCTACATCAGTTCCTTCTACATCGACGCCCGCGAGGTCACCAACCAGCAGTATGCCGACGGCCTGAACTGGGCCTGGGCCCAGGGTGGACTGATCACGGTCACGAACGGCGTGGTGTACAAGTACGGCAGCGGGACCAGCTATGCATACTGCGACACGACGACCAGCTCGGCGTTCGGCCGGATCACCTGGGACGGCAGCACTTTCGGCGTGCTGCCGGGCAAGGAGACGCACCCGATGACGAAGGTGAGCTGGTACGGTGCGGTGGCGTACTGCAACTGGCGCAGCGCGAGGGAAGACAAGCCGCTCTGCTACGACCTGTCGAACTGGACCTGCAACTTCGCTGTCGGCGGCTACCGGCTGCCGACGGAGGCGGAGTGGGAGAAGGCCGCGGGCTGGGACCCCGCTGAGCAGAAGCACTTCCGCTTCGGCGGGCACACCGATGGGTGCGGGTATAACTGCCTGGACGGAGATTGGGCGAACTACTGGAACAGCGGTGATCCGTTCGAGTCCGGCCAACAGCCCTTGACGACGCCGGCGGGTTATTACGATGGCACGACGCACCAGGGCTACCCGACCGAAGACGCGAAGAGCTATTACGGTTGCCGCGACATGAGCGGCGACGTTTGCGAATGGTGCTACGACTGGTATTCGAGCGGGTACTATTCCAACTCCCCGAGCACGGACCCGACCGGGCCGCCATCGGGGATCTGGCGCGTGGTACGCGGCGGGGGCTGGGGCAACGAGCCGGCGAGCTCGCGCTCCGCCAAGCGGGGCCCCGACATGGCGTTGGACCGCGACATCAACATCGGGTTTCGTTGTGCGGTGGAGGTGATGACCGGCGACCTGAACTTCGACGCCAGGGTCGATTTCGGCGACATAAACCCGTTTGTGCTCTACCTAACGGATTTCGCGTCGTGGCAGGCCGTGTATCCCGATTGCCCGCCGACCAACGGTGACATCAACGCCGACGGGCTGTTCCCCGACTTTGCCGACATTAACCCGTTTGTGGCGTTATTAACCGGTCGGTGAGGCTCGGCGCGGATCGACGTTTGGCCCATGGCGGCTGACCGGGCGCTGGTCAGGCCACGGACCTGCCCCCCCCGGCTGACTATTCGTGCCGCAACGCGTCCACCGGATCGAGCCGGCTGGCCTTGAAGGCCGGGTACAGGCCGCTGACCACCCCCACCACGGTCGCCGTTGCGATCGACGCAATGATGATCGTCGCGTTGATCTCGGTCTTGAAGCGCATGTGCTTGAGGACGTTCTCCATGACGTCGGCAAACATCGCGCCCAGCACGAGGCCCAGGGCGCCGCCCAGCATGCTGATGACCAGCGACTCGACCAGGAATTGGAGGAGGATGTCGCTACGGCGGGCGCCGACGGCCATGCGCACGCCAATTTCGCGCGTACGCTCGGTCACGGAAACGAGCATGATGTTCATGATGCCGATGCCGCCCACGACGAGACTGATCCCCGCGATGCTGTAGAAGACGACTTTGAAGACCAGCACGATCTGCGTGAACTGCTGCAGGGCCTCCTGCTGGTTGAAGATGCCGAAGTCGTCGGCCTGACCCGGGCGGATCTTGTGCGCCCGCCGCAGGGAGCGCTGAATCTGCTTCTGCACATCCTCGAGCTTCTCGGTGCTCTTGGCGGCAATGGTCAGGCGGTTCAGCCATTTGCGGTTGAAGTAGCGCTTGAGCCCGGCCTGGATGGGGAGATACACGGCCTCGTCGGCGTTCATGAAGCCGAGGCTGCCGCGCTTCTGGAGCACGCCGATGACGCGATACGTCGCCCCGCCGATCTTCACCGTCTGCCCGACAGCCTCCGCGCCGCCGAACAGCTTCTCAGCGACCTTGGCGCCCAGGAGGGCCACGGCGGCGTCGGGGCTCTCCGCATCGGCCTTGCTGAAGACCCGCCCGTACTGGGTCTTGAACTCGTTGATGTCGAAGTAGGCCGGCGAGGTGGCGACGATCATGGCGTTGTCGTAAGACTTCTGGAAGCGCTTGATCGTGGAAGCGCCGAGCGCCTCGGGGGCGATGCGGTCGATATCGCCCGGCAGCTCGCGCAGCAGGAAGTCGATGTCCTCCAGCACCAGCGTCTGGGCGGCGCCGACCGGGCGGCCCTCGACGTGCGCGGACTCGGGGAACACGAACAACACGTTCGCCCCGAACGACTTGAACCCCTTGGTAATGTTGTTCGAGAAGCCTTCCAGGATCGACATGCACGCCACGACCGACGACACGCCGATCAGCACCCCCAGCGTGGCCAGCAGCGACCGCAGGAAATGCGTGTCCAGGCTGCGGAGCGAGGCGATGATGAGGCGAAGGTAAAACATCTAGGGATCGGGGATCGGGGCTCGGGGCTCGGGGTTCGGGGTTCGGGGTTCGGGGCTCGGGGTTCGGGGTTCGGGGCTCGGGGCTCGGGGTCCGGGGCTCGGGGCTCGGGGCTCGGGGTTCGGGGTCCGGGGAGCATCGGCGTCCCGCCGGTCATACGGTTTGTGGTTCGCGCGGCGCATGCCGAGCAGGCCCAGAAGGCCGAGCAGACCTTCCAACCCAAACAGCCCGCAGGTCGGGAAGGGCGGCGGCGTGGGGGTGGGGAACGTCGGCGCGCCGGTCGGTGCCGCTCGTTCGTCCTGCAAGGCCGTCATCATCGTCTTGGCGGCGGCGGCCCCGCGTGTCGCGTCAATCACTTCCTGGAGCGTCGCGACCGGCGTGCCGAGGATGGCCGCCACGCCGACGCCGTCCGGCCGATTCGCCGCCTCGATCTCGACCGTGGCCCGCAACGAGAAGGGCTCGCCGACGGCCGCGTCATAGGGGTAGTCGAGAATCAGGTTCGGCAGCACGAATACGCGGAAGACGCCTAACTCGGGGTCCAGCGAGGTCAGGTCCGAATCCACAATCCCGCTCGTAGGAAAGCCGCCCTCCACGGTCGCCGTCACTGCTCGATTCTTGCCACCGGCGATGCTGAGCGTACCCGCGAATACCTGCTGCGGTTCCGCGCCGCCGACCTCCTTGACGATGGTGACGCGCATGTCGATCGTGACGCCGGTCAGGTCGGTGACATCTTCTACCGCGAAGACCGCCAGCACGCCGTCGATGAACAAGCGGCCACTCAGCTCCACGGTCTGTCCCACGGCGGCCAGGCCGACGTCCGCCGGCCGCAGCAGCACGCCGCGGAGCTCCTCGGTGCTGGCCTGCGCCGTATAGAAGATGTCCGGGGCGAGGCTGTTCAGCGCGAGGTTGATGGCGAATTCTTCCGGGTTCGGCCCCTGGGCCGTCTGCGGGTCGGCGAACTGTGCTGCCGCGGAGCCGGCGGCCCCGTTTTCGGTGTCCGCGAGCCGGGCGATGACCTGCAGCGGCAGCGTCGCGTCGCCGCTGGGGAAAGTCTGGGTGGACTGGTCGCTGCCGGTCTGCCCGGTCGCGTCGTGTGACTGGATCGCGGCGGACGCCGAGCCGCTGATGGAGACGATCTCCGAACGTGCCGGGACGGCCAGCCACGTTGCAGCGAGTAGGGGGATAACGCCGAGTATCCACCGGCTGGGAGTCATGGCGCGTCTCCTAGTGGACGGGGTTGTGCGACCCTGCGCAACCCCCGGACTGTGCGAAGAATAGACGTTGCCAGGTGGAGGGGCAAGCGCCGACGGAAACGTAGGGCAGGTCGCGTCCGCCACGGCGGACTTGACCTGCCCTACACGACGGCCGGTACGGAGCCCGGCCGCTACATTGCCAGCTTCTCTTTCAGCCACGCCACGACCTGGTCTTTGTGCACGCGGATTTGGGCCAGCGTGTCCCGGTCGCGGATCGTCACCGTGCCGTCCTTGAGCGTGTCGCCATCGACCGTGATGCAGAACGGCGTGCCGGCCTCGTCCTGCCGCCGATAGCGCCGGCCGACCGCGCCCTTGTCGTCATAGAACGCCGTCACGTGTTTCTTGGCGTCCTTATAGATCGCCTGGGCGATGTCGGGCATGCCCTCTTTCTTCACCAGTGGGAAGATGGCGACCTTGATCGGGGCGAGCTTGGGGTGGAACTTCATGACGACGCGGGTCTGCATGGCGCCCTTGTCGTCCGGGGCCTGGTCCTCGCAATAGGCCTCGCACAGAAACGCCAGCGCCGCCCGGTCCGCACCCGCCGACGGCTCGATCACGGTCGGCAGAAAGCGATAGGGGGGGGCATTCTTGGCGGCCTTCTCCTCGTCCGGCGTCCGGCGCCTCGAAGGTGCCGCGGCCCCGCCGGGGAGCGTCGGCGTCCCGCCGGCTTCCTTACCGGCCGGAGGCCGATGCTCCGCATCTATACCGGCCGGAGGCCGATGCTCCCCACCTATACCGGCCGGAG
>Ga0315291_10003404_pt1 | contig 20582 bp, 23 predicted proteins | sample YL17G12_20_MG_FD_203070 | JGI IMG/M metagenome (GOLD analysis project Ga0315291, IMG submission 203070) | Sediment microbial communities from Yellowstone Lake, YNP, Wyoming, USA - YL17G12_20 | ecosystem: Environmental > Aquatic > Freshwater > Lake > Sediment | place: USA: Wyoming | collected...
ACCAGGCGCTGTCGCAGCTCGCGGACCTGGTAGGCATCACCGCCTTCGCTACCGACCGCGGCGACGTCATCGCCAGCATCGGCGGTCGCCCCCTGATCCAGGGCTCGGAATGGTACGCGGTGACGGCTGCCACTCGCCCCGACGGCCACATCGAGCTGCGCTGGCAGGAGGACGGCGCCGCACTGAACGTCCAGGGCGGCGAGGTATTCGGCCGCACCCAGGTGCGCGACGCGGCTATCCCCGGCTACCTGGCGCAGCTCGATGCGCTGGCATCGAACCTGATCGCGGGCGTGAACGCGCTGCACCAGGGCGGCTACGGGATGGACGGCTCGACGGGCATCGATTTCTTCGCGCCGGGCGCGACCGCCGCCGATATCAACCTGAGCGCGGCGGTGCTGGCCGACGCGCGCGCGGTCGCTGCCGCCTCCGCGGCGGATGCGCCTGGTGATGGCAGCCTGGCGCTGGCGCTAGCACAGGTGCGCGACCAGGCTCTCATCGGCGGGCTCACGCTCAACGAGGCCTTCCGGTCGCTGATGGGCGAAGTGGCAAACACGACCCGCAGCGCGGCCGACACGCTGGCGGCCAAGCAAGTGTCGCTGCAGCAGGCCACCCTGCGCCAGCAGTCGCTGTACGGCGTGTCGCTGGATGAAGAGATGACCAACATGATTATGTACCAGCACGCCTACGAGGCGGCGGCGCGCCTGATGGCGACGCTGGACGAGATGCTGCGCACCCTGATCGAGAGGACCGCCGCGCCGTGATAGGCGCGATAACCCGTCATCCTGAGCGCTAGCGAAGGGTCCCCTATGGGGGCGGCAAGAGGAGGTAGGGGATGCTTCGCTGTGCTCAGCATCACAGTGAGCGATAGACAGAAGGGGCCGGATATGCGCGTAAGCACACCAATGATAGCGGGGCAACTGGCGCAGCGGATCGCCGCCAATGCCGAGCGGCTGTTCCGGCTGCAGCAGCAGATCTCGAGCGGCAAGCGCATCCTGACGCCGTCGGACGACGCCACCGCCGCCACCCGCGCCGCGCAGATGCGCTCCGGCCTGGCGCAGATCGCCCAGTACGCCGACAACGTGGAACGCGGGTCGCAGAAGCTGATGACGGTGGACGGGCTGCTCGGCGACCTCGCCACGGCTGTACGCTCGGCGCGCGACATCGCCCTGCAGGCCGCCAACGAGGCGCTGTCGGAGGACTCCCGGGCCGCGCTCGCGCAGCAGCTCAGCGACCTGAGCCGGCGCGTGCTCGCCATCGCCAACTCCGAGAGCGGCGGCCACTACGTGTTCGCCGGATTCAAGACTTTGACCACGCCCTTCGCGGCCACGGGCGGGACGCCGCCGGTGACATATGTGGGGGACGACGGCCAGCAGGCCGTCGAGGTCGGGCGCGGCGCCAGCATCGTCGTCAACCTGCCCGGCAGCGCCGTGTTCAACATGGGCGGGGCCGCAGACCCGGCGCTGGAGGACCTGTTCACCACCCTGACCAACCTCAGGGACAACATTCTCGCCGGGGACTCGCAAGTGATATCGCAGCAGATTACGAACCTCGACGCCCACCTGGGACGCGCGCTCGTGCTGCGCGCCGAGGTCGGGGGCAAGCTCAGCCAGTTGGACCTGTGCGCGACCCAGCTCCAGGGGATGGAGTTGGCGGTGAGCGAGGCGCTGTCGAAGACCGAGGATGTGGACCTGGCCCAGGCCGTGGTGGACCTCCAGACGCAGCAGAATATCTACCAGGCGACAGCGGCCCTTGCTGCCCAGGTGGGCCGGCTGCAGCTGCTGGACTTCCTGCTGTAAACGCGGGCGCGCGGGCTGAAGACCGCGCGACATGTGTCACAGCCACCCTCGGCTGTGACCGCTCGGTGTAGACAGGCGGGGGCGCCTGTCCCACACATTCAGGCGGAGGGACGACATGCACGTAGAGACGGAGCGATTCGGGACGCTGGAGATCACGCCGGAGGCGATAATCGAGGTCCCGCAGGGGCTGTACGGGTTCGAGCACGCCAAGCGCTTCTGCCTGATCGACCACGACGGGAGCAACTCGTTCCGCTGGCTGCAGTGCCTGGACGTGCCGGCGCTGGCGTTCGTGGTCATCAATCCCTACGACTTCTTCACCAACTACCAGGTGGAGCTCGAGGACCAGGAGGCGACGGCCATCGAGCTGCGCCAGCCGCAGGACGCGATCATTCTCAACCTGGTGACTCTGGGCAATAGCCCCGAGGAGACGACGGCGAACCTGGTGGGGCCGATCGTGTTGAACGCGAAAAACCGCAAGGCAAAGCAGGTGGTGCTGGCGAATCAGGCGTACACTACCAAGCACCGCCTGCTGCCGGAGAACAGTGGAGCGCGCCCGCCCCATGTGGCGGCCAGGCCTGCGCCCGCCGTGGCGGTCGCCGCAGACGACCTAGCCACATAGCCGCCCCGGCTGCGTCGGGACAAGTCACAGGCGAGGGTGCCTGTGCTCCACTGTCGGTGGCGGCGGTCAGTGGCTAGGACCGAAGGCCGCCACGGCGGTCGCGGAGCGACCTAGCCGCGGAGAGGGCTCATGCTCATCCTTACGCGCCGCCGCGGAGAGAGCATAATAATCGGCGGAGACATCGAGATCACCCTGCTGCAGGTGCAGGGGGACCAGGTGCGCCTGGGGATCACGGCGCCCAAAGATGTCAGCGTCCACCGCAAGGAACTCCTGGAGCAGATCCGCGCCGAGAACATCGCCGCAGCCGACGCGGAGCCGGAGCAGTTGTCACGGATGAACGACCCCGGCGGGCCCCCGCCGGCCCCCTCGTGCGAGGCGCCGTTGCCACCCGACGAGTAGGCGCCCGCCCCCGCACCCCAAACCCGCACGGCCGGTTGCGCGCCGACCTGGTGTCCGGTTCTTACACAATGGCGAACAGGACTCCAGCCGGCGTGCGCGATAAGGGCCACCCGTTGCGCCAGCCGGCCCGGAGGGGCAACAGGTCGGAACGTTGCCCGTACACTGGGGCCGGTGGCGAAAGGAGGTTCCACATGGCGAAGGTGTTGAAGTGCCGCGACATCGGCGTGGCCTGCGATTGGGAGGGCCGCGGCGAGACCGAGGAAGAGGTCATGCAGAAGGCGGCGGAACACGCGCGCGCCGACCACGGCATGACGGAGATCCCCGCGGACGTCGCCGCCAAGGCCAAGGCGGCCATCCGCGACGAGTAGTAGGCGCGCCCCCCGGAGCCATCCAGCGGGCGGCTCAACCGAGCCGCCCGCTTGCCTTTCGGCGCCGGCAACGCGCCGATTATGTGGAAAAAAGGCTTAAAGTTCGGGGGCGGTGCTGCCGAAAAGCGAGATTAGAGGGCGGTGCCGCCGCCTAGACCAACGGAAGGGGGTGATCGTATACACTAGCCGAAGCCGCCCGCAGGGGGCACGCGCTCTGTGAGGTGGCCTCGGGCGGCCGGATTGGGCGCGACTTCTCCGAAGTCGCGGGGTATTCGCGCGGTCTGGAGACCGCGCGCCCACACGGCCGCAGCACAGCGTGCACACCTTAACCTAAGAACCAAGAGGCAGGAAGCCAACGCCTGGCGACCGCCAATCGCCAGCAACTCATTCAAGGAGGAATCCACCAATGGCACTTCGCATTAACCAGAACGTCGCAGCGATGAATGCACATCGCTGGTTGACCGTCACGGACGCAGCGCTCAGCAAGTCGATTGAGCGCCTTTCCTCTGGCTACCGTGTGAACTCCGCGGCGGATGACCCCGCAGGTCTCGTGATTTCGGAGAACCTGCGTGCCCAGGTCTCGGGCCTGGGGCAAGCCCTGGCCAACACTCAGCACGCGGTCAATATGATCAAGACGGCTGAGGGGGCGCTGGGCGAAGTACACAGCCTGCTGCGCTCGATGCGCGATCTGGCCATTCACGCCGCCAGCACGGGCGTGAACGGCGCGACCGAGATCGCGGCCGACCAGGCGCAGATAAGTTCTGCCATCGAGACCCTGAACCGCATCTCGACCCAGACGCAGTTCGGCAGCTTGACCCTGCTGGACGGCAGCGCCTCCGGCCTGGTCATCCAGGTCGGCGCCAACGCCGGCCAGACGGTCACGGTCACCCTGCCGGGTGTGGATGCGACGACCCTTAGCGTAGCCGGCATTGACGTCACGGTGGACGCCCAGGCGGCCATCACCGCCCTGGACGCCGCCATTGACGCCGTGTCCACGGCCCGTGTCACTCTGGGCGCCTTCCAGAAAAACACCCTGGAGTCGAACCTGGTCAGCTTGGCCATTGCCAAGGAGAACCTGGCCGCGTCTGAGAGCGCCATTCGCGACGCCGACATGGCGGGCGAGATGGTGACCTTCACCCGCAACCAGATCCTTCTCCAGTCGAGCAGCGCCATGCTGCTGCAGGCGAATCAGGCGCCGCAGGTGATTCTGCAGCTCCTGCGCTAGGAGCTGAGCGCTTACTGATTCGGCTGGTGTTGAACTCCCCCCGAGAGGGGCCGGTCGCCCAGACCGACCGGCCCCTCCCACCCAAGCCAGCCGCACACGAGCAGAGGGCGGGGCGATGACGAACGCAATCATATCACCGATCATAGCGTCGGCGGCCGCGGTTGTCACCGGCGGCGTCATGCCCGCCCGCGCGACCGCACCCGCCCCCAAACCCCTCGGCCGCAACAACATCGAAGCCCGCTTCAGCTTCAACGAGGAGCTGGCGCAGATCGTGATCACCCTGCGCGACACTAACAGCGGCGAGGTGGTGCGGCAGATCCCGCCGGAGAAGGTGCTGCAGTTCGCGGAGTTCCTGCTCAAGACCACAGGGAGAATACTGGACGCTCGCGCTTGACGCGCCGCGCGGGGCGCTGTTGCTGCCTGCGCGCGGATTAGAGGAAAGCTCACATGCCCGGGACTTCTTACATAGGCGGCATAATCTCCGGCCTCAATATGGACGACATTCTGACCAAGCTCGTCGAGCTCTCCCGCGCGCCGATAGACCGCCTGCAGGTCAAGCGCGTAGCCTACGAAGCCAAGCTCACCGCGTGGCAGACCGCCAACACCCGCCTGCTCGCACTCAAGACGCAGGCGGCGTCGCTGTCCGCGTCCTCGGCCTTCCGCGGGTATACCGTGACCTCGAGCGATGCGGACGCGGTGACCGCCACCGCCTCGACCTCCGCGGTCAACGGCATCTACACCTTCACCGTCGAGCAGCTCGCCGCCGCCCACCAGATGGCATCGCAGGGCTACGCCGACTACGACTCCACCTCCGTCGGCACCGGCACTGTCACCATCGCCGCCGGGGGCGCGGACCCGGTGGTGATAAACGTCGAGGGCTTCACGCTGGCGCAGTTGCGCGATGCCATCAATAACGCCGGCGCCGGGGTGCGCGCCCATATCGTCAACGACGGCACGGCGGCTCCCTACCGGTTGCTGCTCACGAGCCAGACCATGGGCGCCGACGGGGCGATGACCGTCGATGTCAATCTCAGCGGCGGGACGACGCCGACCCTCACGCAGATACAGTCCGCGCGCGACGCCCAGATCAAGATCGGCGAGGGCCTCGATGCCATCACCATCAACAGCAGCACCAACACCATAGCCGATGCCGTCCCGGGCGTGACGCTGTACCTGCGCAAGGCCGATCCCGCTCATACCATCACCCTCACCGTGGCCCGCGACACCCAGGCCATCACCTCCGCGGTCAACACCTTCGTCGAGCAATACAACTCGCTCATGGACTTCGTCAACCAGCAGTTCAAGTACGACGCCAAGAGCGATAAGAGCGGGACGCTGTTCGCCGAGTACGCGCTGCAGCAGGTGCAGAGCGACCTGCGCGCCATGGTGTCGCGCTCGCTGGAGGGCTTCGATAACCGCTACACTCTGCTGTCGCAGATCGGTATCCGCACCACCGCCGACGACAAGCTCGAGAGCGACTCGGCCAAGCTGGCGCAGGCGCTGTCCACAGACGCCGACGCGGTGATGAAGCTGTTCGCGCGCTACGGCGAGACCAGCGACTCACGCGTGTCATTCGTTTACGCCACCGGCGACACCCGCTCATCGGCGACCGGCTACGCGGTGGAGATCACGCAGGTCGCCACCCGCTCGCGGGTTACCGCCGGGGTGGCGCAGACGGCCGCGCTGGCGGCGGACGAGACGCTGAGCGTCAACGGCGTGGCGATCCAGCTCACCGCCGGCATGACCCAGCAGGCTGCGATCGCCGCGATCAACGCGCGCACCGCCGACACCGGGGTGGTGGCGCTGGCCACCGCCGCTGACGGGACGGGCAGCGGCAGCTACCTGACCCTGCGCCGCGCGGCCTACGGCGCCGGAACCATGACTGTGGTTTCCACCGCCAGCAACTCCGGCGCGGATTCCAGCGGGATCGGCAGCCTCCAGGTGACGGAGTCCGACCCCGGCGGCGAATCCGGCGCGGGCACCGGCGAGCTCGGCCTCAATGTCGCCGGCACCATCGGCGGCCAGGCCGCACAGGGTTCCGGCCAGATGCTGACCGCGACCGCCGGCGATCCCAAGGGCCTGAGCGTCGTGGTCACCGCCAACGCCGTCGGTTCCTGCGGCGTTGTCACCTTTTCCCAGGGCGTGGCGGGCGCGCTCGACGGGCGCCTGGCATACCTCACCGGGTCGGATTACAGCCCTGTCGGCACTGCCCGTAGTTCGATCCAGGATCAGATCGACGATATCGAAGACGAGGTCGCACGCCTGGAGGATCTGGTCGCCCGCCAGCAGGAGCGAATCCGCCGGCAGTTCCAGGTGATGGAGGAGATGCTAGGGCGGCTGCAGACGCAGTCCACGTTCCTGTCGCAGCAGTTCGCCCAGATCCAGGTCAACTGGCGAGGGGCGAGCGGGTAATGTGTAGTGGTGTCATCCTGAACGAGCGAAGCGAGTGAAGAATCGCCTATGGCCCGCTGCACCCCCGGTAGGGGACCCCCGCCAAAGGCGGGCAAGCTTCGCGGAGTTCACCCCTTCGCTGCACTCAGAGCTTGCCCTGAGCAACGTCGAAGGGGCAGGCTCTGAGCGAAGCCTGCCCTGAGCTTGCCGAATGGGTCGAAGGGCTCAGGGTGACAGTCCAAACCGGCACCAACGCCGCCACATCATCGGAGACATCACTGAAATGGCCGAATCCGCAGCAACCATCGAGTACCGGCAGAACCAGGTGCTGACCGCCAGCCGCAGCCAGCTCTTACTGCTCGCGTACGACGGGGCGCTGCGCTTCCTCCATCTTGCCCGCGCGCACATGGGGGCGCGCGAACTCGAGCGCCAACACCATAACATTGTGCGCGCCCAGGCCATACTCCTGGAGCTGATAGGCTCGCTCGACCCCACGGTGGACGAGACGATGGCGGCGTCGCTGCGCACGCTCTACGAGTACCTGTACGACCGCCTGACCCACGCCAACGTGAATGACGACAACGGTGCGCTGGCGGAAGTCATCGCGCACCTGGCGCATTTGCGGGAGGCATGGGCGCAAGCCGCCGCCGCGTGGAAGCAATAGACCGCCGTTTCTGCATCCGGCGCGGAGCGAAAGGATCTGCCACGTGTCACACCACACCCACCCCCAACTCGGCCGCCTCCACCACGCCAGCGATGCGCACCAGGCCCTGCGCAAGCGCCTGCTGGAGATGAGCCATCTGAGCGCACAGCAATGCCACGTTCCCGCCGACCGGCCGGACGCGCTGCTCGCCATCCTCGATCGCAAGCAGCAGCTACTGCGCGAGATCTGGGAGCTCGACGCCCCGGCGCTGTTTCGCGATTCCGCGAAACTCGCCGCATGCGGTCACGGCGATCATGCGGAACTGGCCCGGGCGCGGCAGCGCCTGCGCGCCGAAGCGAATACCAACCTGGAGCTGTGGCAGAAGCTGGTTGACGCCGAGCAGGAGGCCTGCGGGCGCTGCGCCGCACGAGTGGAGGACCTGAAGGCGAAGCTCAACTCCGCTGAGCGCAAGGACAACCTCCGCGACACCTACAAGACCTCTCCGGTGCCCGCGGCGGCACCGAGATTCGTGGACCGGCTGCGCTAGAAGAACGCTGCGAGCAGGGAGCAGGGAGTAGGGAGTAGGAGGCAGGGCAAGCCCCCGCCGCTTACTTGCCCACCCGTCGGCGATGGGCGATGAGTCCTTGCAGCGTGCGACCAGTCTCGTCCAGTAACGCGGCCAGTCGTCCGTGGATCTCGGTCGTCAGGTGGTTGCGGCGACGGGCAATCTCGACCTGCGTGTCGAGTTCGGCTAGCGACCCTCGAGCAGCATGGAGGAACTGCAGGAACTCGGCGTTCGACGCTCGCGCGGCACCTTCCGCGATATTGCTCGGCACCGACACCGCCGCTCGCTGTATCTGTGCTGCCAGTGCGCACCGCTCGTGGGCCGGGAAACGAGCCGTGGCACCGTAAACGGCGTCCGCCAGTTCCATTGCGGCCTGCCACACACGCAGGTTTCGGGGCGGTTTCGGATGGTCGCCTGGCGACTTGCCGCTTGCGTCTCGACTGGTAGCCACGGGCTTGACCGCTTCCCGTTTTCGGCTTTCTGCTTCCTGCTTACCACTTCCTGCCGACTGCTTCCGCCCCGCCCAGCGCAAGCACCAATCGCAGCTCCGCCCGCTGCATTCCCAGCAACCGACAGATCGTAGCTTCGTCGGCGTGCTGCTCGGCCAGCTCGCGGGCGCGCGCCGCGCGCGACACGAGGTCGGTCTCGAAGTAGCCGTCCGAGGCGACGGTGTCATCCGGCGTGTCGGGCTCGGTGGAAGGCGCGGCAAACGTGAGTGAGGCCGACGGGTCGGCGACATCGGCAGCGTCCTCTCCCGCCAGCAGCCTGCGCAGCCGCGACTCCCTCGATTCGAGATCGTGGATGCAGCGCCCCGCCGTGGCCTCCAGCCGTCGCACCAATTCCTCGACCGCCTGCTCGAGATCCCCGAGAGCGTGCGGCGGCGCGCAGTTGCGCTGTCGCTCCCGCATGAAATACAGTGATGTCACGGCGGCGCCCATCGAAAGCATGGCGGCGATGATCGCCAACGTTGCTGCGCTGATAGGGGTCATTGATCGTCCCTCCTCACGCCCGATAGTCTATGCTGTGATGCTGCGGCTCTTCCTCGCGCAAATCGGCCGATGGGCCGTAGGCCGGGCTCTGCTGGCCGGCGTCGTCATCCAAGTCGCGCTGCGCCTGATCGGCCTCGGGCTGCAACGTCTCGGAGTGGTCATCGGGCGCGGGCTGCGCACTCGGCGCCGGCTGCTCGCGGTCGCGGCCGGGCGTCTGTCGTCCGCCGGCGCGCCGGCCGGGCTTGCGCACGCGATCGCGGCCCTTCTCCGGCTCCGGCGTCTTGAGCACTGCGTCAACCGAATCGACCGGTGGCAAACCCATGGCGTGGCTCCTACGCGGCGGCCAACATGCGCTCGACGCGCGTCTGCAAGCGCATGATGGCCTTGGAATGAACCTGGCACGCGCGGGATTCCGTTACGCCCAGAGCCTTGCCCACTTCCTTGAGGGTCAGCCCCTCCGTATAGTAGAGGGCGAGCACCGTGCGCTCTTGCTCGGGCAGCTTGTTGATCGCCTCCACCAACAGGCGCTTCATCTCGCGCTGCTCGGCAAAGCTCTCGGGCGAGATGGCGCTGTCATCGCGGATGAGGTCGGCAACGGTGATTCCGTCGTCCTCGCCGCCGCTCGAAACCGTCTCCTCCAGGGACACGGTGGCCCAGGGCGCGACCTCTTGCGCCAGAGCGTCGAGCTCGGCGCGGGTGATGCCCAGCGCCCGGGCGACCTCGTCGTCGGTGGCGGGGCGGCCGCGCGCGGCCTCGACGCGGGCGTAGGCGGCCTTGAGCTCGCTCTCCTTCTGCCGCACCGACCGCGGCGACCAGTCCATCTCCCGCAGCATGTCCATCACGGCGCCGCGGATGCGAGCGTAGCCGTAGGTCTCGAACTTGACGCCGCGGGAGCAGTCGTAGCGGTCGATGGCATCGATGAGGCCCACCACCGCCTGCGACAGCAGATCGTCGTAGTCCACGGCGGCCGAGGTCTTCAAATTGAGCCGGTCCACCACATAGCGCGCCAGGTAGGCGTACTCGCCTATGAGCTGATCGCGCAGTTCGTCCGTCCTGCGCGCCTTGTACCGCGACCACAGCTCTGCTCTATCGGCCACCGTTTATCACCTCCCGCGACGAATTCCGCTTCACACCCGAGACGGGGAATCGCATCTTCACTCCTCGCCTTGCGTCGCAGACCGCTGGTGTGGACGCGCCGGCGAATCGGGCGCCTCGGCCGGAGGTCGCGCGCCCTTGAAGGCCGCCAGCTCGACCAAGTCGGCCGCAGCGCCCAGCAGCCACTGCACCACCAGGAACGCCAGCATCCCTCGCAGCACCGCGAACACCGGCTCCACACCGGCGTGCAGCGAAGCGACGATCACCGCCGCCATCGCCGCCAGGGCTGCCGAGCGCGCCACATTTGCGAGAGCTTGCCTGGCCTTCACTTACTCCACCTCCGTCATGCGGCACGCGAGCCGGCGGCGCGCGCGTCGGCGTGCCACGGCTCGCAGGCCAGGACGTCCACCAGGTACGCCTCATCCGCCGGGCGCAGGTCCTGCGGCACCGCCTGGCCGTCCGCGAGATAGGATATGGGCTTACCGGAACCGATGGCGGCGGCCAAAGCCTCCGCCGGCTCCGGGCTTTCGTCGAGCTTGGTGAACACGAGATGGGTGGCGCCCACGCGCGCAAACCGCTTCACCGCCTCGGCGCATGCGCCGTGGCTCGCGCTCGCGGACAGCACCAGGTGCACGTCGTCGGCGCCCGCGGCCTGCAGCAGCGCGCGCAGCTCCGCCAGTTGCCGGTCGTTGCGCTGGCTCGCGCCGGCGGTATCGATCAGCACCAGGTCGCGGTCCTGCTGGCCGGCGAGGGCCTCCAATATCTCCTGCTCGTCCCGCGCCCCGCTCATCGGCACCCCCAGCAGGTCGCAGTAGGCCTTCATCTCCCCCATCGCCCCGGCCCGAAATCCGTCGGCGCAGATGACGCCTACGCGCGCCTTGTGCGTGACGGCGAAGCGGCCGGCAAGCTTGGCGACGGTGAGCGTCTTGCCCGCGCCGGTGGGCCCGACCAGGGCCACCACGCGCGTGTCGCCGAGCGAGATCTCCCCGGATACGGGCAGGCGCCGCGCGAGGGCGGTCAGCGCGGCGGCGCGCTCGTTGTCACCCAACTGCGAGGCGGCGGCGCTGCGGCTGGCCCACGCGCCGCTGCCATACGCAGCGGCCATAGTCAGCAGGTCGATTTTCGCTTCGAGGTCGCCCAGGCGTGTGTGCAGGGCGGTCAGCAATCCGGTATCGAGGCGGGGCGCGGCGGCGCTGGATCCGTTTCCCCCGTTGCCGCCGGGGACGGCCGGCATCTCGGCTGCGGCGTCCGGGGAGGTGGCGGCCCAAACCTGAACGCACTCGCGCGCGCCCAGACCCATGACGCCGGGCCTGCGCAGCGAGCGCGTGTCCATGATCACGGCATCGGGGCCGAGCGCCGCCTTGACCTTGTGCAGCGCATCCGGCATGTTGTCGGCTTCAAACTTTTGCAGTTTCATTGAGGGTCACCGTTCCCATGGATTTGACCTGCGTTCCGGGCGCGATCTCGGCGTGCGAGAGCACGACCAGGCTGGGCATCACAGGCTCGACCAGCTTGCGGAACAACGGCCGCGCGGCAGGCGAGCAGATGGCGATGGGCTGGTGCCCCTGTGCGGCGCTGCGCTCGGCCTGCTCGCGCGTGGACTGCAGGATGCGAAGTGCGACCTCCGGCTCGAGGGCTATCTCGTTGCCAGCGGGAGTCTGCCGCAGCGACAAGATGATGGCGTCCTCGACGGCGGGCTCCAAGACGAAGGCGTGGACGGCGCCGTCGGCGCCGGCATGCTGGCGGGTGATGGCGCGCGCGAGGGCGCGGCGGCAGTGTTCGACCAGGGAGTCGGGGTCCTTGGTCACGCGCGCGTGGTCCGCCAGCGCCTCCAAGACGGTGGCGAGGTCGCGGATCGAGACGCGCTCGCGCAGCAGGCCCTGCAACACCTTCTGCACCTCGCCCACGCTCATGGCCTCGGGCACAAGTTCCTCGACCAGGGCCGGAGAATGAGCGCGGACGTTGTCGAGCAGGGCGCGCACCTCCTGGCGGGTCAGGATCTCCCACGCGTGCTGCTTGACGAGCTCGCTCAGGTGGGTGACGACGACGGTGGTGGTGTCAACCACGGTGTAGCCCGCCACCTCTGCCTCCATGCGGTCGCCGTCGGGCACCCACAGGGCGGGCAGGCCGAAGGCCGGCTCGCGAGTCTCGATCCCGCGCACGGGGCGGGTGACGGTGCCCGGGTTCATAGCCAGCATGTGCTTGGGGTAAACCTCGCCCTGGGCGAGTTGAATGCCGCGCAGCTTGATGGCGTAGGCATTGGGCTTGAGCTGCAAGTTGTCACGCACCCGCAGCGGGGGCACGACCATGCCGAGCTCGAGCGCCATCTGGCGGCGCACGCCGGTGATGCGCTCGAGCAGGTCGCCGCCCTGGCCCGGGTCGGCAAGCGGGATGAGCCCGTAGCCGATCTCGAGCTCGATCGGGTCAACTCCGAGCAAAGCCATCATGTCCTCGGGCTCGGTGCGGGCCTTGGGGGTCGCGCTCTCGACGGCCTGGCGGCGCCCGGCCTGCATGCTGTAAGCGATGCCGCCCGCCGCCAGCGCCGCCACCAGGAACGGCAGCTTGGGCAATCCCGGGATGAGGGCGAAGACCAGCAGCATCGCCGCCACCATCCCCATCGCTCGCGGCTGCCCCAGGATCTGGCGCACCATGTCGTCGCCGAGGTTGGATTCGGAGGCGGCGCGGGTGACGATAAGGCCGGCGGCGGTGGACATAAGCAGCGCCGGCACCTGGATCACCAAGCCCGCGCCGATGGTGAGGAGGGTGAAGGTCTGCAGCGCGCTGATCAGGTCCATGCCGCGTTGGGTGATGCCGATGACGAAACCGCCGAGGATGTTGATGAAGATGATGATGATGGCGGCGATGGCGTCGCCGCGCACGAACTTGCTGGCGCCGTCCATGGCGCCGTAGAAATCGGCCTCCCTGCCGATGGCCTTGCGGCGCTCGCGCGCCTCGTTCTCGTCGATGAGGCCGGAGTTGAGGTCGGCGTCGATCGCCATCTGCTTGCCGGGCATGGCGTCGAGCGTGAAGCGGGCGGCGACCTCCGCGACGCGCTGAGCGCCGTTGGTGACGACCACGAACTGGATGATGACGATGATGAGGAAGACGACGATGCCCACGACGTAGCTGCCGCCGACGACGAAGGAGCCGAACGCGGCAATCATGGCGCCGGCCTCGGCGTGGAGCAGGATGAGGCGGGTGGCCGAGATGCTGAGGGCGAGGCGGAACAGGGTCGCCACCAGCAGCAGCGCGGGGAAGACGGCGAACTCGAGCGGATCGTTGGTGTAAACCGAGACCAGCAGCACGGCCAGCGTCAGGGCGACGTTGAAGGCGAGCAGCAGGTCGAGCGCCCAGGTCGGCAGCGGCACGATCATCATGAGCATGATGACGACCACCCCCGCCGCGACCAGCACGTCGTTGTGGCGCGAGAGATACTTTATTGAACCCGATGTCGCTTTTGCCGTTGCCATGACCTTATACCCCTCTCCCTCTTAGGGAGCGGCCGGGTGAGGGCGCACCTCGCCGGGCTTCTACCCTCTCTTTCGTCCTCTCCCTGATAGGGAGGAGATTGAACTAGATTCTGGTCCTTCCCGCCAGGCGATAGACGAAGGCGATGATCTCCGCCACGGCCTGGTAGAGGTCGGCGGGTAGGCGCTGGCCGATCTCGACCTGGTGGTAGAGCGCGCGGGCGAGCTCGGGGTTCTCGACCACCGGCACGTCGTTGTCGCGCGCCACTTCCTTGATGCGCTCGGCGACCAGGCGCTGGCCCTTGGCGACCACCTCGGGGGCATCCATCTCGCGCGGCTCATAGCGCAGGGCGACCGCCAGGTGTACCGGGTTGGTGACGACCACGGTGGCGCGCGCGACCTCCTGCATCATGCGCGCGCGGGCGACCTCGCGGTGGCGCTGGCGCTGGCGCGACTTGATGAGCGGGTCGCCCTCGCTGCGCTTCCATTCGTCCTTGACCTCCTGCTTGGTCATGCGGATGCTGCGCTCGAACTCGAAGCGCTGGAAGACGTAGTCGAAGCCGGCGATGACGATGAGCGCCGCAGCGGCGCGCAGGAAGAGCTGCCACGCCAGATGCCCGACGGTGGCGTAGATCTCGGCGTGCCCCATCGCCGTCAGGCCGGCGACCAGGTCGTAGTTCTTGCGCAGGAAGCTGTAGGCTACCCAGCCGACGATGCCGATTTTCAGCAGCGACTTGGCGAGCGTGACCAGCGCCTGCTTCGAGAATATGCGCGCGAAGCCACGCACCGGGTTGAGGCGGTCCCAATCGGGCGCCAGCGGCTGCAGGGTGAAGTTGAACCCAACCTGGCACACGTTGCTGGCAATGCCGGCGACCGCGGCCGCCCCCAGCAGCGGCGCCAGCACTTTGACCATCGTCACCACCAGCGCCATCAACCCCGACGTCAATTCCCGCTGGGCGAGGTCGGCGCCGGGGGCGAGCTGGAAGCCGGCGCGCACCAGGCCAAGCAGGTTGCCCACCATGTAGGGGCCCGTCACGCGCAGGGCCAGCAGGCACGCCAGCAGGCCGAAGGCGGCGTTGATCTCGCCGCTGCGCGCCACCCGGCCTTTCTGGCGCATCTCTTGGCGCTTGCGCGGTGTTGCTTGTTCTGTTCTGTCGTCGCCTGCCATGAGCTATCGTTCTCTAGTGCGCCGCGAGCGTCATGAACTGGCCGAGCGCGTCGCGCACCAATCCCGCCAAGCCCTGCACCACCGGCAGCATCACCGGCACCGAGACGGCCACCGTCACCAGCGCGAGGAACATCTTGACCGGGAAGCCCAGCACCAGGATGTTCATCTGCGGCACGGTGCGCGCCACCATACCGATGGCGATGTCGGCCAGAAACACGGCGCCGATGACCGGGGCCGCGATCTTCATGGTGATCACAAACAGCCGCGCGGCGAGCATGAACACCCCTTCCCCCAGCGCGGGGTTGACCGAGAACACCGCCAGCGGCAGGGCGCGGAAGCTGTCCGCGACCCCGGTGAGCAGGTAGTGGTGCCCGTTGAGGCTCAGGAACACCAGCCACGCCAGCGTGTACTGAAAGCGGCCGATGATGGAGGACGGATAGTTAAACGTCGGATCGACCAGGGCCGCGAAGCCGAATCCCGCCTGGAAGTCCGCGAGCTCACCTGCCATCTGCACCGCGGTCAGCACCATGCCCGCGATGAAGCCGAGGGCGGCACCGACCGCCAGTTCCTTGGCTGCGGCGAGCGCGAAGGCGAGCATCCCCGTCGGCACGAAGGCGGTCGCCGTCACCGGCAGCAGCACCAGCGCGATCAGGAACGAGCACCCCGCCTTGAGCATCAGCGGCACCCGCTGGTCGCTCAGGATCGGCGCCGAGGCGAAGAGGCCCGCGACCCGCGCGAACATGAGCATCAGGGCTCCCGCCTGATCGATTGGCAGAGAGAGCAGTCCCACTACGGCACCATGTTGGGCAGGCCCACGAGCAGCCGGCTGGTGAAGTCCGCGAGCATGCGAAACATCATCGGCCCCACGATCAGGATGGTCACCGCCACCGCCACGATCTTGGGGATGAAGGTGAGCGTGAACTCCTGGATCTGCGTGGCCGCCAGCACGATGCTGACGATCACCCCGGAGACCATGCTGGCGATAAGGATCGGCGCGGCCATCTTCAGGCCGGTGATCATCGCGGTGCGTCCCAGGTCGAGTATCATCGTATCGGTCACGTTCATCTCCCGTAGGGGCACAATTCATTGCGCCCCGGCGTCTCAGTGGAAGCTGGTGATGAGCGCCTTCGCCACCAGGTGCCAGCCGTTGACCATGACGAACAGCAGCACCTTGAAGGGCAGCGAGATCATGATCGGCGGCAGCATCATCATGCCCATGGACATCAACGACACCGCCACCACCATGTCTATGATCAAAAACGGCACGAAGATGACGAAGCCCATGACAAACGCGGTCTTGAGCTCGCTGATCATGAATGCGGGCACGAGCACGTAGGTCGGGATCTGCTCCGGCCCGCGCGGGCGCTCCATGTGCGACATGTTCACGAACAGGCCCAAGTCGGACTCGTTGGTCTGGCGCAGCATGAAGTCGCGCACCGGCAGGGCCGCCCGATCCATCGCCAACTGGTAGGGGATCTTATTATTGAGGTAGGGCTGCAGCGCGTTGGCGTTCACGTTTTGCCATACCGGCGCCATGGTGAAGAAAGTCAGAAACAGCGCCAGGCCGACCAGGATGCTGTTGGGTGGGATCTGCTGCGTCCCCAGGGCGTGGCGGGTGAAGCTGAGCACGATCACGATGCGCGCGAACGAGGTCAGCATCATCACCAGCGCCGGCGCCAGCGACAGCACGGTCAGGATGAACAGGATCTGCAGGCTGACGGAGACGTCGTCGCGGCTCTTGGCCGACTCCAGGCCGAACACCACCTTGGGCAGCGCAATCTGCTCCGCGCGCGCCGGAGCGGCGCTCAGCGCGATGGCTGCCACCACCGCCAGCGCCAACGCTAGCCCCAACACGGTTCGCTTAACGCCCTGAGGTGTCATTCCGAGCGTCAGCGAGGAATCCCCTACCTCCTGTTGCAGCCCCGATAGGGGACCCTTCGCCTTGTTCAGGGTGACAGGATGAGTGGCCGGGGCAACCGGATTGCGGCTAGCCCGATAGCGTCTCATCAATTATCTCCCCCAGCGGCCGCATCTGGTTCGAGCGCGCCTTGATGAACTGGGCGGCCTGGGCCAGCCGGCCCCCCAGGCCGGCCGTTGAGGCGCGCATCGCGGATGGCATCGCGCGGTTGGCAGGCGCGGCCTTCATCAGCTCCTTGAGCCGCTGCGAAAAAGCCGGGTCGAGCTTCTCCCCGCGTCCACCGCCCGACAGGTCGTCCACACCCTTCGTCTCCGACACGTCGGCGATGAGCGAGATGCTCTCGGGCGTGGAACCCAACAGGTAAGCCTTGTCGCCCAGCGCGACGATGTGAAGCTGGCGGTTGGGGGCGAGGCCGATGGTGTCCATCACGCGCAGGGCTCCGCCTTTGGCTGACCCGGCAGCCCGACGCTGGCTGAACCGCTTGAGCGCCAGCATGCACAAGTACGCCAAGATCAGAACCAGCACCAACTTGAGCGCGAAGTCGAGCGCCGTCATGATGCCGTATCCGCGATTCTTCTTGGCCGACGACGAGAAGAGGTCGCCGTCCGATTTCAGGCCCGCGAGCGCGGATGCGACACCGCTTTGCGTGGTCTCGGAGGGAGACAGCGGAGCTGCGGCCGGCGCTTCGCGCAGCTGCGCGGGTTGGGCGGGCGCCGATGTTCCGACGGGCGCAGCGGCTTGGGCGGCGCGGTTGTCCACGCCCGCAGCGGCAGTTTTCGATGCCGCAGCGCGGTCCTGGCGAGCAGCCGGCCCGGTCGCGGGGCTGCTTATGCTGGCCTTTGGCCGCGATGCGGTTGGAGCGGGCGTGAGTGCGAGCGGCGCCGCCTGCATGCCGCCGAGCACGTCGGGCGCGGCTTCCCGGGTGGACGCGGAAGCCCGATAGGCCGACGTGGCGGGTTCGGGGCCGTCGCTGCCTTCGCGGGCCGCGGGCGGTGCGCCGCCTGCGGCGGGAGCCACGCCGTCATCCTCGACAGCCGCCGCATCGCGGTCCGCCGCCTGCGGGATGACGAGCCTGAGTCCCGAGTGAATCTTGCGCGCATCGCGCAGGCTGTTGGCGCGGGCGATGTCGTCCGCGCTGACCCCGTAGCGCTTGGCGATCAGCCACAGACTGTCGCCCGAGCGCACGGTATGCACCACGGGTTCGGCGCAGGCGGTTTCCCAGACGAACGCCATCGCCAGACCCAGGACGAGGGCCAGCACTGCCCTCCGCAGCAATGGAGACATGTTGAACTCCCCCCGGCGATGGTATCGCCGTCGCGGCGGCCACCCAGACCACAGCCGCCGCAGGCTGGTATCAGTGCTATCCGGCTATCCGGACGGGATTCCTGACGATCTCGGTCACGCGGACGCCGAAGGACTCGTCCACCACCACGACCTCACCGCGGGCGATGGTCTTGCCGTTGGCCAGCAGGTCCACCGGCTCGCCGACGACCTTGCGCAGCTCAATGATGGAGCCGGGATGCAGCTCCATGAGGTCGCGGATAAGCATGGCGGTGCGGCCGAGTTCGGCGGAGAGATCGACCTCCAGATCCATGACGGCGTCCATGGAGGGCCCGGCGGCGCCTTCCGCGGCGCCAGACAGCGAAGCGAACTGCGCCTCGCGCACCGCGCAGGCCTCGGCCTGCGCGCCATTCTCCAGCGCCGTTTCGGGAGCGGGAGGCTGCTCGGTCGAAGTGGGTGCGGCCTGCGCGCTCTGGCGCATCTCGTCGCCAACGGCGACTTGATCGGTCATCTGGTTCCCTCCCCAGGGGCGGCCTCGCGCGTGACCTGCACGGCCAGGCGGCCGTCGGTCCTGCCCGGGCGCCCGAAGAACTTGGTCCTGCCGCCGACGATGATTTCGGCTTCGTCGTTTGCGCCCTTATCGAGGCGCACTATGTCACCGACCTTGAGCTGGGAGATGCGGCCGAGCGTCATGCGCGCGCCGCCGAGCATCACCTGCACCGGCACGCGCACCTGGGTCACCCGCTGCTCAGAGAGCTCCTCCTCGCTCGGCTCGGCCTGCGCCCGCCCGGCTGCGAGCCAGTGCTGGAGAACCAGCTTCCCCAGCACCGGCTCACAGGCGAGCACAGGCAGGCAAAGGCTGAAGGCTCCGGTCGCTGAACCCATCTCCAGTGAGAACTGGGCCATGCACACGATGTCGGCGGGCAAGGCGACGTGGCTGAACATCGAGCTCGAGGTCACCGCGCGCAGTTGCGACGATACCTCGGTCAGGGGGCGCCACGTCTCCGCGTAGGCGCCGAGGATCTTGCCCAGCGCCCCCTCCATGAGCGTGCACTCGATTTCGGTAAGCCAGCGCGGCTCGGGCAGCGCGGTGGCGGCCCCGCCCAGCAAGCGATCGAGCATGAAGAGCGCGGTATCGCAGCCCGCCACCAGCAGCGCCGGCTCGCATTGCGACGACATGCGGAAACTGCCGGTGACGAGGAAACCAGGCAGTTCGGCGGTGAAGTCGGCATACGTCATCTCGCGCACCGGCGTCGCCGTCACATGCACCGACAGGCGCAGGGGCATCGACATCACACCCGCCAGCTTGTGGGCAAAGGACTCGTGCACGAGGTGGAGCGTGCGCAGCTGCTCCTTGGATAGGCACGCGGGGCGCACGAAATCGTAGCTGTGGATGCCGCTGCGACGGCTGTCGCGGGCGCCCGGTCGATCGGTCTGGGCATGAGTTGCGATCATTTGCTAAGGCCTTCGCTCCGAGGCTCTGCCTTCCCGAGGCTCTGCCTTCCCGTTGGGGAGGCAACGCCTTCCCCAGAGGGACTTGCGGGCTGCCGCCAGGCTCCTCGTTGAGGTGACTACCAAGCGTTTTCCACACTTTCGAGCCTTTTTGAGATGTTTGTCAGGGGTTTTTCGCGCTGGGGCTAAAGTTGAGGCCTTGGCAGGCCGAAGGTAATAGGAGCGCAGCGCGGCAAGACGGGTGGCAGGAGGGGTGGCCGACGGTCTGTGCGCCCGCCAGCCGCTGCTCCCTCAGTAGGGGCTTCGCGAGGTCAGAAGAAGGAATGAGGGGCACTGGGCGCGCGGTTTACTGACCGCGCGAATACCCCGCAACTTCAGAGAAGTCGCGCGCAGAGGCACGCCTGGGCGCGATGATAATCAGCAGGGGTATGGGCCACCTGCTATGGCTGGGCCTCGTAGGCGGCGATGCGCCCGGCGACCAACCCAAACAGGCGTTCCGCGTCGGCCTCTACGCATACGGAGGCGTTCGGTTCGCCTTCCGTGGCGACCGTCAGCCCGTCGCCGGTGACATCCAGGCGCATCTCCTCGAAACGCCCCAGGCTTCGGTCGAAGGTGAGGGCCACGGTCAGCGGGTCGTGAAGCACGGGGCGCTGCTGGCCGCCGGTTTGCCACAAGGGTATGAGCTCCTTGAGCGCGAGGGCGAGGGGGCCGTTGGAGGCGCGGATGGCCTGCAGGTACTTGTCCGGCAGCATCAGCGTGCCGGTCGCGTCAAGGGGCACCACCGTCAGCTTGGCGCCTGAGTTGAAGACCCGGGCCGCAGCTTCGGGATCGCAGGCGATGTTGTACTCCGCCACCGGCTCCGACGCGCCTGCATATCCTTTGCGCACCGAGCCGCCCATTATGACCAGCTCCGCCGTGTCCTGGGCGACATCCGGCTCCTCCACCATGCACCTGGAGAGGTTGCTCAGGGCGCCGATGGCGACGACGGTTACCTCGCCCGCGTACTCCTCCACCTCCTGCAGGATGTAGTCCACTGCGGCCTGAGCCGGGGGTTGGAGGCCCACTCCGTTCGCCCACGGCGCCTGGTTGGGCTCGTGCTCGGGCGCGCCGCACCCGCGGAACCCCGGGATGACCGGAATGTCGGTTCGTCCCGCCCAATTAAGGATCTTGCGGGCGATGCGCGCTCGCTTTTCGACCGGGCCGTGA
>Ga0315291_10003405_pt1 | contig 20581 bp, 23 predicted proteins | sample YL17G12_20_MG_FD_203070 | JGI IMG/M metagenome (GOLD analysis project Ga0315291, IMG submission 203070) | Sediment microbial communities from Yellowstone Lake, YNP, Wyoming, USA - YL17G12_20 | ecosystem: Environmental > Aquatic > Freshwater > Lake > Sediment | place: USA: Wyoming | collected...
CCCCGGGGGCCTATTCCCCGCCGGGGGGGGGGGGGGGGGGGGTTGTGGGGGCGTGTGGGGGGGGGGGCGGGGGGGTGGGAGAGAGAGAGAGAGAGAGAGAAAGCGGACAAGGGGATCTCGCTTTCGCTCGCATCCGTACCTCCTCCACCTCTTCTTCCTTCTCTCACCCTTTCTCAAAAAAAAAAAAAAAAACTGCCAACCCCACCTTCCAGGCCGGCGTCATCGCCACCGTCCGCACCGCCGTCACCCTCGGCCGCGACGACCCCGGGCGCGAGGCCGCCGTCGCGGCGGTCCGCACGGCGACCAACTCGTGGGTCGCCAAGTACCGCCGCGATAACCAGTTCAGCGGCAAGCCGTCGTACGGGTGAGTTGTTGTTTTTCTCCTCCCCTCTCTCTTTTTCCTCCTGGGACCTTTTCTTCCCCCTCTGCTCCGCTTCGGGGGGCTCTTGTTTGGGCTTTTATATTCCTTGCGCGAGGAAGCGGAGGGTGCTGCTGATGTACTAAAACCCCACTGGACAATGCTGACGAAATGGATAAAATCAATCAAAAAAACTTAACCTCTTTTTTGCAGAAACACCTACTCGGCGCTCAACGCCGTCGCGGGCCACTACAACTCCTTCGGGGCCGACACCCCCTTACCAAAGAAGAGGTTTGACCGCGTGGTGAAGGAGCTCGACGACGCCGACAAGCTGCTGGCTCGCGGGCGCTGAGGCTTGTTGGTGGGAGGTCAGGGGAGTGCTGGTGACGATGATTTATTCGTGATTCTTAAAGAAACAAAAAAAACAAGAGAGAGAGAGAGAGAGAGAGAGAGAGAGAGAGAGAGTAAGATCAAGTCCCTGTTTTCCCCGTTTTTTATTTCCGATTTCTTTGTTAATGGCGAGCATACAACACGCAGAGAGAAAGAGAGAGAGATACGAGCGATAGCTACGAAAAGAATTCGTTTTTCCGTTTTTGTTACAACGCTGGGAAGACTTGTTCCCTCTCTCTCCCTACTCGTCTCCTCCGTCGCTCGAGGAAGGAGGATAAACGTCGACCCTGGGCTGCGAGTAGCGCTCCCGCAGCGCCTTGGTCGGGATCATGTCCCCTCGCTCGTCCGCCCCGAGGAACAGCAGATACGAATACGGGTGGAGCAGCTCCCGCTCGTCCGCGCCCAACGAGGCGAACAGCGGCAACGGCGTGTCGCTGTGATCCCTCTTTTCTCCGCTTTCTTCTCCTCCGTCGAGCCTGCCCCAGGTCGACCAGCACTCGGGGTCCTCCGGCCACGCCAGCCTGCTCTGCGGCACGTAGGCCAGCGGCGGCGAGTCCTCGGGCCCTCTCCAGTCGCGGGCGTCGACTAGGACGTGGTAGAACGGCTGGAACGGATCGGCAGAGGTCTCTGCTCCTCCGCTGCCGATCCGGGCCCCCCGCTGCCACTCGGGCGTCTCGAGGCAGCACGCGTCCCACCCGGCCACGGCGCCGCGGTACCCGAGCTCCGAGTGGAGGACGCGGGCCCCCAGGCGCAGCCTCGGGGGAGCGCCGGAGCGCTCGGCCCTGAGCGCGGCGGCGCCCGCGGCGGTGGCCAGCCTCTCCTCGACGCCCTTGATCCGGTCCCGGAGCTTGGAGGCGGAGGCGTAGCTGCGGTGGTTGAGTGCGTTGGAGGGTTTTTGTTCGAGTGGCACCTGGGGGTGAGTGGCGAGGGAGAGAGAGAGAAAGAGAAAGAGAAAGAGAAAGAGAAAGAGAAAGAGAAAGAGAAAGAGAAAGAGAAAGAGAAAAAATGATCAAGAGAAAACAAAAAACGTACTCTTCCGTCTCGATGGCAGCCGCGAGCTCGGAGCGCAGCCTCACCCCTTCGAGGGCCGCGTCGATCTGATCCGAGGAAGACGAAGCAGAAGGAGAAGAAAAAGAAGAGGAAGAAGAAGAGGAAGAAGCGGCGCCTCCCCCTCTCGTCGGCAGCAGGTCCCTCGCGGCGCGCAGCGCCTCGAGGGCCTGGTCGATCTGCCCCCTCCGCTCGCGGACCGCCGCTGCGAGCTCGTACTCCTCCTTTGTGAGGGCGCGGTTGAGCTGCACGTCGCAGTCGACGGCCAGCAGGAAGAGCACGAGGTCCTCGTAGCAGTAGCGCGAGGCCTCGGCTGCCTGGGTGAGGCGGCGAGGGGGTTGCGGCGAGGAAGAAGAAGAGGCTGTGGCGGCGGCAGAGGCGGCGGCGACGACGATCGCGCTGTTCGCCCTGGCGCCCCTTCGTGACCGAATCCCTCGCGCATTTGCGGTCACGCGGGTAGGAAACAACCGAAGTTCTGCTCCAGGAGGCGCGGCGAGCGCTTGAAGTCTCCCGGAGCGCAGGGAGAGAGGGGCCGCGGAGAGAGGAGCCGCATTGATGGGCTTTGCCGACGACGACGTGGAAGAACCAGAGGTTGACGACCTCTGGTTCCTCCTCGTGGCTTGCTGCTTGCGCCTCAAGGAGATCCCGGTGGAACGGCTGTGACCACTGGAGAGCATGGCCATGTTTTTTTTCTGGCTCTTTGGATGCTCCTCAATTCGGGGGTCAGCGACGAAAAAGGAAGAAGCAAAAGTGAAAACAAGAGACTTAAAAAAAAAAGTTGTCACTCCTCTCGCCGGCTGTTTGAGCGTGTTGAGTGCGCTTCCTTTTGGGAAGCTCGCGCTCTCTTTTTTTGCTCGAAAAGCTTGTCTCGACACGAGCTTCACGATCTGCTCTCTGCAGCCGAGGGGGAATCACAGCCAGTCTGAGGATGCCGCCCGAGCCGGCGCCAACCCGACGAAGAAGGTGTCGATGGCTTCCTCTCAACCCAAAACGGCATGCGTCGTCGTCGAGCTCTTGTTGCTTGCTCGTTCTTTCGCTCCTGCTCGCGTCTTGCACGCTCTCCCTGCAGCAGTCTGACCTTGCAGCGTCTGCGCATGCTCCTCCGACGCTCGCGGGCAAGGTGGCGGAACTGGTAAGCGAGGAGAGAAAGGGAAGAGGAGAAGAGAAAGGAGAACAAAATTATTCGAAGCAAGTCGATGGGCGCGCCGTCGCCGCTCAGGCGCGCCCTTTTCCCCTCTCAACACCCCAACGACTGCCAAAAAACAACACAGGCCGGCGGCGACGCCCACAGGCCGCCGGGCGCGGAGCACCAGAGGCATCAGCAGCCGCAGAAGGCGACCATCTACTCGGACCGAACCACAAGTGACGACGACAACGACGACGCGGCCTCCTCCTTCTCGCCGCCGCCTCCGCTGCTTCCGCCGCCGCCCTCCTCCACAACAACGCGCCGCCCTCCTCCGTCGCTCTTCACCGTCTTCTTCCTGAGCGCGGCGATGGCCGCCTGCTCCGGCCTCGGGGCTCTGCCCTACCTTTTTTTCGCCAAGCCCCTGCCCGACAAGTTCAGGGGCTTCGCCGCGGCGGCGGCGTGCGGCGTCATGCTCGCCGTCTCGTTCGACCTCATCCACGAGGGCGAGAAGGCCGGGCGGAGTCGCGGCGGGAACGACAACGAAGCCTCGACGAGCGGCTGGTTCCCGACGACGGCCGGGGTGGTCTTCGGTGCCCTATTCATTCGGGCCGCGCAGGGGTGGCTGGCCGAGCATGAGACAGTGAAGTGGGCGAGCTTGGGCGGGAGGAGGAGGTCTTCGGGGACCGGTGAGAGTTTTGCTTTCTCTCCTTCGAGGCCGGAAAAGAGGTCCAAAAAGAGAGCGGGGGGGGGGGCATCGCTTTGCTCAACTCGCTCTCCCTTTCCCTCTCTCTCTCTCTCCCTCTCTCTTTCTCCAACTTGACATCGCTCTTCAACCAGGGGAATTCAACATCGGGAACGGAGGCAGCAGCAGCGACAGCGGGAGGCGAGCGAGAGGCCTCGGCGGAGGCCTCGCTCCGAGCTCCGACCCTCTCTCTTCCTCCAACGACCGTCCTCGCCCCCCTTTGTCTTCTTCCTCCTCGCAAAGGGACCAGCGCAAGAACTTCCTGTTCGTCGCCGTCATGGCAGCGCACGCCCTGGGTGAGGGCTCCGGCGTCGGCGTCTCGTTCGCCGGCGAGAGGGGCTGGTCTCGCGGCGTGCTGACGACGCTGGCCATCGCGCTGCACAACGTCCCCGAAGGGCTCGCGACGGCCACGGCGCTGGCCTCGCGCGGCGTCAGGCCCAGAGACGCCCTCTATTGGACGCTCGTCACGGCGGCGCCGCAGCCGCTGGTGGCCGTGCCTGCCTTCGTCTTCGTCGACGCATTCCGCGGCTCGGCCGTGCTGCCGGGGGCCCTGGGCTTTGCCGCCGGCTGCATGGTCTGGCTCGTCGCAGGGGAGCTGCTGCCCGACGCGCTCGACTCGGGCGCCGCTCCGGAGTCGGTGGCCACGGTGACGGTGCTGAGCGCCGCCGGGCTCGAGGCGCTGAGGATGTGGATGGCGCTGTGGGAGAGGGAGGACGGGAGCCTCGCGCCGCCGATGTCGATGTCGATGAAGAGAGGAGGGAAGACGGTTTCTTCTTCCTCCTCCTCTTTGCTCGTTCCGAGGTCGCCGTTCTCGGCCTCTTCGTCGTCGGTGCCTTCTCCTCCCACTTCCTCGCTCACCTTCTCGGCGGCCCTCGCTGCCGTGGCCGCGGCAGCCGCGGCGGGGGCGGGCGCCGGCGCCGGCGTCGCCGACGCGACACCGGCCGGCGCGGCGACCCTGGGGCTCGCCTCGGGGGCGCTGGCCTGGGCCTCCTCGGCGACGCTGCTCGGCCTGGTCGGCGGCGGCGGCGGCGGCGGCGCCGCTCGCGCCTCCTCCACTCCCTTTTCCGTGCTCGTCGCCGCGGCGCTGGGCGCGGCGCTCGTCGCCGCGGCAACCTCTGCCGAGGTCGGCGGGCCCGCCGCGGCGCGGGCCGTCTCCGCGTTCCAGGAGAGCGCGCGCCTGCGCCGCAGGGCCCGGAACAGCTTCGGCGCCGACGGCTTCGCGTCGCACCTGGCCGCCCCCGTGGCGTCTGCCTCGGCCTTCGCGAGCGCCTCGAGCGCCGACGGCGGGAGCAGCTTCTTGCCCACGAAAGCGGCGGCGCAGGGTGCTGGGGACAACGGAGGAGGAGGAGGAGACTCCTCGTCCTTCTTCAAGCGCGGTGGAGCTCCACCTCCGGCTGCCGTCGCGGCAGCGGCAGGGTGCCTCTGCCTGGCGATGCACGAGGCCGCCGCCTCCTGGTCTGGGAGGGGAGGAGGTAGCGGAGCCGGCGGCGGCCTCGGAGCGGCCGTCGCCCTGTCGGCGGCGCGGGCGGCGTTTGTCGGCGGCGCGGCGGCGACGATGTCTTCCCTCGTCTCGGGCAGGGACAAGAGCTCGAGGTCGTGGGCTGCGGCAGTCTTGGCTTCCGTGGGCCCGCTCGTGGGGCTCGCTTCGGCTGTGCTGAGAGGAGGAGGAGGCGGAGGCCGAGGAGGGGAAACAACAGCAGCGGCGGCGTCGACTCTCCCGCTGGCATTTTCCGCTGGCGCCCTGCTCTCCTCGGCGCTCTTGCTGCTCTTCCCCGTCGCGAGTTCTGCTTCGGGCACGCGGGTGGCGAGGAGGACGGCGACGTTTGGCGTGTTTGCTGGCGTGGCGGGGTCGGTTGGCATGGTGGTCGTGGGGGCGCTTGTCGGAGGAGGTGGAGGTTGAGACAGGCGAGAGAGAGTCGGAAAAAAAAACTTGAACAAAAAAACTTGAACAAAAACACTATTCGGTTTTCCTTGCTTTCGACTTGCTCGCTCGTGCTCCACCAGGCGTGAGCTTTATTTTTCCCTCTTCGCGTGCTAGCGCATCGCACGCACGCTGCAAGCACGCACCTCTGAATCGGAAGACGCCAGCAAGCTAGCCCTGTCTCTCTCGTAAACAATGCTCCGCTTTACTAGCGCCGCCGTGACGGCCAGGCGACTGCCCTGCATCGCGGGCCGCGCTTCCATCTCTTCTCTCCCCGTTTCTCTCCCTCCAGCAACGTCTCTCCGATGTCGGCGGAGCGATCCCCCCTCGCTCCGCGCGTTCGCGTCGTCGTCGGACGGGAATGAAAGCTCCAACGGAGGCGCCGAAAGTCCAGCGTCATCGTCGTCCGAGCAACCATTGACGCCTAGCCTCAGCCGCGAGTCCCGCCAGTCCGAGACACAGGCAATCAATTTGCGCGCGATAAAGCAATCAGACCAGATCGGTGCCGCGGCAGTGCAGCTGAAAAGGAGACTCGGAGGTAAGGGAAAGGTGGAGTTTTGAGGGGGAAGGTTGGGAACTTTCTCGGCTTTCTCTTGCTGGCTCGTTCTCTCTCAACCTCTTTCGCAGGGGAAAAAACAAACTCAACGACGACAGAGAAACCCTCGTCCACTCCAGACGCCGCCCTCGCTGCCGCACGCAAGCTCGTCCTCGGAGGAAACGACTCCGAGGAGAAATGGCGCGAGCTCGACGAGAAATTCAACGAGTACCCCGACCTGCGCACCTTTAAGGGCATCGGGGAGGCCGGCGCCGACCCGGGCCTGTTCACGCGCGCTGTCATCGCCGCGGTCGAGTCCGTGGTGGGACCCGTGGACGAGGCCAAACAGGTCAGCGTGCGCGACTCCTCGGGGGGCAAGTACGTGAGCGTCACCGTGGGTCCCGTGACTGTGAACTCAGGGGACGAGGTCGTCCAGATCTACGCGGCGATGAGAGAGACGGCCGGCAACATGCTCAAGTTTTACCTTTGAGTGCTGCTGCTCTTTTTTTTTTCCTTATTGTTTTTCACTTGTGTGTAGATACTGAACTGCTCTCCCTATTCCAACAATTACAAAGCACTCGAAAACGTTTTTTTCTCTCATTCTAAAGCGACGGCTTTCACGCGCGCGACGGTGTAGACGGTCACGGGCTTGCAAGGCGGAGCAGAAGAAGAAGACGTCGAGGCCGCCTTTGCCGCAGAGCTCGTCGCTGCGCTGCCGACGCTGCTCCCGCTGCTCCCTCCGGCGCTGCTCTCGCACCCGGTCACCTGCCCGGCGAACCACCACCCGCCCTCGGCGTCCGTGGTCGCGCCGCTGTACCTGGGCATCGGGAGGGGAGGCTGCTTCTGCTGCTGAGCCTTCGGGAGGGCGGTCGTGAGGCGCTGCAACGGCGACGCGCCCGGGGCGGGCGCTGCCCTGGGGTCTCCAGGCGCCGCCGGGACGGAAGCAAACGACGACACCGACGGAAACGTCACGCTGGGAGCGACGAAGGTGCTCAGCGGGCTCACTCCTTTCGAAAGCAGCCTGACGCTCGAGACGCCCGCCGCGGGCGTGAACGTCGCGTAAGCCAGCGAGGGAGGCAAGTCTGCGGCGACGGTGACGAACGAGACGCCGACGAGCGTCCCATTCCCCCTGGCGAACGCGGCCGCGGGCGCGACGATCGACGCGCTCGGCAGGGCGAGCAAGGCGGCGGTCGAAACAACGAGCGAGGGCTTGGCGCGCTGCTGCTGGCCGTCGTTTTCGCTCGCGGGGATCGAGGCCTGATCCACGGAGTTGGGAGCGATCTCAAAGGCGAGCAGTGAAGCCCCCAAAACGGGAGGGGTCTCGGTCGTTGTCTTCTTTTCGCCGGCGGTCTCGCCCTCGCTCTCGCCGCCGCTGCCAACCCTGACGGGCGTCGAGAGTGCGACCCACAGCTTCCTCGAACCCGTGGTGGCCCCGTTGGCCAGGGTCACGCTCCCGACCCTACGAGTGGAGGAGACGTCGGCGGCGCCTCCAAGGGTGCGCGGAGCCCGGGCGACAGCAGCGGCAGAGGTGGTGGAGGAAGAAAAAGAAACTTTGGAGGCGTCTCTGTCAGTGTTCTTCTGTGTCTCTTTCTTCGCTTCACCTCCTCCTCCTCCACCTCCTCCGAAAAAGGCGGCCACGGGAGCAGCAGACTTGGTCACGTACGTCGTCTCCGTTGAGGCCAAAGGGCTCCCGTCCTTGCATCCGTCGACGAGCGTCCCCGTGCCAGTGACAGACCACGCGGCGATAAAGGTCCCCTTCGAGGCGTCTCCGTCGTCGACGACGAGCGGAGACGCGGCGGCGCTCTTGGCAGCAGCGCTGCTGCCCGCGCCTCCCGAAACGGCTACCAGGTACTGCGTCCCTCCGGCCCTGCTGTCGTGCTTGGCCCTGGGAGAAGTCGTCGCGGGCGTCAGGGCACGAGTCCAGGAAGGGAAGTTGGACAGAGCCACCGTTGTGGGCCTCTTGTTGGCCGCGCCAGTGCGGAGCTGGGCGCGGGAGAGGCCGAGCGCCGACGCGCCCGCGCGAGACGCCGCAGCGGCGTTGCCGTTGGTGCCGTCTTCGGGAGAGGTTGGCGACGACGACGGCGGCGACGACGACGTGAACAGGTCAAAGGTCGCCCACAGGGCGTGCGCGTCGATTCCCAGGGCAAGGTCTTTGGCGACGCACCCCGCGGGGGCGCAGCGGCCGAGCCCAGGGAGAGACTGCGGGGCGGGAGGCGTGGGGGTCATCATCGTCCCTGACGTCGACGTCCCGTTGCCCTGACCGACGAGGCCGTCAGCGTTCACCAGAAAGGGCCCCGCCCAGGTCTTGGTCGGGTCTCCCTCTGCAGTCACGGCGACGATGAGCTGCGAAGAAGAAGAAGAAGAAGAAGACGAGGAGGAGGAGGACGAGGCATCTTCGGCAGAGCTGGGCGGCGCCGGAGTGTAGAGCGCCGCGAGGTAAAACTGGCGCTCGGCCTCGGGCGTCGACGACGACGCGTCGTAAACACACCTCGCCGAGGACCAGCTTCCCGTAGGGAGCACCTTGTTGTCCTTTGATGACGACGACGACGTAGAAGAAGAAGAAGATGGCTTCTCCACGCCCCTGAAAAAGGCAGACAGGGGCGTGGGCCCGGCCTTGCGGATCCCTTCGGCAGTGAAGACCGAAACGGCGCCACCGGCTGCGACGAGCGCGAGCCCTCGGCCCGCACAGACGGCGACGCCGCTGTCCCCGGAGCCTCCACCGACGAGGTATCCCGGAGAAGAAGCGTCGAAGGACGCCGTGATGGTGTTGTCGTTGGGTTTGTCCGCGGCCCACGCCGTGCCGGCCTCGGAGGACGGGATGGAGAGCTGCAGTCCGGGCGTCGAGGCGAGCGGGTCAAAGGGAGTGGCAGGTTCCACGGCTGGCGTCGCCTTCGCTGGTGCTGCATCAGCTGCTGCAGTCGCAGCAGCCGCCTCTGCCTCGAGCTTCTTGGGCGACGTCAGCACGGTCTTGCCCTCGGCGTCGCCCGGGCGGACGTAGTCGAGCCCGACGTCGGCGTCGGCGGCGGCCTGGGGCTCCCTCGCGTTCGTGTCCCCCGATCGGACCTCGTAGAGCGGGGCGGCGTCCCCGTTGCCTCGCGACACGAGGGCAGAGTTGACCCGGGCCTGGAGTAGAGGTTTGGCGTTGGCAGTGGAAGCAGAAGCAAAAGAAGAAGGAGCTGAAGCAGCAGCAGCAGAAGCAGAAGCACCAGAAGCAGAAGCAGCAGCAGCAACGGCGGTGACCTCAGCCGCACTGACATCGGGCGACCCGGGAGGCCTGAGCGCGAAGCCGTTGCGGGCTCCGCTCGCCTCCGCGGTGGCAGCATCAGCGGAAGCAGCAGCAGGCGCAATGACCCCTTCGTCGATCTTTGGGTCGTCGACGCGGAGCTCTTCGGCTGCTTTTTTGGTGGCCGGAGCGAGGAGACGACGGCCAGCTTTGGGGACGGCGGCGGGGGCCGGAGCTTTAGCAGCAGCAGCAGCAGCAGCGGGTGCCGGACCAGGAGCAGAGACGGCGACGTCGGGCTTCGAGCCAGTGGCCCAGGCCTTGGACGCCGGCGCGGCGGCAGGCTCGGCAGGCTGGTAGAGAAGGAGAGGGCAAAGAGAGTCGAAGAAGAAGAAGAAGAAGAAGAGGGAGGAAGGTTGAGAAAATGAAAAAAAGAAAAACGGAAAACCGCAGCTGCTGCTGCGCCTGCTGCGCGCCGCAAAAAAGAGCCGCGGATTCCGCGGCGCTTCCCGTCAATCAAATAGGCTCAGTCGATCACTCACGTCATGCACGATAGTAGCCGGGATCGTCAGCGTTCCGGTGGGCCACCCGGAAGCCCTGAAGACCGTAACCTGGACGCCAGAGGGAGGCGAGATTGGAGCATTTGCTGCTGCTGCTTTTTTGGTTTCGCCGGCGGCAGCATTGGAAAGGGCGACGGAGACAGAAGAAGCTGCTTCGGCAGGGACCGTGGGGGCGACTTCAGCTCCAGCGACTGCAGTGACAGCGACACACAAAGCCAGCAGAGCAGTTGCGAGGGAGAAGAAAGCGCGTCCACGCGCCATGGCGACGAGCGGAAGCGGAGAAAGATGGGCTGCGAGAGAAGGAGCGCGTCGATAGCGACGCCCAAACGTTTTTTTTCGAAAAATGGTCTTCTTTTGTCGATCTCTTTTTTTCTTTCTCAAGGCTTCGCTCTCTCTCTTTTCTTCTCTTCACACGCTGGAACCATAAAAAACTAGAGGGAAAAAACAAAACGCGCTTCTTCTCTCGCCTTTTCTATCCGCAGTAATTTTATCTCTCTCTCTCTCTCTAACTCGCAGAAAATGGGCCTTGTAAAGAAAAAGCTGAAAAGAACTCAAGAAAGCATCATCAAACCCAAAATCATCTCTCTCTCTCTTCTACTTGCCTCCTCCCGAAGACGCCAACCAGCGCTTCTCGGCCTCCGCCGCCCCCGCCTTTTCGCCAGCGACCATCACGAAGCTGAACTCGTACTTGCCAGGGTGGCACGCAAACTCCTCCCAGACAGAGGGAGACCAGCTGTCGTCGCCGCCGACGCCCATAAACGCGCCGTCGAGGTGGAGGTGGACGACGTTGGAGTCTGCGGGCACGTACGATTTCACCTCGTGGTCGTGCGAGGCCGCGGCATAGGCCGCCAGGGGGTAGCGGGAGACGTTGACCTGGAGCGGGGAGCCCAGCGTCGAGATGGCCAAGGACGAAGAAGAAGCAGAAGAAGCAGAAGAGTCGGAAGAAACGATTGCGAGCCAGCGCACGTCGGCCCTGCCGCCACTCTCCCCCGGGTACATGTAAGGGACGTGGAGCTCTTCCACGGACGCAAACGCGTGCCTCCCTACCAGAGCACCGTCCTTGCGGTCCGGGTAGGCCTCGTGCGGGCCCCTCCCGTAGAACTCGACAGCAGGGCGAGAGGAAGCCGAAGGAGCGGCGGCGGTCGCGGCGAGGTGGACGCCGACGCGCGGAAGCGACTTGAATCCCCAGGGGATCGGGGCGGGCATGGCGTCGCTAGCATCGATGCTCCAGTACGTCGTCAGGCTGCCGTCGGCGGCTACCGAGTACTTGGCAGAGACGTGGATGGTGCCGTTGGTCCGCGCGGGGGCGTCGGGGTCGACGGGACCGTTGTCGGCCGGGACGACGGGCTCGGCCATAAAGTGGGAGCCACCGACCTCGGTGACTCCCACGAGCGCGACCGAGTGCTCCTTGACCTCTTCTCCGATCGGGCGCATGTCGAACGTGGCCGTGACCTGCCGTTTGAAGGAGTGCAAGAGGAAGGAAATGAGCGGGAAAGGCCTCAAAAGAGCGTAAAAAGATGTTTTTCATTGATCGCTCCACCGTGCGCTCGTGTCTTCAAGCACATCTTGCGCTCCGAAGATGCCGTTCTGTCTTGTCAATCGAAAGAAGAAAAGATTAGAGCGGAACGAGGAAAAAGGGGGCTCAAATCGGCGAAAAACAGCGGGAAAAGCCCACATTTTTTTGCGCGAAAACGCACCTCGACGCAACCTTCCGAGGCCGCTTTCGACGCCAACTCGACCGTTTCAGGCACCACAGCCATGCGGTCGAGGCCTGCCTCCTTCCACCTGTTCGATTGAGGGGGATAAAAGGCGATTTGGAGGTGTTTGAGGTTGGTGAGTGTAAGAGGAGGAGGAGGGTTTTTTGTTTGCTCGAGCAAAAACCCCACCGTCGTCGTCGACTGGCAGGGGGCCCCTGCGCAAGACACTGCTACCGGGTCCCCGAAAATTCGAGCCCATTTTTTTGCTCCCAAACCCGCACCTGTTGGCGTGGCTGTTGCCCCCGGACCCTCCGCGGTCGTTGTCGGTGGGAGCGCGGTAGAAGCAGGGCACGATGGGCTCGGCCAAGATTTCAGTACCAGCGACGGCCCAGCGCGTGACGACGCCGGTCGCGGACGAAACCTGTTGTTGTGAGTGAGTAGGGCGAGAGTTCGAGTCGTCAGAATGGCATTCCAGCCAGTCCTTACGAAGCAGCACACAGACAACTATCAATTAGAGCGAAGAAGAGCGGAAACGAGGACGCGGAAGATGGAGAAAGGAGTACGCAAAGAGCACCGATTTGATGACCTCCTCGCCCTCAAGGCGACAAAAACGGACCTCGATCTCAACACCAGCGCCCTTGATGGTAATCCCGCCCGGAAAATTCGAGGCCTCCAAACCTCCTGCAGCGGCCAAAGGAACGCCCGGAGAGGTGCTCGGAGCATCCTGGACGGGGAGAGGAAGCTGGACGTGCGCGACGGGGAAGCCCTGTTGGTAGGGAGAGTCGGTCGACACAGAGGAGGGAGAGGAGAGGGTGAAGCGCGGCAGCGTCTTTTGCTGCGAAAAAAATCCGCAAGCGCCGCATTCGAAGCATTGGCGCTCCGGCTTTCGTCGCACGACTTCGCTTGACTACCCGGATGTTCCGCACCTTGTCACACCACGGCAACACGCGGTCAACGCACGCGCGGACTTCGAGCAAAAGCTCGGGTTGGCGCGCCGAGTGCGTTGCCTCGACGACTTTTTTGGTCGCTTCCGCAACGACCGACGCGGCGAAGCCCAGTTTGACGACGGAGGAGGCCTGTTTGTGACGTTTGCGGAGTGTTTCAATGGTGTAAAGAACGCGTGCGACGATCGGAAGGCACTCGGACAACTGAAAAACAATGCAATCAAACGCACCTCGGGCGAAATAGGCGCAACTGCCACGGGCACCCACCCTCCTGCTCCGCAACCTTTCATTTCGAGTGGTGCGCCGTTGAGGACGACGCGTGACGCAAAGGAAAGGTCAGAGGTGGACTTGAAGGCGTTGGAGTTGTCGATTTTGATGGCGAGCTGGCCGTCGACCTCGCCCGAGTTCGCGATCTCGAGCGGTGCCTGCGGAGAATTGGGTTGTATGCGTCGCAGGGATGTGAGGAACACGTAGGAATGCGTCGCATCGCGAACACCGCACCGCAAGACACTGAAACCAAACTTACCATCGCGGCCTTCGCCTCCCAGCATCCCGGGTGCGGGGTCCTATCGGGCCAGACCATGCCGTTGATGCAGAACTGGCCGTCATGCGGGGCATCCCCAAAGTCCCCTCCGTAGGCCCAGGCCTCGACGAGGCCTCCGTCGGCCGTGGGGAACTTGTGCACGAGGCCCTGGTCGACCCAGTCCCAGATGAAGCCGCCCTGTGTGTGCATTTGGTCCGCGCGTTGCGGCGATGGAAGTGAAAGTGAGCAAAGAGTGCGATCGTGCTTCTTTGCAAGGGAAAACTGCGGCGATAACAGGTTTGCGCAGCAAGTGCGTATTTGACCAACTGCCCCCAGAATGCGCTTTCACGGCCCTACCTGCAGCGCTGGGTACTTTTTGAACGCGTCCCAGTACTTGGTGTAGTTGCCGTTGGAGTTTCCCATGGCGTGCGTGTACTCGCAGAGGATGACAGGCCTGGTTTCGTCGCTCTCCTCTGCAATGCGGATAATCTGATCGACGCGCGCGTACATTGGACAGATGATGTCTGTCGCACGCGTGCGGCTGCCTCCGCCTTCGTACTGGATAGGCCTCGAATCGTCGCGCTCGCGGATAAAGCCAGCCATGGCGAGGTGCGCTGAAGTATTTCGTTTTTTATTTTTTGGTTTTTCGTTTTTTATTTTTTTTTGAGAAAGTTCGAGTGAGAGAGAGACAAGTTCGACGAGTTTCCCTTCTTCTTCCGATTTCCCCAACCTCCCCCTTCCGCTCTCTCCTTGCCCCGCGACCCCCTCCGACACACTCACCTGGCCCGTAGCCGGCCTCGTTGCCCAGAGACCACACGATTACCGCAGGCGAGTTTTTGTCTCGCTCAACCATCCTCGCGCCGCGCTCGACGACGGCGTTGAGCCACTGCGGGTTTGAGGCAGGCACAACGGGGTTGTTGCGCAGCCCCGGGTCGAAGCCGTGCGTCTCGAGGTTGGCCTCGTCAACCAGGTAGAGCCCGTAGCGGGAGCAGAGGTCGTACCTGGAGAGGAGGGAAGCGGAAGGAGAAGGGAAAGGGTGAGCTGGTCGCCGTCGTCGTCGTCAAGCGTCTCGCCTCCTCACTCATTCGCTACCCCTGTCACAGCCCTCCCCCCAAAACTCGATGTTCCGCTCCGTCTCAGGCCCTGCCCCCTCCAGATTCGGGCTCAGCGCGTCCTCCTCGAGCACCCAGAACAAACAAAAGGCCAATCTGAGACTTCGAAAAAACAGGTCTCCGAGAGCAACTTGCCGTCGCCGAGGCAGCAGAGGCCCCGTGAGGGACAGGCTGAGGCCTCTTGCCTGCAGGCTCTCGAAAAGCGCCAAAAACCCCAAAAATGCCTCTTTTTCCCTCACCGCTACGCGCAAACGATAACTCTAGTAATAAAGAACACTTTCATGCAGCAAGGGAAGCATGAAACTGAGCGGAAGACGGTTAAAAGAGCCCGCAGAGTCGCGAAAAACGTGTTTTCGGGCAAATTTCGAATTTTTTTGGCTTTTTCGGCCCTTTCCGCTGAGTTTCGCGCTTGCATTCGGCCCGCGAACGATGACCATGAACGCAAAGCATCGGATGCAATTTAAATTGCGCAAAAGAGAAGGCGTCCGCGCTCGCGAATCATGTGCTGATGAGCAAGAGAGGCGGCAGCCTCTCTTTCTGCTCACGCTGCTTCCCCACACGCAAGCTTCCCGCTCCCTCTCTCTCTTCCACTCCCTCTCTCTCTTCCTCACTCCCCCCCCAAATCAAACCCAACGATCCCCCCTTCTCTCTCCACTATCATAGACTCACCACTGCACGACGTTCGGGTAGTGCGAGCACCGGACGGCATTGAAGTTGAACTTCTTCAGCAGCAAGACGTCCTTGAGCATCCCCTCCTCGGTGCAGGCCTTCCCGCGGCGCTCGTCGTGCTCGTGGCGGTTGGCGCCCTTGATCATGATGGGCTTTTGGTTGACCTGGAGCTGGCGGTTGCGGATCTCCACCTGGCGGAGGCCCACCAGGGAGGCCTCGGCCTCGAGGACTGCGTTCTTCTTGAGCAGCGTCAGGACCACGACGTAGAGGTTGGGCTCCTCGGCCGACCAGAGCGCCGGCGGGAGCTCCTGGGACATCATGTCGATGGCGCGGACGCTCACCAGGCCGCCCACGCCGGCGTCGGCGCGGGAGGGCGAGCCGGCGCCGCCGTCGATCGCCGGCCAGTGGTCCTTGTCCTCGACATCGAACGCGGCCGGCGCCGCGAGGACGGGGACGGGCTTGGCGGCGAGGTCGTACGGGTCGAGCTTGAAGATCTCGACCTGGAGGGAGACGTCGTCGAAGGCGTCGCTCGTCGGGGCGACGAGGTGGACGTCGGCGTCGATCCTGATGCGAGTTTTTTTGGGGGTGGGAGGTTGGCGGGGAGAAAGAGAAGAGGAGAAGAGAGAGGAAGAGGTCAAGAAAAGAAGAGGCGCTTCTCGCGCTCGCTCTCTTCACTCTTCCTCTTCCGCGACCTCCTCCGCTTTCTCAAAATCTCAAAATCGACAAACTCTCACCAGCACTTCTCCAGCTTCCCGTCGTCGCCAAACTCCATCGGCGTCTTGACGAAAAAGTCGGCGACCCTCGCCTTCGCGGGCTTGGCGAGCAGGCTCGCGTCGCGGTGCAGGCCCGAGAGCCACCAGTGGTCCTGGTCCTCGAGGTACGACCCGTCCGAGAACCGCAGCACCACCACGGAGATCAGGCACCTCTTCCCGGCCTGCAGGTAGCGCGTGACGTCGAACTCGCACGGCAGGCACGAGTCCTGCGAGTACCCGACCTCGACGCCGTCGACCGAGACGTAGCACGCGTTGTTGACACCCTCGAGCGTCAGGAAGACGCGGGCCTCGTCGCGGGTCCACGCCGCGGGGACGTCGACCCAGCGGCGGTAGACGCCCGTGGGGTTCTCTGCCGGGACGAAGGGAGGGGTGACGGGCCAGGGGTAGTTGAAGTTGGTGTAGATGGGCACGCCGTGGCCCTGCGTCTCCCAGTTGCCGGGGACCTCGATCTGGAGTTTTTTTTAGGTATTGTTTTTTATTGGGTGAGTTTTGGGGGCGAATACTTGGGCTCTCTTTGGCGTCATCTCTTCCTCTCCAGAACGGCAAGAACGAGCAAAACAGCGTGTCGTCGAGAAGAGGCGCGCCGCGGAAGAGAGAGGGGGGGACGCGGGAAGAAGAGAGAGAGATACAAAAAAGACAAGCCTCCCCGCTGTCCCTCCCGGGGGGACCGACTCTCGCCCTCTCGCCTTCTTCATCACCAACTCCTCCACCTCCTCCTCCACTCGAATCGCCGCCGCTTTTCTTACTTTGGCCCAGTCCTTGTCGTCATACGCGGCGGCCGTGACCCCCGCGGGCAGCGACTCGGGCTTGTCGAAGAGGCGGAACTTCCAGTCGGTGGTCGAGTTGAGGTCGAGGCGCCGCGAGGGGCTCGGCGGCGCCGCCGAGCTCCCGGGCACGCGGGCGTAAAACGCGAGCGCCTGCTCCGCGCTGTCGAACGAACGCAGCGGGACGTGGGCTCGGCACCTGATCAAATGATCGATTGATTGTTTTTGGGGTGGTGTCAGAGACGAGTTACGACGAGACGGGCGCAGAGCGAGAAGGCGAGGATTTGAAGAGGCCGGCTAATCGAGATCGATGGGGGAAAACGAATGCCATCAACTCGACGAAAGAAAAGCCCTTCTTCTTCCCCGCCCCCTCTTCGCTCGTCGACTCTTCCTCTCACCTGTTGCGCTCCGTGACCGAGGGGTTTTCCCAGTCCCTGGCGTGGCTCGGATGGGATGCGCCGAGCTCGCCCGACGCCGTCGGAGGCAGCGGCAGAGAGGCCATCTTCTTCTTCTTCTCGGTGGCGTCGGCGTCGGGATCGACACCGGCCGACGACGACGGAAGAGCTCCTGCAGGAGGAGAAAAAACTACTCTCTTGGCCTCTGGCTTCGACGGGCGAAGGCAGAAAGGTGTCGCACGCGACGCGATGCGGAGAGAGAGCGCTGGGGGCGCCAGCGAAGTGGGTCTCGGAAGAAAGAAGAAGAAGACAAAAAAACTCTCTTTTTTCGAGAATTTGGGATGAGAGCTCAAGATCGATCGTCGGCGAGGTTCTCTCTATTTTTTTTCTTTTTTCGTCTCGCTCTCCCCCTCTGACTGCCGTCGAAAGTCCCAGGGTTCGGCAAAAGGCCTTTTCGCGGAACACCGCTTTACTCGTCGCTTTCGACCTCTCTTTTCCGTGTTTGCGTGGGCACGACGTCAACGTGCTCGACATCCCCCCTGCTTCGTCGCGTCGCTTCAAGCGTTTCGAGACGGCGCGGGAAGAGGCAAGAATCTTGGAGCGATGGATGCCTCGTTGCGAAATCAAAGGCCTTCTTCTCTTCTGGCCCGCTTCCTCCTCGTCGCCGTGCTCTTCTGCTCTTCGCTCCTCGCCGTCGACGCCAGGAGACAGAGGCAGCTGTCGCGGTACGTTGTTTTGATTACAAGAATGAAAGCGTCGAGAGAAAAATGAGAGAGAAAAGGTGAACAGAAGATTCGATTGCTTCGAAAAAAACGAGGTGCGACGGAAAAAAAAAAACTCAACCTCTTTCTCTTCTTCCTCTTCCTCCAAAAACAGCGAGTTCCCGAGCCTCAACGACGACACCGGCGCGCACGACTCGCTGTCGACCTCCGCGACAGAGTGCGACAACACCGAGACGGGACTGTGAGTTGTTACTTTTGATTGTCGCTTTTGCCTCCAGAGAAAAAGAGAAGTCAAAGGAAGGAAGGAAGAAACAACTCTCACCCCTCTTTCTTCTCTATCCTCTTTCCGCCGGAAACCCTCTCCCAGCTGGCTCATCGCCGACTCGGCGGGGTACGTCTGCCCCCGAGATCGCGTCGACACCGTGACGGGTTGCTGCCCTCACAGGAGAAAGAGTAAAGCGGCAGCGACGACAACAACCTCGACTTCCCCGCGCCCGTTTTCGTGCGCGGGCTGCGACGCCGACGCGCAGTGCTGCTTCGAGTATGAGCACTGCGTTTCGTGCTGCCTGAAGCCCGGAAACGGCGCGGACGAGCTGTTCAAGACCGAGTACAGGTCGAGGGGGCGGTAAGAGAGAAGCAGTTTTTCTCTTCCTTTGTTTTTTTTCATTTCGTTTCGTTTTCGCCTCGACGACCTCTCACACATTTTCAACAACAACAAAAAAAAAAAAGCCCCGAGACGGGACGCTGGGACTCACCCTTCCACTACTGCGCCGGCAAGTGCCGCACCACCTCGGTCGTCACTGTCCACGAGAACGCCTACATCTCCAGGGCGCACCATTGCTTCTCGGCCAGCGGGATCCCGCGCGTGCCCCCGCCAAAGGAGAACCCGCCGCCGCCGCTCCCCAGCGGGGCGCGTGTCGTCGCGGGAGGGCCCGGGGATACCTGCGAGGCCGCGTGCGGCGCCCAGGGCCGCGTCTGCTCGCCCAGCGGGGCCTTGCCGGCCAGCGACTGCAACCTGCTGCGGGACCACTTCCACTGCGAGGCGGGGTGCATCGAAAGCCGCGCAGAAGCGGGAGCAACAGCAGGAGCAGCAGGAGCAGCAGCAGCGGGCTCTGCTGTTGCGCTTCCGGCGCCTGGCTACGTCGTCTCGACGGCGCCGCAGGAGCTCAGGCCGGCGACGTGTCTGACCGTCCCGCGGGCGCAGCAGGCGCTGGCGTGCGACGCGGCGTCGCCGGCAGGAGGGGAGCACGTGCGGAGGCTGTGCGTCTGCCTCTCGCCCGGGGGTATGCGGCGATGATGTTGAAGTTTGTTTTCTTCTTTCTTTCGTTCTTCCTTTCTCTTTCTTTCTCCAGCGTGTTCCACTCTGTTTTTCCCCCGCTATTTCCGCACTTGAAAACAAATGCTTCCCTCTCTCGCTCGCTGCGCCCCACTTCCACAAATGTCACTACTAGAAAATTTACAAAAAACGAAAAACGGAAAAAAACTTATCGTCTCTCTCTCCTCCTCTTTCTCTCTTCCTCTCTTTCTCTCACGCCGACTTCCGAAACGCCTCCACCCCTACACCGACCATCCCGGACGACGCAGCCACCTCCTCCGCTGCCCCATAGAGGCCGAAGATCCCTCCCGTGTGCAAAAAGAGCACTTTTTTACCTCGCCAATCGAAGTATTCACCACCTTTGCTGTCGCTTTCGCCGCCCTTGGGTTCCGCACCGCTCACGGCGATTTCCTCGAAAAACGCCTTGGCGGCCTTCCCTGTATAGACCGGATCCAGAAGAACGCCAGAGGCGGAGGCCACCGACCTCAGGAACCGGAGCTCTTCGGGGCGGGAGATGGCGTAGCCCGAGCCCCGGGCCTGCACGACCGAGATGATGTCCCGGGCGCGCGGAGGCGGAGGAAGCCCGTCACCGTGCCCTCCGCCGCAGAGCTCGTCGACGTGCTTCTGGATCTCGTCGTAGAAGTACCTCGGGTCGTCGCAGACGCAGTAGGCCCGCGCCAGAGTCCGGGACCCGGCGAGGTGGAGGCCAAGGGCGAGCCCTGCCGCGGTGCCAGCGCTGCCCGTGGCAAACGCGACGACGTCAAACTGGCCCTCTCCGCCGTCTCCGCCTAGGGCGAGCCCAGCCGCGGTGCCGGCGCTGCCCGTGGCAAACGCGACGACGGCCGCCGTCTCTTCTCCTCCTCCTCTTCTCCTCCTCTTCTCCTCCTCCTCGTTTCCTCGCCGAATCGCTTCCGGTGCCTGCTCTATTATCTCGCGCGAAGCCTCGAGATAACCCCAGGCCCCCAGCGCGTTGCTGCCCCCCAGGGGGATCAGGTAGGGACTCTTGATGTTGCCGTCTGTTCTTAATCGCGCTCCGAGCTCCTGCAACAACGGGAACCCCCCGTCGCCCGCGGCGGCGTACTCTTCCTTGCTCACCAAATGGATGTGAGCCCCGAGCAGCCTCTCAATGAGCAGGTTGCCCGCGAACCCGGGGTCCTGCCGCGTCTCGCCCTTCCTCGTCCGCAGGATCAGGTGGCACTCGAGCCCCGCCGCCCTCGCTGCCGCGGCCACCGCCCGCGCGTGGTTGGACTGGATGCCGCCGATGGAAAGCAGGGCGTCCGCGCCCTTTTCCAAGGCATCCGCCACGAGGAATTCGAGCTTGCGGACCTTGTTCCCGGAGAGCTCGACGCCCGAGAGGTCGTCGCGCTTGATGAAGAGGTCGACGGTGGCAGCGGAAGGTGAAGGAGAGGCAGCGGAAGGTGAAGGAGAGGCAGTGCAAGGAGGTGAAATGATCTCCTCGAGTCCCTTCCAGGGGTGGATCGGCGTCGGCAAGATGCCTAGCGCGAATCGCTTCGTTGGCGGGTGCGGGAGCTTGGCGGCGAAGGCGGGTGGAGAGTAGGGCTCGAGCGAGTGGAGAGAGGAGCAGCGGGTTAAGGCGGATGGTGTGTTAGGCAACATTGCGGCGAGCTTTCTCCTGCTCAAAGGCAGAAAACTCGATTTCGCAATGTGTTTAATGGTCTGCGCGACGCTCTCTGTGCGCTCAGAGTATAATTGGGGAGAGGAAAGATGGAGAGCGAATGAGCGAGCGGGCACCACGAACCTAGAAGCG
>Ga0315291_10003406_pt1 | contig 20580 bp, 12 predicted proteins | sample YL17G12_20_MG_FD_203070 | JGI IMG/M metagenome (GOLD analysis project Ga0315291, IMG submission 203070) | Sediment microbial communities from Yellowstone Lake, YNP, Wyoming, USA - YL17G12_20 | ecosystem: Environmental > Aquatic > Freshwater > Lake > Sediment | place: USA: Wyoming | collected...
CCTTCCACGGCGAAAGGGTGACCAAGGAAGAAAAACGGCAATTGGTGATAAAGAGCTTTCAAAGCTAGAGGCCGGCGGCGCGATTCATCAATCTGTCGTCACCGGATGGCGGCATTGGTCGGGGACCAAAGAACGATTTCGAAAAAGAATCCGGACAGGGATGGACGCGATGGAATATGCATATCTTTCTGCAGAAAAAAAATGACAAGTAATATTGCAATTCAGCTGAATATATAAATCCTTCGAGATAGGTTTATTCCGGGCCCCGCGGATACAGGTCTCTCATGAATGGGAAAAATATCATTGGTTCCTTTGTGTTGCTGATGGCCGCGGCTCCGGTGGATACCCTGACCAGGAAGGCCGACATCGACGGCCCGGAGGATCACAAGGGCCCGGAGCACGACATCCGCAAGCGCATCAAGATAGCGATGTGCAACTCGTTCGTGAACTACCGGTACTACGACGACCTGGCCCAGGAGTACAACAAGACCGACGAGCGGACGAGGCTGCTCCTGGCGCTGTTTTCCGTCCTGACCACGGAATCGGTCGCCGTTCGATTGCTTTCGGGGCTCTACATCCTCGATTTTCTGATACTCATCACAGCGCTGATAACGGCCGGCCTGGCCGTCTACGGATTGGAAAGCAAGATCAAACTGGCGACGGACCTGGCCAACAGCCATGACAAGATCGCGGACATGTACGAGCTTTTGTACAACAACCTGATGTCGAACGTGAAACTGGATTACAACCAGGAATACCTGAAGATACTGAAGGAGAGCCAGCGGATAAAGGACGACCCGAGGATTCCCATGGACCCGGAAAGGATCAAGCGGCTGCAGCTCGAGGTCGAGCAGAACATGCGCGTGAAGGGATACATATGACCGGCCGGGATACAAGCGATGCGAAGAATGCGAAAGCGGCGGAAAGCGAGGGAAAGGAAGGAAAGATCGCGCCTGGAACAAAACGGAAGAAAAAGATCGCGGGAAAGAAGGGACCCGGACGAAAGATAAGCCCGAAGAAGCACCTGACCAAGGCTTCCCCCGCCGATTATCTTACGCGGCCCTGGGACCTTCGCAAACGAAAGAAGCGCGACACCTGAAGGTCTCTGGCGCAAGAGGGAGCCGTCATCCCCGGCCCGAAAGGGCCCGACCGGGGAGATTCACGTCTGGTTGTCCTTAATTTTGCTTCTTCCTGCCGGCCAGGACCGAAACGGCGCCCGCGGCGCCCAGGACCGCGACAAGCTCGAATCCCGGGATGAACCCGGGCGCGACCGCCGTCCTGTCCATGATATTCACGACCACCGAGGCTGTCGCGCTCACGGCGCCGCTGTCGTCCGTGACCACGAGGGTGACCAGGTATTCACCGGGGCCGGTGTAGTAGTGGTCGGCGTAGGGATAGACGGTGTCCTTGAAATTGTGGTCGCCGAAATCGAAATGGTAATTGACTATCCTTCCGTCGTTATCGTACGATCCGTGGGCCGAGAATGTGACGGTGTCCCTCATATAAATGCCCCCGATGGGCTTTGTGATATTGGCAAACGGGGGGAGGTTGTAGTGCAACTCGAATGTCACATTGTTGTCGAACTCGTTCTGCTCGCCCACGGTATCGGCCGAATCGAGGTGCACGTAGACCGTGTCCACGCCCTGGTCGACCGTGTAGGTGAAGTTGACGACCGCCGACCCGTTTGCCGGGATGCCGGCGACGTTTTTGTCCTGGGTGAACGTGTCAATTGTGATTCTGACCGTGAAGGCGGTCGCATTTGCCCCGCCGACATTGTGGATCGTAAGGCTCAGGTTGGCGGCCATGCCGACCGAGAGATTGGCCGGGGAGGTCGCAAGGTCCGTTGTGTAGGAGACAAGCTCGGCCGAGCGCACGACCACTTCCACCGTTACGGCATTGTTGGTGGTGACGAGTTCTGCGACATTGTTTCCGGGATTGGCCGAAATGGCCAGGGCGCTGGCGCCCGGGATCGCGGTCCAGGTGTAATTCACCACCGCGGAGGCGCCGCCGGCGGCGATGTAGGGGATGGAGACGGTCGAAAGGACGTTGAAGTACATGCTGAAATTGACCAGGACGTTGGAAGCGGCGACGGTGCCGTTGTTTCGGACCCGGGCGTGGAACGCTACGGCGTCTCCGACATTCGGGTTGGAATTGGAAATGGTCACGTCGGACGGGTATATCTGAAGGTCGGGGAAACCTGCTGTAAACCTGATGCTCAGGTTTTGCAATTCGGAGCTGGAATCGGACCTTGCCTGGACCAAAATGTCCGTGTAGATCGGGTACCCCCAATAGCCCAACGGCCCGATTACCGTCACGGTGAACGTGCCGTTGGCGCCGTCATTGACCGCAAGAGATGTCTGATTGGCGGTAACCTGCCACGGGGCGTTGTAGAGCGGGACGATGATCGTGTAATTGTCGGCCGAGGCTCCCTTGTTCCAGACCGTGAAATTGAAGGTGGCGTTCTGGCCCGGGCCGAATATGTGTTCGGTCCGGTCTACCGAAAGGAGGAAGGTTGCATTGAGGTCGAGCTGGTAGAGCAGGACGGACCGGGTGGTCGTCGTGTAATTGGAGCCCTGGTCGTCGTCGTTTGATTCTTCGATGAGGACGGTGTAGCTGCCGATGCCCGAATTTGCGGTGGCGGCAAGGTTCAGGACGAACGATGAAAGGGCCATGGGCGCCGGGTTCTTGACCGTTTTTTGGTCCGAGGAGATGAAATCGACGGAAGCGGGGTCCGCCGCCTTGCCGGGCGGGAAGAGCTTTGCAGATACGGTGATGGCCGTCGGAGGGGCGGCGGCGTTATGGTTGTCCACCAGGACCGTGACGGTTACTGAGTCGGGCATTGAGTCCGCGTTGCTGTCGAAGGTCGCTATCGACACGTTGTCTATCACCGTGTCGGCCGGAACGAGGGCCGGGAGGTATCCCAGTATCATCAGGACCGCCAGTGCTGTTACGGATAGCTGTGCTCGCATGGTTTCACCGACTGGATTGGCGGCGGATACTGATTCGACTATAAAGCATTTGTGATTCCGGACCGGTCCTTTCGGCGGGCCTCCGGCCAGGCTTTGAAATGAGGCGAGTTCCTAGAACCGCCCTCAGGCGGTGCAATGGCCGGGGACCTTGGCGGACGGGTTCTTGCGCCCCGAGCGATGTTGCCCGTTTCGGCCGTCCGGGCGAGCCCTGAAGCAACCTTTATTAATAATTAACCTGATTATGTGAAGTCCCCGTCGCAGAGGCAGATGAGATGACATTGTTGGCAACCAAAGGTCTAGGCTTTGGGGATATCCGGCCGCAGGTAGCGCATGGTAGCGCCACGCGCCCGATCGGATGCGGATGTGATTCTTCATGAGGACAAGAAGCGTTTGTGCGTCACTGCTGGTGTCGCTGTTCATCTTCGGCGCGCTGGGCCCGCTCTGGCTTGTCGATGCCGGAGGGGAGTCGATGCCCTGGTGGGATGGCAGATGGCTGGCCCGGCGGCCCATTACTGTGGACAACACCAACAATGGCCAGAACCTTTCCGGCTACCAGGTGTTCGTGAATGTCACCTACGAATCCGGCATGAACTCGAACTTCTCCGATATCCGTTTCGTGCAGTATCTCAACGGGACCGGCATATCACTGCCGTACTGCATCGAGGATAAGACGGACGGTTCCTTCGCCAACGTCTGGGTGAATGTCAGCCGGGTCGGGGCAAACGACAAGACGACCATATATCTTTACTGCAAAAATCGGTCGGCGAAATCCCAAAGCAACGGAGATGATACATTTCTGTTCTTCGATGATTTCGGCGATGGCGTCTACACGGACAGGTGGCATCCGGCGAACGCCAGCTACAAAGGGACCTTTTCCGAGAGCGGTGGATTCCTGACCCTCCAGGCGCAATCCAGCGGGCCCGGCTATGCGATTTTGCAATCCAACAAGACCCTGACCGGCCCGTTCGTCTCGGAATGGAGATTCCAGCGCTACGGCGTCGTTTCCGGGCCGAGATTCATAGAATACGTAGATCCATACGACGAGATGAGCCATCACGGGCTGTGGTACCGGAACCTCGGGTCGGATTGGGCCATCGGGGCCGTCCGGTCCTTTGCGGGCCAGAACGAGATCTACAGCTTCTGCGGGAAGGCCGACAATGATTTCCACGTGTTCAAGGGGCTCGTGCACAACCAGACATTCCAGGTGTTTCGCGGTGACAGACTGTACGATTGGGCCAGAAACGATTCGCTTGCCCTGAACCGGAGCGTCGACGACGTGCAATTCTTCTTTGACCTCTTTTCCCATCAGGATGCTTCGGACACGTCGATATATGACTGGGTGCGCGTCCGCGCCTATTCGCCGAAGGAGCCCGGCATCAGCGTCGGAGGCCGGGAGTACGATATCTCGACCCGGGTCCCCTGGTGGAACAACGATTGGCGCTTCCGGCAGCCCGTCGTGATAGACAATTCCGGCGGAAGAACTGACCTCTTCGGCTATCAGATATATCTCAACCTGACCTACAACGGCAGCATGAGATCGAATTTCTCCGACCTGCGGTTCGTCCAGTATCTCAACGGGACCGGTTACGTGCTTCCGTACTGGATCGAGAACCAGACGAACGGTTCCTTTGCCGATTTCTGGGTGAATGTCAGCTACATCAAGGCCTGGAACATAACCGTCATCTGGGCCTATTTCGGCAATCCCAACGCCACCGATGTGCAAGACGGGGAGAAAACCTTCGAGCTCTTCGACGATTTCAACGGAGCCGCCTTGAACGCCAGCAAATGGAACACGCTCAGCAGTCCGGAGGTCTCCTCGGGATACCTGGTTCTGAACGGCAGCGGGTCATCCGGCCACGAGGAGATAGTCAATTCCAACGTCGGATTTGGTTACAACGTATCATATCAATTCAAATTGAAAGGTATCAATCATGGCAACGGGGTCCATTCCGAGGGAGTTTTCAGGTCGGTCAGCAGCGGCAGTTACTGGTGCAACGGCCAATGGGTGTGGGTCGGGGGTCTGGACGCGTATTATGGCATGAATTACGCGGTCTTTGCCTGGTCGGACAATGTCGGCTACGGCCCCAATGAATACATCAGCCCACTGCATCCGATGAACGAAGAGTATTTGGGAAGGATCAACAAGAACGGCACGAGCTTTGAAGGTTTCTCGAGCAATACCACCGAGAACTGGACATATCTGGCGAGTAAGGATTGGAGCGGTTATGACCTAAGATTCATATCCTGCTATTCCGGCGCGTACAATCCTTCCCTTCCCTATTTCGAGTTCCGTTACGACTACGTATTCGTCCGGAAATACTCCTTCCCGGAGCCGTTGATAACGGTCGGGGTCATACAGCCGATAATCCCGGCCCGCGTGGTCGATTCCGGCCCGAGGGGAAACGCCGCTCCCCTCAATGCAGCCGTAAGCATAACGTTTAACGTGTCCATGAACAAGTCGTCGGTCGACAATTCGATTCTTCTGACACCTTCTGTCCCCTCATTGAACTATTCCTGGTCGGCCGACAACCGGACCATCACCATCGCCCATGCCAATTTCACGGAGAACACGACCTACGATGTCACCGTCCCCGCCGGGGCCGCTTCGGAGAACGGGACCCCGATGGACGCCAATTTTTCATGGGAGTTCACCACTTTCATCCTTCCCAGGGTGATCGACCACGGCCCCCATGGGACCGAAGTGCCGCTGAACGCCTCCATCACTATCGCTTTCAACATCTCCATGAACATCACCTCTGTAGAGGGTTCGTTAGAGATCGCGCCCGCCATTTCCCGGTCCTTATCTTGGTCTTCGGAGAACAGGACCGCGACGATAGCCCATCCGAACTTCACCGAGGACACCGCCTACAAGGTCACCCTCCGGGCAGGCGAGCTATCGGATCGCTTCGCGCCGATGCCCGAGGAACTTTCGTGGGAGTTTAGGACGTTCATCCTTCCGGTCGTGTCTTTCCATTCCCCGACCGGAAGCGACGAGCCGCTCGATACCGGCATTGCCGTCTCGTTCAATGTCCCGATGAACAGGTCTTCCGTGGAGGCCTCATTTTCATTGTCCCCGGACTTTTCCAAGACCCCGTCCTGGTCGGCAGACGACCGGACCCTCTCGGCGAGCCCGAACGCCGGTCTGGCCGAGAACGCCACCTATTCCGTGACCGTCCGGGCCGGGGCGCTGTCCCGGGCCGGCGCGCCGCTGGGGAACGACTTTTCGTGGCAGTTTAGGACCTTCCTCATCCCTTATGTGGTCTCCTATGGCCCGACGGGGCAGGACGAGCCGCTCGATGCCACCATAACGATATCGTTCGGGGTCTCCATGAACACTTCTTCCGTGGAGGCGGCCCTGTCATTCCGTCCGGGCTTCGACTGGGCCCCGTCCTGGTCGGCGGACGACCGGACCCTTTCGGTCACCCCGGCCGGGGAGCTCTCGGAGAATACCAGTTATTGCGTGACACTGCTAGGCGGCGCGCTGGCCATGTCCGGCGCCAGGACGCCGGCCGATCATTGCTGGACGTTCAGGACCCTCCTGCTCCCGCGCGTCATCGGGTTTGCGCCGACCGGGAACAACGTGTCGCTCACCGGCGCCCAGGTGGTTGTCAGGTTCAACAAGCCCATGGACCGGCCCTCGGTGGAGCTGGCGATTCAAATCGAGCCGTATGCGAATCTGACGCTGGTGTCGTGGAATGACGATATCGAGGTCGTGTTCAACGCTACGTTCTACAAGCCGGTCACGGAATACCGGTTCTCCATCGGCACCGGGGCCCGGGATGGGACGGGGATTCGCCTGCAGGCGGCCCAGTACTTCACTTTCACTACCGGAGAGGATAAAGGAGGATCCTCTCTGGCCCCGAGGATAGTCTCCTACTCCCCCAAAGGGACCGGCACGTCGTTGAAACCGGTCATCACCGTCTCGTTCGACCGCGAGATGGACACCGGCTCGGTGCTTTCGGCCATCTCCCTCCATCCAGGCGTGTCGATGGCCGGCTGGGGGAGGTTCAACACGACCTACAACTTCTCGCTCGCCTCGGAGCTTCTGCCGAATGTGACCTACACGGTGCTGTTGGACGTTTCCGCGAGGAGCCTTGCCGGGTTGTTCCTTGCCTTCCCATTCTCCTGGAGCTTCACCACCGTCCCGGCCGGCCAGAATGACAGCGATCTGCCCGTGGTGCTGTACACCGACCCGTCAAACGGCGAGAGGAACGTCGGGGCCTCGAAGGTCATAACCATCGTATTCAGCGAGGCGATGGACAAGAACAGCACGCTGGCTGCGGTCAGGATCCAGCCCCAGGTGGAAGGCTCCTGGTCCTGGCTCCAGGACAACGGCGTGTTCCTCCAGTTCCGGAGCAAGGGCGCCCTGGCCACCGAGAAGTACACGATAGTCATAGATTCATCCGGGGCCCGGGACGGGAGCGGCAACCCGCTCGACGGCAACGGCAACGGGCGGGCCGACGGGAGCGGGGATGATTACGTCTTCGAGTTCACGGTCGGAATCGTCCACTCCAATCTCGTCTACAGATCTCCGGAGGGAAAGGGCGTGGCGCTGGGGGAGCCGATTCGCCTAAGATTCGACCGGGAAATGAACCTGAGCTCCGTTAGGGACTGTTTCTGCATGGCGCCCTCCGTCAACGGGACCTGGACCATCGACGCCGACGGCAAGAACCTGACCTTCACCCCGGAAAAGAATTATCGCCCCGGCACGAGGTACAATGTCACCTTCTCCCGGCCGCTCCTCGACAGGGACAACAATCCAGTCGAGCTGGGAACCGAGTGGGCCTTCACCACGTCGCCTCTGCCGCATGATGACAGGGGGCTGCCCTGGTGGTCGATCGCGTTGGCGGCATTGATGATCGCCGGGGCCGTGGCGGTCGTCGCCCTGGCGGGAAGACGGAAGAAGGCCGGGCCGAAGCCCGACGAGGATATGGCCGTGGAAGCGCCCGCGCCAGCGGCGGTTGCCGCCCCGGTTGCGGCCGTGCCGCCGATAACGGCGGCTGCCGGGCAGTGCGCCATCGAGAATGTGTTCCTGATATACAAGGACGGAAGGCTGATTCAGCACACCACCCGCCGGGTCAATGCCGACATGGACGTGCAGGTCGTGACCAGCATGCTGAGCGCGGTGAAGGAGTTCGTCAAGGACAGCTTCGGCAAGGAGGATGGCTCCGAGCTGGGCAGTTTGGAATACGGCGGCAAGAAGATTCTTTTGGAAAAGGGCAGAAACATCATACTGGCGGTCGAGATAAGCGGGAAGGAGCCGCCGGGTCTGAGGGACGAGATGAGGATTTGCGTCAAGGACATAGAAAGTGAATTCGGCGTCGTGCTGGCTGACTGGAACGGCATGGTCAGCCCACTTTCGGAAGTGAGACGGTTCATGACCCGGCTGGGCGCTTTTAAGCCGGCCGATACCGACGCTGCGGAAAAGCCCGGAGGGAAGGTCACGCTGAAAGCCGAGCTCGAGTTCTACCAGGGTTTCATCCGGCTGAAAGTGGCGGTGAAGAACGATAGCCCGACGCTCATCGCCGACGCCGCGCTCCTTTTGGTCTACAACAAGGAGGTCTTCCGGCTCGACCATATAGAGCCCGGCTACCCGTACGAGGACGGGCTCCAGTTCGGGGTCGTCAAGCCGCGGGAGAAGAAGGCTGCGGCGTTCTACCTGGACCCCCAGATATGCACCGAATCCTACATAGAGGGCATGCTCTCCTACAAGGATGCCGAGGACAACCTAGAGACCGTGAAGCTGAAGAAGCTGCGCGCCGCGGTGGTCTGCCCGGTGGTCTACACGGACGAGAACATCAACACCGCCATGCTCCGGCGAATGGCCGCGGAGGAGCTGGATCAGAAGGACACCAAGGTCTTCTCGGTCCCGGCTATGATAGGACCGCATAGAGCGTTCGAGATAGGAAAGGCCGCCATCCAACACCATGATTTGCGCCTGGTCCGGGAATTGAAGACAGAGGAACCGTACGAGGCCGAGGCCTGGTACTACGGAAAGGCCAAGGGCCGCGAGGACAAGGTCATCGTCAGGACCAGGGTCATCGCGGACAGGAACTTCCTGGAGTTCTTTGTCGCCAGTACCTCGACCCTGATGCTCACGGGGATGCTGGCCGAGCTCAAATCCGACCTGAACAAGGAGATCGACATCCGCAAGGTCCGCATGGGCATGAAACAGGTCACGGACCAAAAAGAAGTTGACGCGGTGACAACCATCCGGACCCTGCTCGAGAAGGCGACCGAATCGGAAATCGATGCTGGCGAGACCGAGACCTGATAGGTGACCGCCCACCAAGATGTGGAAGCGGTGGCGATGGTGAGGACGCTCCTGGACAAGGCGGCCGAGGCGGAGCAGACCGCGGGCGACACGGAAGTCGGACGATGAACGCCGGGTTCGCCGTCGGTCCAGGCCGGAAATACCGCCGGTGCGCCGGGACCCCGAGCGTCGAAAGGCGCATCGGCGGTCCGCCGGGGAAAGGGTCCGGCCTGGCATCCGGCCATGCAAATTATATATATAATTTTCAAATTGGAATATATACATCCCCACCAATCGTTTGGCGATGGTTCCCATGCCAGAAAACGCGCCTTCAGCGCCTGCAATGCCACAGGGTCAGAAGAAATCGATGATGCCGATGCTCGTCATGGTCTTTGCCCTCCTGGGCGTGATCATGCTGGGGGCGTCGCTCACGATGACCTGGTACACGACAAAGGTCGACGGCGGAGAGGGCGCCTACGAGGCCAAGGAAGACTTCAAAGGCTACGACACGAACGGCAAGAGGGACAACTGGGCCGACCTGAAAGGCGTGGACAACAGCAAGGCGTTGTACTCCAACGTGTACATGCTGCTCATCCTGGGCGTGGTCATGTCGGTGCTGCTGGTCATAGGCGGCGCGATGCTCATGATGAAGCCCAAGATGAAGATGATGGTGGCCATACTTGGCATACTGGCACTGGTGTTCTCGATGCTTGGACCGGTCATGTTCATGACCCAGCACCAGGTCGCCTGGAAGGCGGACGCCCCCAACTCGACCGGGGACGGCCCGTGGAGCTCGTTTTCCGGTTCGACCAGTGTTTCCGGCGCCAACTACAGCTGGGGCCCGTCGATGGGCTGGACCGTGGCACTGGTGGGCTTCATCTTCACCCTGTTGGGGGCCATATTCGTCTTCACGGTGAAAGGGGCGCCCAAGGGAAGTTGAGCGGGCGGCGTACAGCGGACGGCGGACAGCGGACGGCGGACGAGGGCGACTAATGCCGGCGTCTCAGGACCGAAACGGCGGCCGCCACGCCCAGCAGGCTCAACGCGATCAAACCGTCCATCATCGGTATGAACCCCTTGCCCGCCGCCGCCTGGTTGTCGATTTTGAGCTCGGCCTTTACAACATCGGAGTATTCCTTGCCGTCGTAGGCCCGGAACTCGAAGGTGTGCATGCCGTTTTTCAATGATTTGGTGTTCAGCTGGTAGCTCCAGCTGTAGTTGCCGGCGGCGTCGGTCCAGTCCTTGCCGTCGATTCTGAGCTGGACCTTTGAGACATCGCGGGAGCCCTTCGTGACGGTGCCCGAGATAGTTATCGTGCCTTTGACGGTCTGGCCCGGCTGGTGGGAGACGAGGACGAGCTGGGGCCTGATGATTGCGGGCGCTGAGACATTGATGACGAACTCCTGCTTTGCTTCCGCGCCTTTTCCGTCCGAGACCTTGATGACGACGGTGAAGTTGCCTGCGGCCGACGGGGTCCAGGCGACCTTGCCGGTGGCCGGGTCGACGGTCATGCCTGACGGGCCGGACTCGAGCGAGAATGTCAGGGTGTCATTGTCGGGGTCCGCGGCCGAGGCGTTGTAGATGTAGAGGGTATCAACGGTGGTGGCCGGTATAGGTGTGCTCTTGAATTGCGGGGCGTGGTTGGTTGCGGCGGCCGGCGAAACGATTATCGTGAAGTTCTGGTAGACCGTGGCAAGGCCGTCGGAGACCGATATTGATCCCAAGAGGCTTGAAAGATTGGTCGGCGTGAGGGTGATGACGTTGTTGGGCGTAAGGACGGCGATTATGGAAATGTCCCCGGAAAGATAGAATGACAAAGAATCACCGTTCTCATCTTCGGTCGTGATCGGATATGAATACGGAACTCCCACGGTGGCGTTCAATGGCGGCGTGCTCGTTATCCTGGGCGGGACGTTCGGCACGAAGATGGTGAAATTCTGTTCGACCGAAGCGTTTCCGTCGGTCGCTTTGATAACGACGGTGTGATTACCCCTGGCCCGGGGCATCCACTGGATTCTTCCGGTGACCGGCTCAATTGTCATGTTGGACGGGGCGGTCGCAAGGGAGAACCGAACCGGGTCGTTTTCCACGTCGCATGCCGTGACATTGTAGAAATAGGGGACGCCGGCCGCGGCCACCATTACCGGGGTGCTGGTGAACACCGGCGGGTCGTTCACGTTCTTCACGACGATCGTGAACTGGTTGGAAACGGTCGACTGGTTCCACGTGTCGTTGCAGGCGACCACCGCCTCGACCGTTCCGGTCCAGTTGTCGTTTTGGTCGCCGGTCATGGCGTCTACAGACAGGTAGCGTTTGGCGGTTATCCAGAGGCGGACCAGTGAGGAATTGGTCGAGGACACGACCGAGAAGTTCATATTGGAGCTGCCTCGGTCGTCTTGGAAATATTTGTAGAGGTCGAGGAACGGGACGATGCCGGTGTCTTCGTCCAGTTCAAGTGCTTTGATCATACTGGTCTGTGCAGGCGGCAGGTCGCGGGAGAAGCTCAGGCCTGACAACTTCACTTTGCCTGCGGTCTGGGAGCGGACAGTGATGGGCACAATGATGTTGCCGTTGCCGTCCTTTTTGCCCTGATGGGCAGCTAGATACCCATTGAGAGAGGTTGCGAAGTTGGGGATGTTGGCGGTATATTGGTATGTGATGCTCAGATTGAACAGCTTGAGGGTTCCCCCGCTATTGGCGCTGGCATTGATAGGTATATTGACATAAGCATTTCCGGACCCATCGGTTCCGGAGGGGGAGGCGGTGCCAAGGAAGTCATTGACGGTCTTGGCAAAATCGATCGAAGCCGCGGTGCCGTTGAAAATGCCCGCGGCATTCCATACGGTTGTTGACCCGAGCCTGACGGCTGGATCGAGGACGCCTTTGGTTTGAATATAATTGAAAGAAAAGACATATGCCCGGCCGGAATCGGTTCCGCCTCCATCATTGTCATATGCGCCCACTACCACATCGTCGTATCCATCGTTGTTCATATCGCCGGCGCTCGAGACCGAATTGCCCAAACGATCGTCCGCAGCGGCCCCCGTGAAAGTAGCATCCGTGGTATTGTCCAGGTTCTTTCCGCCATAGCATATATATGCTTGACCTGCCCAGGTTCCGCCCGCGCTGTTCAAATGGGCCCCCAGGATAATATCGTCAAATCCATCTTTATTAACATCGCCGGCGCCCGAGACCGACCAGCCAAGAAGATCTCCCGCAGCGACCCCTTTGAAAGAGGCATCTGAGGAGCTGTCCATCAGCGCGCCTCCGCAATAGACATATGCCTTGCCGGCATTGGCTCCATTATCGTCATTCCGGCCGGCACCGATTACGACATCGTCGGAACCGTCATCGTTCACATCGCCGGCACCCGAGACAGAGTAACCAAACGAATCATCCGAACCTTCTCCGGTGAGAACGACATCAGCGGTGCTGTCCATGCTCGCTCCGCCATAATAGACGTACGCCCGACCCTTTTTGGTTCCGCCACCGTCATTGAGGGGCGCGCCTACGATGACATCGTCGTAAGAATCCTTGTTCACATCGCCGGCACCTGAGACTGACCAGCCAAAATAATCACCCGCCGCGGCCCCGGTGAGAATAACATCCGCGACGCTGTCCATGCTCGGTCCGCTGTAATAGATGTACGCCCGGCCTGCAGTGGTTCCGCCTGCGTCATTGCCATAAGCGCCCACTATGACATCGTCGTATCCATCCTTGTTCACATCGCCGGCACCTGAAACCGAATAACCAAAGAAATCACCCGTAGCGGCCCCGGTGAGAACTACATCTGCGGTGCTGTCCATGTTTGGCCCGCCATAATAGATGTATGCCCGGCCCGCATCGGTTCCGCCTGCGTCATTATCATGTGAGCCCACTATCACATCGTGATAGCCATCTTTGTTCACATCGCCGGCGCCTGACACAGAGTAGCCAAACTCATCACCCGCAGCTTCTCCGGTGAGAACAACATCCGCGGTGGTGTCCATGTTTGGCCCGCTAAAATAAATGTATGCCTGGCCTGCATTGGTTCCGCCCGCGTCATTAAGGTGTGCGCCCACTATCACATCATCGTATCCATCTTTATTGACATCGCCAGCGCTTGAGACCGAAACTCCTAGTATGTCATATGCATTGGCGCCGGTGAAAGACACCAGCTCCTGCCATTTGATCAATGGAAATCCGGCCATTTCCATCCTCGCGCTCTGAACGAGCGCAGCCTTCGGCAAACGTATCCAGAGCTTGTTGATGCCTCCCTCGGCGCCAAATTCCGTCTGCGCCATATTGGACCCCGTGGAGAATTCATCCTGCCGGCCCAACGGGCCGTATCCGATCTCGTTGAAAGTCCAGATGAGAGAATCATTGACCAGCACCTGGACGCCTTCCGGATACGCGGACGAATTTCCCGCCGCCGCCATCCCGGTGACATTCATGGTGGAGTTCGTGGCGTAGTAGCCCGCCGGGATCTCTATGTTGACCGTGGCCTCGAAACCCGGGGCCACGAGGTCGACCGTGTATTCGCCCTGCCCGCCTTCGAATGAGGGCGCGCCCGGGACCATCGGAAGGACGCAGGTCAGAACGAGCATTGCCACTATAGCGGTCGGGCTGCTTTTCATGGACGCGCCTCGGGAAGTTATGCGTTTGATGGTTATTAATAATTGACGATATTATATTTGGTCAGATACTACGCCGGGACGCTTACGAAAACTGGGTCCCTTACCACCGGATTCGAACCGCAGGTCGATGCGGCCAAGAGGACCGTCCATAGACTGTACGAGGTCTTCCGGGCCCTTACGTCCCTTTACCCAATTGCGCCAACTTCTTTCGTCCAGTACCGGAACGTGACCGCATCCCTGTCGAAAGGAGCCCCCGCGAAATGCCTTGCAAGCTCCTTGACGGCCGCGAAGAACTCGACATCGGACAGGGACCCCTTCATCGCGTTGACGAACGCCGCGCACAGCGCGAGGTCGCCCTCCTTTCTTGGGATCCTGTGGTCGTAGACCGGGAAGAACGGGCTCTTGTTATTGGATGGGTCCAGGATTATTTTTGTGTACTGGCAGACGAATGCGTCGCGGTCCTTGACATAGGCCGCCTTGAGGGTCCTGGCCAGAAGGACGTGGTCCGACGGGTGGCTGAAGATGAGGCGGCGGCAGCGCGGGCAGTATATGGACGGGTCGCACTTCTTATCGCAGACATTGCAAAAGTGCGGGGCCGGGACGGTTGGCAGCGGGACCGGGGCCATTTTGAGGAGGACGACTGGCAGCCAGTAGCGGAATTTTATGGTGGTGCTGGTGAACGTGCCGTCGGCGAGGGCCCTGATTATCCGCCCAAACTCGCTTTCGGACAATTGGGTCTTCATGCGGTTGACCCAGGCGGCGCAGGCGACCAGGCCGCCTTTTTTGCCGGGTATCTTGTGGTCGCAGGTGGCGTACCACGGGTCGTCTGGATCGGTCAGGTCAAGGGGTTGACCGGTGTAATGGCAGAGAATGGCGCCGGTCTTTTTCTCGAAGGCCCTGCGGAATGCGCGGGCCCTTGCGCCCTGCTCGGCGAAGCCGACGATGATCTGGCCGTGAAGGGAACAGTATTTCGAGTTGGCCTTTGTCGGGGCTCGGCAGACGTAGCAGATCATGCGGGTTCCCGGGTTTGGATAACGATAACGAGGAATATAATCTATCACGTGGTCCGCAATCGCGGGCATGGGACCGGGGCCCGTTCTCCGACCTGTTGGTTAACGATATCTACGCTCAAAATCATTGGCAATCGCGGGTCAAAAGACGACGATACGAAAGGTCCCGCCGATGGCGGCCGGGCTCGCCGCGTTCCGCCGGAGGGCGGCCGCGGAGCGCCGGAGGGACTTTCTCAAGGAAGCGGCGAAGGCCGCCCGCATGACGCCGGAAGAACGGCTCGAGACCGCCCTGGACCTGATAGATTCGCTCATGGAACTGAAGGAGGCGGCCCGCCATGCGGAAGATGGTTGAGATTCACTTGCTCGTGTGCGGTTTCCTCAACAAGCAAAAGATCGGATATGTCCTGGTCGGGGGCATAGCGGTCTCGATTCACGGCGTTCCCAGAAGCACGATCGATGCCGACCTGATTCTCAGCCTGGAAGGGAAGGCCCTTCCAGAGCTCATCGGGTTCTTAAAGCGGAACGGGTTCCTGGTCAGATTCGAGGACGCGCAGGCGGCGTTTGCCGAACGCTCCCCTTTCTCGGCCGACGACACTTTTCTCACCTGAGACTTGACATCAAGGGGATTTACGACGAGATGGACAGGAACGCCTTCGTGCGCCGCGTCAGGTTCAAGTTCAAGGGCGTGGCGATGATGATCGAAACGCCCGAGGACCTGATAGCCGCAAAGCTCCATCTCGGTTCCGAGCGGGACCGGCTCGACGCCGAAGGCGTGTTCATTTCGAAGAAGGGTGCGCTCGACCTGCAGTATCTATCGGCCATTTGCCGGTCCTGCGGCGTATCCAATGAGCTCGCCTCAATGATGAGAATGGCCCGGAAGCGGTGAGATCGAAGAGGCAGAACCGCAATTCCCGAATATCTCCGCTTTTACTTTCCGCCTCCAAAACTATTTTATAGCCCCTCCGACATGTGAATAATGGTGACCTCGCCTTGGCACGCCGGATGCGGAATCCATCTTTGACCGGTCTTACGGGCGAGGAAAAAAAATTGCTTTCGGCGCTGGTCCATTTTCCAAACGAAACTGACAGGCGGCTGGGCGAGATGTCCGGCCTAGAGGCCCCGCGGGCCATTTACATCCGGTCCCGGATGCAGAAGCTCGGCATCTTCCAATACCTGCGCGTTCCTGACTTTTCCCGCCTGGGCGCGGGATTTTTCTGGGCCGGCGTTCTCGAGACGGGAGCCGGCGGGGACGAAGGGGCGGCCCTCGGGAGGCTCCGGCCCATGCTGGGCGGGATGGCCAACCTGTTCTGGGCGTTCGGGGGCGCGGGATTGGCGGTCGTGATGGGATTATACCGCTCGCACGAGGAGGTGGCGGCGGACATTGCCGCCCTGGAACGGGTCCCGGGCGTCAGGGTGGCCGGGTCGGTCGAGCTGCCGGCCGCGGCGCTCGAAAAAGGCAATTTTTTGGATTTTTCAAGGGTGCTCGAGAGGCCCGCCGGAAATTGGGGGGCGGGAGCGGAAAATGCCGCCGGGGCCGCCGCCGGGAGGTTCCGGCCGCTCCTGCGCTTCGAGAAGGAGGCCCTGCAGGCGCTGGTGGATTTTCCGGACGACGGGTACACTGCTCTGGCGCGCCGGCTGGGACTGGAGCTTCGGGTATTCCTGGAACGGACCGGGGAAGTCCAGCGCGAGCGGCTGTACCGGACCGTGGCGGTGCCTGACATACGGCTCCTGGGAATGGAGGCGCTGGCGGTCTGGATGACCACAGGCGGCGAGGCGAAGACCCTCGCGGAGGAAACAGTCCCCGGGCAGCCGGCGCCTGCCGTGGAGGCTGCGCCCCAGGAGGCAGAGGTGCCGAGGGACGGGCCGATACGCGATGCGGACACCGGCGAGCCGCTTCCAATGGACACCGGGATGGTCGCCGAGCAGGATTCGGTCCTTCCCGACGGACTGCCCGCCGGGTTGAAGGATGACTGGGTTTCGGATTCGGCGCGGGATAAAAGGGAAAGGGCCGAGGCCAGATCGCGCAAACGGGCCGGGGCGAAGGCCGGGCGCAATGACGGAGCGGGCCAGGCTCCGGCCGGGGCGGAGGGCAGGGACGGGGCGGGCAAGGCGCCGGCAGCAGCTGGGGACCTGAAGATGCCCTGGCAGGTCGCGCCGATGGCCAGGCCGAGCCGGCCGCGGTACGACGGTCCCAGGCCCTGGGAAACGGGACCTTCCGGCGGGAAGCGGGGCATCGAGGCCCTGCCCAAGGACATCGCTAGGACGCTCATCGGCCGGCCCTCAAGGGAAACGGTGGAGCAAGCGAGGAACGAATTAGAGCGACGGCGGATATGGGATATCGACCTGGACCGGATACTGCAGGACGCCGGAGTTGTGCCGGCGAAGCGAACGGCACCCTCGGCGCCGCCGCTGCCGCCGGTCTGGGTCAAGCTGGCAAGCGGGGCCCGGATGGCCTCGCCGGCCGATGGCGTTCAGGGTAGCGCGATGAATGCTGGCGGTTGGGGGGCCAGGGCAAGCGCGGGATTCGGGGAGAACAAGGCGATCGCGGGAAATGGCGGCGATCTGACGATGCCGGGTGCGGCGGCCGCCACGGTTACGATATCGTCCCCTGCCGGTCTGGTGATGACGGTTGCGGTCAAACGCAAACGCGGGCGGCCGCCCAAGGTCCGGCCGGCGCCGGTCGAGACGGGCGCGGCCGCCTTGGATACATCGCCTGTTGCCGTGCTGGCCGACGGAGGCATTGACGCGCCCGCTCCGGTCGTGAAGAGGAAGCGGGGCCGGCCGCGGAAGAACCCGGTGAACGGGAATGTGGCTATGGCTATGGAACGGTTCTCGGCGCGGGTGGAGGATGAGAAAGGGCCGGTCGGGCAAAAGGCTAGGCCGGATTCCGCTCAGGCGGCGATGCCCGTCCTTCTGGATGCGCGTGAGGCCGGAAGGCGGTTCATGCTGGGATTGTTCCGGGAACGAAGCGATGTGGACAGGGCCGACGAGAGGTTGAATGATGAGCTCGGGGCAGGCCTCGAATTGCACCTGATGCCCGTGGCGCAACTTGAGATACTCAAGCCGCTGGATTTTGGCGCGGTGACCCGACGGATACTGGAACTGGATTGATGCTTGTCAGGCTTCCTTCTTTTCCTTCGTGAGCAGCTGCGCCGTCTTGTCGCATTCCTCTTTCGTCACGGTCTCCACGATTCTGGCCATCTCCTTGACCTTCGTTGCGAACCGCTCGCCCTCTGCGGCCGATATCCACGCCAGCTGGAGTCGCTCCTTCCTGATGCCCTTCTTCTCGAGCTTGACCCAGAGCCTCTCGATACGCTTTTTCGTCTGGTAGTTGGCGTCGATGTAGTGGCAGTCGTTGAGGTGGCAGCCGGCCACGAGGACGGCTCCGGCGCCCCTCTGGAATGCGTGGAGGACCATCTTTTCGGCGACGCGGCCGGAGCACATGGTCCTGATGATTCGTATGTTGGGCGGGTACTGCATGCGGCTCACGCCGGCAAAGTCCGCGCCCGCGTAGCTGCACCAGTTGCAGCAGAAGGCGACCGTCTTTTTGCAGGCGTCCTGCGCCGTGATGGCGTCTATCTCGGCAAAAAGGCTCTCGTCGGAGAAGTGGCGCATGGCGATGGCGCCGAACTGGCACTCCGCCCCGCAGGTTCCGCAGCCGGCGCACGCCGCCGTGATGACCTTGGGGAATTCCTTCTTTACTTTGTCGAAATCGATGGCGTGGTACGGGCAGACCTTGGCGCAGGCGCCGCATTTGGTGCAATTCTCCTCGAGGATGACCGGCGTGAGCGCCTCGACGCGGACCCGGCCCTGGGCCATCAGGATGTTCGCCCGGGCTGCCGCGGCGCTTGCCTGCGTCACGCTGTCCTTGATGTCTTTAGGACCTTCGGCGCAGCCGCACAGGAAGATGCCTGGCGTGGGAGCGTCGACCGGCCTCAGTTTCGGATGGGCTTCGAGGAAGAAGCCATCCGATGTGCGCGAGAGGGTGAGAAGCTTTTGGACGACATCGTTGTCCGAGCGCGGCTCGATGCCTATCGAGAGCACGACCATGCCGTACTTGCGCGTGAGCATCTTGCCCGCATCCGTGTCCTCGGAGCGGATGGTCAGGTCCTGCGAGGTGTTGTCCTGCTCTATCTCGGCCGGGAGGCCCCTGATAAAAGTAACACCGTGCTCCTTGGCCCGGTTGTACAGGTCCTCGAAGCCCTTGCCGAACGCCCGGATGTCCATGTAATAGACCGTAATTTTCGTCTCGGGCCAGTGCTCCTTGATGAGCAGGGCGTCCTTGATGGTGTTCATGCAGCAGATGTTCGAGCAGTACGGATGGCCCTTCTCGGTGACGCGCTTGCGCGAGCCGACGCACTGGATGAATGCTACCGCTTTCGGAATGGCCATGTCCGAGGGGCGGACCAGTTTTCCGCCGGAGGGGCCGCCTGCGTTTATCAGCCGCTCGAACTCGAGCGAGGTGATGACGTTGGGGTAGACGCCGTAGGCGTAGTCCTTCAGCGCGGTGGGGTCGAAGGCGTCGACGCCCGTTGCGACGATGATGGTGCCGACGTCCAGTTCGAGCGTTTCCTCCTGCATGTCGAAATTGATGGCCTTTCGGTCGCACTTCTCGACGCATTTGCGGCACACGACGGGCCCGAGGCAGTTCTTGATGTCGACGACATACATGGAGGGCACGGCCTGGGCAAAGGGCGTGTAGATGGCGCGCCGCGAGGCGAGGCCCACATCGAATTCGTTGGGCATGACCACGGGGCACACCTTGGAGCAGTCGCCGCAGGCGGTGCAGTCCTTCGTTACGTAGCGGGCGTGCTTCTTGACGGTGACCTTGAAGTTGCCGATGTAGCCCTTGACCTCGGTGACGTCGCTGTAGGCCAGAAGGGTGATGTTGGGGTGGCGGCCCGCTTCGGCCATCTTGGGCGCCAGGATGCATATCGAGCAGTCCATCGTCGGGAATGTCTTGTCTATCTGGGCCATCTTCCCGCCGATGCTCGGGTCCTTTTCTATCAGGTAGACCTTGTAGCCGGCCTGGGCCAGGTCCAGCGAGGCCTGGATGCCAGCCACGCCGGCGCCGATGATGAGCGCCTTTCGGATCACGGGGACTTCGGCCTCTTCCTGCGGCTCGAGCAGGGCGGCGCGGGCGACCGCCATCGAGACGAGGTCCTTTGCCTTTTCGGTCGCTGCGACGCGGTCGTAGAGGTGCACCCAACTGCAATGCTCGCGCAGGTTGGCCATCTCGAAAAGATAGGGATTGAGGCCGGCGTCCTTGCAGGCATTGCGGAAGGTGGGCTCGTGGAGGCGGGGCGTGCAGGAGGCGACCACGACGCGGGTCAGGTTGTGCTCTTTTATTTCCTTCTTTATCTGCTCCTGGCCCGGCTCGGAGCAAGTGTAGCGGTTGTCGCTGGCGATGACGACATGGGGCAGGGTCTTGGCGTACTCGGAAACGGCGTGGCAGTCGACCGAGCCGGCGATGTTGAGCCCGCAGTGGCAGACGTAGACGCCGATTCTGGGCGCCTCTTTGGTCTCTTCCACGGGCTTTCTGGCCTTGACCGGCGTGTCTTCCTTAGCCTCGCTCATCCGGACTGTCCCCCCGATTGGCGGGTTTGAGGCCGCCTCCCACCCTTCTGGATAGGACGATTTCTGGTATCTCGCCGGATGCTATAAGGTTATCGACCGGCGGCTCGAAAAGTGGTAGCTACCACCGGATGTAGATATACCTAAGGCGCCAAAAT
>Ga0315291_10003411_pt1 | contig 20553 bp, 13 predicted proteins | sample YL17G12_20_MG_FD_203070 | JGI IMG/M metagenome (GOLD analysis project Ga0315291, IMG submission 203070) | Sediment microbial communities from Yellowstone Lake, YNP, Wyoming, USA - YL17G12_20 | ecosystem: Environmental > Aquatic > Freshwater > Lake > Sediment | place: USA: Wyoming | collected...
GGTAGTAGGAAGTCTCCTACAGAAAAGAGAATCCATCACTCCAGGCACGTTTCTGGGGAAGGGAAAACTGGAAGAGCTCAAGGCTCTCGTTGAAGACAATTCCGCCGACGTAGCTATTTTCGACGAGGATCTTTCCCCCGGCCAGGTAAGAAACCTGGAAAGGGCCCTTCAGGTTAAGGTGGTGGACAGGAGCGAGGTCATCCTTCACATCTTTGCAATGCGAGCCAGGACGCGCGAGGCGCGCCTGCAAGTGGAGCTGGCACAACTCGAATACCAACTTCCGAGGCTCACTCGACTCTGGAGACATCTCTCGCGTCTGGGGGGTGGAATAGGGACAAGGGGCCCGGGGGAAACCCAGCTCGAAGTAGACAGAAGGCGCGTGCGAGAGAAGATCGCGACTTTGAAGAAACAGCTTGCCGGGGTGGAAAGGGAAAGGCAGGTTCAGCGCAAGCAGCGGGAGGATGTCTTCAAGGTGGGTATCGTGGGATACACCAACGCTGGCAAATCAACTCTTTTCAAGGCTCTTACCGAAACAGAAGTTTTCATTGAGGACAGGTTGTTTGCGACCGTTGACGCACGAACAAGGAGACTCCATTCTCAAAAAGTACCACCCATCGTTGTCACGGACACAGTTGGTTTCATCAGGAAACTCCCGCATCATCTTGTGACTTCGTTTCGAGCGACGCTCGAAGAGGTGCTACAAGCGGATCTTCTTGTTCATGTTGTGGATTCCAGCTCTCCCCGGGCTGAAGAACAACTCGGGATAGTGGAAAACGTGCTTTCGGAAATCGGCGCGGGCGAGAAAACAACAATCATTGTTCTCAACAAGATAGACATCGCAGAATTAGAAACCGTTCAGGGTCTCAAGCAGAAGTATCGGACCGCGATTGAAATCTCCGCACGGAAGAAAGACAACATTGGCTCGCTGATAGAAAGAATAACCGAAGCAAGCCGCGCACAGAAATCACTTGCGACGGTCGAGATCCCTCTCACTGAGGAAGGCCTAATATCCTACCTAAGAAGCTCGTGCGAATTCATGCAGGAGAAGATTCTCTCTGACAAGATACGGATACAGTTGTGGGCTGATCAAAAGGAACTTGGCAGGCTCAAGGGGAAAGGGCTCTCTGTCATCGTGAATCGAGAGTGGTGAGTTGGCGGGGACCACTCTGATCTCCCGTGAGAGCAACCCGTTTTCCTGATTATTATCTAGGTGGCGTCGGGCACTTCGACGCGTGACCTGGGGCAGATTCCCACCAGTGCGGGGGCTCCGTTGTAGATCAGGCTCCTGAACCTTATCTGAAGCTTGAGGTAATCTCCATCCTTGGAGAGCAAGGCGAATTCTGAAAGGACTTCTTCCTCGGGTTTGGTGCTCTCTTTCTCGTAGAGTCTATCCATGACGGTTTTCGATTCGGAGGGGAGAAGCCCGCTGAATTCTCTACCTAGTAACTCCTCCTTGTTGTATGAGGACAACTCGGAAAACGCTCTGTTCACAAATGCGATTTTCCTGTCCTGAATCACGACATAACCTTCGTTCATACTTTCTACGAGATTTCTGTAAGTCTCTTCCGACGTTCTGGCTTGCTCAAACATCCTTGCGTTTTCTATGGCGATGGCAACCTGATCTGATATGGCCGAGAGAATCCTGACGTCATCCTCAGTATAGAGACCGGCTCTGATGTAGCTCTGAACCGCCATCATGCCGATGACTCTTTGCCTCAGTCTCAGGGGCACACCAAGCCAGCTCAGTGCCTGAGGCCCTATCCCCTTGTATCCATCTCTTTCCATCTGTTCCTCGGCCTCTTTGCTGAGGAGCAGTGGCCGACCAGTCTGAATTACGTACTCCGTGTAACCCTTGCCGGCCCTTCTTGAAGTACCATCCTTGCAAACCATTTCATCGACGTAGATGGGAAAGTGAATCTCGTCCTTTGCGGCGTCGTACAGTGCTATGTAGAAATTCCGCGCTCTCATCAGCCTGGCAACCTGGGTGTGTATGACGGAAAGCGCGTCTTTGAGGTTCAGAAGTGTGCTGATGGCCTGTCCAATCTCATAAAGCGCCGCCATCTCGTCGCCTCTTCTCTTGAGTTTGCGTTCGACTTCCTTTCTCGCCGTGATGTCTCTATTGACCATCACGAGGCAGTTCGGCCTGCCTTCGTTGTCACTTACCACGGAGACTGAGGTATCTATGTTGATTGGATGTCCATCTTTGTGATAATGGATTACCTCACCCCTCCAGAATCCGTTTTCCTTGATCGCATGTCTGAACTCTTGCTCATGAGTGTAGCTAAGGTACTCGTACCTGGTAACATCGTACAGTGAACGACAGATTGCATCCTCCGCATGCAAGCCATATACACTCTCGGCCTTTTTGTTCAAGAAGAGAACGGTTTCGTCGTTCGTGTCAACCGAGATGATTGCGTCATTTACGTTCTGAAGTAGACTCGCCTGCGACCTGAGCTGTCCCTGGATCCGGCGTTCCTTGGACACATCTCTCAAAATCATCTGAACGCGTCTTGTGCCGTTTGTCTCAACAAGGGCCACCAGGAGCTCCACGGGTAGGCGACGGCCTTCCTGTCTTGCCACGACAGCGCTCATCTGGAAGTAGTCCCCGTTCTTCAGGAGTTTTCTGCTGAGGAGATCCTTGTAGTCCGACTGCCACTCAGTCGTGAGAATCTCGGATGACTTCGCCCCCAAGAGCGTGTTTTTTTGCGTGTGAAGCATGTCGCAGACCTGGACATTGGCGTCGAGTATTCCGTCTGTGACTGCGTCTACTATAAGTATGCCGTCCGGGGAATGAGAAAGCAGCGTGTTCAAGCTTTCCTTGGTTGCGGCTAGCTCCTCTTGGAGAAGTTTCTCCCTGTCTGCTTCTTTCTCAATAGTGCTCATAGCTGAAGTTGCTTCCCCCACTGATAAAGCCTTTTGGGCTTGCCTTTAGTCGTGACCTTCTCGTTGGTGGCATCGGGTCTTCGTTATCGCCACGAGACCCGCTCCTCGTTTGATATCGGCCTGGCTGTAGCTTCCCATTAGTCTCATTGAGGCTCGTTTTGTGACTTATGGTGTAATTTTGTGCTGACTCCCAGTTCGAATCGCGAAGTCGTAACGACTTGTCAAATAAGAGATTACGAGGCCAAAAACACTGTTGTATTGGTAATGGAGTTGCAGACAAAGAGGAAAACCTGTAAAATAGTCTGTCTGTGCGTCGCGGTCTCAAAAGGTGGCGAGTCCGCCTGAGACTCCCGAGCAACGGGGATGGCCCGCCAGGGACTCTCGAGCAGCCGGATGAGGCGAATCACCCCAAAGGAGTGGGGAGAGTTGACGCTCACGAAGACAGAACCCGAATACCGGGCACCGCAAGATGAAAACGGCTAAGGAGTCGCGGAATCGCATGAAAAAAACCGCCAGCGAATTGGCTGCAAAGAAGGCTGGTCCTTCTGGCATGACCACAAACGAGGCCGCCAGCCCCCGGGGGACTCTCTACGAAAATGTCACCCAGCAGTTTGACAAGGCTGCGGATTTGATGGGGCTGGATACTGACATTCGGAAAATCCTCTCCAGAACGATCAACGAAATCGTCGTCAATTTCCCTGTAAGAATGGATGACGGCCGGATAGAGATGTTTACGGGCTATCGCGTGCAGCACAACGATGTGCTCGGCCCATTTAAGGGAGGACTCAGATACCATCCGTTCGTGGACCTGGACGAAGTCCGGGCGCTCGCGACCTTGATGACCTGGAAAGGAGCACTGACGGATATACCTTTCGGCGGGGCGAAAGGAGGCATCACTTTCGACCCGACCAACTATACGAATTGTGAAATCGAGCACATAACACGCCGTTTCACCTACGCTCTAGGCAGCAACATCGGGCCGGAATACGACAGCGTTGCGCCGGACGTGAATACTAACCCGCAGATTATGGCCTGGATACTGGACACTTACCTTTCGACGGTTCCTCCCCTTGAACGTCATCGCTGCATACACGTGGTTACGGGAAAGCCTGTCGAGTCTGGAGGAAGCCTCGGCCGTGACAAGGCGACGGGTCAAGGTGTGGTTTATGCCTTACAGGAATGGGCGAAGGATCACAAATTCGATCTGAACGGAGCTTCCTACTTCGTGCAGGGCCTCGGAAATGTTGGTTCGTGGACCGCTCGTCTGTTGAACCCTCTGGGTGCGAAGCTTGTCGCCGTCGAGGATGTGAGTGGGGCAATCTACAACCCGAAAGGAATAGAAATCAACGAGCTCTGTCACTACGTGAAGGAGCACGGTCTTCTTGTGAAGGGTTTCCCAAAGACCGAGCCCGTCAGCCACGACACGTTTCTACGGACCAAAGCTGATATGTTCGTACTCGCAGCGATGGAAAACCAAATAACGGGCAAGATTGCAGAGTCTTTGAACGTAAAGCTAGTTGTCGAGGGTGCCAATGGCCCAACAGTTCCCGACGGCGATAGTGTTCTTCAGAAGAGGGGAATAGGTTTGATTCCCGACATTCTGTGTAACTCTGGCGGTGTCGTCGCAAGTTACTTCGAGTGGCTACAGAACAAGCGAAGCGAGTCATGGGATCTCGAGGAGGTGGACTCCAAGCTTAAGAAGACGATGGTAAACGCTTACGTGCGCGTTCGAGATATGGTCAAGAAGCGGCGCGTAGATTGGCGCACGGCCGCTTATATCGTAGCGCTGGGCCGGCTTGAAAAGGTCTACAAGGAACGGGGGATTTTCCCTTAGAATCGGTAGCTGCGCGCAGTCTGAGTGCAGATGGCGCAGCAAAGATCGGTAATCCAGCAAAGATGAGCAATCTAACAAAGGTAGTGAATCAGCAAACGGAGTGAATCACCAAAGGGAGTGAACCAGCAAAGGTAGTGAGATGAAAGCAGAAGACGTCGTATCAATCGTCAAGAAACACAGTGGTGAACGGGGATCGATGATTTCAATCCTTGAAGATATTCAGGCCAAGTACAGTTACCTTCCGAAGGAGGCCCTGAAGATCGTGGCCGATACCACGGGTCGCTCTCTGGTCGACATATTTGGGATCGCTACCTTCTACAGAGCCTTCAGCCTCAAGCCCCGCGGCAAGCATCTTTGCTCGGTTTGCTTGGGAACGGCCTGCCACGTTCGAGGAGCGCCGCGAATAGCGAGCGAGTTCGAAAGACTCCTGGGAATCAAGGCCGGGGAGACGACCTCGGACAGGGAATTCACCCTCGAAACGGTAAACTGTCTTGGTGCCTGCGCCCTCGGGCCGATCGTCGTCATGGACGGTCACTACTTCTCGAACGTTAGCGTTACAAACGTGACAAAGATAATCGAGAAGACGCGCGCCGGCTTGGACAAGGTTGAGATAAAAGGAGACCAGAGAGTATTCCCCGTCGAGGTCAGTTGCCCGCGCTGCAACCACTCTCTGATGGACACAGAGCATCTTGTCGATTCGTGCCCCTCGATTCGCGTGACGGTTTCCTTTGGAGACAAGCACGGATGGGTAAGGCTCTCTTCACTGTACGGTAGCTACAACGCGGAATCCGAGTACGAGGTGCCACCTGACACGGTGGTCACCTTCTTTTGCCCGCACTGCCACGCGGAACTCCTCGGAGCCACAGAGTGCGTGGAGTGCGGCGCGCGAATGGTACCGATGATCGTGCGAGGCGGCGGCATCGTCCAGATTTGCTCGCGTCGCGGTTGCAAAGGGCACATGCTCGATTTAAGCGGTGCCACGATCTGAGTGAGACGGGACAGTAGGTAAGGGAGAAAGAACGCTGATGGAAAGACTTAAGTCGATTGAAGACTTGAAAACCCTGCAGAGAAAGCTGAGCACCGGTAGCAATGCGAGTGTCCCTACCATCGTCATTACTGCCGGGACCTGTGGGCAGGCGAGCGGTGCCAACGACCTCATCAGGGTAACGAAACGAGAACTCCTGGCCAAAGGATTGAGGGACAAGATTCGCCTTAGGATTACGGGTTGCCACGGCTTCTGCGAAATGGAGCCCTCTGTGCTCATAGAGCCTAGCGGCACCTTTTATCCGAAACTCAACATCAAGGACATGGAGCGGATTATCGATGCCGTCGCCAAAGGAGAGGTTGTCGAGGATTTGCTCGCTGCGGATCCGCAAACTGGCGAGCGTCTTGAAAAGCAAGACGACATACCCTTCTTCAAGGCGCAGGTGCGTACCATCCTTGCCCGGAGCGAAAAAATTGATCCGATTCGCGTATCCGACTACATCGAAAATGGCGGGTATTCTGCGCTGGCAAAGGTGCTTTCGAGCGGGAATCCCAAGTGGGTCGTGGACGAGGTAAAAGCGTCAGGTCTGCGGGGTCGCGGGGGTGCGGGTTTCCCGACCGGGCTAAAGTGGGAGTTGTTGGCGAAGCAGCGCAATGGGAACGGCAAGTTCGTCGTGTGCAACGCCGACGAGGGCGACCCCGGTGCGTACATGGACCGCAGCGTTCTGGAGGGTAACCCCCACAGCATTATCGAAGGCATGATTATCGGTGCCTACGGTACCGGTGCTACAGATGGCGTGATATATGTTCGTAACGAGTATCCCCTCGCGATAAAGCACCTGATCATTGCCCTGAGACAGGCACGCGAACTCGGTCTTCTTGGTAAGAACATCCTCGGCGCCGGCTTCTCCTTCGACATCAAGATGGTGAGGGGTGCAGGTGCGTTCGTGTGCGGTGAAGAGACGGCCATGATAAAGTCCATCGAAGGCAAGGCTGGCGAACCAACGCAGCGTCCACCCTATCCAGTCGAGAAAGGCATAGACGGGAAGCCAACCGCAATAAACAACGTCGAAACCTGGGCCAACATCCCAGTCATAATAAACGGCGGGGCCCAGGAGTTTGCCAGAATAGGGACAAAGGGAAACTCCGGCACAAAGATATTCAGTCTCGTCGGCAAAATAAAGAACACCGGGCTAGTCGAAGTGCCGATGGGCACGACCATCGAGAAGATTATGTACGACATAGGCGGTGGCCCGGTCAGCAGCATGAAGATCAAGGCAGTTCAAACAGGGGGGCCGTCCGGCGGCTGCATCCCTGCGAAGCTGTTCAACTTGGCCATAGACTATGATAGCCTGACTCAGGCGGGCTCAATCATGGGATCCGGTGGCATGATCGTCATGGACGAAGGCACCTGCATGGTTGATGTCGCCAGGTACTTTATGAACTTCCTCAAGGATGAGTCGTGTGGCAAGTGCTTCACCTGCCGCAAAGGTACGCAGAGAATGTTCGAAATCCTGGACGACATATCGAAGGGCAAGGGAACGCTGGAATCGCTCGATCTTCTAGAGGAGCTCGCGACAGTTGTAAAGGACACGACCATGTGCGGTCTTGGCCAGACAGCGTCGAACCCGGTGCTCTCAACTCTGCGCTACTTCCGCGACGAGTACGCGGAGCACATTCTGAACAAACGCTGCCCCGCGGGTGTCTGCAAGGAGCTCATTACATACTCCATCAACGACAACTGCACGGGTTGTATGGTGTGCCTCCGTGCTTGCCCCGAGGAAGCGATAACGGGAAAGAAGAAGGAGCTCCATGTCATTGACATGAGCAAGTGCATAAAGTGTGGAGCTTGTAAGAGCGTCTGCAAGTTCGACGCGATAGATGTCAAGTAGCGCGAAGAAAGAACATCGGAACGAGAAAGAACATCTGAAGAAAAAAGGACACCGGAAAGGGGAAGGACGTTGGAAAGAAAAAAGTACGTCTGACAAAGGAAGGAAGACCTGAAAGAGGAAGGGATAAGATGATCAAGCTTTTCATAAACGACTTGCCCGTAGAGGTGGAGAAAGGCACGACACTGCTGGAAGCCGCGGATTTTCTCGGGTTCCCGATTCCGACGTTGTGCAGCATGGAAGGGCTCACACCGTATGGTGCGTGCCGGCTCTGTGTAGTGGAGATTGGGGAAGGTCCCAGAGCCAAGCTGGTTTCGTCCTGCACCTACCCCGCCGAAGAAGGGCTGAGGGTAAGGACGGCCTCATCGCGTGTCGTGAAAGCGCGTAAGATGGTTCTGGAGCTACTACTGGCCTCGTGTCCGCAGTCAAAGATAATTCAGGATCTGGCCTCTGCCCACGAGGTGCGCCAGCAGCGCTTCAAGCAGGAGTACGAGGACTGTATTCTCTGCGGGCTTTGCACGCGCATGTGCGAAGAGCAGATGATGGCGAAGGCCATAGGCTTCCGCGGTCGTGGCGAGAAACGAAGTATCGGTACGCCTTTTGACATTCGCTCCGAAGAATGCCGGCTGTGCGGCGGATGCATGTACGTGTGCCCGGCGTGTCAACTGAGATGCACCTTTGCAGAGCCAGAAAAAGCAATCTGCGGCGGCTGTGCAAATCTTAGCCCGCCGTGCATCGAAAAAGAGAAGTTCGACGACATGATGTGCTACATGGATCCCTGTGTAGCCTGCGAAAAGGAGAAGGAGAAATAGAAACGATAACAACAGAGAGAAGAAGAGGCTAGGTTAGGGAGAGTCAAAGGAGGAAACAAAATGGCATTCTCAAGAATAAACGCTTCGGCTGCAACCCTCACGAAGAATAGAACCGAAGGTTCGATAGTTCCCGCTTCCGGCATGTGCGTGACCTGCGTGGATGGGTGTATCGGCATGTGCGAGATCGGCAAGTCCGCTTACAGAGGTCACGAGGTCATCTACCCGCAGCCGTTTGGAATCATCACAACCGCCGGCGAGAAGACCTATCCCATCGACTATTCGCATTTCAACATCATGGGTACCGCGGTTGGCGCGTTTGGCATCGACGCTGACAGTGATAAGGCCATCTTCCCGGTCGTTGATCTCGAAGTTCGTCTCGGTCACGACAAGGGAATAAAGTTTCGCTATCCATGGATTATTCCCGGTATCGGTTCGACCAACGTCGCCAAGAACAACTGGGAAGGCCTGGCAATTGGCTCAGCGCTTGCCGGCACGGGGCTAACCATAGGTGAAAACGTCGTCGGTATGGACCCGCAGGCCGTGATCAAAAACGGCCGCGTGGTTGACACAGTGGACCTGAAAAGCCGTGTCAAACTCTACAAAGACAACATGCGAGACGGCTATGGGGCCACCATCGTTCAGTCAAACATTGAGGACACTCGTCTCGGCGTGCAGGAATACGCGATCGAAAAGCTGGGCGTTGAGATCGTCGAGCTCAAGTGGGGTCAGGGTGCAAAAGACATCGGCGGCGAAGTAAAAGTAACCGACCTCAAGAAGGCGCAGCTTCTCTATCAACGCGGATACATAGTACTGCCTAATCCGACCGACCCCGACGTGATCAAGGCGTTTGAGCACGGCGCGTTCAAAGAATTCGAGCGTCATTCGCGCGTAGGCATGGTCACCGAGGAATCATTCGCAAAAAGAGTAGAGGAATTGCGCAAGGCGGGCGCAAAGTACGTCTTCTTGAAGACCGGCGCTTATCGGCCCGCAGACCTTGCACGCGCAGTTGCTTTCTCGTCCAAGTACAAGATAGATCTTTTAACCGCTGACGGAGCAGGCGGCGGCACAGGCATGAGTCCCTGGAGAATGATGAACGAGTGGGGAATCCCGCCCGTCGAGCTCCATTCGCTCCTGTATCAGTATTCAAAGCGTCTTGCCGACAAGGGTCGGTATGTTCCTACGCTGGCAGTCGCCGGTGGAACAACGTTTGAGGACCAAATCTTCAAGGGTATTGCAATCGGCGCCCCTTACGTGAAGCTTGTCGGTATGGCCCGCGCCCCAATCGCCGCTGCCATGGTCGGTAAGACAATCGGCCGCGCGATTCAGGAAGGCCGGATTCCGGTGTACATTGCGCGATTCGGCAACTCCTTGGATGAGATTTTCGTGACGGCAAGTTCACTGCGGAAGGAATTGGGCAACGCTGAATTCGAAAGGATCCCCGCGGGCGCTCTCGGACTCTACACCTACTACGAACGACTTGCTCAGGGACTGCGCCAACTCATGGCGGGAAGCAGGAAGTTCTCCATTGACCACATCACGCGCGACGACGTAGCAGCTCTCACGCGCGAAGCTTCTGAGGTCAGCGGAATTCAGTACGTGATGGATGTGGACAAGAAAGAAGTTGACGAGATACTCAAGTAGGGAGACGGAAATGAAAACGTACAACGTGCCTGAAATCGTCATGGGTGTTTTCTGGGTGGGAGTGAAGGATTGGAATCGCAGGCTCTTTGATGCCCTCATCCCGCTTCCGCAAGGGACAACCTACAATGCTTACCTTGTGAAGGGGAAGGACAAGACTGCTCTCATAGACACAGTCAATCCCGGTTTCGAAAGGGAACTGCGCGGCAGAATCGATCAGGTCCTGGGACCGGCCGGACAAAGCGCCGGCATCTCCGGACTGGATTACGTTGTGATGAACCATGCTGAACCCGACCATGCCGGCTCCATTCCATACGTGATGCAGGCAGCGCCCAAGGCCATACTGGTGACGAGTGAGAAGGGCGCAAAGATGGCGCAGACCTATTACAAGGTGCCCGAAGCCCGTATAAGGAAGGTCAAAGAGGGAGATCGCATCGAACTTGGCGGAAAGACGCTCGAATTCATTGACGCTCCCTGGCTTCACTGGCCAGAGACAATGTTCACATATATCGTGGAAGAAAAGGTTCTATTTTCGTGTGACTTCTTCGGGGCGCATACTGCGTTTGGATTCTATGAAGATGACGTTCCAGAGCTTATGGCCTTCGCAAAGAGGTATTTTGGCGAAATAATGATGCCCTTTAGAAACATGGGCGCCAAAGCGGTCCAGAAAGTAAAGGGCAAAGAAATCAAGGTCATAGCGCCAAGTCATGGGCCCATCCACAAGAACCCTGCCAAGATCGTCGAGGCATACAGCAAATGGACCGCCGGGCAGACCGAGCGGAAGGCGATCGTCGTCTACGTCAGCATGTGGAACTCAACGGATGCCATGGTAAAAGCGATGGTTGAAACGCTGTTGGCGGAAGGTGTTGAAGTCTGCCTCCACAACCTTTCCGTCGCAGACGTTGGCGACATCGCGAGAGACCTTGTAGATTCGAGCGCGATTGTTCTTGGAACGCCAACCGTACTTGCGGGGATGCATCCCCTTGCCGTCTACGCGTCCTATCTTGTAAAGGCGCTGCGTCCGCCCACTAAGTATGCCGCGATTCTCAGTTCGTTTGGATGGGGCGGAGGTGCCGTCAAGCAGGCATCCGAACTTCTCGGGCCGACGGGGCTTGAGGTGGTTGGTGTGGTCGAGGTGAACGGCCCGCCGAGCGAACAGGATTTTGAGAAGGTTGCCGGGCTAGGGAAACAGCTGGCGGGGAAGATAAAGGCTCAAAGCAGCTAAGCGGCCAGCGCCGCAGGACGTTGACAAGAGCGCCGCGCTCGGCAAACAGCTTGTGGGGAAAATGAAGACGCAGGGCAGGTGACCCGCCTGTGGTAAAAACCGGCGGAGCTGGAGAAGCCGCCAGTTGCGCGGAACTCTGACAAGTTCATCGAGCTAGGGAGAGCCATGCAAGCGGCCGACAACGAAGCTGCCTTCAGAGTGAGCGGCGGAGAGAACCGGTAGGCTACCTATCCAGCTTTCCGTCCGATGATTAGCGTGGTACCGAACTCCGTGTCCTTTCTAACGATGCTGCGCAACCCAGCTGCCTTCATCCACGATCGCACTTCGCTTTCAGTGTAGGTATCTCCGGCCTCCGTTCCCACCAACATATTTAGAGCAAACAGGGCCGCCGGCGTGGGTCCCGTTCGATCCTCATTCATGATGAAATCCTGTACCACTACCTGCCCACCTGGATTCAGAGCCTTCACGCATTTCCGCATTAGTTTTCGGTTCTCCAGGATGGAATTACTATGGACTATTGCGGACAAGAAAACCAAATCAAAGCCATGGATTGGACGACTTCCTGGATCGGTATTGATGCTAGTATTGTGCGCACGACGACTCCTTTGACCCCTTTGATCTCCCTGGCCAAGATCATCAGTTGTATAATCACCCGCAACAAAATCAACTCTGTCCAAGAACCCGTCTTTCTTGACATACTTTCTTGTCAGCGGAATGATGTCAGGCAGGTCGAAGACCGTGGCCCTGAGCCCCTTTTTGGCCCGCGCAAAAGCCATCGAATATGCTCCCGAACCGCCCCCCACATCTAGAACGGTACAGACGCGCGAAAGACCGAGCATGCCCACGACAGACGGAGCGATCTTGCTCGCACGTTCGTGCATTGCGGCGATGAATGCGGCTCGCCACTTTGCGGCACCCGCGTCCGTATGTCCGGCCACGACAGACGCGCCGCGACGCACGGCTCGTGTGAGCGTGCTCCACGTATTCCAGAGGTGGGCAGTGTGCATCAACCCCGCCATGTACTCGGATTTTCCCTTCACCAGAAACCGTGAGGCGAAGGTGGCGTTCGAAAACAGTCCGCTTCTCTTTCGCAAAAATCCCATTGAGGAGAGCGCGTTCATCAAGCGATCGGTGGCGCGCTTCTCGGTTCCCAGCGCTTGGGCAACCTGGTTCGAGGGCCTGGCCCTCTTGCTTAGCGCTGTAAAGATATCCAGCTCGAATGCCGTGAGCAGGACGCGACTTCTCTGAAACCCGACGGCGATTTCCCTGACGGCAATAGGGGAGAACGGCTCTTCTTGTAGACTCCTCTTCCTACTCATTGATTCTCTCCACATTCAATCAGTTGCTCCAGTTCTTACCTCAGCTCCAGCCCTGGCTCCAGATCGAGCCCCAACCCTCCGCCAGTGTCAGCCCCTGCCAAGCTCCAACACCCACCCCTTCATCTTAGATACAATCTCGTTCGTTTTCAATCAGCTATACTCCGAGACCTTCATCTGCGGAATCCAAAGCAGTATGTGCATTGTAATGATAAGACCTCCGGGTCTGACTTGGGGCAAAATGAGTGGGTGTATGCGAGGGCGCTGAAGCTGAACCGGCTTAAGCAGTCAGGGATTGCTCGCTTTGAGGGGTCTGACAGACGTCTACCCCCTTGTTGTTTCCTGCCGGACGCGTGACAGGCATTTTCGTTTGCGTTGGCGGTACTTTGGTGATACAACACGCGCTCGCATCAGAGGAAAACAGCTAACGGAAATACTTCTCTGAGTACCACAACGACGGAGGCACGAATGCTTCGTGGGCCTATTGAGGTGCATGTACCTGCAGCGCCTACCGAGTATGCGGCTTACCAGAGTCATCCCAATCCATTCAATCCGGTATGCACAATTGGTTTGATCCTAAGGCGATCTTGTGGTATAATTATATTGTTGAATCAGGCAAACCTACTGGCGGTGACACCTCAACGCGCGATCTTGAGCGCACGGCTGCCCCGATGAACATGTTTTCTTGTTTGTTCAGTGGGAGTCTTTTCTGGCCCACAGCCTCCTCCATTTTGACTAGATGCCACGAGTCTGCCTGCGGTGCGAGGAGCCCTACACCTTGTAGAGTACTTATTCAGTGGGGCGCCAGATATTGGGTGGTGTCCGCTGCGCGCGTAGCATTTGGGTACACGAACAAAGGGCAGTTACAAGGGTGTGTTGCCCACCGGGCAGCGCATCGAGGAGGAGGGAAGCTCCCATGACGGAACCGGTGTCTGATCGGAAGGGCAAATTTCCTATCGGCTGGGGAGGTGGCAGCAAGTATCGAAGTGACTACGAGGTTGGTACAGATCGAAAAATCTCGCATACCGGCCATGCGAGTGGCTACGTTAGATCCAGAACCAGCAAGCCCAGAGATTTTGCCACATTGATGCAGGCGTTCGGCGCCGAGGAGTATCGTGGGAAGCGACTTCAGATGACGGCGTACGTGAAGGCCGAGAAGATCAAGAACTGGGCCGGATTGTGGATGCGTGTGGATGGTGTGTATGGCAGGACACTGAGTTTTGACAACATGCAGAGTCGGCCCATCAAGGGGACGTGTGGTTGGACCAAGCATGCTATTGTGCTTGATGTGCCAGATGAAAGCACCACTATCACATTTGGTGTGTTGCTGCATGGTCAAGGCCGCTTGTGGGTGGACGATTTTGAACTCAGGCCAGTCACGACAGAGGTTCCGGCAACTGGCCGGCCTCGTCCTGCATATCCCGAGCAACCACGCAATTTGGACTTTCAAGAATAGGTGCCGAACTGGTGCAGTACGGCGTGATCGGAGAATCAGGTGCTCGTGATCTGGTGGCGCTCAATTGTGCTTCGAGTAGAGCTCAGCATCCTGAGGTACGGCCATTCTTGACGTCTCTATCATTACCCCCGTACTTGACTACGAGTGTCACTTCACCGAGCGTTTCAGCCCTCATCGGTTCTTGATGAGGCTTTTCTTGTCTTGATTTACCGACCTTTCCGCTTCGTGGAAAGAGGAGGTCGATTATGAGGAAGAGGAAGCCCGAGTCTCCTTTGCATCTGCGGTATTGCTGGACGCTTGCGGTAGGGATGTCTCTGATGGCGGCGTTGGTTTTGTGGGTGGCAGTTGTAGGTGCAGCTTCTGCTAGTGAGGTTGGTCCTGCGTTCCTCATCGGCATTGGTGACTCAGCGTACTACAGGCACAGCCAATGGGATCCAGACATAGCGTTTGATGGGGCGAACTACCTCGTGGTATGGACGGAGGGTGACCCAACCAACTATGACATTCACGGAGCACGAGTGAGCGCGACGGGCACTGTGCTTGACTCTGGAAACATTGCCATTTGCACCGCTGGGCTGCTGCTCCGCAGTTCCGGTTTCTCCCAAATAGGAGTCTATGGACGCCTGTTTGTTACACCGCGAGTAACACATTCGAGGACCCAAGAGATGCTACAGTGGTCGGAGCTCCAGAAACGTCCAAGAATGCGTTTCGCCAAAGTACGTGGCGTTGGAAGGAGATTGGAATGAAGATTCGAGTCCATTTGCTTACTTTGGTGTTCTTGGCGACATTAGCTATTCCTGTGGCTGGTTTGCCACGGATGGCGGAGAGGCTTTGTGAAGCTCGCAACCTGGGCATGCGAGGCCGGCCCGGGCCTTCGTTGCTGCAGACGGCCGACCCCTGTGACTCTGTGCGATACGATATCCGCATCCATGATGTCGGCAACATCGGTATGACCGTGACGAACTACGGCTGCTTCGGAAGTAACTTTGTGAACAGAAGTCCCTCTCTAGAGTATCCTCTGGGATCCACGATTGACCATCTCGTCAGTGCAGCCCTGTGGATTGGTGCAATAAATGCAAAGGGAGACACCCTTGTCACCACTGGCGCTGTAGATGGTTTCCTTTTTGTGCCGAGTCCGATTGGCGGGGAGTTTGCACCTGCCACTTGTGGAATAGAGGAAGTCTCAGCTGCCCCTGACAGTGAGTACTGTCACCCTGGTGCTTACTCCGAACAGGACTTCATCGCGTTCTACAGTGATTATTTCCCGCCAGGTTCTAATCCAACCGACCATAAGCCACTGGGGCTTCTTGTTAAGCAGAGAAGCATGGCCTGGAGCCGTGATCCTGCTAGCGATTTTGTTCTAATCGACTTGACATTGAGAAACATAAGCTCAAGCGCACTGGGTGCCATGTACCTGGGGATGTACTCTGAACTTGCCTCAGGGAATAAAGGTGCTTATCAGAATTGGCCACCGTCAGGCTGGTTTAACAAGAAGGACATAGCCTACTACGACAGTCTAAGGATGGTCTCCGAACACCACTACACATTCGATAGCGGGAGAGCCCCTTCGTGGGCGGCCATGAAACTTCTGGGTGTGAAAGTGAATGATGTCCCGGTAGATCCTTCTGCAAAGAAAATTTCGTTCAACTGGTGGAGTTGGAACCCCGGCGCAACAGACAAAGACGAGGATTTCGAGCGCTATCTGCTCATGAGCAATGGCGAAATCGATCCGACCGCCGGTTCGGAAGCCCCCCAGTATGATGCAGTTGAGTTACTCTCGATCGGACCTATTGATTTTATGGGAGCCTCAGACTCAATAAGCATCGCCTTCGCTTTCATAGGGGGCGATGACGAGCAGGATCTGGTCTATAACGCAAGGGTGGCTCAGAAGAAATATGATTCTCACTATGGGCCTCCACCGACTTGGATGATCTTTGGATCGGTTTCGGCGAGTGGGACAAACGGATATACGATATTGTCATGGCAAATGTTAATGGATTTCAGCGCTTCGAATTTTTTAGTAGAACGCTCAGAGTTACAAGATGGGGAGTACGAGCTGCTTGAATTACCAGTATTCGAGGGCCCGGGCCGTACATTCTCTTGCAAGGACTACGCTGTCCGTCCGGGAAGAACATACTGGTACAAAATCGTGATTGTGTGCGCATTGTGCGAGGAGAGGTATGGGCCTATTGAGGTACATGTTACCGGCGGACCTACTGAGTACAGTGCGTATCAAAGCTATCCCAATCCATTCAAGCCGCTTTGTACAATACTGTACGAGATAGCGTGGCCAGGGACGGTGAAGCTGCGGGTGTTTGATCTGAGCGGCTCAGTCGTGCGCACGCTTGTGGATGCCTGGCGAGAACTTGATGTGTACAGTGAGGTTTGGGATGGTAGGAGCGACGATGGCAAGAAGTTGCCTCCCGGCGTTTATTTCTACCGCTTAGAGACAGGCGACGTCCTAGAAGCCGGACACTTCGTGGCCACGCGGAAAATGGTGTTGCTGCGGTGAGTGTTCGCTTGGCAGCTGACGGTGACATCCTAAGGATTTCGAAAGCTCGGCTCACTGGCACGAGCACTCCGGATACAATCGTATTCGCTAGGTGAGGGTGCAAAACTTCAGTTTGTTGATTTACACATTGAGAAAGGAGGGCGCCATGAAATTGCTCACGCGAATCACATTTTTAATGCTCACCATGCTGATGCTTGTTGCACTCGTTGGCTGCGGGGGGACAAAGTCGCCATGCCGAAGGCAAAGCCCCACAGCGTGACGCCGGCTACTCTGAGTGAAAGAATAACGCACAACAACGAGTTCGCGTTCAAACTGTACGGAGAGCTCAAATCTTCCGACGGCAACTTGATAGTCTCCCCGCACAGCATTTCTACGTGTTTTGGTATGGCATACGCGGGAGCTCGGGGGAACACAGAGCGCGAGATGGCGGACGTACTCTGTTTCCACTATCCCCAGGACGGTTTTCACTCCGTTCTCAAACAGTTGAACGACATCCTTAATGGCCGTCAGGGATTGACCCTGAAGATCTCGAATGGATGTTGGGGGCGGGAGGGCTTGCCATACTTATCGTCCTATATCGATACTCTGTCAGCGGACTACGGGGCGGACATGGAATACCTGGATTTCGGGGGCCGACCTGAAGAGGCGAGACAAACGATCAACCAGTGGGTGGAGGATCACACTGAGGGGTATACCAATGAACTCCTTCCTCCCGGTTCGATAAACTGGGCGACTTATCTTGTTTTGGCGAACACGGTCTATTTTGTGGCGGAATGGCTGCATCAATTCAACCCGAACTACACGCATCCGTATCCTTTCAGGCGGCTAAACGGGTCGGAAGTCGTCGTGCCTGTCATGATCGGTGAGGCAGGCATGCCTTATTGTAGGGGTAACGGATACCTGGCGATGGAGATGCCTTACAAAGGGGAACAAATCTCGATGGTTCTGATTATGCCAGACGAAGGAAACTACCGGGCTTTCGAGGACAGGTTTACGTCTGACGTTCTCGATTCGGTGATACGGAGCCTGAAGGAAACGTATGTCTTTTTCAATATCCCCAAGTTCGCCTTCTATTCCGGCTTCGACCTGGGCTTGACGCTTCAGAATATGGGAATGATTGACGCTTTTACCCCTGGGGTTGCCAATTTCACGGGAATGGATGGAGTGGACGACGGTAGTCCGTGGATCAGTTTGGTTGTCCACAAGTCATACATAATGATCGACGAGACGGGCACCAAGGCGTTAGCGGGCACGGGCATGAGATTTACCTTGGGGCTTGCTGAGCTCTTTATCGCCACGCGGCCCTTCATCTTCGTTATCCGAGATATCCCTACGGGGACGATCCTCTTCATGGGGCGGGTTCTCGACCCAAGCGCTACGTGATGAAAGGCAGAAACGCCATTCGGTGACATACTGCGCGGTGCAACAGGCGAAAGTGGCTGACGGTGGTATATCTCTAAATCAGACAACGTCGGAAGCACGAATGCCCCGTGGACCTTAGAAAAAGCTCTAGGAATAGCATCTGAACTTTGTAAGAAGGGACGAAAGATGAATCTGGGCATTAGGTTGAGAGTATCATTTTTTGCCATGATGATTCTTCTTCTATTATGGGGATGCGGTCAGAGAATCGGTAAGCCCGGGGAGACGCGAACACCGCCGCCTTGTACCAACAAATGCTACGTTCTGACGTACGAGCGGACAAATTTCCCCGGCACAACAGACATCGTCGTGACCGTCGGCGGATACGCGTATGTTGCCCAGGAAAGTTCGAGGGTGACCGCATACACGACGCTCTTGTCTTGGAAACTCCCACTTATCAGAGATCTCACGGGCCTTGTGAAGCCAGTATTTCTTGCTAAAGGCGTAAACGACGGAATGTATATTGCAGACGCAGGGGACATGACAGTTAAGAGATTCTCGCGTTCTGGCGGTGCTCCTCGCCACCGTCAACTGGGATACAACGGTGGTGATTGGTCCCCCGACGGCAGTAGCTGCCAGGGACAAGTGGGTCTACGTCGCCGACCCCGAGTATAGCAGGATACTCATCTACGAATTCCGGCCGTAGAGAAATCGTACACGCTTTTGGAAAAGCTGAGGCATGGTTTTAGCGGAACACGCACCGACTTGAAGGCATAAGTCACCGGCGGGCATACCTGTCACTTTCTGTGAACGCGGTGCACACTGGTGGGAACCCTGTTAACACTGAAAGAGAAATGAGACACAGCCGAGGGGCTGGCCCAGCGCTGGCGCCTCTTGTTTTGTGATGGCGTGCAAACTACGGTTGAGGGAGCCACCTGCTATGCCGAAATCAGGGCCAAGCAGTACTCGCCGTTTCCGAAGTTATGAAAGTGTGACAGGCGTTTTCGCTTGGGTTGGCGATACTTTGGTGATATAGTGCGCGCTTGCATCAGGCGAAAGCAGCTGAGGGTGTGGTTTCCTGTATCTTTGAACACATGATCACGGAGGCAGTCATGCCTCGCAGTGTGCTAGCAATGGTGCGGTGCAGGAGAAATCCCGTGGTCTCATCGGCGTAAGCAGGACGCATGAACGGTTGCCTCGCAACGTTCAGGGCGATTGCCAGTTCACGTGTTTCAGGTCGTAGTGCTCGCACCGGGCCCATTTGTTCCTTTTGTCCACGTTTTCAGCGTTGTTTCCACGCTAGGAGGGAGGAAAGATGAAAAAAATTGCTCTTCTTGCAATATTGATTGCTGTTGTAGGCATGGCGTCCCTGGCCAATGCTCTCTTAAAGGACACTAACATCTACAACATCAGGACTCACAGTGGTGGAATTGTGGTGAATGACTCGGTCAGGGTCACCAACGTCGTCATCACCGGCGTTGACACCAACCCTGGCACTCCTGGCGCTTATTATGGGTTTTGGGTTCAGGACACGTTTGGCGGACCTTACGCCGGGATGTTGATCTACAGGGAGAGCTTATACCCTACAGACTTTAGGCGTGGCCAGGTGGTGAGGGCTACGGGTAAGTATGCTGAGTATTGGAACCCATGCTGCCCGGGGACCTGGCCTTACACCACTTGTTCCGAGATCCAGTCTTACTATGCCTGGCAGGTTGACACGCTGGGCACTGCGGCTGTACCTGCACCGCTCCTGAAGTCGTGTTGCCAGCTCGCTTATGATGCTACGCCTTACGACACTGCCAAGGGGTCAGAGCAATGGGAAAATATGCTCGTCAAGGTAGATACGGTCGTTGTCGTTAACGGTGTTGGCAATGATCCTCGCCAGTATGTCATAAGGGAAGCCCACAACCATGCGGGTGCGGGTCCCGGGGACACTGTCTTAGTCCGTAACGACAAAATGGACCCCAACGCGCCTTTGCGTCCTGATAATGGCGACACACTCGTGTCCATCACGGGTATCTGGTATTATGGATACGGAAAGTACAGACTGTGCCCGAGGGATAGCGAGGATATCGTGCCGAAGCATCCGGTACCACCTCACGTGCGAAGAGCATATGCGACGAGAAATGACTCAATCAAAGTCGTATTTGATATCAGGGTCGACAAGCCCACGGCCGAGAATACCAACAACTACTCACTGGAAACAGGTACCTCAGTCACAGGGGCTTTCCTGGACCCGATTGGGGAACAGATTGTCACTCTTACAACGGGCCCCCAGACTCCTGGAACCATCGAGGAGGTGACGGTTGTCAACGTAAGAGGCAAGACTGGCACTCCCATGCTGAGTGCTGAAAACTACGCGTTTAGGGCCGGCCTCTGCCCAATGTCACTGGTGCAGGCGCCGAAATCGGCTTTGAATGATAGTTCGACGTACTCGGGTGAAGAGGTGACGGTCGCAGGTATCGTGACGGGTGATAAGACCATTTTCACGACAGAGTTCTACGTGGAGAACACTCCGGGCGGTCCGTGGAGTGGCCTCAAGATTTACGGTGGCATTCCAACTCCCGTAGCCAATGGCGACAGTGTAATCGTGGCAGGGTTTGTCACCGAGTACTATAACGACACCGAGATTACCCCGGTGCATT
>Ga0315291_10003412_pt1 | contig 20550 bp, 13 predicted proteins | sample YL17G12_20_MG_FD_203070 | JGI IMG/M metagenome (GOLD analysis project Ga0315291, IMG submission 203070) | Sediment microbial communities from Yellowstone Lake, YNP, Wyoming, USA - YL17G12_20 | ecosystem: Environmental > Aquatic > Freshwater > Lake > Sediment | place: USA: Wyoming | collected...
GTGCCACTCTACGCCGGTAACCGAAATTCCGGCCGACTCGACGTAAGTTGTTATCAATCACGGAGTTGACTCTCGAAAACCGGCGTTTTTCCCGAGATTTACGCAAATTGACATCGGAAAACGCGATTGCCGTGTGAAGCGGACGGCGGAACCCAGCGATCCAACCGCCTGCAGAACAATGTAGTCGCCCTCCATCTTTTCCAGTTCATAACCCATTTCCTGACAATGACATGCGGCGATGACCCGACCTTTTCGGTTACCGGCGTAGTGTGCCACTGCTTGACGTAAGGCAAGCAGTGACGAGGGATTCCGCCCCGCACTGCTTCTGCGAAGCAGTGGCACACTGTGATCCGACGTCGGGTGGTGGTGAGAAATGCGGGCTAGTTTCAGGTTGCGCCGTGAGGAAGTCCCCCCACCGGCGCCACTACGGTTACGGCCAACGGCAGGGATTCGCCGATCCGCCAGCAGCCCATCGGGGCCACCGTAGCGGCCATGCGTTGTGTTTCCGGCTGCATACCCTCTGGCGTGAGCCACGCCGGAAGCAGTACGAAGAGGGCGAGGGCAGCGTTGGCGGGATTGCTGCTCGGATAGACACGCAGCTACACCGCGCTTGGAACTGCGCGCCACACGTTACACCATCATCGTCCTTAAGTGCTCGGCTCCGATGCTTCCTTCCCTGCAGAAAGAGCTGACGGTGAAGTCGGCAGAGTGCCTGGCCTGGACGTCGAGCGCTTCAGACAACGGCACGCCGCAGGAGTCCCTGATCGTTTCCATGATGGCCTTCCTAGCCGCTTCCGTGGCCGGGCTGTCGGAAACCGACACGCCTATATCCGCGGGCACGCCTTTCAGCATACCCTCGTCCAGTTTTCTCATCGTCAGGCCCGCCGCTCCGCCCGATGCAAAACGCCAAACCGTCTGGAGCGAGTCCTGCATCGGACCTGAGTAGTCAATCAGCCAGTCCACAGCGTCTTGCGCTTTCACCGGCGCTCCGGTGAGCAACATTCTGACAAGCTTCGGCCACTGGGGCCGGTTGGCTTTCCTGAACGGCCAGTGGCAGCCCTCCATGCCCGGCACCACTGGCAGCGTCACCTCCGGCATTCCAAGTACGGCGTCCTCGACGGCTACCAGGTAGTGGCAGTGCATGAGCAGCTCCAGGAAACCGCCCAGGCAGCGTTTGCCGTTGACAAAGCCCACAGACACTTTGAACTCGTCGTAGAGCCGCCTGGCTGTCGCAGACCAGGTGCGAGCCACCCGGCGTCCAGCCTCCGCATCGTCCAGAGCAGGAAAAAACTCGCTGATGTCTGCACCTACCATCTGCGTGGCCAGGTGGAAATCGCCGGTCAGAATCACATTGGCGATTCCTTCGGCCTTGAGCCAGTCGATGGCCCGGTTCAATTCGGTATCCACGTCGTTGTGGTAGTTTTCCCGGCTGATCGTGACGACTCCCACTCTCCCGTCATGCTCGGCGTTGACGTACAACTGCTGCCACTCGGGGCTGCCCAGTTGCTCGAACACGGCCGGATACCAGCAGCTACCGGCCGCTTCGGGGTGGAGCCGGTGATACGCCTCGACGTTCTTGATCGCTGCCTCGACCCCCACGCTTCGGATCATGGCAAGGATGCCCCGGCGGAACTGCGCGCACAGCTCACCAATCGCGTTGATGTGGGACAGGTGGGCCCTCTGCTCGTGAAGCATCAGGCTGGCCATCTGGAACAACGCGCCCTGGATCCAAGCGGTGAACTCAGCCTCTGCCTCGTCATCCATAGGCCAGTTGACCAGGGGTCTGAAATGGTTCAGTGGATACCAGTTCTGGCCGGTCACCCGCCGCTCGTCCAACTCCGGTGTCGGCCTGAACAACGCCCCGTATTTCTCACCAAGGTGATGCAGGCAGGACCAGGTGAGGGAATTCGCCCCCTTGGCGCCGATGACGTCATGAGCCCTGAACGGATTCGGACCCACAAGCTTCCTGAGATACTTGTCGATCTTCCAGAAAGGCATGTTGGTTGCACGGTGATATTCCAGGCCCGCCAGCGTCAGGCCGCAGAACAGCACATCCAGAACAAATGACCAGTCGTCACTGACCGGAACCGGGATTAGGCCCAGCGCCCACAGAAGTTGAGTCATGGAGGAAGTCTCCTTTTCAACAACCTCCCAGACCTTGTTGATTTCATGAGGAAAGGCCGGATGCGCCACGCCCACCCCCAACTCCGAACTGGGGAAGCCGGACGTGACCGAACGGATTTCTATCCCTGGAAACGCTGCTCGGAAGAGTCTGTAGTGGGCTTTCTTGATCTCAAGAATCTCCGGAATCGCTTCCAGAAGAAAACGGGGGCGCCACTTTCCGAGGTCCGCCGGGAGGCTGGTCCCGTCGTACGTCATCCTGACGATGTTCCCCATGATCCTGTCGGCGCGCTCTTGGCCGACTGCCGCCACCAGCCCTGGGTAGTGCGGGCCGATCCCATCGGCCGTCCTGGGACGACTGAGGCCTATCGACTTGACGCCAAAAGGCTCCAGCCGGGAAGTGAGCTGCATCATCTTCCCGGCTCCAACGATCCCGTTGGCTCCGGAGATCACCAGCGAGCCGCGGTCATCAGGGCCGCCGAACACTCGGTCCACCAGATCGCCGGCATCGACGGGTAGCCTGCCGTTGCGAAAGATATCCGTGACCGAACCAAGTCCCAGTGTCTGGAGTGTGGACTGTCTGAGCGACTTTCTCATTTCGACTCACCTCCCACTGTGACTCTGAGGAGGGCTGCGATACCCATGTCTCCTGCGGCGCAACCGAACAGCAGCACGAGGCCGCCTCCCAAATCCACCGCTTCCTCCAGACCTTCGATCAACATCCTGGTGAGCGTCGGCCCCTGGGGATGTCCCCATACCAGCGAGCAGCCGGTCTTGTTGACCTCTCGCCAGTCATACTCCATCACTTTGGAAAAAATGGCGTCGTTGATGGCAAACGGGTTGTGGCTCTTGACCACAGCCATGTCCGCCGTGGTGAAACCGGTCTTGGCAAACAGTTTCTGCACGGCAAGCGTGGGAGCCTCCGGCATTAAGGCCGGATGGGCCCTCATCTCGGCCTTGGCGACAAACTGAATGACAACCTCAGGCCGCGGGCTGAGTTGTCTGGCTTTCTCCGGGGTCGTAACCAACAGCGTAGCCATACCATCCGATGCATGCGTCTGGGTCCCCGTGGTCACGCAGGTATCCAGCTCGCGCATCTGGCGTAGACCGTCCAACGTCGGTCTTCGAACCCCAACATCATCCACGATGCTGCCAAGAAGGCGGCCTTGCACATCCAATACTTCGAGCGGCACGAGGATACGATCGAGAAACCCTGATGCCTTGGTTTCGAAGTATTGCTGATGCCGGCAGAAGGCGAGGTCCTCCACCTCTTTTCGGTCCAGACGGTACTTTCGGGCAGCATTGCCGGCCGTGGTAATCATCGCCTGGCCGGTGGCCGGGTCGAATCCGAAATTGTCCCATACGTCGCTCAGCGCCATCGTCCTCTGGTGAGCCCGCCGTTCCGGGAACACGCCCACCGGCGAATCGCTGGTCCGGTCAAAGGTCAACACACCCACGACGTCACTGGCTCCACTCTGGACTTCCGCAGCAGCGAGCAGGACGGCCTGGAGGCCGGTCGCACAGGCCTGCTCCACATGATATCCCGCGATGCGGTGCCCCAGGCAGCTCGCCACCAGCGGCGCATTCCAGAACTTCCAGTGCCACGGCACGGTGGAGCCGATGATGAGATAGTCCAACTCGCTCTTCGGAATCTTTCTGATGCCGAGGATCCGGTTCATCGCCTCACCAGCAAACTGGCCGATGTTGACCTCTGCCAGCGCTGACGTCTGCCACGCAGGGAAGAAGCTGCTCCCCCAGGTCCCGTACGGTATGCTGGCTTTGGGGAACATCTCGACATTCTCCTTCATCAATCCCTCCTCCGTAGACAACGCCATGAACGCCGCAACGGCTCCCGTCAGGGTTGCGGCGATGTGCCCGAGTGATCCGCGGCACCTGTACCACCGACCCTGGTCAGAAGATTCAACGCCCCCAAGGATCGCGAAGCATCATCCCCAGCCGTTCCAGTGCCTCGTAGGGTAGTAGATCGGAGCCATTTACCACGAGCAATGTAGCAGAATGTTTATGGATCCCACAAGGCGCCTGTCTTTTGGGCGCGGCTTTGGCCTCACGCTTTCCGGGGCAGGTTGCCACTCGCCAGGGAATAAATCGGGCACCGGGAAAAAGGGGACACGTCCAATTTGCCGGAACGGCCCGAAGGGTGCTTCGCACAAATTGGACCTGTCCCCTTTTTCTGGGCCAGAGGGGGATTGCCATTTTGCACGAAATCGTGAGAGAATACACTGCCACAGGACAGTTACTTGCCCGAAGAGGAGAACGCGAATGAACTCCCGCAAAAGATCGCTCACGGCAGCCGGCCGCGCTCTGGTCTCAAGCACCTCGCTCTTCTTGCTGCTCGGATTGGCCGCCAGCGGCGCCGATTGGCGCTTGCCGGCGGCCCAGGGCCCGGTCATCAAGCAGATCGATCTGGTCCATTTCTCGCACACGGATGTCGGCTTCACCGATCATCCGATTGTGTGTCGAGAGTTGTACCGCCGCTATCTGGATATCGCCGTGCAGACAGTTCTCGACTCGATGGAAGGCCCGGCCGACAAACGCTTCTATTGGACCGCCGAGGCAACCATGCCCGTGCGCGATTGGTGGGAGTCGGCGCCGCCCGCGCGGCGAGAGCAGTTTCTCAAGGCCGTCCGGGCAGGCCAGTTGGAAGTCACCGCGCTGGCCTGCAACAACACGCCGCTGATGAACGCCCGGCAGTGGCAGGCCATGGTCCACTGGCTTCCCGACGACGTGTGGCGTGAGGTCCGGCCCCAGGTCGCCGTCCAGAACGACGTGAACGGCGTTCCGCGAGCGGCGGCGATGGCCTTGCTCGACCGCGGGGTGCGCTACCTGTTCACCGGCATCAACGAAGACAGCGGCGGCAGCCCGTTTCCGCGTCCCTCGGCCTTCTGGTGGAAGATGCCCGACGGCCGGCGGATGTTCGTCTGGCTGAACATCGGCTACGGCTCGGGGTTCGACTTCTTCGAGTCGCGGGAGTGGCGACGCGGCCCGGTGCCGTTTGCCGCCGACGCGCGGTATCGTCCGCCGCGGGCCGGCGAGATTCTCGGCAGCGACGAGGCCTCGGTCCGCGCCGCGCACCGCCGGTGCTTGGAGAAGGTCCGTGATCTGGAAAGCGCCGGCTACAAGCACGAGGTTTTGACGATCTCCATCACCAACCAGTGGCGATTCGACAACGATCCGCCCTTCCCGCCGCTGGCTGATTTCGTAGCGGCCTGGAACCGGCTGGGACTCGAACCGCGGCTGCGGCTGACCACGGTGGCCGATGCGATGCGGCGACTGGAGAAAGCGACGGGCGGCGCCGCGCCGGAATACACCGGCGAGTGGACCGATTGGTGGGCCAACGGCTCAGCGTCCGCGCCACGGGAAGTCGCCGCCAGTCGCGTCGCCAAGCGTCTGCTCGCGGCGGCGGAGTCGCCGTTATGGGGACCGCTGGACGCCCGCGGCCGTCAGACGATTGACGGACTCTATCGCGACCTGTGCCTCTTCGATGAACACACTTGGGGGTCGAGCCTGAGCGTGGCCAAACCGTACAGCCTCGACACCCAGGGGCAGTTTAACGAGAAGAGCATCCTGGCCTACCGGCCCATGGCCCGCGCCGAGTGGCTGCTGTCGCAGCGCGTCCGCTCCGCACTCGCCGACGATGACGAAGGGCTCTACGTGGCCAACTCGGTGAACGGGCCGTTCAGCGGCTGGGTCCGCATGATCGCCACCTGTCTCCGCGACCGCTACCAATCGGTCGAAGACCCGCAATCCGGCGCGCGGTGGAGATTCTACTTCGAGCCCGGCATTCAACCGTGGGGCCGGCCGCAGAAGCCGGAAGACCTCAGCCGCGAGGACCTTTCCGCCACGTTTCCTGACAATGCGCCCAATCAGACGGTGAAATTCTGGGTGGAGAACCTCGACGGCAACGCGATCCGCCGCCTGCGGTTTAGCACCAAGGCAGTCGAGTCGGACAGCGTGCCGAAGCAAGCCGGGCCTGAGATCAAGACCGACGCCCTCGGCTGGCCGACTTCTATCGTATGGCCGGGCATGAGCAAGTCGCTCTTTCTGGAAGGTTTCGGCCAGCTCGCGGCGGTCAAGGTCAAGGGCTTCGCGCCGCGCCACGTGCTGGCCGATATCCGCGGACGCGGCGGCGAGGCTCGGGAGCGGCTGCGGCAGGAGGCCCTCGAAGAGGTCGCTGCCGTCGCCGCGGAACAAGCCGCCCTGCAGGAAACGCCCCACACCATCCTGATCACGCAGGCAGTGCGGCATCCGCGCCTGCAATGGGCGACGCGCCTGCTGGAGGTATGGAAGCGAGCACCGCGCGCCCGCTTCACCTTGCGCATCAACCGGCTCTCTTCGGCAGCGCCGGAGATTCTCTACGTCGGGTTTCCCTTGCCTACCGGCGATACGCTGCCGTTGGTGAGCAACGGCAGCCGGCCCTTCACGCCGTTTGCGGACCAACTGCCGGGCACCTGCCGCGACTACTTCGCCGTAGACGGCTGGGTGGAGTACGCAACGCCCGACGGCCGTTGGCTATGGGTCAGCCGCGACGCGCCGCTGATTACATTCGGCGATTCGCCCACGCTAGCGATGCGCAAGAGTCCTCCGCGCGACGTGCATCTTCTGCGGGCGATGGTCTTCAACAATTTCTGGTACACGAACTTCGTGGCCGACAGCCACGGCATCATGGAATTCCAGTTTGACCTGGTTTGGAGGGAGAGCGCCGCCAAGAAGGTCGCGGACTTGGCCGACGCCCTCGTGACCGAGCCAGCCGTGTTGATCAACCCCGGCGTGAAAGAGGACTCTCGGATCATTCAAGGCCTGTATCAACCATAGTCCCTTGACTCTTCGGGAACTCTGTGAGCCATCGAACGCCCTGGACGACCAATCCCGCAGTCCTGTCCAGCCCGCCATTGACGGCGCGTTTTGCGACGAGCCGACGTTCCATTGGGTGCAGGGCGGCGTCTTCCTTTTCGCAGTATTCTCGCAGCGCAGGGGGCACGGTTCTTAGCGTCTTCCGGGTCCAACGTACCAGGTAGGCGGTGAGGTTGCCCATTTCAACCTGGGCCACCGTCCCTGTCCAATCGCCCAAGGGCAGGTCGGGCAGATCGGGGTCTGTGACGCCGGTTCTTACCCGGACACGACTCCCCGCGGAGAACCTTGGTTGAGCTACACACAGCGTGTGGTTCATGGCCTTCCTCCAGCTAGAGCAGGTGGCGAGACGATTTCGGGTCAGTTGGGCAACAGTGCAACCGTGAGCTGATTGTCGATCCTGGCCAGGCCGTTGAGCCGGCCGACGAGATTCTGGGCGATCTGCTTCAGGTAGTAGCGCGAGACGCAGCCGTGGAGGGTGAGAATACCCTCGCGGCACTCGCACGACACGCGGTGGAGCTCGAGGTAGGGCGAATTCATCAGCCGTGCTTCGGCCGCCACCATGAGCACGTCGTCCAGCGAAGAAATCACCATGGTCTGCGGAGTTCCCGGTGACTCCAGTCCTGCGGTCGCTTGCATCGTTTCTCTCCTTGATCGCGAAGAATCGTGCTGCTTGACGCCGGCCTGCATCTTAAGGAACAATCCTGGGCCGGGAGAATCGGGAGAAGTACGGTTTCTGGACGGGAAAGCGCCGCAGCCAGCCTAGGAGATTCCCCTAGGATTCCCGCCCCCCGCGTGGCTGTGCCAATCTCAGTAGTCCCAAGTTCGGTTGGTCCGGCTTCGGGTGGCCGGGGTCGACGGGCACCGACGGGGCACCTTGCGAAGCATGGTCGCGTTGGGGGGCGAGCCCCCGGAAACCCGAGGGTCTGGGGGCCGGCTATAAGGTGCTAGCATGCTGGTTGCATGCGGTAGCCCATGTCCGCCGCGTCGAACCGGGCAGTTCTGCCGACGCTTTGGCCACTTTTCTGGAACTGGCCTATGTCCACTGCGGCAAATGCTGCATACTAGACGCAAGTACGGAGGCTGGAGCCATGCACTGGACCGCAGAATACGTGAATCGTCTGTATGAACTCTACCAGCGGCACATCGGCCGATTGCGGAAGGACGTCGTCGAAGCCAATCGGTCGCTCGGTTCGACGGAGCCTGAGAAGACGAATCTCGAGGTCTTGACTCATGCTCAGTTCGAGGCTGTGTTGAAGGAACCGACCGACGATCCCCAAGTGACTCGATTATGGGTGCGACGGATCATTCGGGGTCACGAGCATGAGTTTCCGCAGTTGGGCTGCGAGTCTGCGGAAGCCCCTCGCCGTCGTACGGGGACGTGACGAGAGTCGTCCCCAGCGAACCGTCACTCTGGCCCGACGACGGTGACGGCTTTAAGTGCCGCGAGGACGTCGTCGCATTCTAGCCTGGTTGCTTTCCGGCACGCTCGGTAGATTGTATTCTTCAAGTCGTTTAACTCATCCGGATTTTCGGGCCAGATCAGCCTAAGCCGCAGCCGCGCAGCCACCAGATGGTACAGCCGCATAATCAGGGCCTGCGCGTCCGCAGACTGCTGAAGCGATCGAGCCACGGCGATGAGCACGGGCGTGGCGGTTTGGGGAAGATCTCGTTGCCAGTCCCTAATTCCGGCACTCTGGCGGACGGGGACGAGGTATTCGTCGCTTAGCCGGATTCCCCTTGGTATCCAAATCGGCCTGTAAACACTCGCCAGCTCGAGTTCCGTCTCGTCGCGTAATGCTCTTAGCACGATGGGGGCGAGCAGCGAATCCTGGAGCTCGCCTCCCGCCATCGACCGTTCTAAGTCACGGAGAAGCCGTGCGTGCGGAGGCGGCTTCGGCTCCGGGTACACGATGCTCAGCGTCCGTTGCTCTTCGCCCGCCGCAATTGACGCGGGATCTCTATCCTGCGGCGGGCCTACTGAGGGTTCCGGTGGACCAGCCTGCTGAACACGTCATGGGCCTTGCACCAGACCTTCGCAATCAGGTTCCCCAAGTCGAGCTCCAGTTCATACGAGGCGAGCAAGGGGACGATCGGCAGTGACGTTTTCAGTTTCGCGGCGGCGGTCCTACCGGGCTCGTTGAGCTTCTGCTGGATCTGGCCGAGCAGCTTGAGCATCTCGGCGGAGGCCCGGCCGCTTTCTGCCGTCTTCGTAGTGGCCTCCACGAGTTCAGCCACGATGGATGCCGCCTCCCGCTCTGGGATCTCCTCTTCCGGGACACCTGCCGCCAACAGCTCGGCGTATTCCTGTTCGTGTTTTCTCAACTCGGGGACGATTTCGTGCTTGATTCGCAGGCGGATGGCGACTCGCTGATCGCCCCCTGCGGCGAGCTTCAACTGCTTCTCAAACTCGTACAGATTCTCGTACTCAAGCTTCAGCAGGTCATCGAGCTGCCGCAGGCGGTCCCGATTGAATTGATGGGTTGGCACGTTCGACTTCCCTTCTTTGGTAGGCTTGGCCCGGGATTGCCGCCTGGGTGGCGTGTGTCGATACGCGGTCAACAGACCGCCGTTGAGTTGTTCGACGCGGCGTTGCGTGGGCTGGCCGTGGGGGTTGATATCGGCGTCGGATTCGGGGTCTTTCAACTTGCACCAGAGTTCGAGCGAGGATTCGAGCTGCTCGCGGCCCTGGGCGATCAGCTCGCGGACGGCGGCGGGGAGTTGGTCGAAGGTCGCGGGGGCGAACTGGGATTTGCGGAGTCTCTGGGCGGCCTTGAGCAAGAACGTCTCGCCGAGCAGGTGGCGGCCTTCGGCTTCGCCCCAGGCGTAGCCGCATTCGGGATCGGTGGCGGCCAGCAGGGTGGGCAGGCCGGAGTCGGGCGGCGGGGCGTGGCCGTCGAAGAGCGCCGTCCGCAGGTCGGCCTCCGCGGCCTCCGCTTGGCCGGCGGCCAGGTGCCATCGGGCCCGCTCCAACAGCAGATCGATATGAAAGATTCCAAACCCGCAGTCCCGCGCGATTTGCAGCCCGTGCTCAATCGCCCTGCCCGCTGCTACGCACTCCGGCCGCTGAAAAAGGGGACAGGCACCTCGCGGCAACGCATGCTCGTGAGTTCCGCGTCCTCCTTGCTCGGAGCCAGTCCCCTTTTTCAGCTCGATCCTGGCCCGCACCAGCCCGGCCCAGCAGAGGGGCTCCTTGGCGTCGCGGGTCAGGGCCCAGGCGTGGGCCTCCTCAAGCAATCGCTCCGCCTCGGGCAGATCGCCCCGCTCACGGGCAAGGTCCGCCAGCACGAGGTCACATTGGCGGATGCCCTGGTGTTGAGGTCCAAACAATGCGCGCAGGGCACTCTCGTTGGCTTCGGTCAGTCGCGTCGCTTCTTCTGTGCGGCCAAGCCTGGCCAGCAGGAGGGTGTACCGGACGCCGCGCAGGGTGTAGAGGGGCCGGTCCGGCTTGACCTCATGTTCGTACTGATAGTGCAGCACGTCGCGGAATTCGGCCAGCGGGAGCATCGCGTCGCGGAAGTCGCCCAGAGCAGTTTGGGTTTCGCCCCGCAGGGCGCGGACATCGCCGCGAAAGGCCCGCGAGTAGCAGCGATGGTCTGCGTGGTCCGCACACTCGGCGAGTCGAAGGGCTTCGTCGGCGGCCTGTAGCGCCGCCGAAAGCCGGCCGGCCAGGAGCCAGACATCCACGAGGTTTCGGTTGCCGATGCTCGCTCCCATCCAGTTCTCTTTCTTGTAGTCCGGCTCGTTCCCGCGCTGGAAGCAGTGTGCGGCAGCGTCGAGTCGGCCGAGTTGCTTCAGATACAGTGCCCACTCGTTGAAGAAGACTGTCTCGTACCGCTCGGACAGCCCGTCGGGGAGCGGGGTGGTTTCGGGAGACCGGCCGGCGGCAAACGCGCGGCAGATCCGCTCGCCCCGCTCATAGGCCCCCAACCGCCAGCCGAGGTTCTGGTAGTGACCGATCCGGCTCCAGTAGATGTCCCAGGCCTCCTGGGCGTGGCCGGCCTGGATGGCGTGATAGACGATCTCCTCGAGCAGGTCGAGTGTGGCCGGGTCGGCGGGGTATTTGTCGTGGCGTTCTCCGAGCGAGACCTCCAAGCCCTTGCGGGCGGCCTCATGGCCGAGCCGCGCGGCGGCCGGGTCGAGGGCCGCCAGGAAGCCGTCGCGGACAGCGGGATGCACCGAATAGATTTCAGATTTCAGATTTCGGATTTCAGATTGGGGTTCTTTGGGGCGACGTTGACCTTGGGATTCGATCAGGCGCATTTCGACGAGGAGGCTGAGCTTGGCGTCGAGTTGGTCGCGGGAGAGATCGGCAAGCTCGGGGCCGGAGATGTTGGCTCTGTCGGGGCCGATGAAGATGGCGGCCAGGGTGTCGGCGGTGACGCCGAGGCGGAAGAGGCAGATACGCTCCAGAAGGGCCAGGGCCGCCGGGTCGGACCGGCCCAGCGCGGCGTGGTAGCGGCGGCCCAGGTTGGCGAAACGCCCGGACTGCTCGGCCACGTAGCGGAGCCGCAGGTCGCGGGTCTTCTCGGCCAGGCGCTTAAGCTCCTCCGCCGTGGGCATCTCCAGGGGCGCGTGGGGGTCGCCCCCGCAGAACTGGACCAGGTAGGTCGCGGCCAGGTCGACGGTCAGGGCGTGGCGGCCGCACTGGCGGGCCACCTCCCGCAGGGCGTCGTCGGGGCCGCGGACGCCGCGGCCACGCAACAGGGCAGTGCACGCCTCGTCCGAAATCTGGTCCACTTCGATCCGCTCGTACAACGTCGCCGAGCCCCGCTCCCACTCGTACTCCAGATCGTCGGGGACAAAGCGGGTAGTGACCAGGACGGAGCACTGGGGCATCCACCCGCCTGCCGCCCAGAGCAGTAACGCCCGCAGGCCGCCGTCCTCGATATGGCCGAAGGTGCCGCCGCGGGAGCCGTCGTCCTGGACCTTCTCCATGCCGTCGAGGACCAACAGCAGCCGGCCGCCCGCGGCGCGGAGGTTGTTGAGCGTTTCGATCACCAGTGGGGCGGGGGCCTGCAACCGCTGTCCGCCCTCGGTGACCCGCCGACGGTCGGCCAGGCCGAAGGTCCGCAGCAGCCAATCGTAGAGCGCATCAAAGAAGACCTCGGGGTTGGGGGCGGCGTAGAAGGAGAAGACGAAGAGCCCCTGGGGCGTCCGCAGCGCGGGGTCGGCTTCGAGCTGCGGCCCGGCGGCGGCCAGGCCGGGCAAGGCGCGGAGAAACCGTTCGGCGATGGCCGTCTTGCCGGCCCCGCCGATGCCGACCAGCCCGCAGACGCCCAGGCCGCCGTCGCGCGACCACTGGCAGAGGCGGTCGAATTCGGGCCGGTCCTGCCAATCGCGGGCGGCGAGCAGACGGTGGACGAAATGCACCCGCGGACTGGACTCGGCGGAGCGGTTCATCGAAACCCCCTCGGAAAAAGGGGACAGGTCCAATTTGTGCGACGACCATGCAGGCATGGTGCCCGCCTTCGGGCCGTTCCGGCAAATTGGACCTGTCCCCTTTTTCCTCCAATGCGCATGATCTGTCAGCTTATCATGCCCCCCGCCGTGTGGGAAGTAGTCTCAGTCTCAGGCGGCAAGTGCCGTGTATAGGGACCGTAGTAGGACGGCCTTTCCAGGCCGTCGTTTTTGCGGGCCGGCCTTTCGCTATTGCAGCGGTGTCCGAGTGTGGGGAGAATGCGATCCCAAGCTTCAACTACCCGGGATTGCCTGGCTCGCCTGCTTCACGGAGGAAGCCATGCGTGAACCGCCGCCGGCACATCTGATCGCGCTGCTGGAGCAGTTGGAATTGGCCAGCGCCGGAGATCTCCACCGGGTGGCCCGCCGGGTCGGCCGGCTCGCCCGGGACCTGCCGCAGTTCGAATCGGTCTGGATCGACGCCCTGGCCCAGGCCCGAGTCCTCACCCCGTTCCAGGCGGCGGAGCTCAACGCCGGGCGGGGCGAGTCGTTGCGGATCGGGCCCTATCTGCTGCACGGTTCGCTGGGCCGCCCCGGCTATGCGGCCTGGTATCGGGCCCGCCGGGCAGATTCCCGTCCGCCCATTCGGAGGGGCACATTTGTCCACCACCGATGGGAGGTGCGGCTGGTGGTGGCCGAGAAGACAAGCGACCGGGCGGAAGAGATCTTCGGCCGGCTGGAAGCCCTGGCTGCCGCCTCGGCGGAGCTTCGGTGCGAGCAGCTTGTCCCGATCACCGAGGCCGGGATCGATGGCCAGCGGATCTGGGCTGCCTCGCCGTGGGTCGAAGGGCGGACGGCCGCCGAGTGGCTGGTCCACAACGGCCGCCTGCCGCCTGAAGCCGTGCTGGAGATTGCCCGGGCCATGCTGGCCGGCCTGGTCAGGCTTCAGCAGGCCGGACTCTGTCACGGCGACGTGAGCACGGCGTCATTGATGTTGACCGACGCAGGCGGGGTGGTGCTCTTGGAGCCGGGGTTGCGGGCGATCCTTCGGCCCGAGGAAGGCTACGCCCATGCCGATCTGCTGCCGGAGGCGTACGACTGCCTGGCCCCGGAGCGGATCACCGAGGGCACTCCGCCGACGATCGCCGGCGACGTGTATGCGTGTGGCTGTGTGTGGTGGCAGATGCTCTGCGGCCGTCCGCCGCTCTCCGGCGGCGACAGCCTGGGGAAGCTCCGCGCCGTGCAGGCGGCCAAGGTGCCCGACGTGCGGCGGCTGGCGCCGGAGGTGCCGAGTGAGCTGGGGGCGGCCGTTGCGGCCTGTCTGGAGCGGGAGCCGGGCCGCCGGCCGGAGTCGATCGAGCGGCTGGCGGCCATGCTCGGCCCGCGTACCCCCGCCGGAAAACGGGCCCTGGCCCGGTGCCTGTCCGGGCCGGTACGATCTCCGGGACGTTGGGCGGGATCGGCGCCGGCCAACGGGCGGTTCAGCCGGGGCACCGGCTGGCCGGCGGCAACGGCCGGGTGTCTGCTGGCCGCCGCGGCGATCGTCTGGTCGATCTGGCACTTCGGTCTGGCGCAACCGGAACCCGGCGCAGAGACGGTCGCGCACGTTAGCCCCGCCCGGAAGGGCGGGGTTGCTGGCGCGGCGGAGACTTTCGCAGCACCCGGCCCTCCCGGGCCGGGCTATCGGAAAACCGAGACCTCGGCGAGACCCGGCCCCGGCCCTCCCGGGCCGGGCTATCAGAGATCGGGCTATGGGAGGACAGTTGCGGAGCGTGGCGTGGTGGCGGCAGATTACCAGGCGGAATTGTCGCCGTCAGAGACGCCTCCCACAGGTCCGGAGGACCTTGTACTGGCCTCCGACGGGCCGCTGCGGATCCAGTCGCTTCGGCTGCGGGCAGGACAGTGCGTGCGGGGCATACAGGGGAAGCGGCCGCTGGTCATGGTGCCGCCAACCGGCCTGGTCGTCGACGTGGACGACGTCCGCTTCGAGAACGTCGATTTCGTCTGGGATCACCCGTCGCAGGCGGCAGACGCCGCCCTGGTCCATCTCCGCTCGGCGCGGGCGGAGTTTCGCGGGTGCCAGTTCCGGTCGGCCCGCCGGCTGCCGGCGCCGCCGGTTGCCGTCCGTTGGACCCATCCCGCCGATTCAGACAACGTGGAGTTCTCGTTGCCCAGCGGCCGCGTGCGTCTGCGCGACTGCGTGTTGCGGGGCGTGGGCGCAGGTGTGGAGTGTCAGACCCGCGGGGCGCTGGCGGTGGAGCTGGTCAATACGCTGCAACTCGGCGGAGGACCGCTGCTACGGCTGGATCACTGTCCCAGGCCGGACGAGCCGGTCCTGATCGCCCTTCAACGGGTGACGTTGCGCGGGGGAGGCCCCGTGCTGGAGTGTCGTTGCCAAGCGACGGACGAGCAACCGGGCGAGATCTCGATCCAGGCGGCCGGATGTGCCTTCGTGCCGAAACCCGGCGGGACCCTGTTGCTCTTTGCCGGTTCCGAGTCGCCCGAGCGGATCCTGGGGAGCATCCGCTGGACCGGCCAGGGCTCGCTGGTATCGCCCGAGGCGGTGATCGCCGCCTGGGGCCTGCCGGACGGCGGGCAACGCGCGCTGGAGGAGGAGGCGGTTTCGATCGACGGTCTGGTCCGCAGCCGGGTGGACTTCGCGGGGAGTGCCGACGCCGGCGCGGCCGCCAGCCGGGTAATCCGCTGGCAGGCGCCTCTCCAATCGACCGATCCGCCGGGAATCGACGCGGCGGCACTGCCGCGGGGCGAGACGGCGGCGGGCAGTCCGTAGCGGCAAGCCATCCCCGACACGGCAGTCTTGGTGCCCCGCCGCCGCAGAAAGCCGGCCTTTTTTTGACAAGTTCGGCGGGTGACGTAAGCTTAAAACGGAGATTCTGTACACGGGTTAGCTCGCTTCCCGTCCGGTTTACATTTGTGGAGCGGGGGGTCGACCACTATGAGACTGATTACCAGATTACTGTATGAGGACGAGGCAGCGACTGCCGTCGAATACGCCGTGATGCTGGCGATGATTCTGCTGGTCGTGTTGGGGGCGATCGGCGCGGTGGGGGGTCAATCCGGCGGAATGTGGAACGGCATCCAGGGTGACCTGCAGAGCGTCGGTTTCGTCCGCTGAAGTTCACTTGTCCAGAGGTCCCTGTCTGGCCTGACCGCCGAAGGCCTCGTAGTAGAGCAGACCAGCCAGGGTCTTGGCGTCCTGGATGCGGCCGTCTCGAGCCATGCTCAGGGCCTCGTCCCAGGTGGCCAGGAGCGGCTGGAGGTCCTCGCCGGGCTCGGGCGTGGCCTGCCCCGCTTTTAGCGAGGTGGCCAGGTATAGGTACATTCGCTCGTCGAGGATGCCGGGCGAGGTGTAGAAGGTGCTGAGCAGTTCGATCCTCTCGGCCTGGTAGCCGGTTTCTTCGGCCAGTTCGCGTCGTGCGGTCAGGGCGGGATCCTCACCCGGCTCCACGACCCCGGCGGGCAACTCGACGAGCGTCTGCCCGACGGCCACGCGGTAGTTCTGCACGAAGCAGATCCGGCCGTCGTCCAACAGCGGCAGGACGGTGACCGTGTCGGGATGCCGCACGACTTCGCGGACGTGTTCTGCACCGTCGGGCGTCCGCTGCATCGCCCGCTCCACGCGGAAGCGGCGGCCCTGGAAGAGCACCTCGGGTCGTTTCATGGGCAGCCTCCTCCTGTTCTCCGGTCAGGATAGCGTTGCCCGAGGCCGGGGGCCAGGGGCAACGCCGGTGGGGCACCAGGATCGCCCTGGCCTGTATAACCGGCGACGGGGCTGCAAGTTGCGGCGCGAGCGGGACGTCTGGGGCCTGCCCGCCGCGCAGCGGGTCGGAGTTTCCGCCAAGTCCCGCGGCGGGCAAGCCCGCCCGCTAAACCCGGATTATTCATACGGGTGCCACGGCCGTGTCGGCCGTGTGACCATGGGCAAATGTGGGAATCTAGAGCACGGCTGACACAGCCGTGGCACCCGATAACCGACTCGACCACGGTCCGATGAATAATCCCCGCTAAACGCTCGACCACGGTGACCCCGCGCAGCAGGACTAATCGGGTGATGTTTGTCCGCCTAATCGTTGCAGGCCGAACCCTGGTCTGGCGGTCGCCGGCCGCGAGTGCTGCTTGTCGGGCCGGTTTTGCGTGCCCGGCGGTCGTGACCTAGAGTTTCCCATGAGTCTGGCCGAAAGTCTCTGGATGTGCCGGAAGGGCCCGGGCGTGCGCCGGTAGGTTACATGTTCATTTCCGACGAGCTACTGCAAGCCGATCCGAGCACGGTGCTCGAAAGGAGCCGCGCCGCACCCGACGCGGAGTTGGGGGAAATGCTGCGGCGGGCGTTCGGGGTGGAGTATACCATCCTAGACGGGCAGAACGGGGAGGTGCTTTGTGCGGGGTCGGGGCAACCGGCCCGCGACTGGACCCTGCGGGCGGAGGTGTGTCGCGAGGTGGCCCGCCGTGGCTGGCCCGAGTTGATCGACGACGAAGACCCCTTCCTGGCACTCGCTTTGCCCGTAACGCTCTCAGACGGAAGCGTGCAAGTGGCGGTGGGCACCTTCGTCAGTCGGCGCGTCCGCCCGCAGGAGGATCTCTCCCGGCCGGCCGAACTGCTGGGAATGCGGCCCGACGAGGCCGGCTCGTGGGCGTCTCGCCAGGACCCTTGGGCGGCGGAGCCGTTGCGGCGGATGGGCGAGCTGGTGGTGGAGCAATGGGGTTCTGTGCGGCGGATCAAGGCGCTGGAAGACGAGGCCGAGAGCCTTTCTGTTCACCTGGCAGGGACCTACGAAGAGATCAGCCTGCTGTATCGGCTGACGCAGAATCTGAAGATTTCCGAGAGCGACGAGGACCTGGGCCGGGTGGCCCTGGAATGGATGCAGGAGGTGATGCCGGCGGCGGGATGGGCGATCCAACTGATCCCGGTGGCCCAGGAGAGCGAATCGCTCAACTACCAGGCCCGCACCGAGCCCGTGCTGCTTACCTTCGGCGATTGCCCGATCGACAACCGGCAGTTCACCACGCTGATCGAACACCTCGGTCCGGACGCGGCGAAATGGCCGGTGGTGGTCAATCGCCAGATCACCCAACAGGAGGCCTGGCCGCTGGCTGAGGTCCGCCAGATGATTGCCGTCTCGCTGGCCGAAGGCGAGAACCTCTTCGGCTGGCTGGCCGCCTTCAACCACGTGAACGACGGGGAGTTTGGCACCGTCGAGGCCAGCTTGCTCAGCTCGGTGGCTGCCATTCTGGGCATTCACAGCGGCAACATCGAGCTGTATCGCCAACAGTCGGAGCTGCTGGCAGGGATCGTGCGGGCGTTGACCTCGGCGATCGACGCCAAGGACCCGTACACGTGCGGCCACAGCGATCGGGTGGCCCGGGTGGCGGTCCGGCTGGCCGAGGAACTCGGCTGCGACGCCAATACGCTCAACACCATCTACCTCTCCGGCCTGCTGCACGACATCGGCAAGATCGGCATCGACGACAGCGTGCTCCGCAAGCCCGGAAAACTCTCCAGCGAGGAGTACGAGCACATCAAGCGGCACGCCGAGATCGGGCACAAAATCCTGCTGGACATCAGGAAGCTCGACGACGTTTTGCCGGTGGTGCTGCACCATCACGAGTCGTGGGACGGGGGGGGCTATCCGGACAAACTGGGCTCGGAGCAGATCCCGCTGTCGGCGCGAATCGTCGCCGTGGCAGACGCCTTCGACGCCATGGGCAGCGACCGCCCCTACCGCCAGAAAATGCCCGACGAGAAGATCGACAGCATCTTCCGGTCGGGGGCGGGCCGGCAATGGGACCCGCAAGTGGTCGACGCCCTCTTCCGCGCCCGCGACGACGTCCGCAGGATCTCCCGCACCGAACAGGAAAACCTCGAGATCCAACTGCAACACCGGAGCTGAGGCCGTATCGGTGGCCGGTGGCGAGCCCCTGGCGGGGTCATAGGGTGTGCCACGGCTGTGTCAGCCGTGCTGTGGACGGCTGCTTTGCCCATCACGCGCACGGCCGACACGGCCGTGGCACCCTTTGCCCATCATGCGCACGGCCGACACGGCCGTGGCACCCCGCGATAGGCCGGGCTACTCGATTTCCAGCAGCGGCTCCACCTTGCCGGACCGGTGGAACCGGGCCGCCAGCAGCTCGGTGGAGAGGTTGTGGCCCAGGAGGGTCCGGTTTGCCTTTTCGGCCAGCGAGCGATAGATCAACCATTGCCGCTTGCCGACGGCCACGCGATAACCCACCGCCACCTCGCTCGGCTGAATCGCCAGCGACTCGGCGACGGTCAACTGACGCCAAGTCACCCGGCGGGTCATCCGGCCACGATCCAGGTCGAGAAACAGCGGCGCGTATAGACGTCGAGCCCGGGCCGATTGACGCAGCTCCAGTCCCCGGGAGGTCTGCATCAGCCGGCCCACCCGCAAGCGGGTACCCGGCAAGCGGGTGCCCCGCCGGTCGGCCCGCCACTCGGGCAGGGCCAGCGGCAAGACCAACGCCCGGCGCTTGCTGCCGACCAGCAAGCCCTCGCGGGACTGGCCGACCCCTTGGAAGGAGATGCCTGGGCAGAGCGGCAGGCGGCCCCGGTACCGGATCCTGCCCGGCTCGAGCCCCAGGACTACGTCGGCCAGCAGCAGGAAGTGGTCCTGGCGGGCCAGCAGCATTTGGCGTTGCACCCGCAGCCCACCGCCAAGCTGCATCTCCAGCTCCAGGAAATCCACCTCGTCGTCGGAGACCCAGCAGAGCTGCTCCCAGTCGGAGTCGGGCATGGCCGGACGGCCATCGAAGCGCACGTCCAGTCCCCACGGACCCGACCAGAGGACGTCCTTCCCGCAACTCAGCTCCACCTGGCACTCCCGGTGCGGATAGAGGACCGTCAGCCGCGCGACCGGGTGAGACCAGCGCGGGCGGAGCACGGCCACGGAGGCCCACTCCGACTCGGACGCCGGTTCGGGCAGGGCCGACTCGTCGAGGCGTTTTGGGACGTGTTTTTTGGCCCCGGGGAGGACCAGGGTGGCGATGTGGCGGTCGTCCGCGTCGCCACCCAGCCGCAAGGCCGCCGCCAACAGCTCCTGGTGGAAGGCCCCGGCAGAGCCGTGGGAGAAGACCTGGCTGCCGTCGTGGCGGGCCAGCCGCAGGGCCTGGTGGACCAGCCACTGGTACTGATCCTCCGCTGCCTTGGTCCAGCAGCCTCCCTGTAGTTCACCACCCATGGCTCGGCAGCGGGTCCAACATGCCAGCAACGGGCGCAACAGCCCCAGGTGCTTACCGTGCGGCAGCCCCTCGCCATCGAGCAGACTGACCAACCCCGACGACAAGGAGCGCCGGGCGGAGGATTCCAGCTTCCGGCAAGGCGTGATCTCCGGTAGGAGGTATGCCAAGGTCAAGGGCAACTCGCCGCTGAGGAGTTGATGGGCCAACGGGTCGTCGTCCAACTCGATCCGCGCGGCGTCGGCCACCGCGGAGAGCAGATGGTCCAGCAATGCCCACCAGACGTCGGGCGCCAGCGCCGCAGCCAGGTGAATGATCGCCCGGCCGCAGGCCAAGGCCTCCAGCGCGTAGCGGGCCTCCGCCGCAGCGCCGGCCGATTCGCCCAGCCAGCCAAGGATCTCCCGCTCCAGCGACCGATCGGCCGGCGGGCGGGCGGCCGGCAGCTCCTTGGCCCGCTTAAGCCAAGCGGGCGTGGGGGGCCGATCGAGTCCGTCGGGCAGGGCCCAACCCAAAGCCCCGCTCTCAGCCGGGAGCAGCTTGTCCGGGTCGCCCGGCCGTTTGCGCCCGGCCAGATGCCCTTTCCAGGCGATCCAGCCGGCCAGATGGTCGCCAGAGGAGAAGGCCCGCCGCACCGCCTTGGGGGCCGACCTGTGCCAGAGGGCACTTGCCGAGCCGTTGATGACACGGGCATCGGTGGCGGATGAGCGATTCTCTGAAGGACCCGGTGACGGCATGTCGGCTTGCTCGATCGGCGTTTTCATGCGTGTGTAACTGATGAGGGGCTCGCGACTTGCGGCGCCGATGAAACATCTCGTTTAGCCCCAATACCGTTGAAATAGGCGCAAGTCACAGCCTTTTGCTAAGTTAGGGTTGGCAACTGACCCCTTAGCAAGGAGGCCGTGACGAAGATGCAACAAGGACGTTGCGTACTTCTGCCCGACACATCGG
>Ga0315291_10003414_pt1 | contig 20540 bp, 13 predicted proteins | sample YL17G12_20_MG_FD_203070 | JGI IMG/M metagenome (GOLD analysis project Ga0315291, IMG submission 203070) | Sediment microbial communities from Yellowstone Lake, YNP, Wyoming, USA - YL17G12_20 | ecosystem: Environmental > Aquatic > Freshwater > Lake > Sediment | place: USA: Wyoming | collected...
CAGCTGGACGCGGAGGCCCGGGGGTACGGCTTCAAATCCGTGGCGCACTACCTGGTCACCACCCAGCTGGCGGGCGAGGGCGAGGGCGGCGTAGGCGTCGCCGACCCGCCGCCCGTGGCCGCGCTTGTGCTCGGCGCTGGCGGCGCGCCCGACGCCCCTGCCGACCTGCTCCTGGCCGGCGGCGCGGGCGACGGGCGGGCCTTGGCTGCCGCCCGCTCCCGCGCCCTGGCCCGGGACCGGGCCCGCCGGGCCGTTCAGGACCAGCAGGCCGCGGTGCGGGCGGTGCTGGGCGATTTGGACGCCCTGGACGTGATGACGGGTGGAGGAGGTGGTGAGGGTGGTGGTGGCCGGAATGGGCCTGCCGCTGGTGCACCCGCACTCGCCGCGCCGCCCACCTCTTCCACACTGGCCATGCTCGTCACTGCCGCGCCCTGCGCGGAGGACCTGGGCTGGCACGCCCTGGACGAGGGCGAGGAGGACGAGGAGGATGAGGAGGTGGAGGACGGAGGAGACGGCGGGGGCGAGGCTGGTGCTGGTGCTGGTGCTGCCGCGCCTCTGAGCGCGCGCGTGGCCGCCGCCGCTCCTCGCCCGGCCGCGCCCACCCCTTCCACCGCGCCCTGGCTGGGCGGCCTGGCCCCTGGTGGTGCGACGACGGACGCGCTGCCGGCGACTGCCAGCTTTGCCGCCCGCGCCGAGGTGGCGCTGGGTGGTGGCGTGGTGGTTGGGGGCGTGCCTCAAGCGCCGCCTCAACCCGCGCCTCCTCCAGAGGGGCGGCCACCACCACCAGCGCAGCCGCGCCCACCCACCGCCGCCCCGCCGGCCGAGCCACCCACTGTCGCCGACGCCCCTCACCACCCCGCACCTCCATCCACGCTCCGCATCGGCGGCGCCCTGATGGACGACGAGGAAGGCGGTGGCGGGTTGGCGGGTGGGTGGGCGGCCGATGCGAATGCCACAGGGTGGGGTGGGGGTGGGCGTGAGCACTCCGCCCTGCCCCGCCGCCTGGTCCCGGCCCTGCCGACCTTTTCATCCGCGGGCGTGCGGGCGAGGCTGGCGCACCACCCGGGGCGGGATGGTGGTGGCGGTGGCGGTGGCGGAGGTGGAGGCGGCCACTGCCCGCCCTCCCGCTCGCCGCCACCACCACCCGCCCTCGTGGCAAGCGTTGCCCCGCCCACCGCCCCGCCTTGTGCTGCTGCTGCTGCCGCGCCCCGCCCACCCGCCGCTGCTCCCGCTCCTCCACGTAACCCCCCACCCACTCACCTGCCCCCACCCCCGGCATCCAGCGGGGTGTGCGCCTCCCTGCTCACCCTCGCGCGCCAGGCCCTGTCCTTTGAAGCCGCAGCCACCGCCCGCCAGGGCGAGGGGGGCGGGGCAGCAGCCGCGGCGGCCGCGTCTGCGCTCGCCTGCGACGCCATGGTGACCGCGGTCGGGGACCTGCGGGCGACCCTGGCCGCGCCCGTCGCCGTCCTGGCGGGGGGCGGCGGCGGTGGAGGGGGGCACGCCCAAGACCCCTCGCCCTCAGCCCACCACCTCGCCGCGCCAGGCGCCCTCCGCGACGCGGCCGCCCTCCTCTCCGCCTTCGCCTCCGCGGGACCCCCCGCCGATGCGGCCTACGAAGTCCCCGCCCTCCTCTGCGGGCGGGAACCCTTTGTCGACTGGGCCCGGTCCGACGTCGTCGCCCGGTCGGCCTTGCTAGGGGCGGCCCTCGCCTCCGCCGACGCCTTGGCGCGCAGGGCAGGCGCCGCGCCGCCGGCCTCGCCCGACGCGGCGTCCCTGGCCGCCGCGTCCGCCGAGGTGGCGACCTGCGTACTGGGCTGGGTGGACGCGCTGGTGTCCGAATCGGGCGCGGCGGCGGGGGCGGCGGCCCGGTTGGGGCCGCTCGGCTTCACCGGCCCGACCTCCCTCGCGGTCGGCCCGCTGTGCCTGGCGCCCGGGGACGGCGCCGACAGCACGGCCGCCGCGCTGCGGGGCCTCCAAATCGGGGATGCCACCCTCGCCTGCCACGCCCTGGACTGGGCGGCGGCCCGGGTGGGTGGCGGCCGCGGCGGCGGCGCGGGCACGCCCTCTGCCCTAGCGACCGCCCTGGCCTCGCCCGCCCTCATCCGCCCGCTCGACCCGTCCACCCCAGCCCACCGGGCGGTGCGGGCCCGGGCGGCCGCGGCCGTGCACGCCCTCATTGCTTCCGCCCGGTCCGGTCTGGCAGCGGCAACAGGCGTGGCCGGGCGTCACGGGGCAGCTGCCCCCTCCCTCCCGCCCGCCATCCTCAAGGTCGCTCATCTGGTCGCCACCGCCGCCGTCCCGGCCTTGGAGGCGGGCCTTGCCGGCGACTACCCGCTCCGCCGTTCCACCGGGTGGGGCGGTGGCGGAGACGCGCACACGTGCCTGCCCGGGTCAGCCCTCGCCGCCGCGGCCGCCCGCCCCAGGCAGGAAGGCGCCGTGGTGGCCGACCAGGCAACCACCCTGCCGCCGCTGCCCCGCCCCCCACCACCCGCGGGGGATGGCCTCGCCTCCACCCGGGCCACGCTCCTGGCGGAGGCGCACGCCTTCCTGGTGGCGGCGGGGCTGGAGCCGGCCACCACCCTCCTCGCCCGGGCGGCCGCCCCGTACACCCCCGACCGCCTGTGGCGGGAGCCGGGGGCGGCCGCGCCCTACAGGTCGCTGGCCGCCCATTACGCGGCGGTCTCGCTCCGCGTCGCGCCGGCCGCCATTTTCGCCTCACCCCCCGCCCTCCGCCCCTGGCTGCGCTTCTGGTTGGCGGCCCTGGCCGAACCGGGGGCTCGCACGCCCGTGGCGGGGCTGACGGCCGCCCTGGCGGACAGCCCGGCGTCCGCCTGGTGTTTTGCGGGCGCGGGCGGCGCATGCCCGGCCGACCTGCTGGATGAGGCCGCCGCGCCCCGTGCCCGGGCGTCCCTGGCGGCGTCCGTCCTGGCCGCTGTGCGGGCCCGGGAAGGCGTGGCGGGCGTGTCTGCCTTGGTCTACGACCTGCCGCCCGTCCTGGCCGTGCGGGCGCGGGAGGCGGCGGCCGCCCGGCGCGCGCGCCGGTGGCGGGGCGGGGCGGTCGGCCTGCTGGGGGCGGCGTCCCTGGCGGCGGCGCCCGCTGACGCGTTTCGCCGCCCCGGGCCGGCCGGCAAATCAGCGCTGGACTACTCGGCGTCCATGCTGGCGGGCTTTGTGGGGGACGCGGCGGCGGACGCGCTGGACGCGGCGGGGGCGCGCGCGTCTCGGGGCGCGGTCGTCGCCGCGAGCCAAGGGCAGGGTGGTGGCGGCAGCGCCGCCGCCCGCGCCGTCCCGACCCCGTCCGACCTGGCCTCCGCTGCGTACGGGGACGCCATCACCGCGACGGCGAGCCTCGTCCTAGCGTCTGGCGGCGTGGATGGCGCTCCCCCCGGCGTGGTGGACGCCCTGGCGGCCCTCGCCGACGGCGCGGCCGGGCGGGGTGGTGGGCGGGGCGGGCGGGGCGCGGGGGCCACGCCCCCGGCCGCCGCGGCCGCCCTGGCGGCCGCCGCGGCGGCCGCCCTGGCGGCTCCGGGCCCGCCCGCCATCCTGCTGGCTCACTACCTGATTTCGGGGCCCCTGCGGCGTGCGCTGGAGCAGGGGCACACCCGGCCGGACGGGGAGGCCGGCGACGCGGGCGTGGGCGCGGCCCGCCTGGTGGGCGCGCTCGTGTGTGAGCGCGGCTTTGGAGGAGGCGCGGCCTTGCACGCCCTCCTCCCACCCGCCCTGGCCCCGCTCCTGGATGCCCTGTGCCCGGGCGGCCTGATCCAGGGCGGGCCCGCCGCGGCGGCGCCCCGCGTGGCGGCGGCGGTGGTGGGCGCGCTGGGGTTGGTGGCCCGCACGCACGGCCTGGCCGCCCTGCCGCCCGCCCTCCACCCGGCCGACCCGGCCCCGCCCCCGCCGACCTCTACCCTCCAGTATGCGGGTGGGCCGTTGGCGACGGGTGGGCCACTACCGGGCGACCGTTTCGAGGGGGCGGTCGCCGTGTTTTGGCGGGCGGCGCTCGGGGCGGCGGCCGGGGTGGTGGTGGGCGCGCTGGGCGGCGGGGGTGGGGGCGACGCCCCCTCCCCTCCCTCCCTCCCGCTCCTCACCCCACCCCTGGCCCGGGCTACTCGAGGTGATCTGTTCACGCTGCTGGGTCCGCCCCGGCCGGGGCGGCCCGGCGCGGCGGGCCTGGTGAGCGGGGGTGCAGGGGGTGGAGGCGGGGTGGCCGGCGCCGCAACCACCGCTATCCAGGGCGGCTCCCGCCCGGCGCCGGACGCGTCCCTGCCGTCCACCCTGCCCGTCGGCACCGGCCCCGACGGTGACTCTCCGGCCGCCCAGGCCGTCGCCCACGCGGACGCCGCGGTGGCGGCGCTGGGCCTGGCGGGCGACGTGGGGAGTGGCGGGCGGCCCGGCTGGGCAGTGGCCCTGCTGGAGGCGGTGCGGCCGGCCGTGGTGGGCGCCACGCTGGGGAGCCAGCCCGGGCCCCTGGCCGCCCGCATTCTGGCGGCATACGATGCGGCGGTGGACGCGGTGATCGGCAGTGACGCGGCCCTGTGGGCTCGCCTGGCGCGGCGTGGAGAGGGGGAGGGTGGGGACGGCGCGACCACGGCCGTCGCCGCCACCCGCCATCCCCCGCCCGGGCGCCCCCTCTCCACGCCTGCCGCCCTGGCGGCCTTGCCCAAGGGCGCGGCCTTGGCCGGCCCCCTGGCGGGCGTGTGGGCGGTAGGCCCGCCCCTGCGCCGCACGGACGCGGCGGGCAAGGCCGTCGTCGCCCTCAACATGCACTGGGGGGGGCCCGGCGGCCCCAAGGCCGCCCTGGTCGTGTGGAGTGGCGGGGACAGCCTCCTCGCGCCTGCCTTGGGCGGCCTGGCCTTGCCATCGCCCGTCATGGTCACGGGTGGGCTGACGGTGGGCGCGGCCAAGGCGGTGCCCATTCTGATGGCGGGCCCGGGCACGCGGGTGGTGGTGGCGGTGGAGGAGGGTGTGCCTCGCCCCCGCCTCCGCCCGGCGGCCCGGGCGCCTCGCCTGCCCATCGCGGAGGCCGCCCGCTCGCCCCCGCCCCCCCCGCCGCCTGTGACGTCACCTGAAGCACCGAGCTCGGTGACGGAAACAGGGGAGGAGGCAGTGGTGGAAGAGGAGGCGGCGCCGGCGCCGGCGCCCCCACCGCACCAACCCCACCCGTCCCCGCGCCGCCCGCCCCTGGCAGAGCTCCCGCCAGCCGCCTGCGTGCCCGACCCCTCTTGCCCGCCTGCCAACCCGTCCACCGCACCGCCCGCCCCTTCCGCCCTTGTCCTCACCCCCGCTGCCTGCGAGCGCTTGGCCGCCCCGCTGGTCGCGGCCGGCCACACCCGCCCTGCCGCGCTGCGGGCTCTGCTGGTCGCGCGCGCGCGCGCGGCGCGCGAGGATTTCCTGGCGGGGCGGCCCGTTCGGCCGCCGGGCGCTGATGGGGAGGAGGCCCTGGTGCGGCGGGCCCTGAACTACCTGATGGGCACCGATGCTGGTGGTAGTAGCGGTGGATTGGTGGCAGCGCTGCCGCCGCCACCGCACAACGCCTGAGAGAAAAATTATGTGATGAGATGCCCCGTTTTGTTATCCCGGTCAAACAAAGAAATGAATTTCACACACACACAAAACACATGCACACACACGCGTGTGGCCGCGCGAGCGGCCACAAGTGGCAGGGCAACACTGGCCGAGCAAAGGAAGGGCGGGACGCGCGTTGGCTGCGTCCCCGAACTCCCCCCCTCAACCCCCACCCTTCTTCCATGCGCATTCTTGTTTCTCGCTCCATTTTTTTTTCTTTTTTCCTTTCTCACAGCGCCGAGAAGTAGTCCTTCGAGTCCTTGGGCGTCGGCTTCATGGTCGCCGCCCCGGGCGTCCACCCCGCCGGGCACACCTCGTCCGGGTTGTTCTGGACGTGCTGGATGGCCTGCAGGACGCGGAGCGTCTCGTCGACCGACCGGCCGAAGGACAGGTTGTTGATGGTCGAGTGCTGGATGACGCCCTCCTTGTCAATGATGTACAGGCCGCGCAGGGCGACGCCGTCCGCGGACAGGACGCCATAGTCCTCGGCGATGGTGCGCTTCAGGTCGGACACGAGCGGGTAGGCCAGGTCGCCGACGCCGCCCTCCGTGCGCGGGGTCTGAATCCAGGCCAGGTGCGAGAACTGGGAGTCGACCGACACGCCCAGGACCTCCGTGTTGATGGACGAGAACTCGCCCATGCGGTCGGAGAAGGCCGTGATCTCGGTGGGACAGACGAAGGTGAAGTCCAAGGGGTAGAAGAAGAGGACGACGTACTTCTTGCCCTGCAAGAAAGAGACAGGAGAAAGGAGGTGAGAGGAAAAATGAGGGGTAAAACCCAAAGCGCTACCCCCCGGGGTAGCGCTTTTTGTCTTCTCTTTTCTTTCCTTCATCTCTTACCTTGTACTGGGACAGGGAGATGGGCACGAACTCCTGGTCAAAGACGGCCTCCGCGGTGAACTCCGGGGCGGGGTTGCCGACCAGGGGCGCCTATGCGATGTGAATGAGGAGGGGAGGAAACATGAGTGCCGATTGGGCGAGGCCACGCCGCCGCGCGCGGAAAAGGAGAAACAAAGTTTGCTTTCTCGTCCCGCCTTGCATGAGGGCCTTGGCATCCCCCGCGGTGCGCCTTGATCTTTGCAGGCGTACGACTGCATCCTCTGGCCAAGCCCCTGTGCAGTCTGATAGCGGCATGCTTCACCCGCCGGCTGTCCGTCGAGGGGCGTGGGTGCGAGATCGGAACGCGGCCGTCTCTCTTTTTCTCTCTCTCTATCCCATGAAAAAAAAAACTCACCACCGCCTGGCAGACCAGGCCGGAGGCCCGGCCCGCCCGGGGGCGGGCTGCGCCAGCCCGGCGGGTGGCCGGCAGGCGGGTGCAGGGCAGGGCAGAGGCGCGAAGGGCGAACATGGTGGGAGGGAGAGAGGGACAGGGAGAGTGGCTAGAAAAAAATAGAAAAAGCGTTCTGCGAAAAACGCCTACGGCAAAACCTCTCACTCACTTCCATTATCCTGCCGTCCACACCTTCCCACACTCACAAGCCCACTCGAACCATGGCCTTCGCCCTCGCCCCCTCCGCCTCCCTGGCCCGCTTCAACAAGTCCAAGGCCGCCCCCGCCCCTCGCCGCGCCGTGCGCGCCGCCCGCGGCGGGTCCGTCCGCGTCTCGGCCTACACTATCACCCTCAAGACCCCCTCCGGCGAGCAGAAGATCGAGTGCGCCGGTGCGTTTTGCGTCTGAAATTAGGCACCGCAATTGAGGGAGGGGAGAAGCGCGCGTGCGCGTGCGGGAGCGAGTGGGATTAAGACGTTCCTCCGCGGGCACGCACGGGCGATTGCGCACGTCGTCGCGAGCGACGGCACCCAAGCGAGAGCCGAGCGGCGGCCGTCAAGCAGCGGGGTCGTGGCCTTTCCCCTCCCTCCGCCCCGCGACCTCTGCCCTCCCCACCCCGCAACCCGCCACGATGGGCTGGGCTGCCCGACCCTGCACGCCTTGACTGTGGGCAGGATGGGAGTGGAGACCGGCGCGGTCCTGCCTTTTGCAGAAGCAGAAGCAGGGCGCCCGGGGAGCGCAAATCAGTGGCCCTCTCAAGAGCTGCTACCCCACACGTCCGCCCGGGCGGCTGCGGCCGCGCATTGGGCGCGTGCCCGCCGGAGTGCATGCAAGTTGAGCCTGACGCTTTACCTGGTGGGGAAGCGGGGCGGTAAGCCGCGCCGGCCGCCGCGCGCGGAGAGCCCAGAATGAGAGGGTCAGGGAGAGGAGAGAAGGGGCGGGGGGGGGGGGACGCTGCCACGACTCTCGACTCCGGCGCTCGCTCCAACCAACACGCCTCCTCGCTCTCACCCCCCGCCCCCCTCTTTCTCTTCCACGCACAGACGACGTCTACATCCTGGACGCCGCCGAGGAGGCCGGCATCGACCTGCCCTACTCCTGCCGGGCGGGCGCCTGCTCCTCCTGCGCGGGCGTCGTCCTCTCCGGCACCGTCGACCAGAGCGACCAGTCCTTCCTTGACGACGACCAGACTGGCAAGGGCTTTGTCCTCACCTGCGTCGCCTACCCGACGTCCGACTGCACGATCGAGACCCACAAGGAGGAGGAGCTGTACTGAGCACGGCATGCACGCGCCACGCACTTCGACGTGAGGGCGTGAAAAAAAATGCGAGCGCGGCGGGCGACCGAAAGGGAGGAGAGGTTGAATTAAAAATGGAGAGGCCATGATTTGGGGAGGGGTGCGGGTTTTTTGGGGGGGCTCGTCCCTCTGCGCCCGTGCCTCTTCTTTTCCACGTCCTCCACAGCCACCCTTCCCTCGCGGCTGTTGTCGGCTTTGTGTGTCTCTTTCTTCTTTTGTGGCGGTGGCGCCCGGAAAGAAACAAATGCGTGGAGGAGTGAAAAAAAAAACTGCCGTTTTTTATTTTTTCCGCGTGCGCCGGCTGCCTGGAGAGATGACATTAGAGGCAATGAGGGGTTGTGCGCGCGCCAACGCGTGCACACCCTCCTTCCTCTCCCTTCTTCTCTCCATTCTGGTGGCGGCGCCGGGTGGAAGGAACGACGGGAAACGCAGCCTCTCGCAGAACGGGTGATATAAAAAAAACGAGGTGGGTTTGGGAGGTGTGGAGTGTTTCTTTTTTGCAACGCCCCGACCTCTTCCCTTCCTCAATAAACAGCCGCACGGCTCTCTCACGCACGCCCTCTCCTCTGTCACGCCCCCACCACCCCGGCGCTTGCGCTCGCGCTCGCGCTCACCACCGTCAGCGCGGCTGACAGCCCGCCCGCAATGCCTGCCGGGCTCAGGGCCGCGGCGCCCAGGTCGACCGGCCACGCAGGTGGCGGGCCGCCGGGCAGCCCGGGCAGGGGCGCCCCGAGCGCCACGCTCTCATCGGAGGCCGCGCCGCCCTGCGTCACCACAAAGGGGCCGCAGTGCGCGTCCACGATCACGGCCGGCGCGTCTGCCTCCAGGTCGCACCGCGCCGGCAACAGGCGGGCGGTCGCGGAGGGCGAGGTACACTTCACAGGGAAGGGCGGCAGCGGTTCCGCCTCGCAGCGGGCGCCAACGACGGAGAGGACAAGGGCCGGGCCCCTGCACTGGGTGGGCGTCCGGGCGCGGAAGGGGCGGCCGGGCAGGGTTGCGGGCGCGGCCCCGCCGGGCGCGTTGAGGACGCGGGAGGCGCTGCACTGGAAGGGCGAGGCGGGCGCGGCCGCGGCGGCCGCGACCGAGCCGGAGCCGGTTGTTGCGGCCGCGGCGGCTGCGCCATCTGCCCCGCCCGCAGAGACGGCCGCGGTCGCGGCCTTGCTCGCCGTCGCGGCGGACGCGCTGCCGGCCAAGGGGGGGGTGGGGGGAGGCGGGGCGTCCCCGCGGAGGAAGCCTTGCAGCCAGTTCTGGAGGTTGGTGGTCAGGGCTGCGTGTGTGATGTGTGTGTGTGTGTGTGAAGAAAGGGAGAGAGAGGGGGAGGGAGGGAGGCGTGCGCGCGCGTGCGTGTGAGAGAGAAGGTTGAGGTGGGAAAGAGCGCCTCGCCTCGCCACGCACGCGCGCGCTGCCGCGCCCGAGGCCGCTCTTTTTTCTCTCTCTTGTTCTCTCTCTCACCGGTCTCGGGTCGCAAAGCACTCACCACAGGTCGCCGTCAGCACGGACCCCAACTCATTGACAGCCAACGTCGATGAGGACGCGCCGCTGGCTCCCCCCCTCCCGTTGAGCGTTTTCAGGAGGGCGGGCAGGCCGGACGAACAGGCTGTGGAGACTGCGGCCGACCCCGCGGCTGCGGCCGCGGACGCGCTAGCCCGGGGCGGGAGGGGCAGCCACCAGGGCACTGACGGCCCTGCAGCCCCAGCCGCGCAGGCGAGAAGGGCACACGCTAGGGTGGCGCGGAAGATCGTGGGGCCGCGCATTTTTTGGGGTGGGGAAAGGTAGGCCCCTCTCGGTAGGATGATGAGGAGTGTGGAAGGGAAACGCGCTTTTACTCGCGTTTTGTCGTATTCCGCTCTCGCACTCGCCTCGCCCCAACATTCTGCTCCTGCCCCCGATCTCTCCACACAACAACACACACAGTCCAACTTCTGGCTGCCCCGTGCGTGGCGATCAGTGCCTGAAAAGGACGAGCAGGGCTCCCCCTTTGCGGCGTTTCCTCAAAACGCTGCCGCCGCCGCCGCCAACCCAGTCGCCCCCCTTTTCTCTCTTTACTCTTCGGCGCCAAACGCTCACACCATGTCCGCCCTCGACCGCCCCATCTTTTATGCGGTCACCTTCATTAACGAGGTCGCCGCCGCCTCGTCTGGTACGGCCGCCGCCGCTGCGGCTGCCCTGAAAACGGGCGACTGGAGAATTCTCTTGGACACCCGGTATGGCGTGTACGCTGCCTCCATCGCCGCCACCGTCGTCTGGCCTTTCCTCAGGGCAGCCTTCACGGCCTGCGTGTCGGACGTAAGTAGAGGATAGAAGTGGGTGCGAGGAAGAGAGGAAGGCGTGGGCTTTATTCTCTTGCCTCGTTTTAACCATCTCTCTCTGCATCCATGTTTCCATTTCTCCACAGCCCATCGGCCGCAAGTTCATCATTCCCGCCGTCTCAACCGCGCCTGCGGCTGTCGCCTCCCGCGGCGCCTCCCGGGCGTCCAAGAAAGTGGTTAACCCGCCCGCCCCCACACAGAAACAGTTGGAACGCCTGTTCAAGTGGAATGGTGAGAGAGGAGTGACAATGAAGGCGTTTGTGTTTTGTGGTCTCGCCTGGTGGGTGGTCGAAAAAAAAACTCGTCATTTTCTTTCCCTATCCCTCCTTTTCCTTTCCCTAGAATCTGCATGGAAGCTGTTCGTGTACGCCTCATTCGTGACGGTCGCCATCGCGGCCACGTACAAGGACAAGTGAGTTGAGATCGACGGTGCTGGGCGGGGGTTGAAGAGGGAGAGGAGAGAGCGAGAGGAAGGAAAGCCAACACACCTCTCCATATCCCTCCCCCCCCTCCCTCCTCCAGTTTCTTCCTCTACACCCCCGACTTCTGGCGGGGGTGCACCACCTTCCCTCCCTGCAACTACGTCATCGGGCGAGGCATCGCCCTGATTTACATTTTCGAGCTCAGTTTTTACTTGCAGGTAATGGAGAGAATGAGAAGGGGGACGTGCGCTATTCACGTCCTCGCTTTTTTTCTCTCCAACTCGACCTCGCTCTCTATCTCATCATTTTTCATTCACTCTCATTCTCAGGCCATCCCCGTCCTCGCCTTCTACGACGTCCGCCGCAAGGACTACACCGAGCTGATGGCCCACCACTTCGCCACCATCGGCCTGATCCTCTACTCCTGGCACGTCAACTTTTCGCGGGTGGGCGCGATGACGTTCCTGTGCCATGACGCCAACGACGTGTTTTTGGAGGGCGCCAAGCTCGCCCGGTACGCCCGGTCGGAGGGCTGGTCGACCGCGCTCTTTGCGGCCTTTGCAGGCTCCTGGTTCGTGACCCGCCTCTTCTACTTCCCGGTGTACATCATCTGGACGGCCCGGTACGACCCGGCGGGGCGGATCGCCCTGCCCTACGGTGTCGACCCGGACCCCCACTTTTTGGCGTTCCAGAGCATGCTCTTCTTCCTGCTGGCCCTGCACGCGTACTGGTCCTGGCTCATCATCAAGGTGCTGAAGAAGGCGCTCAAGGGCAAGGTGGAGGACGTCCGGGAGGATGACGACTCGGACAGTGATTAGAAGGGGAGGTTGCAAGAAAAAATGGCCAACTATCATTCTTTCTTTTTCTCTGTCTCTCCTCCCTCTCCGTCAACTCCTCTCAACTGCACCATCATGCAGCGCGCCCTCGCGTCCCGTCCCTCTGCCGCCCGCCCCGTCGCCCGCCGTGGTGCGGTCGTCGCCCGGGCGGGCGCCACGAAGGCGCCGGTGAGTAACAAGAAGAAAGAAAGCGGCGGCGGTGGAGGATGGCGTCTTCCCTCCTCCCTCCACCCCTCGCGCGAGGGCGTTCGGGGGGTGGACGGCACGCGTCGACCACCAGCCTGGCGAGCTCAGGGACCGGCCTGTTGTTTCGCGGGGATGCACAGACGAACAGACCCCGGGAACCCACCCCCTACGCCCCGTCAGATCGGAAGAACGCAGCTGACCAAGCCGCGAAGCGGCGACAAAAAAAAAAAACGCGGGCCGCTTTTTGTGTTAGTCGTTCTTGGCACTCGCCTACTCGCGCCCTCGCGCTGGGGGATTGTGGAGGTCAGGTCGCCATCCAGCCCTGCCGAGACGTAGAGGGAGCACCCCTGACCCCACCTGCCTGGCCGCGCGCGCGTTCACCTGGCGTATTGACGCTCCGCCGAGAGAGAGAGAGAAAAAGGGGTCGGGTGTGGGTTGTCTCCAGGCGCTCAACCTCTGGCTTCGCTCTCCCTCTCACACTCACGGCCCTCTCTCTCTCTGGCCTTCCACCACAGACCATCGCCGACGTGCGCGCCGCCCTGGACGCCGCCGAGAAGCTGGAGAAGGCCGGCGCCGGCAAGGCCGAGGTGAAGGCCGCCTGGGACAAGGTGGCCGCGGGCGCCGCGTCCGCTGCGTCGGCTGTCTTCCAGCTGTCCGAGGCCGAGCTGGCCGCCCGGTCCGTGTCCGCGGACAAGGTCCTGGAGAACTTCTGCGACTCCAACCCGGACGCGGACGAGTGCCGTGTGTACGACGACTAGAGAGAGAATGAAAGGCGTGAGGTCCTCTCTGCCATCACTATCATTGCTTTTGTCGGTCGACCCCTCGCTCGCGCCCGTCGCTCTTTCGTTGATTGGGGGTGCCGCTTCATTTCCCCTGCTTATCAATGTACCAGGGCGCTGATTGTGTGTGCGTGTGTGCGCGTGAGGGGCAGGCATGTGTGCGTGTGTTAACTTAAAAGACGCGCGGACGCGCCCTCCTCGTGTTATGTCCCCGTCTCACTCTTCCGTTTCCTCGAGGCGTCTGGTAGCCGCGCCGCGCGGGGGGGGGGGGGGTGCTCTTTCCTCGATTCGCCCCGCGCCATATTTCCACGCTCCCCTCCACATACCATGACCGGCGCCGATGCCTGCCTGGAGGAGGACTTCCTGGACATGGTGAGCGTGCCAGAAAGAGACATAGTGTTGAGTGCACCCACTTGCCAATTCGCGCAACTGCTGCCGTCGCTCAACCACCCAGCCGCCTCTCAATCATCATCTCTCTCTGCGTCCTCTCAGCTCATCGCCTCCGAGCGCGTCCCCGCCCTCGTCGACAACCTCTCCAACGCGCACTTACCCTTTACCCGTCGCAAGACAGCCCTGGCTGCCCTCGCCGCCTTGGTCGCGGAACGGCCCGGGTACGCAGTGGAGGCCGCGGCTGCGGGCGCCCCCGCCGCCGCTGCCGCCCTCCTGGCCTTGCCCGCCGCCCGCGCGCCACCCAGCGTGTCCGGCAGTGCGAGCGCGGGCGCAGGTGCTTTGGACGACACCCTGGCCGACCTGGTCTCTGCCGTTGTGGCGGCGTGCGGCGGGGAGTTGGCCGCCGCGGCCTCCGTCCGGTCTCTCGCCTTCCCATCACCCTCGCCCTCTTCCACTCCTCACATCACCGTCGCCGTCGCCCAGGGCTCCCTGGCGGACGGCATTGGCGCCAGGCTATGGGCGTCCGCGGCGGCCATGGGGCGGGCGCTGGTGGACCCGGAGGCGTGTTTGCCGCCGGCCGTCGGCCCCCTGCCGGCGTGGGGTGGCGGAGCCGTCCTGGAGTTAGGGGCCGGGGTGGGGTTGGTCGGGGTGCTGGTGGCGCGCTTGCCGGGCGCGGGCGGCGGCCTCCCTACCCGCATCGACCTAACGGACGGGGACGAGGCGGCCCTGGCGACGCTGAGGCGGACGCTGGCCGCGAACGCGGAAAGTGTTCAAGGCGCGGATGGAAACGGTGGTGGTGGTGGTGGTGGTTGCTGGGAGGCTGGGCGCGTCCGCATCCGCCGCTTGGTGTGGGCTGAGGCCAGCGGCGGCAATGCCAAACCGGACGCAAGCTGTCCAAAGACCCGGGGCTGCACTGGCTCGCTGACAAGCGAGAGCGACGCAGGCGCAACCACGACCTCTCCCCCTCTGTGCCCCGCCTGCAGCCCCACCCCACCCTCTCTGCCGCCTGCCATGCTCTACGGCGCCGTCCTGGCCGCGGACTGCCTGTACGAGCCTGAAGGAGCCGTCGAACTGGCTGAAGAGCTGTGTGCGCGGCTGGACCCGGCGCTGCCCGGCGGGGGTTGCGCCCTCCTGGCGGGGCCCGTGCGGGATGGCGGCGAGACGCTGGCCGCCTTTGTAGGCGAGGCCCGGCGCCGGGGGGCGGAAGTGGTGGTCGTGGACGCGCCCGACGCGCTGGCGGCAGCCCGTGAGGCTGGGGAGGGGGTCGCGGGGCGGGCGGGCGAGTATGACCGGTTTGTGTTCATCCGCGTGCAGGCGCCGGCCAGGTGGGGCGGGGTGGGCGGGCCGAGAGGAGCGGGGTGAAGTGGGTAGAGAGTTTGTTTTCAGTGACGTGCTCCCCTGTGCTATCACTCGCCGCTACTTACACGCCGCCGCGCCCACCCAAACCACCATTGTGCGCCACCCGCAACCCCTCCCGGAACCGGGCCTCCGCTTGGATCGCCCGTTCCACCCGCGTCTCAAAAGGCGTCGCATGACGGGACACGGCCGCGTCCGGATCGCACGCACCGCGGGGGGCGGCCACGCCGACGACGGTCGGGGTGGTGGTGGCAGAGTCGGGCTGGGCGTCGGCCACGAACAGGGGGCATGGGGTGAGGGTCGAGGCAGTGGAGGGGCGCTGAGAGAGAGAGAGAGGTTTTGTTAGCAGCCGACGAGGTTGTTTTTCCACCTTCCATTCTCAAGGCGCTCTTGCGACACGTCTGCTTGGCGACACTCACGTTGACCGTTGCATTGCCTGCACAGCCCAGGGGTGAGCGGGCCGGGGTCGACGAGGCAGGCGGCGGCGGTAGGGGCGGCAGGGGCGACGCTTGCATGGTCGTGCAGAGCTCAAGCGGCGGGGCGGTGGCAGTGGCAGTGACTTCAGCGTCCGCGCTCTCGCCAGAGGCTGTCCGGCAGACGGCCCGGCAGAAGATTCGGGAGAGGAAGGAGATCATTCTCGCGCGCGCACCCTTGTCTTTTGATGGGGCTGGGCAAGAGGGCGCGTGTGTTATTTTTTGTGGAGTGGAGTGGGGACGCGCTCGCGCAGAATTGAGCAGAATGAAGAACTAGGGCACTCCTCCAGTTTGTTCTCCTTTTTTCTTTCGCGTGGCCATCATCGTCGGCGACTGAGCGCCGCCGCCACCGCAGCCGCCGCTCCGCACGCCCCTCCTCAATTCTAGGCTCTCCCCGCAAGGATCCGTACCTTGATCGACCCACCCGCCGGAACTTCCCTCTCCGAAAAAGTATCCCCCACTTTTTTATATAGAATAGACGCGATGGGCGACCCTCCCGCGCCGCCCGCCGCACCGCCCTCCTCCTCGCCCTCCTCTGCCATCCGGTCCCGGTCCACGAACTTCGTGGACGACCAGAACGCGGCCGGGGCCAGCCTGCTGAGCGGGCGCGGTGACGGCAGTGGCCAGGGCGACGGCCCCTGGAACCACTATCCGCCCACCAACAGCAGCGGAGCACAAAACGGACCGCCGCCGGCCGGCGACCTGCCTCCCACGTCCGGCACACCGCCGCCGTCCTCCACCACCCGCGATGAGGTTGATGACGAGGCCGGTGGCGGTGGTGGCGGCAGCAACAGCGCGATGAAACGGGTCCAATCGGTGAGACGATAGAGGAGAGAGAAGAGCGACCGCCCTGGCCTGCAGCGCGTTTTTTTCAATCTCCATCCCTCAACCTCTCTCGCTCTCTCCCGTCTTCTCACGCTCTCCGTCTCCCTCCCCATTCCATCTCAGGAACCGCGCATGCTGGGCCAGACCGGCCCCGCCCTCCCTCGCATCCGGGTGGGCGTGGCCGCCATGGACAAGAAGGCGCGGTCGAAGCCGGTCGCCGAAATTGTGGCCCGCCTGGAAGCGTACGGCGAGTTTGAGGTGACCATTTTCGGGGACGCCACGATCCTGGGCGCCCCGGCCGACGCGTGGCCGGTCGTGGACTGCCTGCTGTCCTGGCACTCGCTCGGCTTTCCGTTAAAAAAGGTGAGGAAGAAACGAGGAGATGGCGAGTGCAGCCCCGCGCTCATTAAATCAATCCCATCATTCCCACTGTTTTTTTCTTCTTCACATGTTCGCAGGCCCAACAATACGCCGCCCTCCGCCGGCCCTACCTCATCAACGACGTCCACATGCAGGACGCCCTCCTGGACCGGCGCCAAGTGTACGCCCGCCTGCAGGCGGCGGGCATCACGGTGCCCACGCATGTCGTCATCGACCGGGAGGGCCTCCCCGCTGGCACGGACCCGCCCGGCTTTGAGGAGACTGAGGATTTCATCGAGGTCGGCGGCACCCGCATCTACAAGCCCTTTGTGGAGAAGCCGTCCAACGCGGAGGACCACAACATCTACATCTACTACCCGCACAGCATGGGCGGCGGCGTGAAGCGCCTGTTCCGGAAGGTGAGAGGAGCGAGGGCGGAGAGAGAGAAGCGATGGATGGAGTATGGGTAGAGAAAAACTCAACCACCCTCTTTCTTCTTCTCTCTCCTTCAATTCCTTAGGTCGAAAACAAGTCGGGCGACTACGACCCCAACCACCCGGGCACCGTCCGCCGGGACGGGTCCTACATCGTCGAGGAATTCCTGACGACGGGCGGGACGGACGTGAAGGTATACACGGTCGGCCCGCGCTATGCCCATGCCGAGGCGCGCAAGTCGCCCGTCGTGGACGGGAAGGTCACCCGGGCCGCGGACGGGAAGGAGCTGCGCTTCCCCGTCCTCCTCTCCCCGCAGGAGAAGGAGGTCGCCCGGGCGGTGTGCCTGGCGTTTGGCCAAAAGGTGTGCGGCTTTGACCTGCTGCGGTCGGCGGAAAAGGGGCGGTCGTTTGTGTGTGACGTCAACGGCTTCTCCATGGTCAAAAACTCGTTCAAGTATTACGATGACGCGGCCGGCATCCTGCGCTCGCTCATTCTGTCCGCCGTCGCGCCGCACCGGCTGACAGCCCTGCCGCCGCCGCCGCCCTCGGCCGGGCGGGCGGGGAGCGCGGGCGGCGGCAGCATGGGCGGCGAGCCCGGGCGCGGCGGCAAGCCCCTGGAGCGCGGCGCGGGGGACGCCGCCTCCTGTGACGACCTGGCCGGCCGGGGCGGCGGGCCAGGTGATGAGGAGCTGCGGTGCGTGCTGGCGGTCGTCCGCCACGGCGACCGGACGCCCAAACAGAAGATGAAGGTCCGGGTCACACACCCGGCCCTGCTGGCGCTGCTGGTGCGCCACCTGGACGCCAAGGGCAAGCAGGCCAAGCTGAAATCGCCGGCCGAGCTCCAGGACTTGCTGGACGCGACGCGGACGGTGCTAGCCGAGCTGGAGGAGGACCGCAAGAAGGCGGTCGCGCTGGAGGCGAGCGGTGGTGGCGGGCGCGGGAGCGCGGTCGGGTCGCCCTCGTCCGCCGCCCCGCCGTCCGGCTCGCCGACGGCATCCATTCCGCTGCCCCTGGACGCCGACGCGGACGAGCTGCGCGAGAAGCTGCGCCTGGTCCGCACCGTCCTGGAGCAGGGTGGCAGCTTTGCGGGCGTCAACCGGAAAGCGCAGCTGAAACCGCTGCGGTGGGTGGACGCGGCGCTGCTGGCGACGGTTGACGCTGACGACACCCCCGCCCCTCCCGCCTCCGGGGCCTCCACCCCGCGCCCTGTCCCCGTCCCCGTGGAAGCCCTGCTTATCCTCAAACACGGTGGCGTCCTCACCCACGCCGGGCGCGCCCAGGCAGAAACGCTGGGCTCCCTTTTCCGGACGGCCATGTACCCGCGGTACGGCCCTGCGGGGGGCGGCCTGCTGCGCTTGCACTCCACCTACCGGCACGACCTCAAGATCTACTCGTCCGACGAGGGGCGGGTCCAGACGAGCGCCGCGGCCTTCACGCAGGGCCTGCTCGACCTGGAGGGCGCGTCCCTGACGCCCATCCTGGTGTCGCTCGTCAAAAAGGATGCGTCCATGCTGGACGCCTTTGGCAAGGGCGCGTCCGAAGACATTCGGGCGGCTAAGGAGGAGCTGTACGAGCGGATGACGTACATTGCAGGCGCCAAGAAGAGCGCGTGCGTGGCGCCGCTGGTGGGCGGGGGTGGGGGCGGAGACACGGGGCCGGGCTCCTCGTCCGCCCCGCCCTCGCCCGCGCCGTCCGGCACGCTCTCCTCGGCGCTGGTGGCGCTGGCCATTGAGGGAGCAGCGGAGACCACCACGCAGCGGACCAATGGGGGTGGGGTGGAGGGCGCAGGCGGGTCGTCCGCGGCGGGCTCGGACGGCGGGCTGGCGGCGCCTGGGGCGCCGCAACCACCCGTCCCGCCTCCTGCCCGCAGAGGCGCGCGTTCCCTCATCCACCCCATGCCCGCCGACCCGCTCGCTCTTTTGACGTCCCTGGTCTCCGATCTCACCCTCCTTGTCGAGCACCTGCGCCAGATGTGCCTGGACGAGCGGGCGCCGCCGGCGCCCGTGTCCGCGGGCGGGGGCGGCCCGCCGGCGGCCCCAGAGGCGACGGGGCCAAACGCGTCGTCCGCCTCCGACCGGTGGCGCCGGGCGTCCGTGGACGCGGCCGCCGCCTCTCTGCGCACGGGCGGGTCGGGTGGGGGGGGGCCGGGCGGCGCCAACGGGCCTGCCGGCGCGTTCGGGCGGGCATCCGGGCGGGGGGCGGCCTACAGCGCGCTCACCCAGGCCTGCTCCGAGTGGGCGCCCACGCCCGGCCAGCCGTGCGGCGGGGAGCGCCTGCTCCTCCTCTTTGACCGGTGGCGCAAGCTGCTCAAGGCCGTCCACAATCCCAAGAAGGGCGAATTCGACATCTCCAAAGTGCCTGACATCTACGATTCCGCCAAGTACGATGCCATCCACAACGCCGACATGGTCGGCGCGGTGCTGACGCCCGTGTACTGCACCGCAAAACAGCTGGCGGACTGTGTCATCCCGAACGAGTACGGGACGGCCCCGCCCCAGAAGCTGCGCATCGGGGCGACGATCGCGTCCAGCCTGCTCGCGAAACTCCTGTGCGATCTGGCCAACGTGCGGGCGGAGAGCTTGGAGACGGCCGGCCTGGATGACGGGTCCGAGCCCGCGTCCCCGTTTGATTCGTACGTCGACACGGCCGGCGCCCTGGCCGGCGGGGCCCCGCCCTCCGCCAAGGACGGCGGCACCGGCCGTCCGCCCCGCTCGCCCGGGCCCGCCTCGGCCGGCGGAGGGACCGCGCCGCCGGGTGATGCAGACCCGGAGGGTGGGTCAGCGTCCGGGGGCGGCGCGCCGGGCGCGTCCGGCAATGACGATGAGGACGATGGTGGCACGCTCTACCGCCTGTGCCCGACCTACGCCCACGACATCAACTCCCCGCTCCGCCACGTCCGCACCCGCATCTACTTCACGTCCGAGAGCCACCTGCACGCCCTGGTCAACGTCCTGCGGTACGGCCACATGGCGGGCGCGTGGAATGTCGGCGCGGGTGGCGGGGTGGTGGGCGCGGGCGGGAGCACCAGCAGTGGAGGGGAGGGCGGCGGCGGCGGCGGGTCGGGCGATGACGTGGGCTTCCGCCCGCCCACGCCCGCGCCCCTCCCCCACCTCCAGCCCGGCTCCTTGGTCTCCACCGACGCGGCCGCCCGCCTGCGGGACACGCCCGAACTGGATTACATGACGCACGTGGTGATTCGCATGTACGAACGGCGGGCCGCGCCGGTGGGCTCGCCCGACCGGTTCCGGGTGGAGCTACTCTTCTCGCCCGGCGCGGCCGTCGACCCGCGGGCGGTCGGCGGGCGGGCCCGGGCCTTCCACACCCTGCCCGTCCAGCCCCGCATGCACCTGGAGCGTGGGGGTGGGCAGGTCGCGTACACGCCCGTCGCGACCGTGGCTGGAGGGGAGGAGGGCGCGGCGCCGGCGGCCGCGCCTGGTGGTGGGGGTGGAGGCGAGCCGACGCCTGACGCGTCTGCCGCTTCAGCCGCCGCCGCCGCCCCGGGCGGGCGCCCACCCTTTGTCACCCTGGAAGACCTAGAACGGGTGCTGGTGCCCCTGTCCACGCCCGCCACCCCGCGCTCGGAACGCGGCGGCGGCAATGGTGGCGGTGGGCGGGAGGGCGGCCGGGCGCTGAGCACGCCTGGTGGGACTGGTGGCGCCGCCAGTGGCGCTCCCTTCCTGTCGATGGCCTCCACCGGCGTCCACGGCGGGTACGGGTTCGGGCCGGGCGGTGGCGGTGGCGGTGCCGGGGCGGGCGGCCCCGCGCTCGCCGGGTCCCGGGCGGCGTCGGCTGGGGGCGAGGCCGGTGGCGGCGACCACCACCAACCCGCCGCCACCATGCTGCCGCCGTTTGCGCTCTCGCCCCTGGCGTCGCCCGTCCCCTCGCCGGGGCCACCCCCGCCACCGCCGCCGCCCGCGGTGCGGACGAGCATGAAGGAGAAGTGAAGGGAGTGTGTGTGTGTGTGTGTGTGTGTGTGTGTGTGTGTGTGTGTGTGTGTGTGTGTGTGTGTGTGTGTGTGTGTGTGTGTGTGTGTGTGTGTGTGA
>Ga0315291_10003415_pt1 | contig 20537 bp, 12 predicted proteins | sample YL17G12_20_MG_FD_203070 | JGI IMG/M metagenome (GOLD analysis project Ga0315291, IMG submission 203070) | Sediment microbial communities from Yellowstone Lake, YNP, Wyoming, USA - YL17G12_20 | ecosystem: Environmental > Aquatic > Freshwater > Lake > Sediment | place: USA: Wyoming | collected...
TGATGTTGACGCCAGGACTGCGGCCCTTTTACTATTCTCAAGTAAAGAAAAGTGGCTATGATCCACGCCTTAACTGGCGCTACCAACTAAGCAAAGACCACGCGCTAAAGGGGGCGATCGGCCAGTGCTCAGAAACGCCTCAATTTCAGGACGTCGACAAGGTCTTCGGGAATCCGGATTTAAAGTACATCCGCTCCACCCATTATATCCTTGGACTAGAAACCGCATGGACCGACCGCTGGCTATCAGACGTTCAGGTTTTTTACAAAGAGATCAATGGTCTGGTGCGCAGCGATCCGGTCACTGTCAAGAACAACGATGGCAGGTTGATTAGCTCAGGATTTGAGTTTTTTATTCGTCGCAACGTCACCGAAAGACTATTCGGCTGGGTTGCTTACACCTACTCTCGCAATCGAGAGCGCGATAAGCCAGGCAGTCGCTACCGTAACGGACAGTATGACCAAACCAACGTCCTTAACCTCGTAGGCAACTATAAAATCACACCGATCTGGGATTTAGGCGGCCGCTTCGTCTATCACACCGGCGACACCTATACCGGTGTCGACCATTCCGTCTATGACGCCAACCTCGATAAATATCAGGCACGCAGCGGCCTCAATACACAGCCCTACAATAAGCGTCTACCTTCCTATCATGAACTTGATATTTACGCCGAACGCGACATCCTCTACGACACCTCGAAGCTGACTTGGCGAATGGGCATCGAATACCTCGCTTTGCAGCGTCAAGCCCAGGGCGTCCAATATAACTACGACTATACGAAAACCACCTACTTCCGTGGCATCCCCCCCATTCCCTACATTGAATTGCGAGGCACGATATGAAAACAGCGCTTTTACCCGCCTTTTGCCTCGCCCTTCTCACTTGTAGCTGTGACGGCGAAAAGGAGCGCTATGAGGACGTCGTGAAACTGCGCGCTCTTGGGGTGCTCAGCGACAAAGCTGTGGTCGAACCAAGCACCGCAGCTACCTCACAATCTATCTCTCTAACCTTCTACGCAGCGCACCCACACGGCGAAGTCATCACAGCAGAGGCCTATCAGGATTCTTCCAGGTCCAGTGCCGGTGTGCCCGCGACTTTGATCATTGACCCCAACTCCGCCGCCACGGAGGCACATGCTAGCCTCGACATCTATCACGTTAAAGCAACGCTCAGCATTCCGCCGGCTGAAGCATTGAAATTCCAAGGCATAAATAAAAATGCCACGGTTCCATACGCTGTGAAGTTGACGTCCAGAGCAAATGGCACGCAAATTATTGTCGGCAATATCGTCGTCTTCGCCCCAGGGTCGCCACAGCTCGCCACCTTAGCCTTCATGCCCACCGTAAAAATCACCGCTCCGACGAAAGCTGCGGCGGTCACCGGGAATCAAGATCTAAGCGCTTCTGCTACCACGACGGGCGACGAATCACTGCGGCTAGGCTGGTTCACCTCCGACGGCGAAATTAAAAACCGCAACGCCGCGGTGACTACCTGGGACCCCAAAAAAACCACTGGCGAGGTCACCCTCATCGCGACGGTCCGCGGTGCTAAAACCGGTGCATTTGCTCTAGACGTCGTCGACTTCACTGCAAATTAAATCGAACGTCTTACCAGCAATAGAATTGAACGTGGCATTGCTAACGTGCCGCGACAACCTCTTGCGGGCGTAAGACGCGCTCACCGGACGTTAGGACGTCCACCTTGCGTAGGTTCAAAGCTAGAGATCGCGTTGGATAGTGCCACACTACTGTTGTATTATACAACGAAAGTGTTGTAAGATACAACATATCGCCGTCGATGAGGTTAGCATGATCAGATTTCAACCGAATGAAATAATAGCATCTTTTGACACTTATCTCGCAGAACAATCTCTTAATTTCGAGGCGATCGTAGTTGGTGGCGCAGCTTTGGCGCTTCTTGGCATCATTAGGCGAACGACACGGGACGTAGATCTTCTAACCAGTCCCATACCGCCAATTATCCTGCGTCACGCAAAGGATTTCGCGAGAATTCATGACCTGCCTGAGAATTGGTTGAACGATGGTCCTAAATCACTCAAGAACGAGCTTCCTCCGGGCTGGGAAGCCAAGATTCAGCCGATTTTCCAGGGCGGATCTTTAACGCTGTGGACGCTCGAAAGACAGCATCTCATCATCACTAAACTTTATGCTGCATGTGATCGCGACGCTGACGATTCCCAGGATTTGTTAGCCATGAAGCCCACCGTCAAGGAAATCGAAGAAGCAGGTGATTGGATCGTTCATCTGGATGGTAATCCTGAGTGGCCAAATCACGTTTTGACAGTGGTCGAACGTCTGAGTAGGAGTTTGAAATGACACGAAGCATTACCATATTCGACAAGCTCGCCTCGATAGGCTGCCAATTTTCGGATGTGCAACTCGTGAGTGTGGATATCGAAGAAGCGCTAGCCGAAGCAATTGAAACGTTGCCTCATTCTAGTGACAGAGGGCGTATTCTGAAGGTGCTTTGCTCGTGGATTATAGAAAACGGCAATCACGTCATCCTGGAAAAGCTATCAAAGAAATTGACGAAAAAAGCCAGCGAAGGTGCGGATATTTCCTACGCAGCGCTGCTCGGAGCTTTCGCTGTGAGCCAGAAACTGCATAAATGGGCCATTCTCAAAAAATTCAGACCAGATGTGATTGTGGCGGTAGGAGATCCGAAAGGGAGTACGCAACTTGAGGAGTGGGCCCGTGGAGTGAACTTTTCCCTGAGAAAAGGCGGGATTCAAACTGACGTAAAATACACCCTAAGCCGTTCGCAACTCGCAAAGATTCATAAGCAGTATCGGAATCGTCTGATTTACGGCGCGCAGTATCGGGCCGATATAATAACGGCAACTCAAATCGGTGCTACGACAATCAAAGATGTTGTAAGGCTGATCGGAGTGAGTCGCGAACCCGCAAGCCGCGTACTGTCTGAACTCCGTGATGCTGGATTCATCAAGGACAAAAAAGCAGCAAAGGCCTAGGCAAGGCTGCGGGGTAGGCCAGCCGATTACGAATGTAATCAGCTCTACCAACCCAAATCGCCCGACTATGAAAACAGGAAATCCAAGTCCTTTGAAGTGAGGTCCGCCATGACATTGCCGTCATCGGCAATAATGCCCTCAACCAACTGCCGCTTGGAATCCTGCAAAGCCAGGATCTTCTCTTCGACCGTACCCCGGGTGATCAACCGGTAAGCAAACACGTGGTTCTGCTGGCCGATGCGGTGGGCACGGTCGATGGCCTGGGCCTCGCTCGCCGGGTTCCACCAAGGATCAAGGATGAAGCAGTAATCGGCCGCAGTCAGATTGAGGCCGACCCCGCCAGCCTTAAGGCTGATCAAAAACACCCGGACGCTTGCATCGTTTTGGAAGTGCTCTACCCGTTCCTTGCGGTCCATAGTTGAACCATCCAAATATTCATAAACGATACCTTTAGCATCAAGGCGCGCCCGGACGATTGCGAGCATAGAGGTGAACTGACTAAACACTAGGGCCTTACGACCCGAGTCCATGACCTCTTGCAGCTGCTCGTCAAGTAGATCCATTTTCGCGCTGTTTTCACCGACGCGTTCCTTATCGATTAAGCCGGGATGGCAGGCCAGCTGGCGTAGGCGCAGCAAGGCTTCGAGGACATGCATACGGGTTTTGCCGATGCCAACGGTCTTGACCTTCTTCTTAAGGGTGTCACGGTAATGCGCCGCAAGCTCGTCGTATTCTTTTTGATGATCAGGCTCAAGGACGCAGTAGACCGTACTTTCGGTCTTGCCAGGCAGATCGGGAAGGACCTGCTCTTTGGTCCGACGCAGAATAAAGGGTCGCAAAGCCTTCGCCAAAGTCTCGAGCTTGCCGGGAGTAATTTTGCCGGAGCCGCTGAAAAGATCGCCAAAAGCCGCTGCGCTATCGAGCATGCCTGGATTTAAAAAGCGAAAAATCGAACCCAACTCGGCGATGCGATTTTCTACCGGGGTACCGGACATGGCCAGCCGATGCTTAGCCTTAAGCGCACGAGCTGCCTTGGCCGATTGAGTGCCTTCGTTCTTGATCGCCTGCGCCTCGTCAAGAACGACGTGGTCAAACGGAATCGTTTGCAACATGTCGATGTCGCTGCGCATCGTCCCGTAGGAGGTAACGATGAGATCATATTCGCGCAACCGCTTGGCATCTCGCTCGCGCGTTGCTCCGACGTGCGCTAGAATTTTCAAGTTGGGCACAAAGCGCTTCGCCTCGTCTTCCCAGTTGTAAATCAAACTAGTCGGCGCCACGATCAAGGTCGGCTCTAGGCTCTTGCCTGCCGAGCGGGCGGCCAAACAACGTTTCTGGAGAAAGGCCAGCACCTGCACAGTTTTGCCCAAACCCATGTCATCGGCCAAGCAGCCGCCAAAACCGAACTCAGCCAGAAACTCGAGCCAACCCAAGCCCTGTTTTTGGTAAGGCCGCAGTTCGCCGACGAACTCAGCAAGCGGCTCCGAAATGGCGACGCCAGAGAAGGCGGCCAGCTTCTTACGGTAATCGATAAACGACTGATCGAGATTGGCATGGTCCGCCTCGGCGACCAGTATATCCAGGAATGCCGCATGGCTGCTGCGATAACGCAGCTCGTCGCCAGCGCCGTCTTCACCCATGCGCAGGATCGGATCAAGCTTTTTCAGCCACTCTTCCGGCAACAAGCCCACGGTGCCGTCACCCAGTTGTACCCGATTATCACCGCGCCGTAGCGCCTCGATAAGCCGGGGCAATTCAACCGTGACACCACCGCCAAAGTCGAAACGGGCGCGCAGATCCAGCCAATCGACGCCGGATTTAACATCGACATTGAAGCTACGGCCGGTGCGCAGCTTTTTACCCTCTGCCTCCACCGACCAACCACGCGTGGCTAAGTCTCCAACCAAGGTCGCTAAGTCAGCGGCATCGACGAACACATCTGCACCGGCGATTCCGCGCCCCGCCGAGGCCTGGACACCATGGTGCGAGCAAAGCTCGCGAATCAGATGCTCCTCGCGACTGCGGTCACGACGGATTATGACGCGAGGCGGTGCCTGCACTTCTAGCGCTGCCGGTTGTTTGCCTTGGACGGCAGTTGCCGGTACCGGTATTGGTGCCGCTTCGATCTGATGCACTCTGGGACGGCGGCCAGGGCGGCGACCTTCTGGTGCTGGGGCTATCCCGTCCACTGCTGGACCTGCCGCTAAAGCAACTGCTGGATCATCCCCAGTCACTGCTGAGCCTACATCTAAAGCAAGCGCCGTAGAGCCTGCCGAAGCTTCTTCCGTAGCAGTTGCAGCAGGACGAAGTTCTGCCGCTGTGCCAGCAGCCTGAGCTGGCGCTTGACCCTGCCTTGGCGCTTGACCCTGCCTTGGCGCTTGACCCTGCCTAGGCGCTTGACCCGGCCTTGGCGCTTGACCCTGCCTAGGCGCTTGACCCTGCCTAGGCGCTTCTGCAGGCGGCGCTTCATAGTCAAATTCATAATTAGCCAGCAGCACCATCGCCTTGTCTGTAATCGGAGTGGCGAGGAAAATTAAGCGTGGCCGCGCCTCGCCGACCACAATACGCCAACCGCTGTCGCTTGGCAGATCTAATGGCGGTGCCGTCGGAAGATCGACAAAACCCCTTAAAAAGGCGGCTTGATCGGCCTTTTGCACCTTGATGGTCTGGACCTGTTTAAGGGTGGTCATCCAGGCACAGAGTCGGGGGTCGGGAAGATTGGTGCGGACCACACGATCTTTGAACAGCGCTAGACCATCGGTAAAGGCGAGCAGTGTGTCGCTTAGCGGCACCGTGATACGGCCACGCCTAAATTCGCCGCGCACAATCCAGGTCCGATCCTGCTTGCGGACAGCTACAGCCAAGCGGAACACCCAAGGCTCCTGTGCATCCCAGCGCAGGGCCTTAAAAGCAGCCAAATCGATTGGTGCATGGCCTTCGAGCTTAGCATCGTCGATCGTGAGCCAGCCTAGTCTGCCGGTCGCAGCCATCTGTTCAAGTAGATACGGACGCAGGGTATCAGCGATTGCAAAAGAGTTACTGCGCGGACGCAGCGGTGCATTGCCTTCATCCCAAGCTCCTGATCGCGTCAAAGTACTGGTCGCCACACCAAAGAAGTGCAGTAAAATATCACGGTCTGGACCCTGGGCAAAGGCATCGAGCGCGCGCAAATCGATGGGCACCGGTATGATATGCTCAGAGCCAGTCTCGCCCTCCGCGCCGGCGCGGCGAAAGACTAAGACTGTGAGCAGGCCGCTCTTACGGCTGCTATCGGCATCGATGACGTAGTAGACGTCCTGAGCGTTGCCTTTGGTTCCGGCGCGCGAGCGCAGCTCGACGATCTCGCGCTGTGCGTGACCGACCAGTTTCAAGGCTTCGCGCCATGATACTTGATCATTGTTGTTGGCATGAGCAATTTTATGATTATGCGCAGGGCGTTTATGCGATTCGCTGTCTTTGGCCGCCTGTGGCACCACATGCGACGAAGCATGGGAGGTCGAAGTAAAGGCGCGGATGCGGCCAGAGGTGTCGGGCTCGGCGCTGACGACCGCTTTGGTTCTGCTCGGAGCCGTCATGGTGGTGAAGCGGGATAGAAAGCCAACCGGGTGACCCTCTACGGCACGGAATTCACAATCAGGGGTACCATCCGCCAGGCAAATCGCGGCCCAAATATGTTTACAGTAGCCCTTGCCTCCACCATAGAATGGGCAATCGCACAAGCCGCTCACCGATGTACGCTGGTGCTTCTCGTCAAAGGCCATATCCAGCGTCACGTGGTAATCACCACCTTTGCCTTTGACCTCTGCATTCAGGCGCTCCGGGGTCGCCTTTGACAGCACGACGCGCCCCTGGCGAAAATATCCCTCACCACGTAACCGCACCTGGCCGTCGATATCGGGCGCCAAAGCACCGGTGAGACCGGTGAGGTTGGATTTGCCCTTTATCTGTACGTTAGTGGCGGTACGCTGGCCTGCTGAACGGCCACGTCCTCGGCGCCCTCGCCTCAAAGCGTCTCTCCCGCTTCATCCCCAAGTATAAGGATGTGTGTAATGGTCCATTGGCCCGCGCTCAAATTGAGAGCTTCGTCGTCTTTAGTAGGGCTCACGGAATATTCTGCCCTAAATCGACACCGCCCTGCTTTGGCAGCAGGCGGAACTGAGGCCTTATGACCGGATGCTTTAGGTTCGCCTTTTGTCGGTTTTAGCGCAAGCACTGTTTTCTAGTGCAACGCATATTCAAACCAATTTGCGCCTTTATGCAGGTGCGATGGCGTCATAATTTAATACAAGCGGCAAAACGCCCCGGCGAAATTTCCTTAAGGGCTGGGGTGGCTTGGCGGCAGGCCTCTGTCACCAGCGGACACCGACTGGAAAAGCGACATCCAGGCGGTGGGTTGAGCGGGCTGGGCAGCTCACCCTTAAGCAGTTGGTCGTGGCGTTGGCGCTCGCGAATCGGATCGGGCACGGGGTTGGCAGCAACCAAAGCCTGGGTATAGGGATGCAACGGCCTTAAAAAGACGTCGTCGGACAGGCCCACCTCAATGATTTGGCCGAGGTACATCACCGCCATTCGGGTCGAGATATAACGCACCATGCTCAGTCCATGGGCGATAAACAGGTAGGTCAGCCCCATCTCTCGCTGCAGATCCTGCAACAGGGTCACAACCTGAGCCTGGATCGAAACATCCAAGGCCGAAATTGGTTCATCACAGACAATGAACTTGGGCTCGAGCGCCAAGGCCCGAGCCAGTCCTATACGCTGGCGCTGGCCACCGGAAAACTCATGGGGAAAGCGGAAGGCATGTTCGGACATCAAGCCAACGCGGTTGAGCCAAGAATTGATCCGCCCCTGGCGCTCCTGGCGCGACCACAGCCCATGGATGTCCGGACCCTCGGCGATGATATCGCCGACCGTCATGCGCGGGTTCAAGCAGGCGAAAGGATCTTGGAAGATCATCTGCACCTGCCGCGAATAGGCTTTGCGCTCCTTGCCGTTCAGCTTGCCGGCCATCGATTGGCCCGCAAATAACATATCGCCGCCGGTCGGGTCGTACATACGCACAAGCACCCGACCTAAGGTCGATTTGCCACAGCCCGACTCACCGACCAATCCCAGGGTCTCGCCGGCATTGATAGCAAACGATACTTTATCCACCGCGTGGAGATACACCCCGCGCCCCATATTAAATTGCTTGCTGAGGCTGCGGACCTCAACTAGTGGCATACTCATAAGCCAGCCTCCGTCGGCGCTGGACTGGATGCCAACGTGGCAATGCCGTAATCCACCCTTTGACGCTCCGCCTGTGGATGATGCAGCCAACACGACGTGCGGCTGGTGCCAAAACTCAATTCAGGTGGCTGCGAAACGGCGCAGACCTGCATTGCGGCGGCACAACGAGGGGCGAATGCACAGCCAGCCGGTGGATGAAAAAGATCAGGTGGCGTCCCAGGAATCGGTGTCAACGGTACCGAAGAGCGCTCGTCATCACGTGGCATGGCCCGCTTAAGCCCCAAAGTGTAGGGATGCTTTGGTCGGTAGAACACCTCATCCACCGTCCCCTCCTCGACAATCTTACCGGCATACATCACCGCCACCCGGTCAGCCATCTTTGCGACGACACCGAGATCGTGCGTGATGAGTATAGTTGCCATATTGAGGCGACAAGACAGGTCATGAATGAGGGCCAAAATCTGGGCTTGAATCGTTACGTCAAGGGCTGTGGTCGGCTCATCAGCGATCAGCAATTTAGGATTACATGCCAAAGCCATTGCGATCATCACGCGCTGCCGCATGCCGCCTGAAAGCTCATGCGGAAACTGGCGCATCCGCCGCGCCGGCTCCGGAATATGCACCAAATCCATCAATTCCAAGACCCGGGCTTTGCGCTGCGCCGCCGTCATCCAGGTACGATGAAGGATCAGCGATTCCTCGATCTGATCGCCAAGGGTCATGGTCGGATTTAAGCTGACCAGCGGGTCCTGAAAGATCATCGCAATGTCGCCACCAGCAACTTTGCGCAACTCAGACGGACTCATTTTTAATAGGTTTCGGCCTTCAAAAAAGATTTCACCGCCGATGATGCGTGCCGGCGGCGAAGGGAGCAAACCAAGAATAGTTTGTACTGTCACTGACTTGCCTGATCCCGACTCGCCAACGATGCATAAAGTCTCGCCTTGCTGGACCTGGAAGGACACCTTACGCACTGCCTGCACTTCACCTTTGTGCACGACAAAATTAACCGCGAGGTCACGGGCCTCTAGTAGGACATTGCCAAAAGTCTTGGGGGTGGCAGCATTGCTCGTGGTTGCTATCGTCATGTTCGACATCCTTTAGGTCCGTCCCCGCAATTTTGGATCGAAAGCGTCACGCATGGAATCACCCAGCAGATAGAAACACAGCAGCGTTATGCCCAGGACCGAGGCCGGCAAAAAAAACTGCACTGGATTGACCTGTAGACGGCGAGCCGCATCGAACACCACGTTGCCCCACGACGGTGTCGGCTGCTCGAGTCCAAGACCAAGAAGGGACAAAAACGCCTCCGAGGCAATAACCCCGGGAATTCGAGCTGACCAGGCGATGATGATCAATCCCATTAAATTCGGACCAATGTGCCGGGCGATCAGACGACCAACAGGCGCGCCCAAGAGGCGCGAAGCCTGAACAAACTCCAGCTCACGCATCCGCAAGACTTCGCCGCGAACCAGTCGAGCAAAGCCAGCCCAGCTAAAGGCGCTTAGCGCAATCACCAAGCTGAGCAGACCTTTGCCTATCGCTACCTGTAGGATGATAAAAATTAACAAGTCGGGGAAATTGTCGACGACTTCGACGATGCGCATGCACAGTGTATCAACCTTACCTCCAACCAGTCCGGAGAAGGCGCCAAAAAGCAGTCCGATCGTAATGCAAAGTGTTGGTACGAGTAGAGCAAGGAGCATATCCACTCTGGTGCCCTGGATCATCCGAGCCAGCACGTCGCGACCGAGGCCGTCGGTGCCAAAAAGATGCGCCCTCCCGCGCAGCGTTGCACCAATGGTCACGTCCTTATCGATTAAACGGGCGTCTGAAAGCTTTATGGTGTTGATTAGCGCAGTCTGTAGTACCGCCGCCTGGCCACTGTAGCTACGTTCACCCGACTCAGGGGCAACGACAAAGGGCACCACCGAATAGGCATAGGCGGCCGAAGGGTCGAGGCCAAGACCATCATTGTAGGAATGCTGCGCTGGATTGCTGATGTCACCGATGCCGATGCCACGCTCAACCTTGCCTGCCGCCAGCTCTTGGAGGTCAAATCCGGATTCCGGGACCAATAGTCGGTAAACCATGTAACCCGAAACTCCCGGCACCACATCCCAACTAAGAAAGACCCCATTGACGCTGGCAATTCCGACAATCTTTAGGTTAGCAACGGCCGCCAGCTCGGCCGGCTGCTTTAACGGCACACTAGCGTCGTATGCGGCATCTATTTGGTCGTCAGGAATGGGCGCGTAGTCATCTACGGCCAGCAGTGACTGCCCCCAACTTGGGCCTTGATCGATATCGTTGGCATTCTGGTGATTTTCGAAAGGCACGCCATTTTCTACGCTCGGGAAGCACCAGGGGCCGACGATGCCAATCGCCGTGACCAAGCCGATGACTGCTAAAGACATCATCGCCAGCTTATTTCTCCTGAGACGCAAAAAAGCGTCCTCAAAATAGGATAGGGCTGGACGCGAAATCTTCTCCGCCGCTGCCGCCTCCTGCGGCAGTGGCAGAAATAGCTCCTCTGGCATCGGACCTAGCGGCACTGAATCAACATTTAAAAAGCGCTGGGTCATGCTCTTATCCAAACCGAATGCGTGGATCGATCAGGCCGTATACTACGTCGGTGATCAGGTTGATGATGATAAAGAATCCGCCGTAAAATACCGTCAGGCCCATCAGTACGTTATAGTCGCTGTTGCTGATCGAATTAAAATAAGCTGCGCCCAAGCCCGGGACGCCAAAGACGTTTTCAATAAGCAACGAGCCTGAGATGGCGCCGACAAAAATCGGCCCGAGCAGCGACACCACAGGCAAGATCGCATTGCGAATTTGATGCAAGGTGATGACTCGGAAGGTAGAAGCGCCCTTGGCGCGCGCTGTCCGCACAAATTCAGCAAAGCCCACGTCGACCATCTGGCTGCGCATGTAGCGGGTCATCATGGTGATGATGCCGAGGCTCAAGGTAAACCCAGGCAGTATCACATCACGAAATTGGCCCCAGCCCACCGGCCTAAACCAGTAATCTTGGTTTATTTTGAGGGTGACTAAGGGCAGTACAGCTAGAAAGTATTGTACCACATAGGCGATCAAGGCTGAGGGAATGGCAATGCCAATGACACAAAGCAGCATCGCCGCACGGTCGATCGCCGAGTTGCGATACAGTGCGGCAATAATGCCCAGGCTTAGTCCCAAAATGGTCCCGAGCACCATGGCAAAGATACCGATGGCCGCTGACGCCGGGAAGTTCTCGATGATCATGCGATTAACGCTGCGATCGACCGTCCTAAAACTCTCGCCAAAGTCGGCGTGCAAAAACATCCGGTCCATTTGAATGACATACTGCTGCCACAGCGGCTTGTTTAATCCGTACTTAGCTTCGAGGTTAGCGCGAACGGCCGCCGGGATCTCTTTGGTCCTGGTGAGAGGATCGCCTGGCACTGCGCGCATGAAGACAAAGGTCATCGTTGCCAATGCCCAAAGGGTCAAGATCGCCATAGCCAGCCGCTGGCCAATGTAGCGCAGAAAACCCCACGATAGAAAATGGCTCATCCGCAGACCTCCTTTATCTATTTGTGGTCCCAATAGGCAGCCCGAAAATCCGGACTGAAGCCAAATATCACACGCTTGACGCCCTTGAGCTGGGGCGCCGCCGTTAACGCCCCACCGCTCAGATTAGTCACAGCCACGGGCGCCTGCTCTTCTATAATGTCTTCTGCCGCTTTAAACAGCTGAACTCGTTTAGCCCTGTCGGGCTCGCCGTTAGCTTGCTCGATCAATTTATTATAAGCTGGGTCTGACCAGCCGGTGGAGTTGTTCTCATTGCTGCTGGCTAGCAGATCCAAGAATGTCATCGGGTCGCGATAGTCGGGGCACCAACCGAAAAAGGCCATGTCAAATTGGCCATCGCGGCTCTTTTGCAGGCGAGTTTTAAACGGGACCGTCTCAACCTTGACTTCGGTAGCAAGCAACTTCGATAGGCTATGCTGAAAATATTCAGCCATCTTTTTCGCCACGACGCTGTCATCAAATAGGATGGTAAAGGACGGAACCTGTGTCAGCTTGGTTTCCGTCAGATACTCGCGGACCAAACGCTGCGTTTTCGCCACATCAAAATCTTTGATCGGCGGGGATTTTACCTCCTGACGGTAGCTAATCCCTTCCTTGCTGCCAGGCATGTAGTCAGGAACCATGCGAAATGCCGGCTTGTAGCCCGGAACACCGACAATTTTATTGACGTACTCTGCACGATTGAGCCCGGCCCGTACAGCTTGCCGCAATTTTTGACTAGCAAAAACCCGTCCAGGCCGTAGGTTGAAGGCTAGGGTCTCGGTACAGCCTGTCTGAAAGGTGTCGATCTTCAGCTTGGCGCCCTGAGCCTGACGAATGATTTCCGGTGTCGACATCGTCGTAGTGTCGATACCCCCAGTGCGGAAATTATTGAAATTGGCTTGGCTATCCTTAACCATAGCGGGGGATTCGAGCGCATTGATCTTGATTTTCGCCGCGTCCCAGAAGGTGTCGGCCTTCTCCAGCCGCATCGACTGCTCCTTCTGCCAGCGTGCCAAGCGGTAGGGGCCGTTACCGATGAGACTGGCTGGGTCGGTAGCGAACGATCCGGCAAATTTCTCGACGATATCTTGGCGCAGTGGATAGAACACCTGAAAGGCCATGAGCGAGTCAAAAAACGGCACGGGTCGGCTCAGTTGCACTTCCAGAGTATGATCGTCGAGCGCCTTTACCCCTAGTTTTTCCTTTGGCAGCTTCTTGGCGACGATGGCCTCGGCGTTGAGCAGTCCGGCGGTGCCGGCGATAAAAGCGTATTCGCTGGCGAAGGCCGGATCGACCAGGCGTCGCCACGAGTAAACAAAATCCTGCGCCTTCAGGGCCTTGCCATCCTGCCACCTTGCCCCGGGACGAATCTTGAAAGTCCAGGTCTTCTTGTCGGGACTGATGCTTACGCTCGCCGCCGAGCTCGGAATGACCTGGCCAGCCGCATTGTACGCCATTAATCCGTCGTAGATGTGACCGAGCCACATAGAACTAACCGAATCGACCTGCTTCGAAATGTCCATCGATGGCGGCTCATCACCCGCGCTGAAGTAGACCTCATTGCCGAGGATCCGTTGCTCCCGCGACAACTGGTCGGCATGTGCGGCGCCGGACAAAGTAGCCCAAACAAGCGAGACAACCATGGCGCACTGCTGCAGCCGGCGAATGTTGAGCATTGATGACCTCCTTAATTTATTGCGTTTGACGATCATGCCGATGCGGCAGAGCTACGAACAGGGGCTCGGCGACCAAGGGGAGGCAACCCAATCCTGGGGTGGGTACCGATGCTTCAATGAGCAGAGCAGACTCGCCACTTCTTTACCGGATATTGCTTAAAAACTTCAAGTAAATAAAGACTGTACAAAATGGCGCATGGGTGCTTGCGGTAGCCGCAGCAGTGCAGGTTTCGCCGATATTGACCTAAGAATGTCGGCCACTTCATAGGCACCCAAGGCCATTGATCGACTGCGGCTCCATAAATAGGCTTGCCAAAAAAAGTCCATAGTTTTAACGTCGGAAAATTCTCGGGAATTGCCCGCAAGGGTTGAGCTTAACTGGATGAGGTGGTGGATGCCCAGCGCCTCGCAGCCTGAAGCAGTTCTACAAGGATCTACTGGGTATCAGCGGCTTAGCCATAGCCAACGCTTGAGGACCTGGGGACCTGGTGGTACTCCAGATGGATCCAATTCAGCAAGAGCCCGTACACCGTGATCATCGAATCCATAACAGGAGGCATAAGCGTGTCAGTTTCAACAGCAGTGCTAGGATTTCCCCGGATTGGTGCTCAACGCCAACTCAAGAAAACGCTGGAAGCATACTGGGGTGGCAAAGCCACCGCCGAAGAGCTGCAGCAAACTGCCGCCACGCTGCGGCAGTCGCACTGGCAGAACATGAAGGAAGCCGGCATCACCTTCGTGCCAAGCAACGACTTCTCCTTCTATGACCATGTCCTCGACACCGCCGTCACCCTTGGCGTCGTACCCGCGCGATACAAGCAAATCCAAGATCCACTCAAGCGCTTTTTCGCGATGGCGCGGGGCCGCCAAGATGCCGCTAACGGCGTCGACATTCCGGCCCTGGAAATGACCAAGTGGTTCGACACCAATTATCATTACATTGTGCCTGAACTGGCTCCAGACCAAGCCTTTGCTTACGATGCCAAAAAAATCGTCGATGAATACACTGAAGCTCGCAAGCTCGGCATCGAGACCCGGCCCGTCATCCTTGGCCCAGTCTCCTTCCTGCTGTTGGCAAAAGTTGCGAACACCGAGCACACCAAGGTCGCCCCGCTCGACCTCTTGCCGAAGCTGCTCCCCGTTTACACCGAGATGCTAAAGAGCCTGAAGGACCTTGGTGTATCCTGGATCCAGCTCGACGAGCCCTGCCTCGTGCTTGAACTCGACGAGAAGGCCAAGGCGGCCTACCGCTCGACCTTGCAGCAGATCGCCGACCTGAGCGCTCGCCCCAACATCGCCTTGACCACCTACTTCGGCCCCCTGGCTGAAAACCTTCAGTTGGTACCCAACAACGCCTTCGAAGCCCTCCACCTCGACCTGGTGCGCGCCCCTGAGCAGCTTGCCCCAGTGCTCGCCTGGATCGGCGCTAAGACCAAACTATCAGTCGGCGTTGTCGACGGCCGTAACATTTGGCGCAATGATGTCGATGCCTCCCTGGCGCTGGTCAACCAAGCGACCAAAGCCCTCGGCGCCGACCGCGTCATCGTTGCCTCATCCTGCTCGCTGCTGCACTCGCCAGTCGACCTGACGATCGAGGACAAACTAGACAAAAACCTACTGACCTGGCTTGCCTTCGCCAAGCAGAAGATTGAAGAAATCGGCGTCCTGGCTGTGGCCAGCACGCAAAAAGAGCCGAATGCACCAGCCTTCCTCGCTGCCCGCGCTGCGATCCAGAACCGCCGTGATTCCGTGCTGACGAAAAACGCTGCTGTGCGCGAGCGCATGAAGGCCGTGACGACAAAAATGCATGATCGCGCCGGAGCCTTTTCCGCCCGCGCCGAAGTGCAACGCAACCGTTTTAAACTGCCAGCCTTCCCGACGACCACAATTGGCTCGTTCCCACAGACTGCTGACGTGCGGTCAATCCGCGCCGATTGGCGTGCGGGTAAAGTCGACCAGGAAGCCTACAACCGCTACCTACAAACCGAAATTAAGGACTGCGTTAAGCGCCAAGAAGACCTCGACATCGACGTGCTAGTGCACGGCGAATTCGAGCGGACCGACATGGTCGAACACTTTGGTGAGAAGCTCGAAGGCTTCGCCTTTACGAAAAATGGCTGGGTACAGAGCTACGGTTCACGTTGCGTCAAGCCACCAGTGTTGTTTGGCGACGTCTACCGCCGCTACCCGATGACGGTCAGCTGGTCTAAATACGCCCAGTCTTTGACCAATCGTCCGATGAAAGGGATGCTCACCGGCCCCGTGACGATCCTGCAGTGGTCCTTCGTTCGCAACGATCAGCCACGCAGCGACACCTGTCAGCAGATCGCCCTGGCGATCCGTGATGAAGTAAACGACCTCGAGGCTGCTGGCATCCCGATGATCCAAGTCGATGAACCAGCACTGCGCGAAGGCCTACCTTTACGTAAGCGTGACTGGGAAGCGTACCTCAAGTGGTCGGTCGATGCGTTCAAGCTATCGACCAGCGGCGTCGAGAACAAGACCCAGATTCATACCCACATGTGCTACTCCGAGTTCGGCGACATCCTACCAGCCGTAGCGCGTCTGGATGCCGACGTGCTCTCGATCGAAACCTCGCGCTCGCACATGGAGCTGCTCGGTGACTTCGGCAAGTTCTCGTATCCAAACGAAGTGGGTCCGGGCGTCTACGATATCCACTCGCCACGCGTGCCTAGCGTCAGCGAAATGACCGACCTGCTCGCTAAAGCACTGAAAGTGCTCCCTGCCGAACTGATCTGGGTCAACCCTGATTGCGGTTTGAAAACTAGAGGCTGGGAAGAGGTTACGACGGCGTTGTCAAACATGGTCTCTGCGGCCAAGATTATGCGTAAACGCATCGAAGCCTAAAGCCAAAGCGGCTGATTGATTGTTACCTTAGACAAAAGATGGAGGATGCCCCACCGGCACCCTCCATCTTTCTTTGTATTCGCAGGTTGCCATGCCAAGGAGGTCCCAAAAGGTCCCTTGAGAGGACCTGCAGGGATCCTGACTTATGGCTTAATCAAGGTACAGCCGGGCAAGTTAAGGTCCAATTGGTTGCCGTCTGCCCAGCAGGCATTGAACTGGTAGGTTTCCTGGCCGTAGGCAGCACCGCGGGTGGCAGTGACATGGCCTTCGGCGTCGATTTCGCAGGGGTTATTGACTGTGCATTGCTTGCCACCGTCGTTGGCGGTGTTGTTGATGCCGATCACTTCATGGGTATCCGCATTGATCAACGGTGAACCAGAAGTGCCACCGATGGTGTTGCAACCCGGTTGTGTGAAGAGGATCGAGTCGCGAAAGGTCCAGTTGCCCTCCTGCAGCGTATTGACGAAGCGGTCAATGGTGCAGGAATAGATCCTACGCCAGTATCCGGAGACGATGCGAATCGGTGAGCCCTGAGTCGGGTGCTGGTCGGCAATCGTTAAAGGCTGCACCCCGTAGCTCGTTGCGATTTCCTGGTAGGTCGTAGTCAACCGGTATAAAGTCACGTCGGTATTGGTCATCGTCGCGTAGACGACCTTCTCGGCCTGGAGCGTGCCGAGGTAGCCGCTAGCATTGCGGTTTAATAGGTTAAAGGTACGCTTGGAATCGCGATTGGCGATGGCCTCACCCGCTTTGACGAAGCCGCCTTCGAAGCAATGGCCATTAGTGAGAATCAGCGCTTTATCATCGTCCTTCGATATCGCGAAGCGCACCAAGGAACCAGAGCAGTTGCTGAGCGCAACGGTAGAACTGAAGTCAACACCAGATGCCTCAATCACATCGTCGGTGTCGCCAACAAGGTTTAACACCTGCCAAGGCTCGGCCAATGGCAAGGCCATCGCGGCGGGTGCACTGGTCGCGGCGAGCACTAGAAAGGCCCCGCTGCTGAGCAAAGTCTGACGTCCGTTCCTCATTTGATCCCCTTTTACCTAGCTATGCTTTAGATATTCTCGCTGCATCATTATCCGCCCCAGCGCCAAACCACAAGCTCGTTTACGGCCGTTCCAGCCGTCCTTGTACCCAGAGTTAGGCGCAAGGTTGGCGGGGGGCGGCTCGAAGCCATTCGCCCCCTTTCACAAGACCCCGCCTAGCGACGGATCGTAGAGAAAGCGCGTGCCAGCATCATATTCGAGCAGCTCAGCGAAGCGCGCCCAGTCGACCGCGGTCATAAATTGCCGCTCCGCCTCTTCTGATGAGAAGCGCTCGTCGAGGATGTCGATAAAGAACTCGGCATTGATCGAGCGGGAGTTTTTACTGCGCAGCGTATCCAACATGATATTGATCAAAGGCACACGCTCCAAAATCTGGCCACGAAAGATTTCCTTACCCTGTAAGATGTCGGCAAGAGCGAAGGCCTTGCCCTTTTCGGTGAGGTTGATCTGACCATCCTTTGCCGCGGCAAAGCCCAGCAACTGCACGGCATCGACCAAGGGCATGACGTCATCGATCGACAGGCGCAGCATTTGCGACAGCTGCGAAAGTTGACCAGTGCCACCGTGATCAAAAATAATTTCCAGAAAGCCACCAATGCCGCCGGCGCGCACATGTGGCAATGGCAGCAGCGAGGATTTGGTGTCCTTAGTTGCCAAGGCTTCGTCGACGCCGATGCTGGGGTTGGTCATGATCTTATAGATGCCGTCCGTAAGGCGGCGAAAGGCCTCTGATTTACGATTGCGCGGGCGCGCCAGATCGACAGATATAACGCCTCGCACCCGCCCTGGAGAGGTGCCGAGAACGACGATGCGGTCGGCGAGATAGACCGCCTCCTCGATATTGTGCGTGACCATCAGAACACTTTCGGCGACGAAGCGCCCCGCCTCCCAAAGATCGCTGATTTCACTCCGCAAATTCTCCGCTGTTAGAACATCGAGCGCAGAAAATGGCTCGTCCATGAACAGCGCCTTCGGGCGCATGACAAAGGCCCGAGCAAAGCCGACGCGCTGTTTCATGCCACCTGATAACTCTTTAGGATAGGCACTCTCGAAACCGTCGAGGCCGACCATATCGATGGCCTCAACAGCCTGGCGCGCCGCGAGATCATAGGGTACGCCGCGAGCACGCAGGCCGACCATCACGTTATCCAGCACAGTCAACCATGGCAGGAGGGCAAAGTTCTGAAAGACTACGGCGACGTCGGGATTGGGCCCCTCTACCTTTTGGCTGGCGCAGATCACCTCGCCCGAGGTCGGCGGCATCAGGCCGGCGAGGATGCGCAGCAGCGTGCTTTTACCGCTGCCGCTGCGACCGAGCAAGGCGACGAACTCACCCGTGCGCAGCTGCAAATCGACGCTTTCCAATACCACCAAGTCATTGCTGCCGCCGGCACTCTTGAACACCTTGCTAACTTTTCGGCCCTCGATGAGCGGTTTGCCGACAGCGTTCTTTTGTGATGCTTGAGCCACGGTGGGCCCCCTTTTCTATGACAACGAGTATTTGCGGATTGCCAAATTATATAACCGGTTCCAGACTGTGCGATTAAGGAGAACCACAACCAAGGCCATCATACCCACGCCAAGAGCGATCCGCGGCCAATCCCCCAGCTCGGTAGCATCGGCGATATAGGCGCCAAGGCCATTTGCTTTGAGTTTCACATCACCCCATGAAACGACCTCGGCCACGATGCTGGCATTCCAGGCTCCACCGGCCGCTGTCAGCGCCCCGGTGACCCAGAAGCGAAAGATACCCGGCAGAATCAATGCCCGCCATAGTTGCCAGTGCCGAAGGCCGAAGGTCCGAGCCATCTCGCGAAGTTCCGCCGGAATCGCCTGAGCCCCGCCGATAACGTTAAAAAGCACGTACCACTGTGCACCAAAAGCCATCAACAGCGTACTGCCCAAATTGATCGGAATCGCCCATTTGACAAAGATCGCCGTGGCAAATGGAAAGAGGAAGTTGGCGGGAAACGAAGCCAAAAACAGCGCCACCGGCTGACCAAGGCGGGCCAACTTAGGACGAAAGCCCATGGCGACGCCGACCGGCACCCAAATGAGACTGCTGAGTAGCACCAGGAGAACCACCCGCGCAAAGGTCGCCAAGGCCAAGCCTGCGGTATGCAGGATCTCGCCCACGTCAATCTCTGTCAGGATGAAGCGCAGACCACAATAGGCGAGAATGGCCGCAGCCAAGGCGATGGCAGCAGTGTAACCACGATCGATCCAGTTTACCTGCCCAGGCTCGACCGGTGCCTTCACTGGCCGAAATTCCCGCTGCGGTAGCGCCTCCGCACAGGCCCGCCAGCGCCGTTGGGCGCCGCGGTAGGTCGCTTGCACCCAACGCGAGGCCAGAAGGGCTTCATACAGCCATGAGGCCGGCCGGTCATCACCCTCAGACTGCTCCATTTTGTAGCGATGCGACCAGGCAATCAGTGGTCGCCACAGCAGCTGGTCAGTGACGACGATGATCAAGCCGATGGCAAGGATGGCGAAGAGCACCGCCTGCATGTTCTTTTGCTGAATCGCCACCGTCACATAGGAGCCGATTCCCGGCAGGGTATAATTGGCGTTGAGCAGGCTCATCGACTCGCTGGCTGAGACGAAAAACCAGCCCCCACCAAAACTCATCATGCCGTTCCATACTAAGGGAATGACTGAAGATGGCAGTTCGAGGCGCTTAAAAGTCTGCCATCTACCGAGCTGGTAGGTCAGGCAAGCCTCCCGCAACTCTTCAGGAAGCGCCCTTAATGACTGGTAAAAAGCAAATGCAAGATTCCATGCCTGGCCGGTGAACACCGCAAATATCGAGGCGGCCTCAAGCCCCAGCAAACTGCCGCGAAATAGGGCGATGAACGCCGTCACGGTCACGGACAAAAAGCCCAACACCGGCACCGATTGGAGGATATCCAGGATCGGAATCATAAGACGCTCGGCTCGCTTATTATGCGCCGCGACATAGCCGTAAATCAGGGAGAAAAGCAGCGACAGGGGCAAGGCGATAAACATCCGCAGCGTCGAACGCGCTACGTAATAGGGTAGGCGCCAAGGGTTCAAATCGATAGGCTCTGGCAGGACCGTCGGCGGTGAAAAGGGCGCAAACATCCCGGCTCCGACCCGCGCAATACCCGCGACGGTGCCGATGAACGCCAAAAATAGTAT
>Ga0315291_10003417_pt1 | contig 20534 bp, 19 predicted proteins | sample YL17G12_20_MG_FD_203070 | JGI IMG/M metagenome (GOLD analysis project Ga0315291, IMG submission 203070) | Sediment microbial communities from Yellowstone Lake, YNP, Wyoming, USA - YL17G12_20 | ecosystem: Environmental > Aquatic > Freshwater > Lake > Sediment | place: USA: Wyoming | collected...
TCATATTCCCTTAGGATCTTGATGGCTGCGGAGGCAACGATAATGAGAAAAACGATCAAAAAAAAGATTGCTGGCGAAATCCCAGTTATAAGAGTCATAAAATTGTCTCCTTTCCAAATCTTTTATCCCCTAAAACCACCTGTCTACCGCAAGGGGATTATAGTGAACGCCTTAAATAAAAGTTGACATTCCACAAACTGTCATTGCGAGCGAAGCAAAGCAATCTCATGGGATTGCTTCGTCGCTGGCGCCCCTCGCAATGACAACTTTCCAATGGCGTTCACTATAGCAAAAGTTTAAACCAGGGCTTATCCATTTCCCAATTAGTGATCAAAATACCGCCCTCTTCTAAGCCGCATGGATTGATATCAGGGACTATTCAACCTTTTCAGACAAAGTCAAAGTCTCTCGTTTAAGAGGAGACGGGACGTAGACCAGGTTGATTTCTATCTTGCTAAGGGACTTTTCCTTGATAGCCATCCTTGGGATCGTGACATCCAAAGAACCTTCGGCAATGCCTTCAGGCGGAAGAGCCTTCCAAAACGGATAAACCTTCTCAATTTTCTCTTCGGGTTTATACGGAATTGGCTTCCCAGCTGCATCCAAGTACTCGAGGGTGACCGCCTGGATATCCAGGATATCTTTCGATTTATTGGTGATCTTGATGTGACCCTTAAGTCCCGGCGTCTCGACGATCTCTTTAGAAGCAGTGTCTACGATCGTGAGGATTTGAAGATCGCTAAGTTCCAGAAGAAAATTCTGGCCCTTAAGCTCAGACTTCGGGGGAACCAAATTCTTTGTAATTCGCTCCTGTTTGGGACCCTCCACCTTCTTTTCCTTAGTACAACCAAAAATTCCAATGGCCAGGCATAAAGCTATAAATATGAAGATCTTTTTGAAATGCATACAATGTCCCCCTTTCTTGGTTAGTCGAAGAAATATCAGCCCCTCAGATCCCGCACCTCCTTTCCCATTTTGGCCAGCTTCTGTTAGACCCTGGTAAGAGACTCGTCGAGGCTTCATAAAAAAACCCGCAAAGAAGCTGTTTGGAGTTCTTTGCGGGTTTTTCTATAGAGACCTAAAAAAGACTCTCTGCAACTCGATTTGATTCCTTTATATACCATTCTCCACTAAAAAGCAAGAAAAATCGTTAACCTTCAAATGATCCCTTAGAAAGTGTGAAAAAAATTGGATTTGATAAGCACATAGCATCTAGAATGAGGTTCAAATTTCAAAATCAATCGGCCGAATAATCCGGATATTCCACTTTGGATTACTGGTTGAAATAAACATCTTAATACGGAGATTAGTCAAGCAAGATTTCAAGAGGAGGGAAGAGTTAAAGGTAGCATGCAAAGTGGGGCTGGATGGGGAGGATTTGAAACCTGGTAAAATCCCCATAAATCCCCCTGAAGCTGTGAAAAAATCGCTTTCGCCAACCTTTGTCCCGAAAGACCAATTGGATCTCCAAAGCTTTAGAATGCGCTCGTTGAGGTTAAAGGTCACCCGCCACAACAATAAACCTTAACGTTGCATAAACTTTTGACGATACGGACATGGGCAAGCCGTTCGGAAAGGCTTCGAGGCGAACCTTTGGCCGAATCGGCACTCTCGTCTCCTTCCCCTGCTGGAATTCACTTGGGGTGATGTCCTCCGATACCCTTAAATTCTCAAAACAACCGCCTTCCGAAGCCTTGAAGGGCGGTTTGCCCCTGTCCGTTTTGCAACTGTCAGGTAAAGATATGTGGTTAAGGGGGATTTTGAACCGGACAAAAATCGACGTGGAGTAAAAGAAAATTAGAAAATGCAAACTATTTAATGCTCCCGACAATATGAAGAACTTTTGGTCAAAGCATTGGAGGGTCGCGATGTCGAGGACGCTAATCGATATCTGAAAGCTTAATGATACCTTTAACCCCCTTCATTCTTTCAACAAATCTGTAATCCGCCGTGACGAAGGGTATCTCTTCCATGTGTGATAGTGCAAGAAAATAGGCATCATAAATAGTAATGCTATATTTAAATGCCATGGTGGTGGCATCTGTCATCACTTTCTTATCCACCCTTCTTACCTCCAGCCCCATATCAAATACCGAATTAAGAGCCTCGTTCCACATCCTTTGAGGAAAAATTGGGGTTATATCGGAGTGCATTAGTCAACTCATAAAATAGTAATTCTGGCACGATGAAAAGGACTGATCCCTCAAGCATCTTTTGCCTTAATTCAAGTACATGGTCAAGGTCATTTTCGCCAGAAACACTGAACCATTTAAGGGCTACGGATGTGTCCAATACAAATCTTATCATGAATGCTTCTCTCTCCATTTTCTCAACTTAGAAACAGCATCCCATTTCCCTGATCTCTTCCTCAATCTATCCTGCACTTCAATAGCATGTCCGATTTTTATTCTCCTCATCTCTTCTGCTTTCTCATGCTGATAATCTCTAATCAATCTTTGAGCTGCCTCCCTTAGTAAAGGCTCCTGCTTTTGCCTTCTTCCTTCGCTATCCGGTCAATCTCTTCAACAATATCCTCTTGAAAAACTGTATTTATCCTCACCATAACTCCACCTCCATCTTACACACTTCTCGTGTGTAAGATATGTGATCTATTCTCTGCTGTCAAGTACTATATCCTGCCCATAATCCGTAATCAAAGACGGAAGTGTCAGTATTTATTAGACCCTGAAACAAGTTCAGAAGGGTGACACTGAATTTGCCTCGGTTGTCATGTTGAACTTGGTTCAGCATCTCGTCATTACGGATTATATCCTGCTAAAAATGAAATGATTTTCAAGTTAGGGCAATTGGGGGAAAGGAATCATTTTTTTAAACCTGAAGCCAGCTCTTCCAAAACTTCCCGGTTGAGGATAAGAATTCTATTTTTCCTAACATCGATGATTCCTTTGGCTTTCATCTTAGCCAAAGTCCTTGATAAGGTCTCACTGATCGTCCCCAGTTTGGAGGCCAGTTGAGTTTTGCTCAAATCCAACTCGACTTCCTTGGGGTTCTTCCCTTCTTTCGACAATTTCAATGAGAGGTCGATCAGATATTTTGCGATTCTGGAAGAGACCTCTTTCAAAGAAAGTTCCTCGATCAGCGATGCAAACCTTCTTAAGTAATGAGAGAGGGTGACAATCATGTTAATGCTGAGCTGGGGATTCTTCTCGATCAATTGGGTGAAATCCCTTTTTGGGAAAAAAAGTAGTTGACAATCGCTCAGGGCCTCAGCAAAGGCTGGGTAACTCCCTTCGAGGAAGAGAGCTGCTTCAGCAAAGGCATCCGGTGCGGAGACCACGTGTAAGATCTGTTCCTTACCTTCGGGTGAGATCTTATAGAGCTTTACCTTCCCTGAGAGGATGACATAAAACCCTTTTGCCTCTTCCCCATCAGAAAAGATGACCTCCCTTTTCTCAACCTGTTTTGGTTTGGCGATGGCCCTGATTTTCTTTAGGTCTTCTTCTTTCAACCCGGCAAAAAGAGGACATTGTCTTAAGAGGTCGGTCGACATAATTTTTTGATAACGTTCAAAAGGTGAGGCACGAATTAAAAAACCGGTTCAAGTAATTTGAAACCCACAGTATGTCCCCCTCCCCCTTTGATGGGGGAGGGAGAGGGTGGGGGTGGAAAAGTTATGAATTTCAAAGTACTTAAATCATTTCCCCCTCCCCTTCACCCTGTTAGATAAGGTTGTCTATTCAGCCCTGTTATTCAAGAGATCTCCTATCTAACAGGGTGAATCCCCTCCCACCGGTGGAGGGGAGATTTGCTGGATGTCTTTACTCATCTTGAAGGATGTATTGGAAAACATTTATGCCTCACCTTTTGAACGTTACTAATTTTTTTTAAGTTGCAAATTTCAAATTGTTCAAATGTCAAACATTAAGAATCAGAAAGAACAAAATGTCAACTAATTTAAATTTGAGATTGCCTCTATTCCATTTCGATTTTTGTTTTGACATTTGATATGAGATACCTGCCCATAACCCTACAGGTTTTTTACCTTTTTTTCAAGAAAAAAGAGGTTTTCCCATCCCTCTATAAATATATTTAATCAATTATTTCAATAGGTTGAGAGATTATGGGACGGGTCTTTCTTATCCCATTCATGAACTCCTGGATGGACACATGATATTGAAATGAAAGAAATATTATGTTAATCTGGGTTAACCTTTAACATTGGAGGAAAATTTTTGAGTTCCCTTTATAAAAATCTGGTCTTCTGGGCGATCATTTGTATCATAATGGTCCTCCTCTACAGTCTTTTCTACAGTAAACCTCGCCAACCAACTTCAGAAAAAAATTATTCGGATTTCATCTCTGCCGTAGAGAACAATCGGGTTCAGGAGGTGGAAGCACGCGGTAGAAACATCATTTGGAAAGATACAGAAGGAAAACGTTTTAAAACCTATGCCCCTGAAGATCCCGAGATGATTAAAACCCTCAGGGATAAGAAAGTGGTCATCAATGCAAAGAAGGAGGAGGAATCCCCTTTCTGGCAGAACATTCTCATCTCTTGGTTTCCGATGATTATTCTGATCGGTGTCTGGCTCTTCTTCATGAGGCAAATGCAGATCGGCGGTGGAAAGGCTCTCTCCTTTGGAAAGAGTAAGGCCAAAATCCTGACCAAAGAACATCATCAGGTGACCTTTGAAAACGTCGCTGGAATTGAAGAGGCAAAAGATGAATTGGAGGAGATCATCGCCTTTCTCAGGGATCCCAAGAAATTTACCAAACTGGGAGGCAGAATACCCAAAGGAGTTCTTCTCATCGGTGCCCCTGGAACGGGCAAGACACTCCTGGCCCGGGCCATTGCTGGCGAAGCGGATGTTCCTTTCTTCAGTATCAGTGGTTCTGATTTTGTTGAGATGTTTGTTGGGGTTGGAGCATCCCGCGTACGAGATCTCTTTCTCCAGGGAAAACGCAATGCCCCCTGTATCATCTTCATTGACGAAATCGATGCCGTTGGAAGGCACAGAGGAGCAGGCCTCGGTGGCGGCCACGATGAGCGTGAACAGACCTTGAACCAGTTACTGGTTGAAATGGATGGTTTTGAATCGAACGAAGGTGTCATCCTGATCGCGGCAACAAACCGGCCAGATGTTTTGGACCCTGCCCTGCTCAGGCCTGGTCGTTTCGACCGGCAGGTGGTTGTGCCTGTCCCCGATGTGAAGGGAAGAGAAGAAATTATAAAGGTCCACTCTAAAAAGATACCGTTAGCTGAGGATGTCAATCTCACCCTCTTGGCCAGAGGAACTCCTGGATTTACTGGAGCTGATCTGGAGAACCTCGTGAACGAAGCAGCTCTGCTGGCTGCTCGATTGGGAAAGGAACGGGTTGAGATGGTTGACCTGGAACAGGCTAAGGATAAAGTCATGATGGGTGTGGAACGGAAATCGATGATCATTCCTCTGGAAGAGCGGAGAATTACAGCTTATCACGAAGCGGGCCATACCTTGGTGGCTAAGATGATCCCTGGAACAGACCCCATCCATAAAGTGACGATCATCCCCAGGGGCCGAGCCTTGGGTATCACCCAGCAACTTCCTATTGATGAAAAGCATACCTATCCAAAAGACTACCTGCTGAACAATATTGCAATCATGATGGGAGGAAGGGTAGCAGAAGAATTGGTGTTGAACAGTCAAACCACCGGTGCGGGGAATGACATCGAACGTTCCACAGAAATTGCCAGGAAAATGGTTTGCGAATGGGGAATGAGCGATAATCTTGGGCCCTTGGCCTACGGTAAAAAAGAAGAACAGATCTTCTTGGGAAGAGAGTTTGCTCAGCACCGAGATTATAGTGAAGACACGGCTCGGTTGATCGATAATGAAATCAGGAACATTGTGACCCAGGGTCATGAAAGAGCCAGAGAGATTATCCAGACGAATATGGCCATCCTCCATAAATTGGCTAATACCCTTCTTGAAAAAGAAGTTCTCGACGGGAATCAAATCGAAGCCATTATAAAGGGTGAGATGGGATAGTCGAGATGAATTTGATTCGATGCCTTCACATTACCAGTGCCAAAGAGGCGATCCAACAGATGGGAAAGGCGGGGGTGGATGCTACCGGTATAAAGTTGATGAAGGGGAAGACTCTCCATTTCAACCTCACGGTGGAAGGGATCGATCCCCGAACTGCTAACCTCCTCAAACAAGAAATGCTTTCCTTGGGCGGGGATGCCGCCCTCGATGGAAGGGGGCTTGACTGCAGTGCCAAATCGACAGATGCCATTCTTATGGGCACTCAAAAGCAGTTCGAAAAATTGATCCTCAAATTGGATCAATACCCTGCACTTCAACCCATTGGTCAACCCTTAAGGGAAACGCTTAAGAACATCTCCAAAAACTATTACTCCATACGCTGCCGTAAGCGGACATTTAAGTTGGGAAAAGGGACTCTGGTGATGGGGGTTCTCAACGTCACCCCGGATTCCTTTTCAGACGGAGGCCTTTTCTTCGACAAAGAGAAGGCGATTGCTCAGGGGTTGAGGATGGTTGAAGAGGGAGCGGATATGATAGACATTGGTGGGGAATCCACCAGGCCAGGCTCAAAACCCCTTGGGTTGGAAGAGGAACTCCGTCGGGTCATTCCTGTGATCGAATCCCTTTCCAGAGAATTAAATATCCCGATTTCGATCGATACCTACAAATCGACGGTAGCACAGAGGGCAATTGAGGCTGGGGCTGAAATAATAAATGATATCAGTGGGTTAAATTTTGACCCAAACCTTGCACAAGTGGCTGCCAAGGAGGATACCCCCCTCATCCTGATGCACATTCGTGGAACCCCTGAAACGATGCAGAAGGATGTCCATTATGACTCTCTTTTCTCTGAAATAATTCAATATCTAAGAGACTCCATTCAAAGGGCGGAATCTGCGGGATTAGATTCTCAGCAAATCATCATCGATCCTGGAATTGGTTTTGGAAAGACCCTTGAGGATAACCTCCTCATCATAAAAAATCTCTCAGAATTCCGGGTACTTGGAAAACCTATACTCTTAGGGACTTCCAGGAAGAGTTTCATCGGAAAGATTCTCAATGCAGATGGCAAAGACCGGCTTGAGGGAACCCTTTCAAGTATTGCTATCGGGGTGCTTAATGGGGCTCATATCATTCGATGCCATGACGTGCTCCAGGCGAAAAAGGCAATTGCAGTGGCCGATGCGATTCGTCTGGCAGGGATTTGAAAGTTCGGAGTTCAGAGTTTGGAGTTTAGAGGAAACGACCAAAACTTGACCTTTTCAATGCAATTAGCTTGAAAATAGCACCTAATATACCTCCTCTCCCCTCTGGGGGAGAGGATTGAGGTAAGGGGGCAAAGGCTTTGACTCACCCTCACCCCCACCCTCTCCCATCAAGGGAGAGGGGGAAACAATTTTCATGGTTCGAGGGTGCCCTCTGGGCATGGGGTATTATGGTAACGATTTCAAATAAAGCGAAGCTCCCCGCCCACAGGGCGGGGCATTCTGCAGCATTTTCGCAATCTGTAGAGGCACGCATCCGTGCGGGAGTGCTTCGGTGCGGAACCACGGTTTTCTCCGAAGAAGGGTAGGATAGATGACGCGTAAGTTATTCGGGACAGACGGAATCCGGGGGATCGCCAATGTGGATCCTATGACTGGAGAGTTGGCCATGCAGCTTGGCAGGGCCATCGCACACCTTTTTAAGGAGGTCAAAGGAAGGCATCGGATTGTGGTGGGAAAGGACACTCGACTTTCTGGATATATGTTAGAGACGGCTCTGGCCTCCGGCATCTGTTCAATGGGAGCTGATGTGATGTTGGTAGGACCACTTCCTACCCCGGGTATCGCTTTTATCACCACCAGTATGAGGGCGAATGCTGGTGTGGTGATTTCAGCCTCTCACAATCCATACTACGATAATGGAATTAAAATCTTTTCTCAAAACGGCTTCAAACTTCCCGACGAGATGGAACATCGGATTGAAGAACTGATCCTCTCAAACCATCTCCATTCCCTTCGACCTACGGCCAGCGAGGTTGGAAAGGCACATCGGATCGATGATGCCGTCGGTCGATATGTCGTCTTTCTCAAAAATACCTTCCCCTACAACTTGACCTTGGATGGGCTTCGCATCGCCTTAGATTGTGCCCATGGGGCCGCCTATCGGGTAGCACCTACCGTCCTCGAAGAATTAGGGGCAGAGGTCATACCGATCGGGATCGAACCCAATGGGGAGAATATCAATGATTGTTGTGGGTCCCTTCACCCAGAACTAATCACTCGCCTCGTCCTTGAGAAGAAAGCGGACATTGGGATGGCCCTGGATGGGGATGGTGACCGAATTGTCTTTGTGGATCAAAAGGGAAGACAGGTGGATGGAGACCATATCTTGGCCATCTGTGGTCTCCAACTTTTGTCAGAGGATCGCTTGAAAAAAGGCACCCTGGTCACCACTGTGATGAGCAACATCGGGCTCGACTGCACCATGAAATCAGCAGGGGGAAAAGTGGTCAGAACCCAGGTGGGAGATCGTTATGTCGTCGAGGAAATGATCCGGGGTGACTACAATTTGGGGGGGGAACAATCCGGTCACACGATCTTCTTAGATTTCAATACGACGTGCGACGGCATCCTTACAGCCCTTCAAGTTCTGGCCATTATGAAACGGAAGGAACAGCAGTTAGATGAATTGGCCAAAGTGATGGAACCTTTTCCTCAGGTACTTTATAACGTTCAGGTCAAAGAGAAGAAAGATCTTGCTAAGTTTCCAGAGATTGAAGGAAGGATCAAAGAGATTGAGAAGTCACTGGGTCAATACGGAAGAGTTTTAGTTCGATACTCTGGAACCGAGCCTCTCCTCCGGATCATGCTGGAGGGCGAGGATGAAGCGAAACTCCATCGGTTTGCTCAAGATATTGTGGAATTAGTAGAGAAACATATTGGAAGGTAGAGAGTGGAGAGTAGAAAGTGGTTTAAACCACCCTCCACCTTCTACATCCCACCTTCGGAATAGGGGGAATCATGCCGAGACTGGGTGTCAATATCGACCATGTTGCTACGGTGAGACAGGCCCGAGGGGTGATGTATCCGGATCCCGTCACTGCTGCCGGAATTGTCGAATTGGCTGGGGCAGACGGGATCGTGGCCCATTTGAGAGAGGACCGACGCCACATGCAGGATCGAGACCTCCGACTTCTCAGGGAGGTAATCCAAACCCGATTGAATTTAGAAATGGCTGCTACAGAGGAGATGATCCGCATTGCTTTAGCTACCAAACCAAACATCGTCACCCTCGTTCCTGAAAAGAGGGAGGAATTGACGACCGAGGGAGGTCTCGATGTGATCAAATTCCTTAAGCCCCTTAAAAAGGCGATCCAGCGGCTCCAAAAAGGGGGAATTCCCGTGAGCCTTTTTGTCGATCCCAGAAAGGATCAAATCAAAGCCTCCGAAGAAGGTGGAGCCAATGCGATCGAAATTCATACCGGCCACTACTGCGATGCAAAGACCCCTGGCGAGGCTGATGAGGAACTAAAAAAGATCCTCGATGCAGTGGGGGAGGCCTCTCACCGAAATCTCAAGATCGCAGCAGGACATGGACTCAACTATGTGAATGTCCAACGAATCACTGAAATCAAGGAGATCGAAGAACTGAATATTGGTCACAGCATTATCGCTCGGGCGGTCTTAGTGGGCCTGGATCGAGCCGTCCGTGAAATGATCGCCCTTATCAAATAAATTGCGGATCGCAGAATGCGGAATGCGGAATATAAATCTTTTTGTTCCGAATTCCGAATTTAAGATATTCCGAAATCTGCAATCCGAATTCCGCATTCGATATGGTTGTCGGAACGGGCATCGATATTGTGAATATCGAACGAATCGAAAGCCTGATGGCCCGCTGGGGAGATCGCTTTCTTGCTCGGGTTTTTACAAAGAAAGAAATCGTCCGGTGTCAGAAACGCACCCGACCCTCGGAATGTTTTGCCACCCGATTCGCAGCAAAAGAAGCGTTTCTCAAAGCGATTGGATGGGGACTTCGAAATGGTATTCAGTGGACGGATATCGAAGTGCAAAACGATTCCATCGGGAAGCCTTGCCTTTTCTTTCACCGAAGGGCAAAGGAGGTTCTCGAAACCCACCGAATCCAAAAAACTCTACTCACCCTCTCCCACGACCGACCCTTTGCCGTGGCCCATGTAATATTAGAGGGAGGGAATAATGAAGGTAGCGACCGCTGAACAAATGCAAGAATTGGATCGAAAGGCGATTGAGGTATACAAGATTCCAGGAATCGTCTTGATGGAAAATGCAGGAAGAGGAGCCGCAGAGGTTATCTCCAACGCTTTTCCTGACATTCAGAACAAGAGAATAGCGATCATTGCCGGAAAGGGAAATAATGGGGGCGATGGTTTCGTGATCGCCCGCCACCTATTGAATCATGGGATCTCGGTGAAGATCTTCCTGCTCACTGATCCCAATGCTCTTCGGGGGGATTCGGAGATCAATTATCACATCTTCTCCCGCATGAAAGGAGAAGTGATCCCTGTCCCTTCCTCTAAAGACTACCAAAAACTAAAAAAAGATCTGGAGAGGTTCGACCTCTTTGTCGACGGCATTTTTGGTACAGGACTCGATGCCGAGGTCAGAGGATATTACAGGGAGGTGATTGACCATCTGAATACACTCCAAAAGCCTATCGTTGCCATCGACATCCCTTCCGGGTTAGATGCTAATACCGGTAAACCACTCGGCACGGCGATCCGGGCTTCTCTCACTGTTACCTTTGGTCTACCCAAAGTTGGACATCTCATAGCCCCGGGTTCCGATTATGTGGGAGACCTGAAAGTCATCGACATCAGTATTCCCAAGAGGCTGGTGGAAGAGGAGAAGATTCAGACGCACCTCTTGGAGAATGAAGAGATCAGAAGATGGCTATCCGCACCCCGACGGCCAGATACCCACAAGGGAGATTACGGCCACCTTTTGGTCATCGCCGGATCGGTTGGTAAGACCGGAGCAGCGGCGATGGCGTCTGAAGCCGCTCTCAGGATGGGAGCAGGTCTGGTCACCTTGGCCATTCCAAAGAGCCTGAATGCAATCATGGCGGTGAAACTGACTGAGGTAATGACAGAACCTCTTCCGGAAACCCCCAAACAAACCCTCAGCCTCCGAGCCTTCAACTCCATTCTTCGCCTCTGCGAAAACAAAAAGGCGGTCATCATCGGTCCTGGCATCGGAACATTCAAAGAAACGCAATCCCTCGTCCTCAAACTGATCAAAACATTGAATCTCCCAATCGTCCTCGATGCGGATGGGCTGACCGCTCTCGCAACACAACCCAAGATCCTCCCCACTGGGAATCACTCACTGATCCTCACACCCCATCCAGGAGAAATGGCAAGGTTGATCCAATCCACCGTCAAAGATGTCCAGGAAGATCGGATCGGTATCTGCAGAAATTTCTCTCAATCCCGCCAGGTTCATCTCATCCTCAAAGGACATCGCACTCTGATCACGACTCCCAAGGGTGAGGTCTTCATCAACCCGACGGGCAATCCAGGAATGGCCTCAGGAGGAACAGGGGATGTGCTCACCGGAATGATCGGTGGGCTGATCTCTCAGGGATTTGAAATTCTTCCTTCTCTTCAGATCGCCGTCTACCTTCATGGATTAGCCGGGGATAAGGTGATTTCAGAAAAAGGGGAGAAATCCTTGGTCGCCACGGACATCATCCAAAAGATCCCCGCCCTTCTCCAGGGGAGGATTTGATTTTCAATTTTTCTTCATTTAATATTAATCAGATTTCTGCAGCCTTGCGAATGCATCCTTTTCAGAGGCTTGTTACCACCATAGGGTTCCGCAAAGCGAAGGATGTTTGTATTCACCTATCGAGGGTAGACAGGTTGAACCCCATACCTCCCAAGCGGGACAGGGAGACTGCCTATCCGGTCTGAGGACGGAAGTAGCCTATTAAGCACCTTGCCGGTTACCTATATCCACTGGGTGCAGAACACACGTTCACTTAACAAATGATCGGGTTTGAAGCAGGCTAACCCATGGAGATTTCGATATGGATATGAGGAGTGAGATCAAGAAATTAGCCCGCATGGAAGAGGGTCTCTACCCTTTCTTATCCCTTTATCTCAATACCAGATGGGACGATGAGCAGCAGAGGGAACGCATTCGCCTCTTTACCAAGAATCAGTTAAAGAGAATTTATGATCAACTTAAAGACCGAGAGGACTGGCGAAGGGCTTTTGTCGCGGATCAACAACAGATCGAAAGGTTTGTGGAGGGGCTGGTTCGCCGCGTCTATAATGAGGAGGTCAATGGAATCGCCATCTTTTCCTGTAGTGGCATCGGAACTTTTCTCACCTACCCTTCAATCATCCCTTTCGAAAACGAATGCTTTATCTTCGATCTCCCTACCCTCCAACCCCTTGTCCGACTTTCCTCTCAGTATCAGAACACCTTGGTGGTCATGGTGGAGACGGATTCTGCCAAATTATTTGAGGTATCCATGGAGGGCATGATGGCTGAATCCTCAATCGAGAGCTATGTCCCAGGACGCCATGATCAAGGGGGATGGGCTCAGATGAGATACCAACGCCATATCAAAGACCACATGGACAGACACCATAAGGAGGTGGTGGAGCATCTTACCGAGCTTTTTGACTCCGACAAGAAGAGGATCATCCTCATCGGTCAGGATCGGATCATTGCCAATTTTAAGGTTTTTCTTCCTGAACGGGTCAAACAGCAAATTGCGGACACCTTCTCCATGGATTTTTCCGAGGAGCGTTCAAAAATGTTGAGGCGAGTTTTCGAACGCCTCCTACAAAGGGAACGAGAGGAGGTCTCCCATCAGATTGAGGAGTTGAAGGAAAGGACCCCGATGGGTGGGTTGGCCACCCTGGGCCTGAATCGAACACTGGAGGCTTTGAATAAGGGGCAAGTCCACACCCTCTATCTGTTGACATCGTTTTCCCTCCCAGGGGGAAAATGCCGTCGATGTGGTTCTCTCGTCCTGATCCATCCTCCAGATGAGTCATCCGTCCCTTGTCCACTTTGTAAAGGAGAGATTAAGACCATCAATCTGGGAGAGGAGATGATGAGGTCGGCCCTTCGCCAAGATGGAGAGGTAAAATGGGTTCAAGAGAATACCATCCTAAAAGCGAATGATGGCGTAGTCGCTTCTTTAAGATTTCGTTAATCACGGTAGGGAGTCACTCTCTATGGGATTCGTTCAAGAGTCTATGAAAGGAGAGGCGTAATGTTTGTCGAAATGAAAGTAAAATTTTTGACTTTCGATTCCACATCGAATGGGTTCGTCGTCCTCCTGATGGATCTATCGAATAAAACAGGACTCCCCATTTGGATCGGACCTTTTGAGGCCAACGCCATCGCCATGAAGTTGAAGAAGATAGGTTCCCATCGGCCGATGACCCATGATCTGATCCACAGCATCCTGAGGACCCTCGAATCTCAGGTGATGAAAATTGTGGTCAATGATTTAAGGGAAAATACTTACTATGCATTGATCCATCTCAATCGAAAGGGGGAAGAGATCGTCATTGACTCCCGTCCTAGCGATGCCATCGCCATCGCCCTCGCTGTAGATGCCCCGATCTTCGTATCCGAACATGTCATTGAAAAGGCCCGAACCATCGATATGGAAAAAGAGGGGGATCAATTGAAGGAATGGCTGGAGAATCTCAATCCAGATGACTTTAAGTATAAAGCCTAAGAAATTGCAAATTGCAGATTTCAAATGGCAAATTGAAAAATCTTCAATCTGAAATCTATCCAAAGATATTTGAAATTTTCCCAGTAATCCCCTCCCCCTTCGATGGGGGAGGGTGAGGGTGGGGGTGGACAAACCGATATGGTCCGGATTTGGTCCCCCCTCCCCTTAATCCCCTCCCGCGGTGGGGAGGGGAGTTTCTTACTTTGGACTCTTGAGAAATGTTAGAGATAAATTCTCAGACTTAAACATGTAAGAATCTAAAATCTGAAATTTGAAATTGAAAAAGGTGGTTCTTCAGACCAGGAACACATCAGGTACCATACAAATCGGAAAGAGCATCGGGAGTCTTCTCCTGCCCGGGGATGTTGTCGCCCTGGTGGGTGAATTGGGGACAGGAAAGACCCAATTCATCAAAGGACTGGCCGTGGGAGTGGGGATCGGGAAACCCACTTATATTTCAAGCCCCTCTTTTACGCTGATCAATGAATACAAAGGAAAGATCCCCTTTTACCATATTGACCTTTTCCGCTTGAGAGCGGAGAAGGAGGCTGAGGATCTGGGTTTAGAAGAGTACTTCCAAAGCGGAGGGATTACAGCGGTCGAATGGGCTGACAGAATTCCTTCCTTGCTCCCGAGAGAAATGCTCTGGATTCAAATCTCTTATACTGGGAAGAATACCCGATCCATAGAGATCCTCGGCAGGGGAAAGCGATATGAAGAACTGATCAATAGATTGCGGACTGCGGATTGCGGATTGCGGAATTTCTTTATTTTGGATTGTTGATTTTTCATTCCGGATTCCCCATTCTGCATTCCGTAATCGGTATGGGGGTGATTGAATGGCACTGGTAGTCCAGAAGTACGGCGGGACCTCTGTGGGGAATATTGAACGAATTAAAAATGTGGCCTCGAGAGTTGTCAGGACCAAAAATGAGGGTCATCAGGTCGTCGTGGTTGTCTCTGCGATGGCTGGAGAAACGGACAGACTCATTCGCCTGGCCCAGCAGATCATCTCCACTCCGGACGAGAGGGAATTGGATGTGCTTGTCTCCACGGGAGAGCAGGTCTCAATTGCTCTGCTTGCGATCACCCTTAAGGCCATGGGCTGTGATGCGAAATCTTATTTAGGCTTCCAAATCAAGGTTGCCACGGACAGTGTCTTCGGCAAGGCCCGCATCACCGGTATCGAATCAGAGAGGATTCTCAACGATCTAAAAAATGGACGGGTGGTCGTGGTGGCTGGATTCCAGGGTGCCGATGAGTCAGACAATATCACCACTCTTGGCAGAGGTGGATCGGACACATCCGCTGTTGCTGTTGCCGCAGCCTTGAAGGCAGACGTCTGCGAAATCTACACCGATGTCGATGGGGTCTATACGACGGATCCCAACATTTACCCCAAGGCGAGAAAGTTATCCAAAATCTCCTATGACGAGATGCTTGAAATGGCCAGCCTCGGCGCCAAAGTCTTACAGATTCGCTCTGTGGAGTTTGCCAAAAAATATGATGTCCCCATCCACGTGAGATCATCTTTTAATGATAATCCTGGAACGATCGTTTGCAAGGAGGACAAAGAAATGGAAAGGGTCGTCGTCTCCGGTGTCACCTACAATAAGAATGAAGCCAAGATTGAGATTATGCATGTTCCCGATGTCCCTGGAGTGGCCGCCAAATTATTTAAGCCCATCGCCGATGCCAACATCGTGGTGGATATGATTATTCAGACCTCCAGCACGGCGAAGGGGTTTGCGGATGTGGCTTTCACTGTCCCCAAATCCGATTTCACGAAAACCCTTCAAATTGTCAGGGAGACCATCAAGGAGATCGGTGGAAAAGAGGTTATCGCCGATGAAAACATTGCGAAAGTCTCGATTGTGGGTGTCGGGATGAGAAGCCACTCCAATGTGGCTACTCAGATGTTCTCTGCCTTGGCAAAAGAGGGGATCAATATCCACATGATCTCCACCTCAGAGATTAAAATCTCCTGCATCATTGACTCGAAATATACTGAATTGGCTGTCCGGGCCCTCCATGATGCCTTTGAGCTGGATAAACCATCTGTGACGGATGAGAAATGATCAATTCAAAATGATCAATGATCAATGACCATTGATAATTGGTAATTGATTTTTACTTTAAAGGAGTTATAAATTTGGCTCACTTAGATTCGATCAAGATTTACGACACCACTCTCCGCGATGGCTCCCAAGCTGAAGACATTGCCTTCTCCGTAGAGGACAAAATTCGGATTGCTCAAAAGTTGGATGAATTGGGTATCCATTACATCGAGGGGGGTTGGCCGGGCTCCAACCCAAAAGACCTCCAGTTTTTTCAAGAGATTAAATCGATCCCTCTTTCCCAGGCAAAGGTCGTGGCCTTCGGAAGCACTTGTCGAGCAGGAACCTCTCCCCAAAATGATCTGAATATCCAAGCCCTGATTGAGGCGGACACAGAGACGGTGACCATTTTCGGTAAGTCCTGGGATATACACCCTCTCGAGGCGTTAAATATCACCCTCGACCAGAATCTTGAGATTATCTACCAATCGGTTCGATTCCTCAAGGATCGCATTACGGAGGTCATCTTTGATGCCGAACACTTCTTCGACGGATTCAAAAACAACTCCCAATATGCGCTCTCCACGTTAAAGACTGCCCAGGAGGCCAAGGCTGATTGGATTGTCCTCTGTGACACCAATGGAGGGACTTTACCCGATGAGCTCCAATTCATTATCGACGTGGTCATGAGGGAAATTACTCTTCCCCTCGGCATCCATGTCCATAACGATATGGAGATGGCAGTGGCCAATACCATCCTTGCGGTGAAAAAAGGGATCGGATTAGTTCAGGGGACCATCAATGGTTATGGTGAACGATGCGGTAATGCCAACCTCTGTTCCATCATCCCCACCCTTAAACTGAAGATGGGGATTGATTGTATCACGGATTTCCAGTTGAAAAAGATTACGGAGGTATCCCGTTTCGTCTCAGAACTGGCCAACTTGCCTCATCATAAATACCTGCCGTATGTGGGCGATAGCGCTTTTGCCCACAAGGGGGGAGTCCATGTGAGCGCAATCCAAAAAAGTGACGTGACTTATGAACATGTTCAACCAGAAAGGGTTGGAAATCGTCAGAGGGTCCTCATCTCTGATCTCTCCGGTGAGTCGAACATCCTTTATAAAGCCGCTGAATTTAAGATCGACATCCAGAGTAAAGACCCTAAGGTAAGGCAGATCCTCGATGACCTGAAACGGTTGGAAAACCAGGGCTTTCAATTCGAAGGAGCAGAGGGGTCTTTTGAGATCCTCATCAAGAAGGCCCTCGGACAACACAAAAGGTTTTTCGAGCTGATCGGATTTCGTGTGATCGTGGAGAAAAAGAAAGAAGAAGACACTCCTCTCTCAGAAGCCACCATTATGCTAAGAGTGGGGGATCGTATAGAACACACTGCGGCGATCGGGAATGGCCCGGTGAATGCCCTGGACAATGCGATACGAAAGGCCTTGGAAAAATTTTATCCTGAATTAAGAGAAGTCAAGCTCCTGGATTACAAAGTCAGGATTCTCTCCACCAAGGATGGAACCGGAGCACAAACAAGAGTCCTCATCGAATCAGGTGATGGGACATCGAAATGGGGAACCGTTGGCGTGTCTGAAAATATCATCCAGGCGAGCTGGCAGGCCCTTGTCGATTCCATCGATTATAAACTACTGAAAGAAGAAGAAAAATAAATTTAGGAATTGCGAATTAAGAATTGAGGAATTCGAAAATTCCTAAATTCCTGAATTCCTAAATCCCTCAATCGTTGTCTTTAATTCGTTTTATGAAGCATTTTTCTCTCGGTCAACAACGAATCCTCTTCATCTTTGCAATTCTCATCCTTGCCATTCTCTACTTTCGCTTTTACCGCCATCCCCTTTCCCCTCCTGAAGAAGAGATTTATAAAGAGATCGTCGTTGAGGTGTTGGGAGAGGTTCGGAATCCAGGGATCCATCTTTTCCAAAATCCTCCTACGGTGAGGGAGGCTATCGAGAAAGCAGGAGGCTTGAAGGAAGCCGCCCTTTTTGATACGGACTCTTTTTCTGAAACTTTGGAAACAGGAACCCTGCTCACCATTCACCCCTCCCCTCTCCCCCATGGGGAGAGGGAGCAGGGTGAGGGGCCTTTACTAAAGGAAGGGATGAAGGGGATTAAACAAGAAGAGATAAAAATAAAATTAGGCAGGATGGAGGCTCGGAAACTCCTCGTCTTCTCCATCCCTCTCGACCTCAATCGAGTCTCAGCGGAGGACCTCAGCTTGATCCCTGGTATCGGAGAGTCTTTGGCCCAGGAAATTTTGGCCTACCGAGAAAAAAGGAGAGGTTTCAGGTCGGTAGAAGAATTGAAGAATGTGAAGGGAGTGGGCGAGAAGAAATTGAGAACCTTTAAACCCTTCTTCTTTGTGGAAGAATGATAGGACACCGTTGAATGGTTTAATTGTGCTTGATCATATCCTAAAAAGACTGGAAATCCCTGGCTCCTGTCGGGGCTTTTCATTTTAGGGGGTAGATGTATTGAATGATGACCTTTTCTACCTAAGGTGAATGGAAACCTTTTAGAGGAGAGGAACAGAATGCCTGTCATTATACGATTAGCCCTTTGCCAAGGCCGAATTTGTCAACCCAATCCAGTTTCTGCCAAGCCGCCACAAAATGCCCAATAACTTGACAAAGTCAATTAGATTGTGTACATTGGCACGTATCTATATTTGGTTCTAAGGATGACAACGATGGCCGAGATCAATATCCATCGGCGTGTTGAAGCCGTGCGGCGCTTCAATCGGTTCTACACCAAACAGATCGGTGTATTGAAGGAGGGATTATTGGGAAGCCCACTCTCCCTGACCGAGGTGCGCGTCCTTTACGAACTTGCTCACCGCGAGAAACTCACGGCCACTGAACTCGGCAAAGATCTGGGATTGGATACGGGTTATCTGAGCCGGATTCTGCGGGGTTTCGAAAGGCGGGGTTTCATCGCCAAGACTCCCTCGGAGTCCGATGGTCGGAAAAACCACTTAGGGCTGACGAAGAAAGGTCGTGACGTCTTCGCCCCACTCAATGCACGGGCGCATGATGAAGTCTCCGAGATGCTTAGCAACCTGCCCACAGCTCAGCAGAACCGCCTGATCGAGGCAATGCACACCATCGAAGAGCTGCTCGGCAGCCAACCCGAAGAGAAGGCTTTTTACCTTCTTCGGCCCCACCAGCCCGGCGACATGGGCTGGGTTGTGCACCGCCACGGCGTCTTGTATGCTCAAGAATACGCGTGGGACGAGCAGTTCGAGGCATTGGTCGCAAGCATCGTGGCAAAGTTCATCCAGCACTATGATCCGAAGTGCGAGCGCTGCTGGATAGCCGAGAAAGACGGCGAGATCGTGGGCTCGGTATTCCTCATCAAACAATCGAAGAAGGTAGCTAAGCTGCGCCTGCTCTTGGTCGAGCCGAAAGTGCGCGGGGTGGACCTCGGCACCCGCTTGGTGACGGAATGCGTACGCTTCGCTCAACAAGTGGGCTACTGAAAGATCACGCTGTGGACGAACAACGTGCTCCATGCCGCCAGACACATCTACGAAAAAGCTGGCTTTCGCCTGATTCATGAGGAACCGCACCACAGCTTCGGCCACGACCTGATAGCAGAAACATGGGAGTTGAAGCTCTTATCATCTTCGCAATGAACACCTTGTGCAGCGGGGGCGTTGAAACCCAGCCTCAGAGCGTTCCCTTATCCTTGCGCTCATCGATGGGAACGCCCCTTTGGTCAATCCACTAAATCCTGGGGTACGACATTCGATGGTAAGGTTCCTGCCGGCCGCTGCAGCAGCTGCAACCGGCATATTGGTTGGCTCGGCCATTGTGGCCACACGGTTTGTCATCGACCAAACCGGCCCGGCTTCGCTGGCGCTTTTGCGCTACCTCATTGGCTTCTGCTGTCTGCTGCCGCCCGTGCTGCTCTCCGGGTGTGTCACGTTCGAGCGGCGAGATCTGGTGCCGATGGCGAATAAAAATATAAAAATGGGGACACATACCATTTTCCTTGACATTAACAAAAAAAAGTTTTAAATTCGGCCCATGCCAAGAATTGCAAGAATAGTGGGAGCCGGGTATCCCCACCACATCATTGAAAGAGGCAATAATAGGGAAAGGGTTTTTAGAGATTCGACGGACTATGAAAAGTACCTTTTCTTCCTCTCGAAATATTCAGAAGAGAAAGAAGTCGCTGTTCTTGCTTACTGTCTCATGCCTAATCATATCCACCTCCTTGTAAGACCCTCCGATGAAGAGTCCCTCGCTAAAATGATGCAAGGTATTACCCTGTGTTACAGTAAATATTTTAACGAGGCAAATGGACGGACCGGGCGGCTCTGGGAATGTAGATACCATTCCACGGTGATTGATGGAGACAGCTATTTATGGACTGTCAGCAGATATATTGAGAATAACCCTGTAAGAGCCGGGATAGTCAAGAGACCCGAGGAATACCCCTACTCCAGTGCTAAGGCCCATATTTTGGGAAAGAAAGATCACCTTCTGAAAGAGCCTCTATTTGATAAAAGCGAACTGAATGAGTACAGGAGGTTCGTCCGGTCAAAGGAGGATAAAAAGATTTTGGAGGAAATCAGAAAGCAGACGAGATTAGGCAAACCTCTCGGTGATGCAGGATTCTTGGAGATTCTTTCTGAACAATTGGGTCATGATCTTATATTTAGACAAAAAGGCAGGCCCCGAAAAGTGATCGAATAAAAAATGGGATGTGTTCCTATTTTCCTCTATCC
>Ga0315291_10003419_pt1 | contig 20527 bp, 24 predicted proteins | sample YL17G12_20_MG_FD_203070 | JGI IMG/M metagenome (GOLD analysis project Ga0315291, IMG submission 203070) | Sediment microbial communities from Yellowstone Lake, YNP, Wyoming, USA - YL17G12_20 | ecosystem: Environmental > Aquatic > Freshwater > Lake > Sediment | place: USA: Wyoming | collected...
CGAGCCGCGCAACCATGCAGCGAATGACGCAACCTCATGAAGGTAATTGCGTCTCTTGAGGCTCCAGAGGCACGATGATTGTCAGTATTATGTATACCAAGAGACCGGCACAGCCGAGGAACAGAGTTAGCACCGCTATCAGCCTGATAAGCGTGGGGTCAACGTCGAAGTACTTGGCGATGCCGCCGCACACGCCTCATATCATCCGCTCGTCCCTGCTGCGATAAAGCCTCTTCTTCATGGCTCCCCGACTTAGTGCGCGGAGACCGCGCCCCTACAGAATTGTCAAACGATGTCTACAGCAAGCCAGACCTTTGCACTTTTCAATTTGAAATTTGAAATTGACGGATAAGCTCCGTGCCCTCTGCGGTTTACACTATTCCAGGATAATCTCGCCGCTTTTGCCGCCGCTCTTGCGGGCAAGGCGGATGCTCTCGATGCGCATACCCCGGTCCACAGCCTTGCACATGTCGTAGATGGTAAGCGCGGCCACCGCTACCGCCGTGAGCGCCTCCATCTCCACACCGGTCTGTGCCGTGGTCTTCACTGTTGCCGTTATGTCTACTAGAGCGCTCTCTTCATGGAGCTTGAACTCGACAGATACACTGGTGATAGGAAGAGGATGGCATAGAGGAATCAGGTGTGAGGTCTGCTTCGCCGCCATGATGCCCGCCATCTGAGATACAGCCAGCACGTCGCCCTTCGCCGTCTCGCCCTGCTTTATCATCTTCAGCGTGGCAGGCTTCATAGCCACCGTGCCCTTGGCTATGGCTACGCGCTCGGTTGCCGCCTTCCGAGACACGTCCACCATGCGCACCTTGCCCTCGGCATCGAAATGGGTCGGTGCAGGAGCCTTCTCGCACAAGCCAGCCATCTCCTTGGCTAACCTGTCCGCCCTCTCGTTCTCGGGATGTCCGCTGTGCCCCATGACCCAGTCCCACTCCACATCCCGCTCCGCGACCAACGCGTCCAACCTGCGCCAGAGGTCGTTGTTCGCCCTGCGCTTCCAGTTCTCGGTCATGGTGCGCACCAGGTACTGGCTATCGCTGTGTATGGTTACCTGAGAGCCTGGAGGCGTTTGCTCCAGCCCTTTAATTGCAGCCAGAATCTCCATGCGATTGTTGGTGGTGGACTCCTCGCGACCCTTCAGCTCGCGCCTCTCTCCTTCTTCATCGATAATAGCCGCCCAGCCCCCGGGTCCGGGGTTGCCCGCACATGCGCCATCCGTAAAGATATGAATCACATCAACCCCCGATTTGCGACATGAACCGTTCGCAGGTAACCCCCGCCACTAGCTTATGCTTCTCGGGCTTGGATGCCACCGCCTGCTGAATCAAACGCTTTATATCATCTACGCTAGCACCCTGGCGCAACGGGGTTCTCAGGTCTACCTCCTCATCCGAGAAAAGGCAGGGGCGCAGCTTGCCATCAGCAGTCAGGCGCAGCCTGTTGCAGGCTTCACAGAAGCACTCCGTAACCGGGCTGATAAAGCCTATGGTGCCTTTCGCCCCGGGGAGATGGAAATATTTAGCAGGACCAACGCCGTTCGGCGGTGAGGGCTCCAGCTTACCCAGCGCCTCGATGCGCTCCATCATCTCCGCCACAGGCACGAGGAAGCGGTTCTTCTTTTTCTTCTCCATGAAAGGCATGAACTCTATAAACCTCACATGCCACTCGTCTCTTATCGTAAGCAGTGCGAAGTGAAGAATCTCCTCGTCGTTCGTGCCGCGTATGACCACCATGTTGACCTTAACCGGGTTAAGCCCTGCTTTCTTTGCAGCCTCTATGCCCCTGAGCACGTCCTCGAGTTTGCCCACGCGGGTGATTTTCTGGAACCTCTTGGTGCGAAGCGAGTCCAGGCTGACATTAACTCGACGCAACCCCGCTTTCTTGAGGTCTTCAGCGTAGCGCTCCAGAAGCACTCCGTTAGTGGTCATCGAGATATCGTCTATGCCCTTTATCGTAGCCAGCATCGCCACCAGGTCGGTGATTTTGGCGCGCACCAGCGGCTCGCCTCCGGTGAGCCTGACCTTGGTGATGCCCATATCCGCCGCCGCCTGAGCCACCAGGGTTATCTCCTCATACCTCAGGATATCGCTGTGCTTAAGCAGCGATATGCCCTCGGGTGGCATGCAATATACGCATCTGAGATTGCAGCGGTCAGTGACCGATATCCGCAGATAATTTATAGGACGTTGATAAGAATCAGCAAGCTTAGTCATAATCGTTTCTCGGAGCGTCTACAAACGCTTTTAAGCTATTAACAGGAAATCCTAAATCCGAATTTCTAAATTCTAAACAATATCTAATGTTCCAAATTCAACTGTTTCATAGTTTTCAGTTTGAAATTTTTATTTTGGATTTGTTTAGGATTTCGGATTTAGTGCTTCCTACATTTATTGTAAACCAACCCTCACTGCTTTGCCAGTCGCTCCAAGATGCGCCTTGCTTTCTCTACAGCTTTCGCCCGGTGGCTTATCCTGTTCTTCTCCTCCAGCGAGAGCTCCGCCATGTGCTTATCCAGCTCCGGCAGATAGAAGATAGGGTCGTAGCCGAAGCCGCCTTCCCCCTTAGAGCCGAAGGCAATAATGCCCTCGCAAACACCCTCGCCGATGCTCAACCTGCCCTCCGGCGTGGCGATAGCGATAACCGCACGAAACCGCGCAGTCCGCTTCTCCCGGGGAACGTCTTTGAGCTTCGCCAGCAGGTAATCGTTCCGCTCCTTATCTGATACGTTCTCTCCTGCGTAGCGACGGGACAGAGGTCCTGGCTCACCACCCAGGGCATCTACCTCCAGACCCGAGTCGTCTGCCAGAGTGGTAAGCCCGCTCAGCGAGGCGTATGTAGTAGCTTTGCTGACTGCGTTCTGCTCCAAGCTCGAGCCGGTCTCCTCGACCTCCTGAGTTATCCCCTGCTCCGAGAGGGTGGTGAGTTCAAAGGGTAACCCTTTGAGAAGCTCGGCGTACTCCCGCAACTTGCCCCGGTTATTGGTCGCTACCAGAAGCTTGGCTGGCTTAGTCAATCTTCCTAAATCTTCCCTTCAGCTTCTTCATTACATGGGGCATGGTGGTGTACTCCATCTCATCGAGAGGGAGACGGTGCGGCTCGAACGGACCGTGGCGGCGCATGTACTCGCCAGCCTCGTTAGCCTTGCGGCGCGCCTCATCGTAGCTGGGGTCGTCGAACATGTCGCGGGGACCCACCAGTTTGCCGCCGATTAGCTGGAAGCCCGCAGCAACCACCCTGGGAGGACCATCGAACCGCGTGGGATTGCTCTGCGGGATGGACACCGGCATCAGTGGCCCATGATGCGAACCGCGCATCCAGCCTTCCACCAGGTGAGGGAAAGCGAACGGCTCGAGCACCTCGCCCACAGCGGGGAATTCCCCCTGGCAGCGTACGATGCAGACAGGGTCGTCCTTGCCCACATACCTGCCTGCGATGAGGGCGAGCTTCTGTGTAGAGGAGACGGCAGCGATAGCGCCAGTCTCACGGCTGTAAACCGCCTTCACACAATAGCGTCCCGGTGCGCCTATGAACACCAGCATGTCATAGATTTCCTCGGGAGTCTTGAACGTGACCTTCATGCTCTTCATGACATCGTGTACCTCGAAAATGAACCCCTTGTGCATATTGGGGGCGATGACCAGCCCGATGGTGTTGAACGGGTCGGCGAACATCTTGTAAAGCGACATATTCCAACCGCCTGCAGAGGTCTTGTCAGCCATGAAGATGAGCACAGGCTCTGATTTGCGCTCCTCGAACTCCATCTCCGCCACCCCGGGACCCATGCCCTTCACATTGCCCGAGAAGGCATCAGCAAGCAGGTCCTGCCCCGCGCCATAAAGTCCCAGCTTCTTGGCGAGCTGGGTGCCGGCGACAAAGGTATCCCATGCCAGCTTATGGATACGCCTGTTCTCCTCCCCCTGCTCGTGGGTCATGATGAGCTGGAGGTCATCGCCGCAGCGGGTGACATGGAAATCAACCAGCAACCCCGATTTCTTCGCCTTCTCCAGATTCTTCTGGGCATCTGCCAGTATCTCAGGATGGGAGCTGGAGTGCCCCACATAGCCACCGATGTCTGCCTTGATTACGCTCAGTGTGATTTTCATAACAGTGCAAACCTCCTATCTTATAATAGGGTCTCTGCTTCTACTAAATGCTAATCTGGCTGCAACCGAGGTCGCCTGTCAGACGGGCTTTAAGCCGTCAGCTTCCTCTCGTGTGCTCCCTGACCAGAGTGATGAATTTTTTAGCCTCCTGAATCTTCACGTTAGTCATCCTCAACTTTGCCCCCGTGGCATCGCTTATCCCAGCCCCCCTGAATTGCACATAAGTAACCTTGGAGAATATACCGTACAACACCAGTAGAACACCCAAACAAGCACCAACAATACAGAGAGGGGTAACCAGGCTCTCCTCTACAAATAGGTTGACCACTATTCCCACGATGCCCAGCACTGTAATGATGACACCTAAATCAACCAGATTGCCCCTCGATCTGCTGACATAGGAAATAGAGCTCAGGTGCTCATAAACCAGGTCGTGAATCTCCTCGCCCATGAAGTCATTGCGATACCTGATTATCCGCCTGTTGGTTGCATAGAAGCCGCCAGTTTCAGCCAGGACTTTCTCGCCAGTCATAAGATATCTTTCGATTGGCACGTTAGACATCAGACCCCCCTCTCGCTTATTTTCCGAGCCTTCCCTAGCTAATAGTCGAATCCGGCTCGCGCCCCGATACCCTCATCGAAAGGATGCTTTATCGCCACCATCTCCGTAACCAGGTCGGCAATCTTCACCAGCCTGGGGTCAGCATAGCGTCCCGTGAGAATTAGCTCCACGTTCGCAGGTTTATCCTGTATCAGCTTTATCACCTCGTCGAGTTCCAGAAGCCCCCAGGCAGTAGCCACATTCACCTCATCGAGAACCACCAGGTCGTACTTGCCGCTCATCACCGCCTCCCTGCCGGCAGCGAAAGCCTTCTCGGCTTCCTTCTTGTCCTCCTCTCTGACATTACGAGGGTCCACAAAGTCAAGGCTGCCGAAAACCGACACTGTTACATTGGGGAGGCGGGCTAGAGCCTTCTGCTCGCCGTAGGGGTACTTACCTTTCATGAAGTGGATGATGCAGACCTTGAAGTCATGCCCCAGGGCTCGGAGCACCACGCCCAATGCTGCAGAGGTCTTACCCTTGCCATTGCCCGTGAAGACCTCGACAAGCCCTTTTCTGTCAGAAGACGCCGCTGGGCGGTTTACCATAAGCCTCTGTTAACTCTCTGAGAAGCGTTGACCGCCCCCTACTTTAACAAAGCACACTCTACGTTGTCAAGGAATCTTACGTATAACCCTGATAGGATACCCCTGATTGGGGGTGGGACAATCACAATATCACCATCAAGTATGTTTGACACGTAGGGGTGGAATGTTTTAATATATTCGAGGTTTGTGCTAGCTGACCTGCATTAGCAGATAGCAAATAACACGATAAACAGGAGGTACCTAATGGCGCGAAGGGTCGGCATTGTAGCTGTCGCCCAGACAAAGTTTGAACAGAAGCCAAATCAACATATTGGCGAGCTCCTGTACCAGGCAAGTCGCGATGTTATGGGGCAAACAGGTCTGGAGTTCAAAGACGACGGTACCGGCATAGATAGCACCATAGCGTCAGGATATGACCTGATGAGCGGTCCCGGCGGTGCTTATATGTTCCTCGGGTACATAGTCGGTGCCTGGCAGAGAGAGGACGAGAGAGTAATCGAAGATGGCTCTATGGCAGTATACTACGGAGCCGCGCAGATCCTCGCAGGACATGCCGATGTTGCTCTGGTATTGGGTTACTCGAAAGAAACTCAGATGAACAAGAATCTGATAGAATGCTTGAGCTTGGACCAGATCTATCAAAGAAGGATTGGGCTTGACTTCGTCTCCGCCGCCGCCCTGCAGGCGATGAGATATACCACCAAATACGGCATTACCCCCGAACAGCTTGCCAAGGTAGTAGTAAAGGCCCGTAAGAATGCAAAGAATAACCCCTACGCATATTGTTGCGATACCCTCACTGTGAAAGATGTCCTCAGGTCGACCATGCTCTGCGACCCCATCAGAGTTCAGGAAGCCAAGCCGACCCCGGTGGATGGCGCCTGTGCTCTGATACTGGCCTCTGAAGAGAAGGCCAAGAAGCTGACCAAGAAGCCGGTCTGGATAACCGGCATGTCTAGCTGCTACGACCACCATGAACTGGGATACAGAGATTTGGCTAATTGCGATTCCCTGGTCACGGCTGCGTCGAAAGCATACAAGATGGCCGGGGTTACCAATCCTCTAAAAGAGTTCGATGTAGCTGAGATATCAGAGCATTATTCATATCAAGAGCTGCTGTGGAGCGAGGGACTGGGCCTCTGCGGCAAGGGGGAAGGCGGCAAGCTCATCGACAGCGGAAAGACCGAGATGGGCGGCGAGCTTCCTGTAAACCCCTCCGGCGGCGTCCTTTCCGGGATACCTCACTGTGTTGCTGGAATGCATAGTGTGGTTGAGGGCGCGCTGCAACTGCGAGGCGAAGCCGGCAAGAGGCAGGTTATGGGTGCCAAGAAAGCCCTTGCACACGGGGTCGACGGCCCTGCCGGACAGCTACACTGCGTCATAACGTTGGAGAACTAGGAGGAATATATGACTGGAGAGCGGATTGCTATCGTCGGAGTGGGGCAGACAGTCCACAAGAGCAAAAGAGCAGATGTCAATACTGCGGAAATGTGCGCTGAGGCGGTCGAGGCTGCTCTCGCCGATGCGCAGTTAACCATGAAGGATATCGATTGTGTGATACTTGGCTCCTTCGAGCCAGCCGATGGTTATAGTGGCCCGGACAAGTTTATTATCCCCGAAATTGGCTGCGTAGGCAAAGCAGGTTTCGAAATGCAGAATGTAGGCACTACCGGTGGCGTGGTTTGCGCCACCGGCTTCAACATGGCTGCGTCAGGCCTATTCGAGAACGTTCTCTGCGTAGCCTGGCAGAAGATGGACGAGGCTGCCGGTGCCTTCGGACGCGGCGGCGGCGGCGCCAACGAGTACTGGACGGGCCAGTTCCCCATGTCTCCCATCACCAATTTCGCTCGAAGAACGTATGCTTATATGACACGTTCCGGCTGCACCGAGGAGCACCTGGCCATCGTCAGGGTCAAGCAAGACCAGTGCGCCCAGAAGAATAAATACGCTCAGCTCAAGCTCGGGCTCACCGTGGAAAAGGTAATGAATGACCATCTGCTGGCGTGGCCCATCAGGCGTCTCCATATGTGCCCCACCACAGCCGGCTCGGCGGCAATTATAGTTTGCCCCGAGAAGAGGGCAAAGAAGGTCACCCAGAAACCGGTATGGGTCGAGGACTGGTTCACCTGCCACCAGGGTGGCGCGCTCACTATGGCGGAGGACCCCACAGCATCTACCCTCGCCTATGCCTGTCAAAAAATATACAAGAGATGCGGCATAACTAACCCCAAGAAGGAGATACAGGCCTGGGAGGTATATGAGCCAGCATCAACTGCGGAACTGAGGTGGATGGAGGAAGTCGGAATTTGTGAAGACTACACTGCCTGGAAGCTGTTCGAACAGGGTAAAGTGGGGACAGAAAAAGAGATCCCGTTCAATCCCTCCGGCGGTGTAACCGCCACTAACCCTATCGGTTGCACACCGGTAGTCAGAGTGGTGGAAGCGGCTCTGCAGATTCGCGGCGATGCCGAGGAACATCAGATCCCGGGTACAATTAACAGAGCTCTGGCAACCGCTTACGGGGGACAGGGCGAAAACGTAGTCTTCCTGCTCAAGAAGACGCTGTAGCCGATTTTCATAGAGAAATATCAGGAGGTTGTAATGGTGCTTAAGAAAGAAGAACCTCAGGATCCTGCTGTAGCATTTCGTTATCCCCGCGTTATCACATATAAGCACTCGCTGGGCTATCAAAGCAAGTTCGCTCATGCACTGAAGCAGGGCAGAATCATCGCCACCAAGTGCCCTGTAGACGGGCGTTGCACCATCCCGCCGCGCATAGTCTGCCCCATGCACCATGTGAAACAGACCGAGTGGGTGGACCAGGGACAGCGCGGCAAACTCATCTCGGCGTTCAAGATTAACTTCCCCATGTTCGATTCCAGAACAGGAGACTTGAAGACTTGGGAGACGCCCATAGTCTCCATTGAACTCGAAGGTGGTGCCAGGATGGATGGATGGTGCGCTGAGACAGACACCGAAAAGCTTAAGCCCGGCATAATTCTCGAGGCAATCTGGAGACCACCAGAGGAAAGGAAAGGAAGAGTCGACGATATCCTCTATTGGAAACCGGTGCAGTAGCAGTAATAGAGAGAGGTGAGCAAATGACCCATCACGACAAGAAGAGCGTTGCTGATATACCCGAGGAGCCGATTGTTGTTGAGGTACAGTCGCACTCGAACTTCCTGGTAACTGTGGGAAACACAGGCAACAAGTTTCTAACTGAGATAAGGGACAACAGGACCATAATGGGCATCAAGTGCCCGAGCTGCAAGAAGATATATATACCGCCCAGATTGCACTGCCCCGCCTGCTTCGTAAAGATGAGCGAGTGGGTGAAGCTCACCGGGAAGGGTACCCTGGACACCTACACCGTAGTCCGCTATCCAGAGCCCTACATGCCCAAAGAGCCGCCCTTCGCCTACGGCGTGATAAAGCTGGACGGAGCAGACACCGGCATCGTTCACCTTCTCGGCGGCGTCGACCTGGACAAGATAAAGGTCGGCATGAAAATGGAGCCGGTGTTCAAAGAGCAGCGCGAAGGCAGCATCCTGGACATCGAGTACTTCAAGCCAGCCTGACCTCGCACCCTTTTAGATTACGTAAACTTGTAGGGGCGTCCTTCTAAGGAAGGACGCCCCTACCTACCACTGAAAGCTGATAGTAGAGGTGCAGGACACACCCTGCCGGGGGTTTGGGGGTATCCCCCAAAGGCTGGGGGATTTAGGGGGTTGATTTAGGAATAATCATGAAAGTCGGAATCATCTACGACCCCATCTACCTGAAACACGACACGGGCGCCCACGTCGAAAACAGCAGCCGCCTGGTCGAAACCGTCTCCCTACTCGAAAAATCCAGATTCCTGGACAAACTGGTCTCTATCCCCCCCAGAGCAGCCACTTTGGACGAAATCGCGCTGGTGCATAGCCAGAGCCATATATCCACAGTCCAGACCTACTCCAAAAAAGGCGGCGGCTGGCTCGACGGCGACACCTTCGCCTCACCCGCCTCCTACGACGTCGCCCTCCATGCCGCCGGCGGCGTGCTCAATGGGCTCGAAGCAGTGATGGCAGGCAAAGTAGACCACGCCTTCGCCACAGTGAGACCTCCGGGACATCACGCCACCGCAGAAGACGCCATGGGCTTCTGCCTGTTCAACAACATCGCCGTAGCCGCCGCATACGCCAAAAAGAAATACAAGCTGGAACGCATCATGATAGTGGACTTCGATGTCCATCACGGCAACGGGACTCAGGAGATATTCTACGCCGACCCCAACGTGCTCTATTTCTCCAGCCACCAATACCCCTGGTACCCCGGCAGCGGCTCCATCTACGAGGATGGCGCTGGCGAGGGCAGGGGGTTCACCGTCAACGTACCCCTGCCCGCCTACTGCGGCGATAAAGAGCACCTGCGTGTCTATAAAGAGATACTTATCCCAGTAGCAAAACGCTTCCGTCCCCAGCTTATGCTCGTCTCCGCGGGCTACGACCCCCACTGGGCAGACCAGCTCTCGTTGATGCAACTGACCAGAGAGGGCTTTGCCGGCATCGTCAGCATAATCAAAGAGCTGGCAGACGAGCTTTGCCAGGGCAAGCTCCTGCTATCCCTTGAAGGCGGCTACCACCTCGAAGCGCTTTCCCACTCCATAAAAGCGACCTTCGAAGTGCTGCTGGGCACCACCCCCAGCCCCGACCCCCTGGGCAAACCCCAGGAAGCGATGATGTCACCCGATATAAGCTCAATTCTGGAAGAAGTAAAGACCAAGCATAAGCTGAGTTAACCATCATCTCCCATACCGCTCTTCCCCAACTGGCTAGTTCCCCACAATAATAAACGCCAAATTATTCTGTAGGGGCGGGTTTCAAACCCGCCCTCCTGACCGCTGATAGCTGAAAGCTGAATGCTCAATTAGGATTTCCCTAAGCAGTATGTATTACCGGAACTCAGGTCACTTCGTTTCCAACCAAACAATTGGGACAATAGAAGCTGCTTCCAGATGCTTGAACTCTGGGTCACCCGTGACGATGGTTGCTCCCTTGAGTTTAGCCAGGGCTACGGCAAAACAATCTGCGTAGGCTATAGACCACTGCGCTTTGATATGAGCCGCAGCGAGGGTGTGAGCTCGGTTAACATCAATAACTCGAATGGGAAGCTCATCAATACGGGCTAAAACCTCCTGCGCTTTGGGCAGACCTCTTTCCCGCTCAGTAATATACAGGACTTCCCCAAGGTTGACGGTGCTCATGAATAGCAGGCACCGACCAGCGAATGCTTCTTGCAAGAGCTCCCTTACCCGCTTCCCTCCCTTCGCACCTTCCAGAAAAGCCAGCACGGCGTAGCTATCGAGAACAAAGCTTTTTGGTTCCAAATTATTTGCCTCGATTTGCGTCTTCTTTTCGGGATTTAAGGAGTGCCTGAACCAGGGAAGTGTTACCCTTCAGGGTACCAGCAGCCTCTTGCAGGGGATTTTTAGAAACAGGCACTATAGCCACTATCCCGCCATAGTCAATGAAGTGAACCTTATCCCCCTTCTTAAGCCGGTAGCGCTCCCGTAATTCCTGAGGTATGACCACCCATCCCTTAGCAGATAAAGTGCCAGTGTTCATTTTCACGCCTCCATATTTATTATAGTATATATTTTAGCGCTGTCAATATATACTGAATCATCGCTGGTATACCTTTTGCTCGATGGGGATGCCTATGTAGCGTCGAATTATTCCGTAGGGGCGGGTTTCAAACCCGCCCTCCTGACCGCTGACTGCTGATAGCTTAATTTAGGATTTAGAATTTCCCGTTGGGGGCGTGTCAAATCTTCGCAGCTATGCTATACTCTACAGAAACAATCTTGATTCAGAGAGGCTGAGCATGTGGTGTCGGGGCATCCGAGGTGCAACTACTGTAGACAACAATACCAAAGAGGACATCCTGGCTGCAGGTAAAGAGCTGCTGCAGAAGATGGTCGAGGCTAACGGCATCGTGCCCGAGAACGTAGCCTGCGCTATATTCACCACCACCCCGGACCTCAATGCGGAGTTCCCCGCAGCGTCTGCCCGACAGCTTGGCTGGTCGAACACCGCCCTCCTCTGCGCCCAGGAGATGGATGTTCCAGGCAGCCTTCAGAAGTGCCTCCGCATCCTGGTACTCTATAATACCGAGAAAAGCGCCGACGAGATTGTCCACGTATACATCAAAGGCGCAACCAAATTGAAAGGTGCTTTAAAAGGGAAAGGTTAGCATTCAGCTAGATTTCGGTTACGTAAAAAGGTTACGGTTGCGCAACTCGAATTGGTAATCGTAATGGGTTTATCGGTTGCCCCAAGCCCAGAGCCTTTAGACGAAACGAGCAGCGCAACCGAAAGACGAACCACCAAAACCGATGGCTGAAAGCTGACGGCTGACCGCCAAAACAGGAGTTGATGAGAAATGCTCGTAGTTATGAAAAAAGGTTCCACCCAGGATGACCTGGCGGGAGTCATACATAAAATTACTCAATCCGGACTCACCGGACACGTCTCACAGGGCATGGAACGCACAGTTATCGGTGTGGTAGGACAGACCTACCCCGAACTGCGCGACGTTCTGGAACTTCTGCCCGGCGTCGATGAGGTCATCCCCATCTCCAAGCCCTACAAGCTCTCCAGCAGAGAGTTCCAGCGCGAGGATACCGTAATCAAGGTGAGAGACGTGGTAATCGGCGGCGACACCCTCACCATAATCGCCGGACCCTGCGCCGTGGAGAACGAGGAGCAGGTGATAGCTACCGCTAAGGCGGTCAAGGCAGCCGGCGCAAACATACTGCGTGGCGGCGCCTTCAAGCCCAGCACCTCGCCCTATCAGTTCCGCGGGCTGGGCAAGGAGGGGCTGGAGATACTGGCTAAGGCTCGCGCCGAGACAGGCTTGCCCCTCATCACCGAGGTGCTCACGCCACACGATGTGGAACTGGTGGCAAGATACGCCGACATCCTCCAGATAGGGGCCCGCAACATGCAGAACTTTGCTCTCCTCGATGAGGTGGGGAAGGTGAAGAAGCCCGTGATGCTCAAGCGCGGGATGTCTGCCACCCTACAGGAGTGGCTGCTCTCCGCAGAATACATCCTGTCTCAGGGCAACCGCCAGGTGATGCTCTGCGAGCGAGGCATCCGCACCTTCGAAACCTACACCCGCAACACCATGGACATCAGCGCCATACCTGCAGTAAAGAAGCTGAGCCACCTCCCTGTCATCGCCGACCCCAGCCACGGCACAGGCAAGTGGCACCTGGTAGCGCCGCTCGCTTTAGCCTCAGTGGCGGCAGGAGCCGATGGACTGATGATAGAGGTTCACCCCAATCCCGACCAGGCGCTCAAGGATGGCGCGCAGTCGCTCACCTTCGACAACTTCCAGCAACTGATGGCGCAGCTTGCGCCGCTGGCTTCCGCGATAAATCGCAAGCTGCCAGCAAAACCCGGAGATAGTGGTGACAACTAAACAGGGGCTTGTTTTCGGCACCGCCGGCATCCCCAACCCTCTTAAAGCCAAGACAACCCAGGGCGGCATCGAGCTCCTCTATAAGCTCGGGCTGAGCTGCATGGAGGTTGAGTTCGTGAAAGGGGTGAACATGACCCCGGCCACCGCGCGCGATGTGGCGAGGGTAGCAACGAAAAGAGGGATAAGGCTGAGCGCCCACGCCCCGTATTTCATAAACCTCAATGCCAGAGAGCCAGAAAAAGTAAGAGCCAGCCGTGAACGCATAGTCCAGACCGCTCGCATCACCGCCCTCCTGGGCGGGGAGAGCGTGGTCTTCCACCCCGCCTATTATCTGAAAGATGAACCTGACAAGGTGTATGCCACGGTGAAAACGAACCTGGAGCAGATAGTGGCAAGGCTCAAGATAGAGGGCAACCGAGTCTGCATCAGACCCGAGGTCATGGGGAAGGATAGCCAGTTCGGCACGCTGGAGGAGGTCTTGCAGCTTTGCGCCGAGGTCGAAGGTGTGGAACCAGCGCTGGACTTTGCCCACTGGCACGCCCGCACGGGAAAGGTCAACTCCTACAACGAGTTTATAGCCGTCTTGAAGAAAGTCGAGAAGAGGTTGGGCAGGGCTGCCCTGGACAATTTGCACATCCATGTCTCAGGCATCCGCTATGGGGAAAAGGGCGAGAATAATCACCTGAACTTCGCAGAGTCGGATTTCAATTACGAAGCCCTGGTAATGGCACTGAAGGACTACAAGGTGAAGGGTATGGTGATTTGCGAAAGCCCCAATCTGGAGGATGATGCCCAGCTACTGAAACAGGCATACGAAAAGCTATGAAATCACCTGATTTATCCGTACAACTGGCTCCCCACAATAAGAGAGGTCTGCTTCTATCCAATCCCGTCATGACCGCCTCCGGCACGTTCGGCTACGGCACCGAATACGCCGAGGTCTTCGATATTCAGAGATTGGGCGCAATTATCTGTAAAGGCACTACCCTGAAGCCTCGACCCGGCAACCCCCAGCCTCGCCTCTGGGAGACAGCGTGCGGCGTGCTCAACTCCATCGGGCTGGAAAACATCGGGGTTGATGCCCTGATAAAACAAAAGGCGCCCCTCTGGGCTAAATGGAAAGTAAAAGTCATAGTCAACATAGTCGGGGAGAATATCGAGGCATACGGCGAGCTGGCGAAAAGGCTCGACAAGGTAGCTGGCGTCAGCGGACTCGAGGTGAACATCAGTTGCCCCAATGTGAAAGCCGGAGGCATGGAGTTCGGCGCCAACCCCAAAACCGCAGCAGCGGTAACCGCAGCGGTTAAATCAAAAACCACCCTGCCCGTCATCGTCAAGCTCTCGCCCAACGTAACCGACATCAAAAAGATAGCCCGCACCGTCGCCAGAGCCGGCGCCGACGCCATATCCCTCATCAACACTCTAAAGGGCATGTCTATAGACACTCAAAACCGCAAGCCCGTCCTGGGCAACATCACTGGAGGGCTATCGGGTCCCGCCATCAAGCCCGTTGCCCTGCGCATGGTGTACGAGGTGGCACAGTTCGTTGATGTGCCAGTTATAGGCTGCGGAGGTATCGCCACCGCCAGCGACGCCCTGGAGTTCATCATGGCTGGTGTCAGCGCTGTCCAGGTGGGCACAGCCAGCTTCAGCAACCCCCGCGCCTCGCTGGACGTCATGGAGGGCATCGAACACTTCATGAAGAAGGAGGGGATCCGCAATCTCTCGGAGATAATCGGGGCTGCCCTTTGAGCCTTCTAACCTCGCTCCAGCTAATCAAATCCTCACTACTAGACCTTCTGCTACCCCTGCGCTGCCTCGGCTGCGGCAAAGAGGGCAGCCTGCTCTGCCCCTCATGCTGTGAATCGGTTCCCAGAGTACGGTTACCTCTCTGCCAGCGCTGCGGCTCCACATCCAGCGAAGACGCGCTGATTCGAGTGCGAGATGCTGTCCCCCAGGCGAGAACCAAGAGCGCTCTAGAGCGCCGCCAGAACGTAAAAGACGCCTTCGCCTGCAAACAGGGGCTGGAGGGGAAGCAGATACTGCTCATAGACGACGTTTGCACCACTGGCGCCACGCTGGACTCCTGCGCCACAGCCCTCAAATCAGCAGGCGCAAGCTCCACCTGGGGTCTCACCGTAGCGAGGGAGATGTTCTCCCTGCCACAGCGTTAAGCACATGCGTATATGCCCCCATCCCTCACCAGCAAATTAAGTGTTTCTCCCTACCAGCAACAGGCATCTCGGCGGAAGTCAGCACCCTCTTCACTATGCTAGATTGAATGCTGGACAGGGGAAAGTCCCCTCTAATGAGCAAATAAAGGAGGTGCAAAATGGAGTGGCCTGTAATAGTAGCGATAGCGGTGCTGGTACCCATCTTCCTCTTCCCGGCGGCGCTCGTGTGGTATGTGAACGTCACCGGTATATTCGAGGTCTGGAACGACAGGCGGAAGAAGGCAGGTGCAAAGAAGGCTACTGCGGGAGCCAAATAGCCCAGCTCATCCTGCCCCTAGGTAGATGAGAACATAAGGAGGAGGTGCAAAATGGAGTGGCCTGTAATAGTAGCGATAGCAGTGCTGGTACCCATCTTCCTCTTCCCGGCGGCGCTCGTGTGGTATGTGAACGTCACCGGCATATTCGAGGTCTGGAACGACAGACGGAAGAAGGCAGGTGCGAAGAAGGCTACTGCGGGAGCCAAATAGCCCAGCTCATCCTGCCCTATGGTAAACGATGATACAGATATGATGATACAGATATAAGGAGGCAAAAATGAAAGCCATTCGGGTCTCTGTGCCTATTCTCGGCACCGGCTGCTTGACCGTTGGCTGTGTCTATCTCGCGATTTGGCTGACCGGGCTTGTCCCCGATGGCGAATGGGCACCCCTGATAAAGGGGCTCCTGGTTGTGGGCATACTCATTGGTGCCTTGATTACTGTTGCCTGGTCAGCATATTTCAGTTTGATTTTCAGGAGGCTGATGAAAGCCTGACACAGAAGAACGAGCGTAAAGTCCCTGCCATAAGCAATCTTTGCTCATAGTAGATGCGCCCCAGGACAGAGGCGCATCTACTATTTTTTCTCGCCAACACCGAAAAGCCCCCAAAGCCCCCAAATAACCCTTGCAAATTTGGGACGCAATAGCATAAAATAAATCGATTTGGAGCGGGCACATACTAACAGAGTTGGGTCTCCCATAATCTTTCGCGCTGAGGGGGTAACTGCATGGAACTCGTTATCAAAGGTAGAAACGTTGAGGTCGACAAGAAAGTACAGGACTATATTCAAAGCAAGTTGAGCAAGCTAGAGCGCCATCTCCCTGACATCAGCGAGGTCAAGGTCGAGCTTTCGGGCGAGACCACAAAGTCAGTAGATAACCGCTACATAGCGCAGATAACCATAAACAGCCACGGCACCTTGCTTCGAGCAGAGGAAAAAGCGGTTTCCCTCCATGCTGCCATAGATGAAGTGGTTGACGTACTGAATCGCCGCATCGAGCGCTTCAAGGACAAGCTATACCGCAGCAAGAGAAGGATTTCGCCAGCGCGGAGGGAATTTGCCGCCGAGCAGATTGAGGAGGAGAAGGAGGAGGAAAAAGAAAGAAGGATTGTGAAGGTCAAACGCTTCCCCGTCAAACCGATGACCCCCGAGGAAGCGGTTGACCAGATGGAGCTTCTGGCGCACGACTTCTTCCTCTTCTTCAACCCCGAAACCAATAAGTTCAGCGTAATATACAGGCGCGGAGATGGCGACTACGGCTTGATCGAATCAGAACTAGCCTGACCCAATCCTTGACTACCGGCGAGCAGCGGGGGTAAACTCTATAACGGCATTGAGGGGTGACAATTGACAACAACAAAAAAAGACAAGGCATACGTACTTAAAGCGGCTAAGGAACAAAAGGTCAAGTTCGTCAGACTGTGGTTCACCGACATCCTGGGGTTCCTGAAGAGCTTCGCCATCACTATGGACGAGCTCGAAATCGCTCTGGAGGACGGGATGGGCTTCGACGGCTCCTCCATTGAAGGTTTCGCCCGCATAGACGAAAGCGACATGATGGCGCTGCCTGACCCCTCCACCTTCCAAATCATCCCCTGGGGCCCCAAAGAGACCCGGGTTGCCCGCATGTTCTGCGACATATATTGGCCCGGAGGAAAGCCTTTCGAAGGCGACCCCCGATTCGTCCTGAAAAAGAACCTGAAACGAGCAAGCGACCTGGGCTACACCTTCTACGTAGGTCCGGAGCTTGAGTATTTCTATTTCAAGAGCCCCCAGAGTACCGAGTGCCTGGACCAGGGTGGCTATTTCGACATGATTCCCTCAGATACGGCTACAGATTTGAGGAAGGAAACCGTGCTCACGCTGCAGGATATGGGCATCGGAGTGGAGTATAGCCACCACGAGGTCGCTCCCAGCCAGCATGAGATAGATATGAGGTACACTGACGCCCTGACCATGGCGGATAACATCATGACCTACCGCTTGGTGGTCAAAGAGATAGCCTTGAGAAAGGGCATCCACGCCACATTCATGCCCAAGCCGATGTTCGGTGTGAACGGCAGCGGTATGCACACCCATCAGTCACTTTTCAAAGGGGAGCGAAACGCTTTCTTCGACAAGAACGATAAGTATCACCTCTCCAAAATAGCCAAGTGCTATCTGGCAGGCCTGCTCAAGCACGCCCCCGAGATAACCCTGGTCAACAACCAGTGGGTCAACTCCTATAAGCGCCTTGTCCCCGGCTACGAAGCACCAGTTTATATCTCCTGGGCGCTGAGAAACCGTGCCGACCTCATCAGGATTCCCGGCTACAAGCCCGGGAGGGAGAATGCCACCAGAATCGAATTCAGGTCGCCCGACCCTGCGTGCAATCCCTACCTTGCGTTCAGCGCCATGCTCGCCGCCGGGCTGGAAGGCGTCGACAAAGAATACGAGCCGCCTCCGCCTGTTGAGGAGAACGTCTATGAGATGTCTGAGAAAGCAAGAGCAAGGAGAGGGATTGGCACTTTACCAGGGAGCTTGGACGATGCTATCAACCTGGCAGAAAAAAGCAAGCTCTTGAAGAAATGCCTTGGAGACCACGTCTTCAACAGCCTTATCACCAACAAGAAGATAGAGTGGGATAAATACCGCTCCCAGGTAACCGATTACGAATTGAAGAGATACCTGCCCATACTTTAGAGCAAGAGGTGGGGGCAGACCAATGTGTCTGCCCCGTTGGGGGACTGGGGGGTTGAAAGAAGTCCCCGAAGCCCTCGTTGATACCCCTTAAACGCCCTTTTGCGGAACTATCTGTTATGGAAGATTTAGCCCAGAGACTCGTGTCCTGGATAAAGGAACAATCCCACAAAGCCAACTGCAAGAGCGTGGTATTCGGTTTAAGCGGCGGGATTGATTCCGCGGTGGTCGGCGTCCTTTGCCAGCGTGCCTTCCCCAAAAACTCGCTCGGCGTGATAATGCCCTGCCACAGCAGCAAAGAAGACATGGACGACGCCCTCGCCGTCGCTCAACAGTTCAGCATCCCCACCTTAACCGTGGCGCTCGATGACGTCTTCGATTGCATTCTCAAAGCGCTCCCCAACCCGGAGTTCAGCGAGCAAACCAAAAGGCTGGCTGAAGCCAACCTGAAGCCCAGGCTCAGGATGAGCACCCTGTACTACCTCGCCAACCGCCTCAACCACATGGTAGTGGGAACCAGCAACAAGAGCGAGCTTTCGGTGGGCTACTTCACAAAGTACGGCGACGGTGGCGTTGACATAATGCCGCTGGCAAATCTATTGAAAAGGGATGTCGTCGAGATGGCTCGGCATTTGGGTATAGCCACGAAGATTATCGAAAAGCCCCCCTCAGGCGGGCTCTGGGCAGGGCAAACCGACGAAGGGGAGATGGGGCTGACCTATAAAGAGCTAGACCAATACCTGGCAACAGGCCAGGCAAGCGAGAAGGTTCGCAAAAAGGTGGATGCAATGGCTCAGGCAAGCGCCCACAAACGCGCACCGCCCGCCACTCCACCTTTTTGAATCCGGGGAGCCTGGAGCAGGTGCTCCAGGCACTAAGTAGAAAGGCTTTCCAAAAACTGAAAGCTGATAGCTAACGGCTGACCTCTTACAAAGAAAGGAGTCCTGGCAATGGCTAAGCAAAAGAGTAAACCAGCTATGCTGGACCGCTACCGTGTCCTGGACCTGACCGACGATAGAGGCGCTTTCTGCGGCAAGATAATGGCAGAGCTCGGCGCCGACGTGGTAAAGGTGGAAAAACCCGGAGGCGACCCCTCCAGGAACGTGGGTCCCTTCTACAAAGACATCCCCGACCCCGAGAAAAGCCTCTCCTGGTTCGCCTTCAACCAGAATAAGAGAGGGATAACCCTCAACATAGAGACCAGAGACGGGCAGGAAATCTTCAAAAAACTCGTTAAAAAAGCCGATTTCGTCATCGAGACCTTCAAGCCCGGCTATCTGGACAAGCTGGGCTTGGGCTACTCCGAACTGAGTAAAATCAACCCCAAAATTATCATGACCTCCTTAACGCCCTTCGGGCAAACCGGACCCTACAGCACGTTCAATTCGCCAGACCTAGTCACCATGTCCCTGGCTGGGTATACCTTCATCTGCGGCGACTCCGACCGCCCGCCGGTGCGCTTCAGCAGCGACCAGTCCTACTACCAGTCCAGCCTGCAGGCAACCGTGGGAACCCTCATCGCCCACTACTACAGAGCGCTTAACGACGAGGGACAGCACGTGGACGTCTCCATGCAGGAATCCATGGTCTGGACGCTCTGCTACGCCCCGCACGACTGGTATCTGCTCAAGCAGATAATACACACCAGGGCAGGCGCCTACTGGAAGAGGCTGGGCGTCACCTACCGCCTCATCTGGCCCTGCAAAGATGGTTACGTCTGCTACCGCCTGCTCATGGCACAGCCCGGAGCAGAGGTGATGAACGACCTCGTAGCTTCCATGAACAAGGAAGGCTTGGGCGAGAACATGAAGGATATCTCCTGGACCACCCTGAGCTTCACCGAAGTGCCCCAGGAGCAAATCAACGAATGGGAAGCTGAGATAGGTAAGTACTTCCTCAAGCACACCAAGCGGGAGCTGCACGAGGAAGCCATCAGACAGAAGAACGTGCTCCAGCCTGTGAATAACGCCAAAGACCTCTACGAATCCCCTCAGCTCGCCTCCAGGGACTTCTGGGTGCAGATAAAGCATCCCGAACTGAAGACCTCACTTGCCTACCCCGGACCCTACTTCAGGTCTACCGAGACGGTATGGCAAATGGGGAAAAGGGCTCCTCTCATCGGCGAGCACAACGACGAGATATATGTGAAGGAACTGGGCTTCACAGAAGAGGAGCTTGTCATCCTGAAGAGAGAGAACGTTATCTGACTTATTTAGCAACTGGGGATGGAGGACACAGGGGGTTGAAAACTACGGTGAAAGGGGAACCGAAATGAAGAGAAAATACGCGTTGGAAGGGCTTAAGGTGGTAGACTTCTCCTGGGTCTTCACAGGACCCATTGTTACTAAATACCTGGGCGACCACGGCGCAGAGGTGATTAAGATAGAATCCGCCACCAGACCCGATGGCACCCGTCTGATGACGCCGTTCAAGCCGGGGGCTATGGGGTTTAACGCCAGCGGCGTCTTCGCCAACTACAACTCCAGCAAATACAGCATCAACATAAACCTGCGCGAGCCCCGCGGCAAAGAAGTCGTCAAGAAGCTGGTGCAGCGCGCCGACATCGTGCTGGAGACCTTCGGACCCGGCGTCATGGCCAAACTGCAACTGGACTATGACATACTGA
>Ga0315291_10003420_pt1 | contig 20526 bp, 16 predicted proteins | sample YL17G12_20_MG_FD_203070 | JGI IMG/M metagenome (GOLD analysis project Ga0315291, IMG submission 203070) | Sediment microbial communities from Yellowstone Lake, YNP, Wyoming, USA - YL17G12_20 | ecosystem: Environmental > Aquatic > Freshwater > Lake > Sediment | place: USA: Wyoming | collected...
CTATCCCTGCCTCCACGCTAACGCTCTGTGGAAGACTCGACAAGGCAGCTGCTTCCCAGATCCGTGTTTTGCCCACATCCACAGCCGTTAGAGTTATCATTATCACTTCTTCTATATATCCTCCGATCCAATCCGCCGCACTGCACATCCACAGCCAGCCAGAGGTGGAGAGAGGTATCGGAAGGTGGGGAGAGAAAGCTTGGGGCCGGTGCAGCACGTAAGGGCAAGGACCAATAGAACAGGGGGAGGTAGCCCGTGAAGCTTTCATGCAACCGACGGATGCTCCACGAGGCGTTGCAGCATGTCAGCCGCGTGGTCTCGGGGCGGACGACCCTGCCAATCCTCAGCAATGTGCTCCTGGAGGCAGGTGGGGGCAAACTCCGCCTGGTGGCATACGACATGGAGATCGGCGCGCAGAGCGCGATCGCGGTGGAGATAGAGACAGAAGGGGCTCTGACCGTGCCAGCGCGGATGCTCGGGGAAGTGGTAGGGGGACTTCCGGATGCCACGGTCGAGATAAGGAGCGAGGACCGAAGCATCCTGGGGCTGACGTGTGGGAAGTCTGAATACACGATCAACGGTCTGCCGGCGGAGGAGTACCCGGCGCTGCCCGAGGTCGCGGGGGACACGAGCCTGGCCATCAGCCAGGCGGCGATGCGCGATCTCATCCGCTCGACGATCTTCGCCGCCTCGACCGATGAGACGAGGGCGATTCTGACGGGGATCCTGTTGAAGCGGGACAAGGACGGGCTGAGGATGGTGGCGACGGACAGCTACCGGCTGGCGGTGAAGACGGCGCCGGCGGGAGCGGTAACCGAAGAACAGGGGAAGGACGAGTGGCAGTTGATCGTGCCGGCGCGTGCCCTTCAGGAACTGAACAGGCTGCTTGACCCGGCGAATGAGGAAACGCCGGTAAAGGTTAGCGCGGGCGAGCAGCAGATACGGTTCGAGGTGGGGCCATATATCCTCATCTCGCGGCTGATCGAGGGGCAGTTCCCGAACTACGAGCGAGTGATTCCGACTGACGCTGAGCGCAGGCTCAGGGTGAACCGGGAGGATCTACAGGGGGCGATCAAGCGGGCGGCGATCGTGGCGAGGGCGGAGGCGAGCAAGCTGGTGTTCCGGACGCAGGAGGGGGTGCTGACGATCACCGCAGAGAGTGGGGATGTGGGCAAAGCGCGGGAGGAACTGCCGGCGGAAATCGAGGGAGAGGAGCTGGAGGTTGCGTTCAACGCCGAGTATCTGACTGACGTGCTGGGGGTAATCGGATCTGACACGGTGATATGGGAGCTAACGGGTTCGCTGAGCCAAGGGCTGCTGAAGGGAGCAGACGATCCGGAGTACTTGTACGTAGTGATGCCGATGCAGCTCTGAGCCAGTAGTTGGTTCCGGCAACGGTAGATATGTGGCGGGGCGGCTCCGCTGGCAGCGGGGTGCCCCGCCGTTTTACGGGATAGGACGGAGATGCGCATCGGCCATCTTCATCTGAGGGAGTTTCGCAGCTACCAGCAGCTCTCGCTGGATGTGCCCGGCGGGGTATTGGTGGTTCACGGCCCGAACGGGTCGGGGAAGACGAACCTGCTGGAGGGGATCTGCGTGGCGGCGTCGGGGGATTCGCCCAGGGCCAGGACGAGCGAGGAACTGGTGAGGGCAGGGGCCGAGCACGCATTCGTGCGCGGTGACTTCCTCGCCAGGGGCAGGCGAATCAGGCTCGAGATAGGCGTTGCCCGCACGGGCCGGCGCCAGGTGAAGATAGACGGCGCGGTGCGGCGCAGAGAGGACCTGATCGGGCTGGCACCGGTGGTGCTGTTCTGGGCGGAGGACATCGAGATGGTGCGGGGGGAGGCGTCGGGGCGGCGGCGGATGGTGGACCGCGAGCTCTCGCTGATCAGCCGGCCGTACGCGCATCACCTGGCCCGCTATCGGAGGGCGCTGGAGCAGCGGAACAAGCTGCTGAAGTTCGTCAGGGAAGGACGCGAGGGAAGCGACGCGCTCGATCCGTGGGATCGGGCGCTGGCGAGACACGGCGCGAGGATCGCTCTGGAAAGAAGCGAGTTCATCAAAGCGCTGGCGCCGGAGGCGCAGGAGGCGCATGGCGTGCTGACGGGGACGGGGGAGGCGCTGGCACTCGAGTACCGCGCATCAGTCGGTTTGCCGGAGGCGCAGCGACTTCCGCTGGAGGAGAAGGACGGAAGCTCGGCGACCGAAGGCATTGCCGAAACGTTGCTGAAGGCGCTGGCCGAGCAGAGGCGGGGCGACATCGCGGCGGGGGTGACGACCTGCGGGCCGCACCGGGATGACCTTGAGCTTCTGCTGGCGGGGCGGGCGGTGAGGGTGTTCGGATCGCAAGGCGAGCAGCGGAGCTGTGCGGTAGCGATACGGATGGGCCTGGCGGCGGTGGCGCGGGCGATGACGGGCGAGCCGCCGCTGGTGCTGCTTGACGATGTGCTGTCGGAGCTGGATGGGCGCCATCGGCGCGGGGTGTTCGGGACCTGCGAGGGGTCAGAGCAGGTGATCATCACGTGCTGTGACTACGAGGACATCCCGGCGGAGGTGCGCTCCGCGTCGTCGTTGTTCGAGCTGATGGAGGGAGCGGTTTCGGCGAGATGACCGGGCCACGGGGAGAGGCGCATGTGGGGCAACTGCTCGAGGGTGTGCTGGCTAACCTCGATCTGCGGACGCGGTTCCGCGAGCACTTGGCGGTGATGGCGTGGCCGCAGATCGTCGGGCGGGTGGTGGCGGGGCACTCGGAGGCGGAGGTGGTGCGGGATGGGGTGTTGATGGTGGCCACCGACACGGCGGCCTGGGCGCAGGAGCTGCAGATGCGGCAGCGGGAGCTGCTCGCCTTGGTCGCGCGCCAGGTTGGGGCCGGGGTGATCAGGGAGATCCACTTCCGGTCCGGGCGGAGGCGAACGAGTGGGCCGGCGGCAAGGCGGGGACCGCGGGTGGCAGAGATGAAGCTAAGCGGGCGTCAGCAGAAGCAGATTGCGGAGGCGGCCGCGAAGATCGAAGATGAGGGGCTGCGGGAGCGGGCGGAGCGGGCGTTTGCGGCGCTGGCGCGGATGACGGAGTGGCGCAGGCAGGCAGGCTGGCGGCGTTGCCTGCGGTGCGGGCGGTGGCAGCGGGTAGGGCGGCGGTGGTGTTCGACGTGCACCGGTGGGGGCGGGAAGCGGAGGAAGCGGTAGGGGGGCGGATGGCTGTGATGGTTGCGTCCTGGCTTGGGTGACGCGATTGCGACGGCGTGGCGCACGAAGCACCGCAGCGACGTACCAATTCCGCACACGCGTACCGGTTCCGTACAACCTCCGCTCGGAGAGATCCCCCTCGCGAGGCGGTGATGGGCTACGCTGTTGTGCACAGCGCCGCGCGGCTGGGAGTGGAGCCTTACCCCCCGAGTGTCGTGGGCCAGGGGATCAGCAGGGCGCCTCTCTGGTGTCTCCGCAGTACCGCGGCCAACCAGCGACGGCAGATGGGGCTGACCCCCATCGCCCGCGCCAACGGACGATGGCTCGCCGCTGAAGTCGCGCCGCCCAGATGCCGATTACAGTGTGTGGAGGGATGACACAATGAAGGCCTACTTGAAGCAACCGAGACGGGTTCTGATGCTGAGCTGGGAGTTCCCTCCACGCATCATCGGGGGAATAGCGCGGCACGTTGATGAGCTGTCGCGGGCGATGGTGCGGGCGGGTGTGGAGGTTGACGTGCTAACAGCGCACCATCCGGGCGCGGCGACGGAAGAGCAGCTCGTACCGGGGCTGCGGGTGCTGCGGGCGGGGCCGGCGCCGGTGGAGCCGGCAGACTTCATCGGGGAGATACATCAGCTCGGCTTTGGGCTGCTGGAAAGGTTCCTGTCGTACCAGCGGAAGAGCCTGAGCTATCGGGAATACGATCTCATCCACGCGCACGAGTGGCTGGTGGGGTTTGCGGCGCGCTCTCTTCGGTTTGGGCTGGACGTACCGCTGGTCGCCACCATCCACGCGACCGAGTCGGGGCGGAACGGCGGGATTCACAGCCGGATGCAGCACTACATTCAGTCGGTGGAGTGGATGCTGACGTATGACGCGCGGCGGGTGATCTGCTGCTCCCGCGCGATGGCGGATGAAGTCGAGCGCGTGTTGCGGGCGCCGGCCGACAAGGTGCGGGTGATCCCGAACGGGGTTGATGCGAAGCGGCTGCGGTGCAAGAGCTCAACGGCGGAGCTGGCGCGCTTCCGGCGCCGGTGGGCGCGGGATGATGAGCGGATCGTGCTTTTCGTCGGGCGACTCGTGCGGGAGAAGGGGGTCGAGATCCTGATTGATGCGCTGCCCGAGGTGCTGGGGGCGCATCCGGGGGCCAAGCTGGTGGTAGCCGGGGGCGGGTCGCACGAGCATTTGGCGGCGCGGGCGCGCGGGCGCGGGCTGGGCCACAAAGTGGCGTTCACCGGATTCGTCTCGGAGGACCTGGCGCGGCTGTACGCGATCGCGGACGTGGCGGTCTTCCCGAGCCTTTACGAGCCGTTCGGCATCGTCGCGCTGGAGGCGATGGCGGCAGGGGTGCCGGTGGTGGCGTCGGATGTGGGCGGCCTGAGGGAAGTGGTGACGCACGGCGTGACGGGTATCCACACGTGGGCGAGCAACGCCCATTCGCTGGCCTGGGGGATCAAGCAGGTGCTGGCGGACGACGCGCTGGCGGCGCGGCTGCGACGGAACGCAAGGCAGGAGGTAATTGCGCGCTTCCAGTGGGATGGGATCGCCGAGCAGACTATCTCGGTGTATGAGGAAGCGCTGGCGCTGGCCGGGGCGCCGGTGGAGGAGACATTGCTGGATGTGGCGGCGCCGGTGTACCGGCGGACGCCTGCGCCGGAAGCGGTTGGGCCAGGGATACGGCCCAGGTATCTCGTGGGCGCGCAGGCGGAGCTGGTGGGGGCGGCGGCGAGGAGTTGAGCTGCGGTGCATGTGTGCGACGCCGAGTGCGCTGCTACTCTTCCACGAGCTGCACGTTGACGATGTATGCGTCCAGGTCGGGGCCGAGGCGCATGAGGGCGTGGAGGCGGTCGGGGGCGTCCCAGACGGGATGGGTGTTCCAGAAGATGCTCTGGTAGCGCTTGGTTTCGACGCCATCCACCACTATCGCCAGGCTGTCCTTAGCACCCGCGATGTAGGCGAGGCGCTTGCTGTCCGGGCTGAAGGTGGGGGCAAGTACCCGCTCGTACTCGGGCCACTCGACGCCATCAACGACGATGCGCTTCTTCTCACCGATGGTGGCGACGTAGGCCAGGCGGCGGCTGTCGGGGCTGAAGGTCAGCCAGGAAGCATTGTCGTACTCCGCGCCCTCGGCTCCATCGAGCACGAGCATAGACTTGCCATCGCGCGTGCCGCAGTAGGCGAGACGCGAACTGTCAGGGCTATAGACGGGGTATGATATGGCATCGTACGCTTTCCCCTTGATGCCGTCGGCGACGAGGAAGAGCGACTGGTCGCGCTTTGCCGGGTAGCAGTAATGCTTGCCATCGGGGCTGAAGGCAAGCGAAGTGTAGACGATGTCCTCGTAGTGTTTCTGCCGTACGCCGTCGAGGACGACGAAGCGCTTGTCTTCGCTGCTCGCCACGCATGCCAGCCGGACGCCGTCGGGGCTAAAGACGGGGCTCACCGCGATGTCATAGCGCTCGCTGCCCTCCTGAGCGTCGGTCACGACGAACCACTTGCCGCCGCTCTTGGCGGTGTAAGCTACCCGCTTGCCCTCGGCATCGAAGGCGATCGGGCCGACGACCTGTTCGTAGTCCCTGCCCTCCACACCGTCCACCACCGCGAGCCACCTCTCCCCCTTCTTAGCGAGGTAGGCGAAGCGCTTGCTGTCGGGGCTGAAGACCAGTGGCACGGCGATTCCGTCGTACTGTTTCTGCTCGACGCCGTCCAGGACTACAGACTTGCGCGCGCCCTTCTGGGGGGCGCCAGCGACATAGGCCAGCCGCTTGCTGTCGGGGCTCCAGGTGATGGTGCTGTCGTAGAAGCCCTGCAATGTGGGACCATAGGCCTGGCCGTCTAGCGCCATCACCATTCCCTTGGCGAAACGGCCGACGGGATGGGCCTCGTGGCGATTGTCGGGGCTCGCCACCATATAGGGCGAGCCGGTGAGATTGCCGGTATGGATCGCTGCGAGGAAGGTTTCGGTGGTGACGAGCTTGATGGGAGCCGTGGTGTCGTCGGCCGGGGCCGGTATGCAGAGGGCGGCCGCCAGAACCAGAGCCAGGGTGATGACCGGAGGCGCTTTCATCGTCGTCCTCCTCCCCCGCTTCGGGTGACGCGGAGCACTATCGGGGAGCGGCTTCTGCGTTCGCGAGGTCCAACCTTCAGGCGCGTGATGTCATTCCCCCCGCGTACACTCAGACATGCAAATGCGGCGGGGGGATTGTGAGGCGGGCAGCGGGGCAGTAGACTAGGGAGGCGGGGCCCTGTGGCAGGAGCCCTTCGACGCCGCTCAGGGTGAACAAGCTCCTGCCCAAGAGTGACGGGCCATGGAGATCAAGATGCCAGAGCAATGGTCTGGGCCGGTTGAACGGATAGATGAGTATCGGTGGCGGATTCCGCGGAGGTACAAGGCGGAGATGCGCTGCGATGGGATCGTCTACGCCAGCGCGGAGATGATGCGCGACATGAAGACCGACAAATCGCTGGAGCAGGTGGCGAATGTGGCCTGCCTGCCGGGGATCGTCGGGAACTCGATGGCGATGCCGGACATTCACTATGGGTACGGATTCCCGATAGGCGGAGTGGCGGCGACGGATTTGAAGGAGGGGGTGGTGTCGCCCGGCGGGGTGGGCTATGACATCAACTGCGGGGTGAGGCTGCTGCGGACGACGCTCAAGCGCAGCGAGGTGGAGCCGCGGATCAAGGATATTGTGAACCAGGTGTTCGTGGACGTGCCTTCCGGGGTGGGAAGCAAGGGCAAGGTCCGCATTGATGCGAAGGAGCTGAAGCGGGTGCTGGTGCAGGGGTCGCGCTGGGCGGTGTCGCGCGGGATGGGATGGCCGGAGGACCCGGAGCGCATTGAGGGCGGCGGCGCAATCGAGGGGGCGAACCCGGAGGTGCTCACCGAGCGGGCGATCGAGCGAGGCCAGCCGCAGCTTGGGACGCTGGGGGCCGGAAACCACTTCCTCGAGGTGCAGGTCGTAGACGAGATCTTCGATGACGAGACGGCGCGGGCGCTGGGTGTTGGGGAGGTCGGGCAGGTGATGGTGATGATCCATACGGGGTCGAGGGGGCTGGGTTACCAGGTATGCGATGACGCGCTCGAGGTGATGCAGAAGGCGGTGCGCAAGTACGGGATCGAGCTGCCGGACCGGCAGCTCGCCTGCGCGCCGGTGGGATCGCCGGAGGGGCAGGAGTATCTGTCCGGGATGGCGGCGGCCGCGAACTACGCGTGGGCGAACCGGCAGTGCATCACGCATTGGACGCGGGAGGCGTTCGAGCGGGTGTTCGGAGCAAGCGCGCGCAGCCTGGGGATGGACATCATCTACGATGTCGCGCACAATGTGGCGAAGATCGAAGAGCACGAGATCGGGGGGGTGCGGAAGACGCTGTGCGTGCATCGCAAGGGGGCGACGCGTGCATTCGGGCCGGGGAGGCCGGAGCTGACGGAGCTGCACCGGAAGACGGGGCAGCCGGTAATCGTGCCGGGCTCGATGGGGACGGCGTCGTATCTATGCGTGGGGACCGAGAGGGCGATGCGGGAGACCTGGGGCTCGACCTGCCATGGCGCGGGGCGGCTGCTGAGCCGGCACGAGGCGATCCGGCGGAGCCGGGGCCGGAACATCGCGAGGGAGCTGGAGGAGAAGTCGGTCTACGTGCGTGCGGCGAGCAGGCAAGTGCTTGCCGAGGAGATGCCGGAGGCGTACAAGGATGTGGACGAAGTGGTGCGCACCTGCCACGGCGCGGGGATCTCGAAGATGGTGGCGCGGTTGCGGCCGATTGGGTGTATGAAGGGGTAGGGGGCGGACCGGTCGGACGAGCCGAAGTAGTGGAGCGAAGTGGGAGGCTTTCCTCCGGCCCAACAAGGACGGGGGTGGCCCGGCAACGAAAGGCGGGATGCCGCGTGTGATCCCGCCCATGCTCCGCTTTCTTCACGACACCTATGTGATGGTCTTCCGCCGCTATCCGGTGCTGGGGCGGATGGCGGTGGTGGCGATGTTGGGGGAGCTGGTCTTCGCTTCGATCAACAATTACGCGCTATCGTTCTACGTGCTCGAGGATCTGCGGCAGCCGGGTGCGACGCTGGGGCTGTTGGCGGCGATGTTCCTCGTGGTGGAGATGGTGCTCAAGATGCCGTTCGGCCATCTCTCGGATCGGTACGGGAGACGGCTGTTCACGTCGCTAGGCCTGAGCGCGTTGGTCGTCACACCGGTGGTGATCTGCGCGCTGCCCACCGAGCTTGTGCTGGCGATGCCAGTGTTGATCTTCGCGGTGCTGATGCCACTGCGCGCGCTGGATGGGGCGGGGGCGGCGGCGCTGTGGCCGCCGCTGTTCGCGACGGTGCCGGACAATGTACCGAGCGAGCAGCGCGGGGTGGCGATGAGCGTGGTGAATACCTCTTACCTTGCCGGGCTGGCGCTGGGGCCGACGCTCGGCGGCCTGGCAATGCGCCTGGCGGGAGCATTGCGAGTTCCTGATAGCATGGGAAGCAAGGCGCCGTTCGCGTTGGCGGCGGTGGCCGCGCTGGGAGCGGCGCTGGTGGCGAGGGGATTGCCCGAGTCGAATAGGCGGGGGAACGGCGGAACGGCGGCAACCACAGATTGCGCAGATTACACGGATTCGCCGCCTTCGGCGGGAACGGAAACGGCGAAGAGGCAAGGCTTCGGGCGGACAGGTCCGATGATCGGGACGGTGATGATGATCTCGTTCTGCGAGATGTTCGCGGTGGGGACGCTGGGGCCGTACATGGCCCCTTACATCAGACACGTGACCGGGATCGCGCGGAGCGATGTAGGGCTGCTGCTGCTAGTGCTGTTCATCCCGGCCGGGGTGCTGGGCATTCCGGTGGGGCATCTGGTGGATCGGTGGCCGCGGCATCGCGTGGTGCAGGCGGCTTTCTGGACGGCGGCGGTGGGGATGGCGCTGGTGCCGGTATGTGAATCGCTAGCAGCATTGCTCGCCGTCGGCGTAGTGGTGACGATGGGGTTCCTGTTCGCGCTGCCGGCGTGGCTGGCGTTGGTGGCCGACCTGGCGCCGGAGGGGAAGAGCGGGCGGGTGATCGGGACGATGGCGACGGCGCAGGGGGCGGGCGCGTTCCTGGGGCCGCTGCTTGGGGGGCATCTGTGGGATAGGGACATCCACTATCCGTGGTTGGCAGCGGCGGGGATGCTGGCAGTGGCGGGGATCGCGGCGGTGTGCTGTCTGCGCGGCGGAGGCGGAGGGCGGGCGGCCGGCGAAGGGAGACGGCGAACGGCATGATCCGCAGATTACGCAGATAGCACAGATTTGGGCTTCGGGGCTAGAACGCCCGAAGCAACGAACCCGCCTGAGGCGGGCAAGCTTGCGCCACTGAAGGAAGGCGATGGCGACCGACATCGTTCTGCTTGCGGTCAGTTTCCTGGTTATTATCCTGGGCGCCGAGTTGTTCACGAACGGCGTCGAGTGGCTGGGGGTGCGTTTTAGGTTGTCGGAGGGGGCAGTGGGCAGCGTGCTGGCGGCGGTGGGCACGGCGCTGCCGGAGACGATCATCCCGATCGTGGCGCTGGTGTTCTTCCGCGAGGCGAGCAGCCAAGAGATCGGGCTGGGGGCAATCCTGGGCGCGCCGTTCATGCTGGCGACACTGGGCTTCTTCGTCACCGCTGCTGCTGCGGTGGCTTATCGCCGAAGGCGGGCCACGGGATGGAGGCTGGCACTGGACCGCGCGGTGGTGAGCCGCGACCTGGGTTTCTTCGTGCCACTATACGCCTGCGCGATCGGGGTGAGCTTTGCGCCGGTGGATATGCACTGGATCAGATGGGTGGTGGCAGCGGGCCTACTGGGGGCGTATGGCCTGTATCTATACCTGAACCTGAGCGAGTCGGCCGAGTCGGAGAAGAAGGAGCCGCTGACGTTCAACCTGGTGTGGGCGTGGATTCCGCTGGTGCGGCGGCGGGCGGAGGCTTATGCGGAGAGGCTGGAGCTGCTCAATGGGCGGCCGCCGCGGCTTCGCGCGTGCGCGGGGCAGATCGGGGTGGCGCTGGCGCTGATCATCGGGGGCGCGTACCAGTTTGTGGAGGCGACGCGAACGCTGACCGAGATGATCGGGGTCTCGCCCCTGGTGTTCACGCTGATCGTGGCGCCGGTGGCGACGGAGCTGCCGGAGAAGTTCAACTCGGTGATCTGGGTGCGGCAGGGGCGGGACACGCTCTCGATGGGGAACATCAGTGGCGCGATGGTGTTCCAATCAACGTTCCCGGTGACAATCGGGATGCTGCTGACGCAGTGGCATTTCCAGGGGTTGGCCTCAGGAGGGGCTGCGCTTGTTTCGGCGGGGATCGCGCTGGTGAGCGCAGCCGTGGTCCTGGCATGGATCAGGCTGGGGAGAGGCAGCACCGTTCATCCCTGGCCGCTGGGGGTAGGGGTGCTGTGGTGGCTGGTGTTCGTCGGGTATGTGGTGGCGACACACTGAGGGGAGGGCGACGTGCTTCTTGACGGAGCGGTAGTGGCGGCGCTGGTGGGGCGGATCGCGGGAGGGCGTTTCTCGCGACTGAAGGGACTCGATCTGCGGGCGCCGTGGGTGTTCGTGGCGGCGGCGGTGGTGCAGGTGGGGCTCATGATTGCGGGGGCGCGGGGCTGGGTGGAGGTCGCGGGGATCGGTCAGGCGCTGCTCGTGGCGAGCTTCGCGCTCGTGCTGGTGGGGCTGTGGGTGAACCGGCGACTGCCGGGGGTGTGGGTGGTGGGAATCGGGGTGCTCCTGAACTTCCTCGTGATTGCGGCGAACGGTGGGAGTATGCCAGTGGACCGGGAGCTTGCGGTGCGGGCGGGGAACACGGGGCTGGTGGAGATGCTGGACTCGCCGGCGCATGTGAAGCACAAGCCGATCGGCCCGTCGACGCGGCTGCGGCCGCTGGCAGATGTGCTGCCGCTGCCGATGATCGTGCCGCGGCCGCGCTGGTTCAGTCCGGGGAGTGTGGGGGATGTTCTTCTGACGGTTGGCGCGTGCTGGTTGGTGCTGGCGGGGATGGGGGCGTTTGGGTTGGGCGGGAGGGCGGCAAGGTCTAACCGCGAAGGCGCAAAGAACGCAGAGAACTGAGATGAGGCGAACGTACGCTGAGCAGATGAAGGCGAAGGATAAGCGCTGCCTGGGGAAGTGGGTGCTGTTGACCGGCCGGGAGCAGCAGCTCAAGCGCGAGCTGCTGGCGCAGGTCAGGCAGGAGGCGGAGGCTGCGTCGGCGGGCGAGGAGCCGACCTGGGAGGTGCTGGACGGGCCGTCAGCGACAGCGAGCGACGTGAGGGCCCGCAGCCAGACGGGGGCGCTGTTCGGCGGGGCGCGGGTGGTGGTGATCCGGGAAGCTGACCGCATCCCTACGTCAAGGAGACAAGACGGGGATGGGGAGGAAGACGACGACGGGAGGAAGGGCGAGCGGAAGCCGGACGAGCAGAGGAAGATGGCGAAGGTGGTCGGACCGCTGCCGGCGGGGGTGGCGGTGGTGCTGGTGACGGGGGAGAGCCGGGGCCGGCAGCAGCGGGATGTGCGCGCGGCGCTCCGGAACGCGATCGCCAAGGAGGGGCTGGTGATCGAGTGCCCTGCGATGGAGCGCGGCGCGGCGGTGGCGTGGGTGATCGCGCAGGCGAAAGAGCGGGGGAAGACGATGGAGCGAACGGCCGCTCGCAATCTGGTCGAGCAGAAGGTTGGCACCGGTCTGGCCGAACTGGAGGCGGAGGTCGAGAAGCTGGCGCTGTTCGCGGGCGAGGGGAAGACGATCACTGCGGCACAGGTGGATGAGGTGACGCCGCGGCTGCTGGAGGAGGATGTGTTCCGGCTGCTCGACGCGGTGGGGCGGGGGGAGCCGGGGCACGCGGTGGCGATCCTGCGGGGGATGCTTCAGGAGAAGCGCGGGTCGCCGGGGATGATCTTCTGGCAACTGGCGCAATCGCTGCGGGAGCTGTGGCAGGTGAAGCTGCTGACGGACCGGGGATGGAAGCCGGGCGAGGAGGTGGACGAGGAGACGGAAGCGCTGCTGCCGCAGGACCCTCGGAAGAACGCGCTGGCGCGGCTGAAGGGGAGGCGGGCTTGGCTCCTGGCTCGGCTGGCGAAGCAGGCGGGCACAACGAGGTGGGCGCAACTGACGCAGGCGGTCGAGGCGCTGCGCGGCTGCGACCTGGCGATGAAGGGGATCGGGGGGAAGGTGCGCGACGAGGGGACGGCGCTGGAGCTGCTGGTAGTGCAGTTATGCACGGGGATGGAGATGCCGGTGTGGGAAAGCCCGGAGGGGGAGAGGGTGCTTGGGTAGGGCGGGCCGAACGGCAGGGGAAACCGCAGATTGCGCAGATTGCGCTGACTGGCTTCGGCAGCAAGCTGCCGAAGCAACGAAAGGGTGGCAGGAGCAAGCTCCTGCCGAACAGGGATGGGACAGGTGAGTAGCGGGATGACGAGGAGGGGGTTTCTCGGAGCTGCGGCTGGGGCGGCGGTGGCGTTCGTCAGCTCGCGGTTGCCAGCGGCGGGCGGGAGTGAGGAGAGAAGGGCGATGGCGCAGACACGGCTGCCGCGGTGGCGCGGGTTCAACCTGCTGGAGATGTTCACGACGCAGAGCGATGGGAACTGGCAGGAGGATGACTTCCGCTGGATCGCCGACTGGGGGTTCGACTTCGTGCGACTGCCGATGTGCTACACGCTGTGGATCGAGAACGACGATGCGCTGAAGCTGTCCGAGCAAGGGCTTGCCAAGGTTGATCGGGCGCTGGAGCTGGGGCGGAAGTACCACCTGCACGTGTGCATGAACTTCCATCGCGGGCCGGGCTACAGCGTGAACGCGGAGCGGAAGGAGCCGTACAACCTCTGGAAGGATCAGGCGGCGCTCGACGCGTTCTGCTTCCACTGGACGGCGTTTGCGAAGCGGTACAGGGGCGTGTCGCCGAAGGAGCTGAGCTTCAACCTGGTCAACGAGCCGGCGAATGTATCGCACGAGGATCACGCGCGGGTGGTGCGGGCGGCGGTGCGCGCGATCAGGGAGGTGGATGCAGCGCGGCTGATCATCGCGGACGGACTTCAGTGGGCGAGTGTCCCCTGCCCGGAGCTGGCGGACCTCGGGATCGCGCAAAGCTGCCGGGCGTACGCGCCGAGCAGGATCAGCCACTACAAGGCGGAGTGGGCGGGGCCGGAAGCGATGAAGTGGCCGGAGCCGGTGTGGCCTGGGGTCGAGGAGTGGGGGAAGAGGTGGGATCGCGAGGCGCTGGAGGAGTTCTACCGGCCGTGGGCGGAGCTGGCGAGCAAGGGCGTTGGGGTGCACTGCGGGGAGGGGGGCGCGTACAACAAGACCTCGCACAAGGTGGTGATGGCGTGGCTCACCGATGTGCTCGACATTCTCAAGTCGCACAACATCGGCTTCGCGCTGTGGAACTTCCGCGGGTCGTTCGGGGTGCTGGATTCGGAGCGGGCGGATGTGGAGTATGAGGAGTTTCACGGGCACAAGCTGGATGGAGAGTTGTTGAGGTTGTTGAGGAGGAGGTAGGGGGAAGATCATCTCACGGGTCAAGGTTACGGTCCCGGGGCTGCGCCTCAGACGACCACGCCGCGCGTCACAGCAAGGGCGCGTGCTGCCCAATAAAGCGGCGAACGCGTGCATATGCGAGCTGGAATTCCGGCGCCCCGAACCTGACCCACGGGGGATTCGACCCGACGCAGTAGTATAGGCAGCCGTTCCGGAGGTCGTTTTCCTGGGCCTGCTGAATCCCCGTGATACCGCAGAGGGATACGCGCAGGCTACTGCTTTCCACCGACACAGTCTGACCATTATACTCGTCTGCGAACCAGTTGAGCTTCCTGACGTGCAGGCTACCGGAGTACCTATTGGGTGGCCTTGCGGGGTCATGTCCATGGGCTGCAAGCCCTGCGGAGACGACGCACTCGAACGCGTGGTAGGTATGGAAGAGGGCCCCTTCATACAGGCGGCCATCGCGCAGCCGTCTTGCCATCCTCAAGTGTCGGTCCGCTAGGCGGAGCCATATGTCCTTGGCGGGCACTTACGACTCCCCTTACGCGACTACCAGATCGAGCTTGCGGTCAGCGAATGCGGCTGACTCGCTGCTTGAGGCCAGCAAAGGCTGGAACCACACGCGATGTTCACTCAGAACCGGTCCCAGGACGCGCTCCGACAGCTCGAAGCTCTGCTCGGATGACACTTGTTCGCCCGGCCTCAGAGTGACCAGCAGGTGGAGGGGCCCCTCGCGTAGTCCCTTGAGGTTCACGCTGCCCGCCGCAAAGTCGTCAAGTGCGGACACGGAGGCCACCGCCGTCTCGAGTTCGCTCGCAACCGCCGCGGAAACGTGTTCTGCGAGGAGAGCAAGGCGGACGGCATCCGTCTCCATGCCCGGGTTATGGTCAAGCAAGCGGTTTGTGAGTATCCCGATCCCATCAATGCTCTTGCGGGCACACGTCCGGTGCGGGCGGGAAGTGGGCATGGAGTCGCGGATGCGGTCCGTAGTTGACTTTTCGAAGAAGAGCCGGAGCTGGCGGAACGTATGGAGCTTCCGCTCGTCGACCCGCCAGCGGTCATGACCGACGGGCACAGCGAACGAGTGGAGTACGGCCCTGACCCTCTCGAGGGGCAAGGCACCGGCCGCCAACGAAAGCACGCGCGGGAGGTAGTTTCTGATGTCCTCTGCCCGAACCCCACGGGGGTCAGACGTCCTGGCGAGGAAATGAAACAGACTGTAACGAAGGAGCTCGTACGGATCAGTGCCGGGGTCCACCGAGCGAGGATCGCGCAACTGCCACGTTCCGCCGTTGGGGTCGAAGTGCTGCGAGAGCACATCGCGGATATCCAACTGGCCGCCGGGCTGCGAGTCAAGGAATCCACTTCCCAGCAGTTGCGGAGAGATGATGCTGCTGAAAATCACCTCGACCCTAGCCCCGAGATAAGCGACGATGACCTTCTCGGCGGCCAGGCGCACAACGTCATAGGGGTCAGCCGTCGCCTGTGGCAGTGGCCGAGAGTACAGGCTACGGTAGACTTGTTCGCCCACCTTCCGAAAGCTGATGTAGAACTCGCCGGCCGCTGAAGCGTAGGGCGATTGCGTTTTCTTGTGCGTGGGAAGGGATGACTCGGACCAGACCGAGTCGACATAACGGAGTTCCTGATCCCGGCATGTGTCCAGCAGCCAAGACCAGTTCTCCATCTTGCTCTCTGAGTAGACCAGCGTAAGCCACCGTCCCGGCTTGAGGGCGCGCGCCATCTCGGCTATGGCCTTCGACAGCAGGTCGCGGTAGTCCGACTGCGTCTTGCGACGGCTGCCGTGGATGATGATCTCGTCTGCGTAGGCCACCTCTGGCACATCCAGGTCCAGCCATGCATTCCAGATCATCGAGAGATCAAGGTAGCAGTAGTTGCGGCCATAGGGTGGATCAGTCAAGACGTAGTCCACCGTCTCGGCCGGGACGTGCCCGCCCAGTCGCGTGGCTGAACCAGTCCACAAGTGGAATGTGCGATCAGTGACGAAGTCCCCCAGCACCCGATTTGCATCGGCCTTGGCGGTCAGCACTTTCCTGACAGCTGCGTCGAAGAGCTCGTCGGTAGGGATGTAAGTGAAATCCTCCCAGACGCGGTACCTCTTAAATGCGAAAGGTGCCGACCGGCCGCGCAGGGCAGTGCTCTTCCCTTTCGCGGTGTACATCCGGTTCGCACGGTCAAGCGTGATGGAAAAGGCGAGTCTAAGAAGCTCGCGGGTATCAGTAACCGGCACCGACCTGACCGCATCGCGTAACAGTACCAACTCCCCCAACTGCAGACGGCTGAAGAGCTGGTCAAGGGTGCGCAGGCCCGACTGGAAGATGCCCTGCGGGATGGGGTCCCTAGGATAGTCGGCGCTGGCTAGTAGGCGGTTGAGGGCACTGGGGCTTTCCCTGATTCTCTGGAGCGCGGGCCGGATATCTGCCTGTAGTTGGCGGCAGCAGTGCTCAAGGAAACTCAGGTCCACAGGTGCCATCGCGGTCGTCCTGGTGACGAAGACTGCCCATGGGTTAATGTCACACGCCAGCGCGGTACGGCGGAGAGCAAGGGCCTCAACGGGGACAACCCCGGAGCCGCAGAAAGGGTCGAGCACAGAGTCCCCCGGCTCGGTGAAGTGGCTGACGAGACACTGGGCAATGTTCCACGCGCGCTTTGTGAAGTACTGCTGAAGGTAGTGGCGATTGTGGGTCCTCTTCGCGGGCGCGGGGAGGTGTTCCGGTGGCTCGACAACACCTTCGATGCGACGAGTGGCTTGCCTCAACAACCACCCCTCCGATGGCAGCAGATTTGCGCGCGGCCGCGCCCGCACTTCCTGTGGAGTCGCCGGCCTACAGCGCTACTGGCTGAGTTTACCACGCGTAGGGTATTTTGCTCAACACGCTAGCCGCCGGCCTGGCTGGCCCATGACTGGCGCGCCGTACGGGGGAGCGGGGAGCAACCAGATGGGAGGCAGGAGTTGCCGCTCCTGCCTAACCGTACTGCGCCGAGGCTTCGTAGGGCAGGCTACCGGAAGCCGGAGGGTTTGCGGTAAGGCTTGCGGACCTTGGCGAGCGGGGCGCCGAGGATGTTGATGTGTTCGGGGCGGGGGTCGCCGAGGCCGCGCTGGTGGCAGAGGCGGAGGTGCTCGACGCGGGTGGGGTCTATGCTCATGACCATCGCGCCGACGGCGTCGGTGGCGACAGGGTCGAGGCCGGCGATGATGACATCGGTCTTCACAGGTGAGCCGGCGTTCTCGTGACGCTCGGCCCCGATGAGGCCGTCAATCACGGTGAGTTTGGCGCGCAGGACGGAGGCGAGGTCGCAGAGGCGCTCGTCCAGGTCGCGGTGCATGAGGTCCTTCTCGGGAAAGACACAGCCCATCAGGTTCTTGATTCCCAACGTGACGTAGGCCATGCAGTGGCACTTGAGCTTGGGGAGGCTGATGAGGCAGTCGGCGTCGAGCACAGTGCGCGGCAGCAGCACCTTGTTGAGTGAGAGCGCGTTCGGGATGGTGACCTCGACGTGCTCGTCATCGTAGAGGTTGAGGAGGGTCACTCCCCTGCGCTTCGCCAGCTCCGGCAGCCCGACCATCTCGAAAGCGCGCTGGGTGCGCGAGCGCTGCCAGGTGCTCTCGGCGATGGTGATGTCCTTCGCGCCGGCCGCTGTCTGAAGCCAATCAATGACGGCCTCGATGACGCGCGGGTCGGTGGTGACGCCTGTGTCGGGCATCATCGGCTCGACGTAGTTGGGCTTGAGGATGATGCGGTCGGTCTTCTTGATGACGCGCTTGGCGCCGATGAGGTCGAGCGCCTCGCGGACCATCGGGAGGGGATCGGTTCCGTGAGCGATAGCGACGGTTGGTCGGGCGGTCTTCACCGCTTCAAGCGTACCCCGCCGACGATGACAGCATCCTGGCCGATGTCACGCGCGCCGAGCAAGAGGCTGAGGTCGGCGCGGCCGGGGATGGCGGCGATGTCGGCGAGGACGTCGGCCCTCAGGTCATTGGGGTCAAACAGGTCGAGCGAGAGGGTCGTCCGGCTGGTGAGGTCTATGTCGAGGCCCGCGCCGAGGCGGGAGCGGTAAAGCCCGTAGCGGCGTATGCGCCTGCCGCGGCGCTCACCAAGCTGCACAGTCACGTTGCTATCCTCGCCGATGTCATCCATGCCGACGCGGAAGAAGCGACCGGACTGGGTCTGGATATCGAGCCGGCCGGAGGAGAACCAGCGACTCTCCTCGGGGCCGGAGAGCATGTCGAAGGCGGCATTGATCTGGGGCGGCTTGAGGCGCTCGCGCAGGGCGCCGGCTGTTCCCGCCATCTCCTCTGCCTCGCGCGCGACCTTCGGGATCACGGGAGCGGCGTTGCGGACCTCGCCCGAGAAGGCGCGGAGGTCCTCGCCGATCTGCTTGGCGGAGAGGGCAGCGTCGTGCATGGCCGAGATGGACTCCTTGAGTTGCTGCAGCATCTGTGGATCGGAGACGAACTTGGCGAGCGAGGCGGAGACGTTCTCGGCGTTGGCGGCCGTGGCGCGGGCGTGGCCTATCGTTTCCTCCAGGTCGGCCAGGACAGCGCCGCGCTCGACGCTGGCACGCAACTGGGCGGTGATCGCGCGCAGATCGGCGGCGGAGCCACGCACCTGGCCGAGCGTGGCGACGACCTCTGGTCCGGTACCCTCTGCCAAGCTGGCGGTGGCGGTGGCGAGCTTGGCGGCGGCATCGGCGGCGGTGGAAAAGGAGTCGAGAGCGGTTTCCACACGGCGGAGGATCTGCTGATCGCTGAGGAGGACGTTGATGCCGCGGGAGGTGCGGTTCAGGTTGTCGAGGAGCTGCGTGCCCGCCACCATCATGTCACTCAGGCTGGGCTGGAGGACACCGTCCACGTAGGCGCCGGGTTTCAGCTTCTCGACGTACGGGCTGGGCCCGGCCGGGATCACCTCGACGAAACGCTCCTGGATGAGGCCGGAGGTGGCGATCTGGAACTCGTAGTCCTCATAGAGATCGTACTGACGGTCAATCTTCAGGGTGGCCTCGGCCTTGAGCTGTTCGTTGATCCTCACCACGGCGACCTCACCGATCTGCACCCCGACCATGCGGACAGGGTCGCCGCGCTGGAGGCCGCGGGCATTATCGAAGATCACGCAGACGCTATAGGTCTGCGCGGCGGCGCGGTAGCCCTGGAGGTAGAACAAGTAGATGGCGAGCAGCGCCACCGCGACGACGGTGATGATCCCGACCTTAATCTCAGCGCCAGCGCGCATCATGCACCCCCATTCGGCAGGCTCAGGGCAGGCCCATGGGACGGCCCGTGGTCCTCCGTCAGAGGCCCCTCTGGGTCGCCTGATAAGAACTGCTGTATTGCGGGATCGGGGCTGCGGTCCAGTTCGGCGATCGGGCCGACCCCGAGGAAGCGGCCATGATGAAGCAGAGCGGCTCGGTCGGCGACACGGCGAAGGCTGGTGACATCGTGTGACACGATAACAGAGGCGACGCCCACCTGGTCGCGCAGCCGGATGAGGAGGTGATCTATGGCGGCGGCGGAGATGGGGTCGAGGCCGGCGGTGGGCTCGTCGTAGAGGACGATCTCGGGCTGCTGGGCGAGGGCGCGGGCGATGCCGACGCGCTTGCGCATGCCGCCGGAGAGCTGCGCGGGCAGGAGGCCTTCGGTGCCGGCCATATCAACCATATCGAGGAGTTGGTGCACGCGCCCGCCGATCTCCTGCCGTGGCACGAGCCGGTGCTCGACCAATGCGAAGCCGACGTTCTCGGCGACGGTCATCGAGTCGAAGAGCGCGCCGGCCTGGAAGATCATGCCCATCTTCGCCCGTATGCGGTCGAGGTCGTTTTCGTCGAGCTGGGCGATGTCGGTGCCGTTGACGAGAATAGCTCCGGCGCTCGGCTTGATGAGGCCCATGATGAGGCGCAGGAGGGTGGTCTTGCCGGTGCCGCTGCGGCCCATGATGGCGACGATCTCGCGGGGCTCGACGATGAGGTCTATGGCGTCGAGGATAGCGTTGCCGTCTATGGAGTAGCTAAGACCCCGCAGCTCGATTGGGGGGGTAGTGGTGGCCATGTCAGTAGCGGAAGATCGCCGCGGTGAGCAAGAGGTTGAACGTGTAGATGAGGACGATGCTGAGGACGACCGAGCTGATCGTCGCCAGGCCGACGCCAGCGGCGCCGCGGGTTGTGCGTAGCCCCTGGCGGCACCCGACTATGGCGATGACGAGGCCGAACACGAGCGTCTTGGCGATGCCGCCGAAGAGGTCGCGGGTGGTGAGCCACTGCTGGACGGAGGTGATGTACTCGGCCGGGCTGACGCCGACGTGGACGGCGAGGAGGAAGGCGCCGAGGAGGCCGGCGGCGATGGCGACGACAGTGAGGATCGGGAGCATGATGATGCAAGCGATCAGCCGCGGCACGACCAGGTAGTAGACGGGGTTGACCGCGAGGGCGCGGAGGGCATCCACTTGCTCGGTGACGGTCATGGTGCCGAGTTCGGCGGCGAAGGCGGAGCCGACGCGGGCGGCGACAACAACGCCGCAGAGGGCAGGGCCGAGCTCCCGGGCGATGGCGAGGGCGGTGGTGCCGCCGAAGTAGGAGGTGGCGCCGAACTTGACCATGTAGGTGGCGGTGTGCCAGCCCCAGGCCATGCCGACGAAGAGGAGGGTGACGGTGACGATGGGGAACGAGTCGGCGCCGGCGATGGCCATCTGCTGAACGGTGCGGCGCAGGCCGATGCGGCCTCGCCCGACGAAGGACACCGCGCGGAGGAGAAGCATGACGGTGTCGCCGGCGAAGGTGATCGCCGCGACTACCTGATGTCCTACCTCCCTGACCATCGTGTCGGTGCTCTCATGGTGGTAGTGCCGGACGGGTCGGGCTGAGCCGAGGCTGCGACC
>Ga0315291_10003422_pt1 | contig 20523 bp, 16 predicted proteins | sample YL17G12_20_MG_FD_203070 | JGI IMG/M metagenome (GOLD analysis project Ga0315291, IMG submission 203070) | Sediment microbial communities from Yellowstone Lake, YNP, Wyoming, USA - YL17G12_20 | ecosystem: Environmental > Aquatic > Freshwater > Lake > Sediment | place: USA: Wyoming | collected...
CTTGGCATCTTCCATTAGCTTCGGTACTTGCTTGATGTTACAGCAGTTGAAGAGGTTTGGTTGACCTGAATAACGCGCCATGCTGCCTACCATATCCCTGGCGGCATTACCATCACCTAACCTTGCAAACAAGCCGCCTGCCCATGCACGGCTGAACCCGGTGTTAGCGCCGCCGTTGTGTATTCGCTTTTCAATACTTTTGCGGACAGCTGCAAACAACTCAGTATCTCGTGACGTAATCGCATTGTATGGATATGCCCCGATCAAATGAGATTGATGTCTGTGCCCTGGCTCAGCTTCTTCCGCTTCAAATCCCCATTCAAGTATTGCACCATCTCCCGCGATCTGTATAGGCATAAGCTTATCAGCAGCGATTCTGATCTCCTCATCAAATCCATCGGGAATTTCGGCATCAGTTGAACCGCTGGATCGCAATACGTCCATCGCTTCTTGGCAATCACTCAGCAACAAAGCGATTAATTCGGAGTCCATTGCCGACATGCGACAAAATGAAACCTTATCGCCATTTTGGGAATAATACGAGTTTTCTGGAGAGGTTGTGACACCCATAATCAACTTCCCGTCGACTTCCTCCATATAATCCAGAACAAAGAGTAATGCATCCCGCATAATTGGCCATGCACGCACAAGAAAATCAATATCCAGTGTATAGCGGAAATGTTCCCACATATCTACCGCAATCCATACACCACCCAGGAACCAATAAGAACAATGTGTTCCAGAATCCTGGACTGCGGTGTCCGCCCAAATATCTGTGTTATTGTGAAGAACAAAACCGCGGCATCCATAACTCCGTTGTGCTGTAATTGTGCCATTTTGTCTGATGCGCTCTACAAGCTGGAAATACGATTCAAAACAGGCAGAAAGGTTTGCGGAATCCACCGGCCAGTATGCCATCTGTAAATTTATATTTGTTGTATATTTCCCATCCCATATTGAAAGCAAATCCCGGCACCAAATGCCTTGAAGATTGGCTGGTAACGCACAATTGCGACTGCTACTGAGCAAGATGTATCTGCCAAAAGAAAAAAGTAACAACACTAGATAATCATTCAATGCCGACCAATTCTCAGGTAGACTGAGAACACTCATATCATCGTTTTCAAAAGCTTCGAATACCTTATTCATCGGTAACGGGACCGAAATAGCTTCTGCGCTTTCCAAATAAATAGATACATTTGTATACAAAGCACTCCATTCGGCAATATGGTCACGCTCACAGGCGTCGAAACCTTTTGCCATCGCTGCCTGACAGCGGGCGACACAAATAGCTTCTATATCTTTTTTTTCAAAATCTGTACCGGCTGCAATGTATAGAACCACTTCGCTAGCATTCTCAAACACGAGCTTATCGCCAATAATAGCTGTATCACCGTTACCTTTTCCGAATAATGAACCTCTGAATCGGAGCCCCGTTTCACCACCACAGTTTCCCCGTATTACCAGCCCATTAAGAGCGTAGCGTGCAGTATCATCCTCATGCGTACCATAACTAAAATTCCGAATTCTTTCGCCTCGCTCAATGCCTGCTGAAAATTGCAAAACTGGTTTTGAAGCGAGCATGCGGATTGTAATTACTGAGTCGGGACAGCTTGCAAATGCCGTGAGCTCATAGGATACGCCATCCATAATATAGCTCTCAGTCACAATGGCAGTATCAAAATCCAATTCGCGTTTATATTCCTCAACACTGCCATTATGGTTGAAAAAATCCATCACCAGCATGCCTAAGGTCGAATAATGTCTCTGTGATTCGGGAGTCCCAGTGAGCGCCAGGACCGCAAGCCGCTGTGCTTCAAGGACGCGCCCTTCCCGCATCAACATGCGGATCTCGCTCATATAGTGAAGCGCATCCGGATTATTGCGATCTCTCGGACCGCCATACCAAATCGTCTCCTCATTGAGATATACCAGCTTTTCTTGTAACCCTCCATCTACCAGACCACCAAGCCTACCATTTCCAATGGGCAAAGCCTCATCGAACCGTGTAGATGGATTGTCAAACAAAAGCTTTAATTTCATATATACCTCAACAGAATTTCATGGTAGGTAGGGTTGTTGGAGTTCATCAGCCATAACCTTCTCAATTTCTTCAATTGTTGCAGGAATCGATGCAGAAAGATTTTCGCATCCATCGGCTGTTACGAGCACATCGTCCTCAATCCGCAGTCCAATGCCCCACTCGCGCACGTAAATTCCTACATCCACTGTGAACACCATATTTTCAGCCATTGGCTCTTCATATCCGCCCACATCATGGGTATCAAGTCCGACATGGTGTGTTGTGTTATGCCAAACATACTTGTTAATATCAGCAAAGTCATCCAATAAGCCGATAGTTTTGAGTCCTTCAAAGGATACTTCCCGGCAAATACGGTTCGTCATGCTAAACGGTACACCCGGACGAACCTGATCCATGATAGCTCGATTGGCGGAGTATGCAATCTGGTATATCTGTGCTTGCTGCTCACTAAAATGGCCGTTAGCAGGAAATACACGTGATATATCCGTACAGTACTCATCATAGCTTGAGCCGACATCGGTGAGGATTAATTCGCCATCCCCTACGATACCCATGGGGAGCGAATAGTGAAGGTAAAAAATGTGTTCACCGGATGCAATTATGGAAGGAAATGCGGTATGCCTTTGTCCATGGGCAGCAAGCTCATAGTTGAACTCCGCCTCAAGATCATATTCCATCATGCCAGGTCTCGCTATACGCATCATACGGCGGATTCCCGCTTGGGTGATCTGCATACCTCTTCTGATAGCATCAAATTCACCTTGTGTCTTAATCTTCCGCATTGCACAGACAAGCGGGTAACTGTTCTTGATAATGATCTGCGGATGTCTCTTTCGGATGTGATTCGAAAATTCTCGTTCAATATCGAAAGATCTTTCTGGTGCAAGGGCGTCGAAACAAAGCCAAAGGGTCTGCACGTGTTGGGAAGAAAGTAGTGCATCCAGTGTATTATTCAGGTTATTTATATCTTCAATCCGCTCAATTCCGCTTATTTCGTTGAGCTCTTCATCCGTGAATCGCCTACCAGTCCGGATTTCACGAGTAAAATCGGGTTTTAGTACAAATAGACTCTCGCTGCCTGCACCCTGATTATTTTGGAGAAGTAGTGCAGATTGCTCCTGTTTTACGCCTGTCAGATAAAGGAAGTTTCGGTTTGTAAAAAATGGATAATTCTCATCCGCGGTTTTCCTTACACTTTCACCGCTGAAAAACAGCATGGCCTCGCCCGCTGCCATTTTTGAAGCTATTTTTCGTCTGTTCGTGGTGTGAAAAATATTATCCATGTGTGCGACCTAAGCTCGGGTCCGGCATACTAAAAGTTATATTGTTGTCCTTTTTGGATTTGATCCGAATTCGTATAGATAATCACTATTCACGTATAAAGCTGTTTCCCAGCATCGTGTAGATTTCATCTCGGTTGGCTATCCGTGGATTGTTCTTGTAGTCTGGTAAAACCCTGCTGTTATCCGCAATTGCGCTGACATCCTCCCTCGTGGCCCCAAGGTTTTTTAGGCTGAGCCACATACCTATCTCATGTAAAAAAGTATCAAGAGCCTCGCAAGCTTGAGCTGCTGCTTGTTCATCCGGTACATTCTTTAGGGCAGGGTTGAAGATCCTGCCGACAGTAGCGAATTGTGAGACAGCATATGGATATGTGAAGCGAGTAAACTCTGGATAGATCACCGCTAGCGCCTCGCCGTGCATGATCTGCGGGCAGTAGCCACTAATAGTCATTCCGATACCATGTGGTAGCGTAACACCAGCATTGGCAATACACAGCCCAGCAAGGGTATCAGCCCAAGCCATTGCCTCGCGGCCTTCTTTATTTTTCCCATTCTCTATGACACCGGGTAGGTATTTCGAAACCAACTTGATAGCCTCGAATGCCATGTGGTCGGTATAGGGTGAAGCTGCCGGATGCAGGTAGCTCTCAAAAGCGTGGCAGAAGGCATCAAAACCAGTCGAGGCAGTGATATGTGCGGGTACAGTCTCCATTAGGTCGGGGTCGACAATTGCAACCCGAGGATAGACAATCGAGTTGAAGATGGCTGACTTGGTTTTTGTTTTTGTTTCCGTTATTACCGCAACTTGGGTAACCTGCGAACCAGTTCCTGATGTTGTTGAAACAGAGATAATTGGTAACGTTTTTTCCGTCGGTGGGGTCTTAAAAAACAGGTAGTCCCAGGCGGTGCCTGGATGGGTGGCTTCGACTGCAATTGCCTTTGCCGTGTCCATGCTAGACCCTCCGCCGACACCCAAAATCACATCTGCACGGAATTCTTTTGCGATGTTAGCGCCAGCGGTGATGCAATCGGTAGTGGGATTGGGAACTACACCATCGAAGTGTGCCCACGTCACTCCGGCTTTTTGAAGACTGCTTTCTACCCGTCCTAAAACAGGTTCAAAGACTGGAAAAATTGGTACTGTTACGATCAGACAGCGTTTACCAAACCGGACAACCATCTCACCGACTTCGTCCAACCGACCGCGCCCAAAACGAATCTCAGTGGGTTGAAAATATGTAAATGATTTCATTGCTCAGTATTTCCTTTCTCAAAGTTCAATCATTACTTTCATGTATTTACCGCCAGAAGATTCGATTGTTTTATAGGCTTCCAAGTAATCCTTAAACGCAAATCGGTGCGTGATCATTTGATCCAGGCACAACTTCCCTTTCGACAGAAGTTCAATCGCGCGTTCATAATCTTTCTTTTGATACATCAGTGTACCCACCAAGCTCAACTCGCGGTCCTGCACCAGCCCCAGATCAACAATCGGTTTCTTGCCAAAGACGCCTACGACGATGATTGTGCTGCCCTTACGTGCATTCTCCACAGCCTGGGTGATGGTGTCCTGCGCCCCCACGCATTCCAGGATTAAATCAGCCTTATCCGGCCCAAAGGTGTTTAGAATTGCCTGGCTAATGTCCTCTTGCTGAGGATTGATCACATAATCAAGACCGCATTGATGTGCTTTCTGCAACTTATATTCGTTGACATCCGTGATCAATACCTTTTTTGCTCCCGAAGCGTTTGCAACCTGAGCCACCAAATTGCCGATCGTGCCTGCCCCTAACACAAGAACGTTCAATCCATCCGAGCTTCCATAGCGAGAAAGCGCATGAACTGCCACCGAAACTGGCTCAATCATCGCAGCTTGATCAATTGTGATCGATTCGGGCAATTTCAACACCATATCAGCTAGGATTGGAAAGTATTCTTGGGCGGCGCCATTTGTTTGGAAACCCATGACCTTGAGGCTATCGCAAATGTGGTACATGCCGTGCCGGCATGGATAGCATTCGCCGCACGTCACTTGGGGCATGAAGACTACCTTATCGCCAAGTGCGAAGCCTTTTACTTCCTGTCCAACCTCTGCGGTAACACCCGAAACTTCGTGGCCCTGCACAATTGGATAGCTCGTATACGGATGCACTCCATGGTAGACATGAATATCTGATCCACATACGCCAATTCTCTTAACCTTAATCAACACCTCATTGGGTTGGGGTATCGGTCGAGAAATTTCCTGGAATTCAATCTTACCCGTGGTAATCATAATTGCCTGTTGCATATTTTCTCCTTGACTAAACATTGGGAGGTCCTATTCATAAGCCAATACCAACAAATAAATTAAGGACATATTTGCATTCGCAGTAAAGGGGGTGCTATTTCCATACTTTCTCTAAACGAGGTGAGGATTCTATGTTAGGAGTTTCAGCTTGGCGATGTAAAGACCGGCAGGATTGGCGTATAATTAATTCACATGGCAAAATAACACTCTTTTCTGGCACTGGTTGATCATTAATAAGCGCCAGGATCATTTCCGCGGATATTTGGCCAATTTTTTGAGTAGGTTGCCGCACGACAGTGAGTGGTGGGCATGAGACTGCTGCCCAAGGATGATCATCAAAAGTCACAATACCAAGGTCTTTTGTACAATCTAAATTGAGCTCGTCCATCTCCAGCAACGCACCTAATGACAACAGGTTATTGTTAATAAACACTGCTTCGGGTTTGTCTGGAAGATTGAACAGTGTCCTCATCGCCTGTCTACCTCCATCAACGCTTAATTGAGATGGAATAATCCATTCCTTGTTTACCTGAATTCCGGCATCTTGTAACGCATGGCAAAAACCGTCCAGCCGTTCACGCATGGTGGATAGGCGATCTAAACCAGCTAATATGCCAATTTTTTGATATCCGCACTGAATCAAGTGTTGCGTCCCAACATATGCCCCGGCTTTATTATCCACTCCAACATAATAACCATCCTGATTATCAAAACTCCGGTCAACAAAAACAACTGGCGTATGCTGTACTTCAGCTTTAGATAACTCAACCCACGGTTGGCTTGTAGCCGCAGCAATAATCCCATCCACTCTTTGATTCAAGAGTAAATTGAGGTAATGCGCCTCGTACTCGAGTGTTTCGTTGGTATTGCAAATGATCAATGCGTAATTTTGAGGACGAAGAACCTCCTCGATACTAATTAGTAGTTCTCCAAAGAATGGGTTGGACGAATCGGAGATGACAATACCCACTGTCCTGGTTCGTTTGGTTGTCAGGCTACGAGCCAAAGCATTCGGCCGGTACTGAAGCTCCTGAATGGCCTGCAATACTTTTTGGCGGGTTTCTTCCTCAACAAAGCGTGAGTCATTGATAACATGAGACACAGTCGTCTTTGAAACACCAGCTTGGGCTGCCACATCTTTAATGGTCGTTTGTTTCAAAGCCTTTACTCCTTTGGAAAAAGGAACGATTCAATTAGCTAATACAAAGCAGAGCATTTTTGAGATAACCGGTTGCGCAACCGGTTGCGCAACCGGTTTACAGCATTTTAGCAGATATAAATGGTAGAGTCAAGAGGGAATATGGTCGTTTCAAAACCTGGATTTGAACAGTTATTTGTCAATCGGCTATTGAGTTGGTCAGAGTAGTAGTAAAAACGTTGCTAGATCGTGTTTTGGATGGTCAGGAGAGCTGCTAGGATGTGATTCTACCTTGCGAACTGATCACACGGCACTCTTGCTAATCAAACAAGTTTTCGTATACCAAAAAGCCGCAAATGACTCTCGTACCCGTCATTGCCTAAGTCATCGGTAGGTATCAGGATAAAGAGCACTGGATTTCAGAATCCGTATATCAAAATTTGCTGACTAATATTGAAAAAATTCATTCGGACATGATACATAAGTATCATTCCTTATGGATCTCGATTAATTTGGACTCAATCGCTTTCGAAGTACTGGTAATTGACAGGCCACCAAGAGCAGTGCAACGCAACTCAGTCGGTAAACTTTTACCGACCCGATCCATTGTATCAATCACCTCATCCAAAGGAATGACTGCATCGAAATTTGCTAAAGCCATATTTGCACAGGCTAATGCGTTACTGGCAGCCATAACATTTTTTCCAAGGCAGGGAACTTCAACCCTATTTGCCACTGGATCGCATATCATACCTAGTATATTTTGGAGTGCCATAGAAGATGCATTAATCGTCTGTCTGAGTGTACCTTTTGCTAATGTCACGAGGGCTGCTGCTGCCATACCTGAACCGGCACCACATTCTGCTTGACATCCTCCGACTTCAGCAGCAAAAGTTGCATGAGCTGCTATGAATACCCCTATCAAGCCGGCAGCTAACATCGCATGAGTGGTCTCTTCCAAAGATAATCCCATGGCACTCGCTGCTCCGATGCATGCACCTGGAAGACCACCACAAGATCCTGCTGTAGGTGAAGCCACAATTACTCCCATTGAGCTTTTTACTTCCATAATTGCTGTCACATAAAGGATTATCTGGTTGAGCATACCACTTTCAAGAAGTTGATTATTTTCCATTAACATTTGGAACTGTCCGGATTGCCACCCTAGGATTCGGTCGGCATATTTTGTACCACGAATTCCTTGCTGTATGGTTTTTTGCAGAATACAAACGATCTCCTTCATTTGTTCAATCACTTGATAGTGAGACAAATTCCCTCGAACGCTTTCATAAGTTACCGCTAGTTCCCACAACGAAAGATCTTTGCCTTTGTTATATTGCAGCATCTCCTCACAAGTAATAAATGGAACATGAATATTTTTGGGAGATAGTACCGGAAGAACTGGAGATATCCGCTTTACCGACCGAATCTTAAATATTGAGTAAAGCTCATAAACAATTTCCTCCTCTAGAAAATTTTGTGATTTCACCTCAATAATTTGATGATCTTGCTTTCCAAGAAGATTAATCTCGTCTGCATCAATCTTTTTACGCAAGTGTTTCATAACTTCAGTGCTGCTTGAATTCAGGTAGATAAGGGTTTCGAAATAGTCACCTGCTATGGAAACCCTGTTACCATCAATTTCTATTACTTCGATCATTCCGCCACCGATAGATATGGCTTTAAGTGAGTGGTTTTCGCTCGAATTACGAAGGGTTAACTTATAGGTATTTGGGTGATCAGCACCGTAATCTAATATTTTTACATCAAATTTAACGCCAGCTTCTCGTATAGCTTTTGGAGACTCAACCAGCCTTTCGTCTATCGCGTCCCAGCCGAGCAGACCACCAAATAAACCCATATCCGATCCTTGGCTGGCATGGGTAGTAGCAAGCGAACCGTGAGTATCGAACTCGATTAAAATTTCTTCGATCTTGCCTTCCATCAAATCCCTTGCTATTCTTCCAATACGTAATGCAGCCGCGCAATGCGAACTGGACGGTCCGCGCATCACTGGTCCGATCACATCATTGAAAATGCTTGGATAATACGTAAGATTGGCTTTCCTTCTTCTGCTAACCTTCATTTTTTAACCTTTCTATTCTATTAATACTTCCCATATTCTTGTAGTGTTTCCCACCAGGCCACGATGTTCTCGGGTGGCACATGGCCTTGAATCACATGGATCGGAGCAAAAATGAATCCTCCTCCAGGAGCAAGGTCTTCAATTCGGCGCCGGGTCTCGTCTTTGACCTCTTGCGGGGTGCCAAAAGGCAATATCCTCTGGGTATCACAACTTCCCCCCCAAATGGTCAGGTCCTTGCCGTACTCGCGTTTGAATTTCGCTGTGTCGTCCATGCCCTTGCAGCTCACTTGCCAAGGATTGAGGATATCAACACCCGCCTCAAGTAGCAGAGGAATGGTCTCATAGATAGCTCCATCATTGTGAAAGAAGATGAAGACCTTGCCTTTGGCCTTGCGCTTCATAAACTCAAATAACTGTTTATGGTAAGGCCAGATTAACTCCTTATACATACGGAGCGACACGAGCAGGCTTGCTTGCTGACCCAAATCGTCCGCCTCAGAGACTACAACCGGATAATCGCCCACCATCGCGAGGGCTTTTTCCCAATAGGCCATCTTAATCTCAAGGATCTTGCTCATGATGGCATGAACCAATTTCTTGTTATTGACCATTGCTGTGAAGAACTTCTCGTATCCCGTCATCCACATGGCGTGCTCCCACATCCCGGAGCTCATTCGATCTAAAATGAATAACTTCTTTTCTTCTTGAACTATCTTATGCGCTGCAGCTTGCATCCCGACAAACCTAGCAGAATCCAATGGATCCGGCCAGGAGATGGCCTCTAAATCCTTAGCTGTTTCTGCATTTGCCAAAGGATTGAGATAGAGGTCATAGTAATGGCCACTATCTCTGGGCATCTGCCAGCCTATACCCCATTCGTCGATCAGCCGATAATGATCGCCAACCAGACCAAGATCTATTGCATAGTTGGGATTAAAGGGGGCATTAGGTCCCACTCTTCCGACATCCACCCGCAATCGGGCGGAGGTTTCTTTGTCGGTCATGGCTACTTGGGTGATCTTATCCCAAAGCGTAACCTCGCTTGGAATGCTCAGATAGCGTTTCAGATTCCGTAGGGCGTTCATATTGATGGCAGTGACTGCTGTTGCGCCTAAATCGAAAGGTATACGGTCGGGTTCTTTATGTTGCAGAGCGGATAAGACACGTTCATAGCTTGTATATTCCATGAATCCTTCTCCTATACTGCGAATCGATTACTCTTATGACCAGAAACCTCACAAGTCGCCAAAGTTACAGATGACCTACCATCAATTCATGTGCCAAATGCTAAGGTAGCTTCAGCGATTAAAGTATCAAATGGTGTAGACAGAAGGGACATTTGGAATGCTTCTGAGATTTGTGGTTTGTAACCCTGCTTCCTCTATGGTTGAATTTAATTATACTAAACCACAAGTCAACATTAATGTCCTCTTCCATCTTTATTACATATAACCATGGGGAATATCAAGTATCAGAAATATAATGCTGTCATCCCCTTGTTCTCGCATGCGAGAAATTCAAATGTACGATTTGATGCCTATTTACCACTACACTGTCTATTGAGTCTTTTTCTTCATCAGTTAACATGGTTTCAAATTTAACTCTCCACTCGCTATGGAAGGAATTTAGGAAAACACCAAATTTTTCTGACTTTAAATTTGTTAGGCTGCCTGTGGCGGAATTAACATATAAACCTCCCTCTGGAGTTTGAAAGTGGATTTTCCTGAAAATATTTCCGCTATGATACTTTCACTTGATGACTATCTTTATGGAAGATACGCAATATAATCATCCCCATGTCCCTCGTCCTCTTTGATTTTGACGGTGTGCTTGTCGATACGCTTGAGGATATGCTCCGCTTTGCGCAGGAGGTTTGCGATGAGTTGGGGGTGAAACATACGGTGGTTCAAACAGATTTGAGCGATCTTGAAGTGATATCCTTTGCTACGTTTGGGCGGGCGTGCGAGACGCCTGAAGATTTGATGGATGAGTTCGTCCGCAAATGCACGGGGAAGTTCGCGGAGAAGAAGTCGCCGCCCGCGATATTTGACGGGTTGGGGGAAGTGGTGAGAAAACTGGCAGAGAGTCATTTGCTTGCAGTGGTGACGGGGAATACAGAGGGGAATGTCCGCGCGTTTTTGGAGGAACACGGGCTGGAGGGCTGTGTCCGCGCAGTGTATGGGGTGGATATGCCCGGGTCGAAGGTGGAGAAAATTTTGATGGCGAAGAGTCAATTTGCAGCGGAGGGTGAGGCGGTGTTCATGGTGGGGGATTCTTTGAGCGATGTCCGCGAGGCGAGGGAGGCGGGCGTCAAAAGCATCGCGGTCAGTTGGGGACATCAAAGTGTGGGAAGGCTGGTTGGGGCGGTGCCAGACCACGTTGTCCGTTTACCGGAAGAATTGATCGAAATAACCAAAAGCGTTTAATCCCCGCAAGCAATCTGGTCGGTTTTGAAAATCCTGCATCCAATGCTAAAATCGCACGGTCATTTACTGTAAATCAGTCATAAGGAATGCTTATGAAGAAACGAGGGGAATAACTTTATTCCATTGTTGCACCAACCAAGCGCGACGATGAAGACCTGCAGTGACATCTCGAGCAATGGCACGGTCAGTGCTGGTCCAATCGGCACCATGGCAACCGGGTATTCAGTCATAAAAGCCAATTCGTTCGATGAAGCGGTCAAAATGGCAGAGGGTTGTCCGGTATTAAAGGACGGAGCAAAAATCTCAGTCTACGAGACCTTCAACGCCATGGGTTAAATATTTACAAGCAATTTATGAATAATAGTGAGGTAATAAAGAACCTCCTGACTATACAGTAAGGAGGTTCTTTTCTTCTCAGCTTAAAATTTGTCAAGATTTTGGTCGTTATAGGAGAACAAGGCAATCCCGATAACCTCTGAAAATCTCGTTAGAGTACTCCGATTCATCGATGAAAAAATCAGCAGCTTTCCAATAATTCCAAGATCTCCGCATTGGATGGTATATCTGACATATCATGACCATAATGTACATAACGTACCATGCCAGCTTTATCAACAATCACCTGGGCTGGCATTCGCCCAAGCTTGAACAGGTTGACTTCCTGCCCGTACCGCTTGAGAACGCTGGCCTTTTGATCAGGCAGACCGATAAAAGGGATTTGGTGGTCATGCCAAAAAGAACTGAATGCCCGGTCGTCTTCCGGACCGACGACGATCACTTCAGTATCTCGCCTGACAAACTCTTTGTAATCCTGGCGCAACTGCGCCATGTGCCGGCGGCAGAATGGTCACGTAAAACCACGGTTGAAGACCAGGAGAACATTTGATTTTTCGCGATAGTCAGATAGGTGCACCATTTCACCTATAAAATTTTTCAGTGCAAAATCAGGAGCAGGTACGTTCAATGAAACTCTCGGCATTTTTTCCTCCTAAGTTTGGATAGTATTTATAAAACTGGTTACCGCTTCTATAAACGGTTGTGGCTGTTCTTCGTGTGGGACATGCCCGGCATTGTGGATCACTTCTAGGCTGGCATTGGGCAGCTCACGGTACAGCCGGATGCTGTCAGCAGTCGGCACAATGCGGTCGTCGTCACCCGTGATTACCAAGACAGGCAGGGTGATCTCGCTCAGCCGGCCAACAATACCAGTAGGTTGGCTGGCGAGGGTAAATTCCCAAAACGACTTATCCCAATTCTCGACTTTGAAAGGCTTGAGATAATATTCCACCATTTCCGCTGGGAGCAGGTCAGGGTCGTGCCATGCCAGCTTGATCAAGTCACGCCCGTGAGCGAGGATTTGTCGGGTAATTAATGGACCCAGACGACGCATCTGCGGGGTAGCCAATAAGGGTTGCACCCAGCCAGGTGCTCCTCCGCTGTGATAAACTGCCGCGTCGACCAACACTAGGGCGGACAAACGCTCGGGATGCACCAGCGCCACCTGTATGGAAATGGTGCCACCGGCTGAGTTGCCAACCAGGATGGCTCGCTTAATTCCATAATGGTCCAGTAACCCGTTCACCAACTCCACCTGGGTTTCAGGGCTGTATGGATTCTGCCCTTTCCAGGTGATTGGATGCTCCGATAAGCCAAACCCCGGGCGGTCATAAGCGATGACTGTGCCCAACTGGCTGAGGGGTTCCATGACCGCACGCCACGAGTATAAGCTGGCTGCGAACCCGTGCAGGAGCACGAATACGGGCTCTCCCTGCCCTCTTTTTTTGACGTGTATTTCCAGTCCATTAATTTCGATGAACTCAGAATCATCATCAGCCAATTCATGGGGAGGGAATGTCCCCTTGAGAGGCGGCACAGGTATCAGTAACGGCCCAACCAACAGCATGGTCAAACCTCCTGCTAAAACGAGCAATCCACTCCGCTTGCGCAGCTGCCTCATGCGCCTGCCGCCCCTGCCTGGCTGGTATTTGCCGCTACCGCTTTGCCAGGCCGGATGTATGCCAGGACCAGGGAAAGCGCTACCAATCCAAAGGTGATCCAGGTAGGGATGGCTACCGCGGGCACGCCAGCGAACTTCACCGCGATCCCCGCCAGCGCCCACAGGACGACTGCTGTATATGCCACGTCCCGCCGGGTGAAATTCATCAACACGGCAATCAACAGCACAGCTGCCAGGACGATCCCCATCCAGATTTCCGGGGCGATCCCAAACCCACTCCAATTGACGTAATCCAGGAAGCTGGTTATGTTCGCCACCGTGGCGACAGTGATCCAGCCCAGGTAGATGCTGAAGGTCAGCTGGGTGGTGGATCGCTCAGCTGGTGAAACGGTTGTCCGGCCAACCCCCAAGCGCAGATAGGTGACGATCAGCGTACCCAGCAGGATCAGCATGGCAACTACGGTGAGGGCGAACTTTTCATAATGCCACAGGAAGATCCAGGCGATGTTCGCTAGTCCTCCAAGGCAGATCCACCAGCCTGTGCTGCGCAGGCGCAGGTTTTCGCGTTGCGCAGGTAAAGCCTGGAACACTGCAAACGCGATCAGCCCGAGGTAGATCAACCCCCAGATGGAAAACACGTAGCCGGCGGGCACAAAATAGACCTTAAACATGTCTGAAATTTGCCCGGTTCCCAATCCGTTGATTGGCAGGGCATCGGCGAGCACATTGACCACGATGGTAACCGCGATGGTCAAGACTACAGAAATTTGTCGCAGGGTATCTTTCATTTCATTCACTCACTTTCATTTCTAATATGGCATATTTTCGACCGTTTGAACCTCCGGCCAAAGAAAACAGCTTTTTCATCAGACCGTATTTCCTGTCAAGCAGCTTATCAACCTTTCGGTCAATATCCGGGTCATTCACTTCACGCGCAACCGCCGGGATCCAATCACCGCTCAACGCACCATCCATTTTGCATGGGGCAATATTCACCCGGGCATTGTTGCGGATGCGTTTCACCTTACCTGAATCGGACGCCGTGCGAACGAACAAGACTTCGCTGTCCTGCACGAACCATACGGGGGTTTTCACACCCACACCACTCTTACGGAAGGTTTCAAGGTTCAGGTATTTTTGTTTCTCAAAACACTTATACTTATTGCTCATTCTTTCCTCTTCGATATTCTACCAATGCATACTGCCGTGCCGTGGCATGATCAACGATTGGAGCGGGATAGTTTTTCCCAATCCTACAGCCTGTTTGATACTGCACATCATCCGGCATAGCCCATGGTGTGTGGATATAATCATCTGGTATTGATGACAGCTCAGGAACCCAGCGACGAATAAAGGCCTCATGCGGGTCAAATTTCTTTCCCTGCAACACAGGGTTAAATATCCTGAAATATGGTGCAGCATCCGTTCCCATCCCAGCGGTCCACTGCCAGCCGCCATTATTGGATGCCGGATCTCCGTCAAGCAGATGCTGCATAAAATATCGTTCCCCTCGGCGCCAATCAATCAACAGGTCTTTCACCAGGAATGAGGCTGTGATCATGCGTACACGATTATGCATCCATCCGCTTGCATTCAGCTGGCACATGGCAGCATCTACAATCGGATAACCCGTGCGGCCTTCAGACCATGCAATAAATCCGTCGTTATCCTCATGCCAACGAATAATACGCAGCTTAGGACGGAAGGCGGTATGAAGGACCTCAGGAAAGTGATAGAGGATGGTGGCATAAAACTCACGCCAGATCAGCTCGTTCAGCCAGGTTTCAACCCCCTGCCGACTGGCAGGGTCCTGTGCGCGTGCACCGGCTTCCCGAGCCGCCCAGGTTGCCTGCCTGGCTGAAAGCATTCCAAATCGCAAGTAAGGTGAGAGACCTGACGTGCCATCCAAATCCACACGGTTTCTAGCGTCTGTGTAAGCGTATATATTGGAATCGATAAAGGCATCTAGTCGTTTCTGCGCCTCAACCTCACCACCCAGGAAAAAACTCATGGAGGTAGATTTTGGTAAGTCTGGCAGATCCAAACTGGCAAGCTGAGGCGGTGAAGAGAACTTTTTTGGGGCGGGTAGTGGTCTGCCAGGAGTGGATAGGCTATGCCACTTCCTGCTGAATGGGGTGAAAACCGTGTACGGAGTTCCATCAGGTTTTAATAGAGTTTCTGGTGGATGAACGGTGACACCTGGTGTGAGTGTCAGGGGAAGCTCTCGCGATATACGCCCATCACGCTGTCTGGCATAAGGTGAAACATCCGCCTCTGCGAAGATGTGTACCGCTTCAGTCTCACGGCATAGATGATGGAGCATTTCAAACGGGTCGCCTTTACGCACAACCAGGCTGCTACCGCGCTGGCGCAGATCAGAATCTAACATGCGCAAGCCGTCAAACATGAAACCGATCCGGTTTTGGCTGGCAGTGGGTGAAGTGAGCAGTTTCGGGTCGAGAATATAAACCGGAATAACCACATCTGCAGCGCCTAATGCTGCAGTCAAAGCCTGGTTATCGCTCAAACGTAAATCACGCCTAATCCACCAAATCACTGATCTCATGGCATCGTTTCATTAGCTGGATATGTTTCCAAATCATCCTAATAAGATAAATTATCAACAATGATCACTGCATCCATAGATACAGGATGGCAATCATTGAGGCTAAATCCGCATCAATCCTTTTCGATCCGATCATGTCATTCACTTGTCAGCTTAACCTCAACAATAGCAGGTTGGCGATGAGAAGGCAAGACTATGCGCCAGTAGGCAAGGAGCAGTGTCCAGACCATCAGGATGGCGCTGAAAACGCCCGGCGCCCACAACCCCAGTTTTTGCAGCAAGAAACCGCCTGCAATAGGTGCAATGACCCTGGTGGTTGCTTCGAGCGAAGTGGAAATGCCGAGTATGCCTCCTACTTCCTGGCGATCAACGGATTTGGTGATGGAGCTCTGGATGATAGTGTTTACCACCCCGCCAGCTACCGCCAGGGGCAGTATGACCACCATCAGTGTCCATAGCCTGGTGGTGAAAGCCCACGCCAGCAGTGCGCCGGTCATGACCCACAGCCCATTGATGATCAGCCAATTATCGCGAAAGCGCCGCGTCAGGGCACCGATCAGCCCGGCCTGCACCACAACCGTCAGGATGCCCACGTACGCCAGCAACAAGCCGGTGGTTTGTGAGCTCAGGCCGATCTCCTGGGCATAAAGTACGAAGATGGTCTGGAATGTGGCGAATGCCAGGGAAAAAATGAAGCGCATCTGCAGTAATGGGCCCACTTTCGGACGGCTCAGTGCCTGCTGAAGGGCTTTGAGGTTAATCGCCGGTCGCTTTTGGGCTGATTCGGCGCTCCTGCGTTCCGCCGAAAGTGATTCAGGCAGCAGGAACAGAATCATGATCAGGTTCATGAATGAAACTGAAGCTGCCACGAATGCCGGCAGGCTGTAACCCCATTTGCTCAAGACACCTCCGGCAGCCGGACCAATGATGAAGCCCAATCCGAAAGCTGCTCCGATCAGGCCCAACCCTTTGGCGCGGTTTTGCTCATCGGTGACGTCGGTGATGTAAGCCTGTGCGACCGTGATGTTACCACCCGTCAGGCCGTCTAGGATACGACTAAAAAACAGAATTCCAAGGATGATCGCATTGACCGCAGCCGGATCAATCAGCCCGGCGAGGAACCGGCCAAGAGGGTCAGCAAAACCCAAGAGAAGAAAGCCCACAAATGTGCCCACTACACTCAACAGAAGCACGGGTCGGCGACCGATACGATCAGACAGCCGTCCCAACAAGGGCGCTCCGATCAGCTGCGCGGCAGCATAGGATGCTACCAGCAAGCCAACGATAAATGGGGATGCCCCGTAAGTTTCTGCGTAGTAAGGCAGCAATGGTAGGATCAGACTGAAGCCAAAAAGATCGATAAAGACGACGAGAAAAATGGTCAGCAATCGTGAGTTTTTCATGGGTTTACCTCAACAATAAAAATATATTATGAACTAAACAGATAGCTGCTTACTCAGCCAATCCTGGATCATCACGCCATCCTCCCCCAGGTAACGTTCAACTGCCTGGCAATAGATGGTATAAAACTGCTTAACCAAACCAGTTGCGAGGCCATGATTACCCAGCAAACCGTTCAACCAAGAAATGGTTGGATCAAGCAGGGTAATATCACCGAGGATCAAGGCAGAATAGATCAGCTGAGTGAGATTATCTTTGGCAATCTCTAAATGAGCCGGCTCGATCAGTAAAGCCTGCATCGTAGAATCAACATAACTAACGATGAAGGCTTCGTTCTGAAGGAAGTTGCTCAAGGTGTGGGAATATGCAGCTGAAAGCGGCTGGGGAACAGGCATCGAAGGTGGTGCCACAACCAGTGATTCAATAGTAGTCGGCACCTTGGGTACTTCAGTGCCGAGGAAATATCCGGAGATGCGCTTTATTGCAGATGGAACCATGTTGAATACACCACCACCAAATGCGAGGGGGATGCCCTTCCGAGAAAGATATTCAGACATAGTGCGGAGCGATGCTGCGCTGGTGAGCGTTTGCGCGGTGGATAAAACCAGGGCAGGTTGGGTGGATTCGATGGTCACATCCAGGTCTTTTAGGGGAACGTTGGCTCCAAGGTAAACCACATCCCAGCCCCGCCTCCTGAGCAGGTAGGTGATCAATAGCAGGATAAAGTCGTGCAATTCGCCGGGCGGGCAAGCTGCCAGAATACGTCCGGTACGGGTGGGCGAAGGGATGGCTCTGAGCAAACTATTTACCCGGCGGATGGCTATCGCCGACGCAAAATGCTCCTGCTGCACACTAATTGTTCCTGCGTACCAGGCTTCACCGATGTAGGCCAAGCCTTTCTGCAGCACCTCGGTGCAAACAGTTTCAGGGGTTGCGATCGCAAACGCCTGGTCCAGAACCCGGTTGGCAGACGGGTCAACAAACTCCAAACAGGCAGCAGTCCATTGTTTGCACAGCTGATCAAGCATGCCTTCACCTACGCTGTTCTCAGCTTTGGGCTCTGGGATCTGAACGGAAATGTTTTGCTCACCCAACCCGCGCACTTTCCACATCTCAACCGCCTGGCTGATACTAAGTCCTTCCTTTTTCCTCTCCACCAGCCATTTGAGCATCTCGATATCCTGCCTGGAGTACAGACGGTGACCGCCAGCCGTCCGATGCGGTTTGGGCAGACCGTAACGCAGCTCCCAGGCCCTCAGCGCGGATGCGCTGAGGCCGACTTCATTCATTACGGCCTTCAGATTATAGATGGGGGTGGTGTCTGACATTCTGAATCCTTTTCTGCGGAGGTTGAGTAGCGTATCCCGGATTTACGGGCGGTAGTCATTGATTAATTGGCTTTGGATTATACCGGTGCCAGGGTGCCGGCAAAAATAATCCAGGCCAGGATGGTCTTAGCCGCCAGGCTGAGGATGATATACACCCGCTCGCCAAACAGGTAATCTTTCCAGGGACCCACTTTCTTATACTGCAGCACCATGTTGATCGCAAATATGTTGAAGAAGACGAACAGAGTCGGGATAATGGCATATACGAACGCGGGTGGCTTGCCACCTCCGCCTGCCAGTGACCCGACGAAATAGACCACGATTACAATCCAAGGGATGATCCCAGCGATTGATCCAAAGATAAAAGAAGTCCAATCTGTCTTCTGAGTGGTCTGGTTGTGGAGCTCCATCATGATCCCAAACAAATTCATCATCGCATTGATTCCGAAAATAAGGATGATCGGGCCGAGGTCATAGATGCCCACCAGCATGCCAATTAGGACAATCATCACCGAAGATGAGAGCGCATACTCATAAAACCGGACCGGGTTCATCTTCTTCTTCAGGTTGGTTATATATAATTTATTTCCCACGGTTGCAAGGAAAAAGTGCGCAACAGCCGAGATTAACAAGAATAGTGCCACAGCTGGCCCAAAGCGTAATTCGAAAGCCACTTTCGGATCAGGCACCAAAGCCATCTTAGTCAAGTCAAACTTCAGGAAGTTGGTGTAAATTGGATAGGCTTTGTCATTGCTTAATATGATCATTAGGATACCTTGGATCAAATGTAAAAAGCCCATTCCCAGGTTAAAGCTACGTAAACTCTTGAATTTCTTATCCTCGTCCATTTTTGTCTCCATTTTGATACATGCTCCTTGTTTATGTTGAGAAAGATTTACGCTATTACTTACTGCCGGTGTTATGTATAGTTAAATATAACATATTGTATAGAATTTGTAAAGAATACTAGATTAGTTTTCACTCAATTTCGAAAAAAAGATTTAAGAAAAATTCTCATTCACCTTTTGGTGATTTTGCATCAATCGATGGCTTTGGCCAAAAAAAGCGAATCTTCCCATTAACAATCTCGATCTCCTAGGTCCCCCATTTATATGTTATCAGTTTGTCTATGAATAATGAGCCAAAAAACATGAAGAGATCGTTAATCTATCTTCGAATCAGATGGTTGAAATTAGAGTAGGTGCGGGTTTCCTTTCCTGGCTTCATACTGCGGGAACAATTCGGGAACAGATATGCTAGAACAGTATGGTGATTTTGGAACAAAATAGACGTAATAGACAACTTTTTTCCCCTTTTCCCCTACCTGCTCATCTATCGCACTGAAGAGGTCGAGGGTTCGAATCCCTCCGGGTCCACCAAACTACCCTAAGAAATGGTCTCGCCCGGGTCGATATCCTCACGGACCATAGATTCGCTGCAGCTCCTAACTGATAGTGGATATATGGCTAACAATCACCAGGGTTATCACCGTTTGGTTATGACCTATTTTAAACAATACTTAAATTTGGTAACATTGTCCTTGGGTAAGCAGCGTGTAAGAAAATCCAGGTTATTAAAATGTGAATACGCGGGATAAATGTCCCTCTCACAACGGGACATCTGCCCATCGCTATTAATGCTTTAATCTTGTATGATTATCATAGCCCGAGCGACGAAACACGATCTCTACCGGGCTCAGGCATCACGCTCATGGTTTGCAAGGCGTAATCAAACGCTACTCACACGTTGGTCGGGATACTCCTGCTGGAGAATTGTTCCGGCCAATTTATTTTAACCACTCGTCGATGGAGGCTGCCATGATCAACGATGTTGTTCTCGAGGGGATTGTTGTCAGGACTTGAAAGATTGATTCGATCGGATGGCCTTAATAGCCAGGAATGGGTGTAGATATGACTGCTACATGCGTATTGTGGGTAAGGACCTGCCTGAATTGCGAGCCGCTGTTTTCGTTCCTGGACGGCTTGCGCCTGGACAGCGGAAGGC